>Ga0210057_1006870_pt1 | contig 14038 bp, 11 predicted proteins | sample CryGeyCG2114_010_2_FD_183968 | JGI IMG/M metagenome (GOLD analysis project Ga0210057, IMG submission 183968) | Groundwater microbial communities from aquifer - Crystal Geyser CG10_big_fil_rev_8/21/14_0.10 (SPAdes) (version 2) | ecosystem: Environmental > Aquatic > Deep subsurface > Groundwater ... | reverse complement strand
TTGGAAAGCCAATTTTAGGGATAATTGCTTTTTTGGTAAGCTTATTTATTGACGCCGATCATTACCTTGAAGGACTGGTTTACAATCATTTTAAAATTGGCTGGATTTTTACTACATATCCTCATATTTATTGGAGAAAAACCGGTAAAATTACAATTTTACTTCATTCATGGGAACTGTTAGTGCTAATTATGATTTTTGGTAAAATTTTTAATTTTTTACCTTTAGCCGTAGCAATTGTTTTACCGGCAATGCTTCACTATTTAATTGATACTATTGTCTATTGTTCATTTAAAAAATTACCATTACTTCAATATTTTTTAATATACAGAATTTTTAATCGTTTTGATTTGAATAAAGCCAAGGGGGATACGGATATTAGATATTAGATATTAAAAATGATACACATTTTACTAAAAGATTTGATAATTTATCAAAAAGCATTGATTATAAGTAATAAATCATGGGATATATACAAAAATTTCACCTGGCAAATAAAAAAAACAATTGGTGACCAATTTATAACTGCTATTGATTCAATAGGGGCGAACATTGCAGAAGGATACGGAAGATTTCATTATCTTGATCGAATTAAATTTTATTATAATTCCAGAGGATCTCTTTTAGAGTCACTGCACTGGCTGGAATTGCTTAAAAATCGCGATTTAATTACAAAAAATGACTATGATTTTGTTACAATTCTCTTGGAAGATTTAAATTTGTCTTTGAATGCGTTTATTAAATCTAATTATCAGTCCAAGGATTTAAAGCACGTAGGTAATGGAAAATAGAAATTAGATATTGGAAATACATCAATATCCAATATCAAATATCTAATATCTAATATCAAATGAACATTATTGTTTCGGTAATAATTACCACTAAAAACGAAGAACAAAATATTGGCAATTGTCTTCAAAGCATAAAGGCTCAAACATACTTGTCCCGTGGGAGCAAAGCGACTTTACGGGATTCTTCAAATAAAATTGAAATAATTGTTGTTGATAATAATTCAACTGATAAAACTAAAGAAATTGCCAGAAAGTATACTAAAAAGGTTTATAACTACCCCAAGTTAAATAATATGATGAATATTAAGAACTTTCGTGGTGCCCAATTAAATTTTGGTGTTAAAAAAGCCCGTGGAGAAATAATCTTTTTTCCCGATGCCGATATGACTTTTGATAAGAAACTAATAGAAGAAGCAGTGGGGCCTGTTATCAATGGCAAACTTGACGCCCTGTATATACCAGAGATTATTGTGGGAAAAGGGTTATTCGGAAAGATAAGGAATTTTGAAAGAAGTTTTTATAATGAGACTTGTATAGACGCGGTCAGAATTGTTAGAAAAAATCTATTTTTGAAAGTTGAGGGGTTTGATGAGAACAATATTGGTTTTGGGTTTGACGACTGGGATTTTAATAAAAAAATAAAAAGAATTACTGAAAAAATAAGTATTACTAAAAATAAAATATATCATCACGAAGAAAATCAGACAATAAGTAAATATTTAAATAAAAAGGGAAAATATACGGAAACGTGCGATAAATATATCAAAAAATGGGGAAGGAACGACCCAGATGTTCGGAAACAATTTGGATTTTGGTATCGCTATTTTGGAGATTTTCTGGAAAATGGAAAGTGGAAGAAACTATTAAGACATCCTATTTTAGCTATTGGGATATTTTTTTTAAGATTCCTGGTTGGTTTTAATTATCTATTTCAACAATTTTTTAAAAATAACGAATAAATTTTCGAAAAATTATTTTCGGTTGTTATTTCAACTGTTTGCGGACATATCCCAAGAAGAAGTTATAAAAGATATATGTGATTGCATCTGATAACAATTCCGGCTAGAATATTAAAGAAAAAGCTGAGAGTTATACTTCAAAAGTTTTTAATGTTATTAAATAATTTGATTTAACTGAACTAAAAATTATCGAAAAACTTAAATGAATCAATAATGAAGAAAAGAAAGAGAATCCTTTTGGTTTCGATATCATTTTCTCCCAATTTAGGAGGTGCTGAAACCCACCTTAATGATTTATGCAAGTATTTAACGAAAAAGTTTTTTGTTTATGTTTTAACATATCAGCCAATTGAGGGTAAAATTAAAGGTCAGGCTTTTGAGAAGAAAGGGAACCTTGAAATTAGAAGATTTAATTTAGTGTCACAAGGATGGTTTGACAAACTAGAGCCATTCCCTATACTTAATTTTTTTTATTTATTTCCTAGCCTTTTTTTTGGGACTCTTTTTTTTATGGTCAAACACCATTCTAAAATTGATGCGATTCACGCCCATGGTTTCATATCTGCCCTAATTACCCGGTTAGTGACTTTAATTTACCCTAAAACTACAACCATGAGTACCCATGCAATATACGAGTTTAAAAAGAGGGGTTTAATGGGTAAAATTGCCAGATGGATTTCATCAGGTTTTGATACAGTAATGCCCTTAGCCTTGGAGTCTAAGAAGGATTTAATTGAAGCAGGTGTATCTGAAGGAAAAATTAAGGCTTATAAGCAGTGGGTTGATCAGGATCTTTTTAAACCAAGACCTAAGGATACTAGCCGAAAACGTTTGCGCTTGAAAGGTAAATTTATAGTTTTATTTGTCGGAAGATTTATCGCAAAAAAAGGGATGGCTGTTTTGGTCGAAGTAGCTAGGAGAATGCCTTGTGTTGATTTTATTTTGATAGGCGATGGTCCGGAATATCAAAATATTGAAAAGATGTCGGTTTTTTTAAAAAACGTTTATTTGCCAGGGAAAAAAAATCAAAAACTTATTGCACTTTACTATAACTCAGCCGATCTTGTGGTTATCCCCTCACAATACGAAGAAGGATTTGCCAGAGTAGTTCTTGAAGGGTTATCTTCTGGTCGGCCGATTATTGCTGCCAACAAAGGTTGTTTGCCGGAAATGATAAGTCAGGACGTTGGAGTGTTAGTTGATCCGACTCCGGAGAATATTGGAGATAATATAAAATATTTTTTAGAAAATCCTCAAAAATTGGAACAGATGACAAAAAGGACAAGAGCCTACGCCAAAAAATATTTTAGCGAAAAAAACGCCAGGGTTATTGCAGAAACATATTCGGTTTAATAAATATAAGTTTTACAGAATGAAAATTAGAGAAAAGTTATATAATTTGGTAGTTTTTAACAGAGATATTAAAAAAATTATCTCTTTTTTATTACGTTCACCGTTTTTGCTAAAGAATCCTGTATATAACTTTTTTTATAGTCGTTTGCTCAAAGAGAAGATGGGCAAGTTTAATAATAGACCTTTTCGTGTAATGATTGAAAATACTAATATTTGCAATGCTGATTGTGTTTTTTGCCCACACCGGATAATGAAAAGGAAGACAGGAGTCATGGAAATGAGCTTATTTAAAAAAATAATTGATGAGTGTAAAAGTTTGGGAATTGAATATATAACTATTTACGGCTTCGGCGAACCGCTTTTAGATAAATATTTTATCGAAAGAGTAAGATACGCCAAAAAACATGGTTTATCCAGGGTCACCACTAATTCTAATGGAATGTATCTAGACAAAGATAAGATTGACGAAATAATTAAATCTGGTCTAGACGAAATTTTTATAAGTTTTGATGCAGCAACGGAAAAAACATATAAAAAGATTAGACCTGGTTTAGATTTTGAGATTGTAGAAAATAATATTTTAAAATTAGTTAAAGAGAAAAAAAGGTTAAAATCGTCAAAGCCGGAAATTAATTTAAGTTATGTTGAATTTGAGAAAAATAGGCATGAGACAGATGAGTACATTAAAAAATGGCGAGGAATTGTTGATCATGTCTCAGTTTCATATATCCATAACTGGACCGGAGAAGTTGAAAATAAGAGTGAATTAAAAGGGGGGCGGAAGGATCCCTGCCGTTTGCTTTGGACCGATATGGTAGTCAGTTGGAATGGAGAAGTTCCTCTTTGTTGTAACGACTATGAAAACAAGATAATTTTAGGAAATGTTAAAAAACTTCCTCTAGGGCAAATATGGGGAGGAGAAAGGATGAGGGAAATAAGAGAAAGTCATCTTGTTGGGAAATTCAATGTAATTACATTATGCAAGAATTGTGAATATAATTATCATCATAAATCACCTTGGTGGATAACAAAATAAAAAAAAGAATTATTAAAAATTATGACGCCCCGTCGCTTAAAAGGATTGAAATTTTGGCGGGCTTAATAAAAGGCAAAATAATTTTAGACATTGGTTGTAGAGATAGTATTTTAAAAAGATATATGTCAGGTAGTATAAAATATTGGGGATTGGACATAAAACCCTCAGAATCACAAATTATTGAAGGCGATATTGTTACGGGAGATATTTGTAAAAATAGCACCCTAAAACTATTTAAAAACATTTTTTTTGATACGGTGGTGTTAGGAGAAACTTTAGAACATTTGTATGATCCCATAAGGGCGTTGAAAAATATTAAATTGTTATTAAAAAAAGGGGGATTATTAGTGGGCAGTGTGCCCAATGCGTTATCGTGGAAACAATTCTTTTTTTCATACTTTATAAATGAGGCTCTTTATAAAAGTTTTAAGTTTGATCCAAATTTCCATTTATGTTCTTTTACTCCTGATATACTTTACAATCAACTAAGTTTTGCCGGATATAAGGTTGTTTCTATCAAAGAATGGGGGAATTGGATTCCCCACACGAATTTTCTGTTTCCTTTTGGTGTTAGGGGCGCTCATCTAATTTTTATTGCAGAAAAGAATTAAACTTCAATATCTAATGAAAATAAATATTATTGCTAATACAATGATTGAGCCAGGGATGAGTGGAGGTACGAGGATTTTTATAGAGAACATTAAAGTTTGGATTAAAAATGGTACTGAAACAAGAATTTTTACTTCGGATGCTGGGAAAGAACTCTGTTTATTAAATGACTTTAAAGATGTAGAATTTGTTCTTTGGAAATTGCCTTATAAAAAAGAAAAATTTAATAACTTTGAATTATTATTGTTTTATTTTTTTGGTTTAGTCGTGGGATGTTTAAATGCGTTAAAATCTAAAGGATTATCTAAAGACGAAATAATATATTCAACTTCTGATTATTGGCCCGATTCTATACCAGCTATAATAATGAAAATAAAAAATTCAATTAATCCTTGGGTGGCAGGATTTTTTTTGTGTGCTCCATCTCCGAGGCAAAAAGACTCCCCATATAAAGGAAAAAGGAGATTTCTTGGTCTTTTGTATTGGCTTACTCAATTACCGATTTATCTAGCAGTTAAAAATTTTTCTCAAATGGTTTTTGTCACTAGTGAGCCAGATGTTGAAAAATTTCTAACAAAAAAGAGAGGTAAAGATAAAGTTTTAGCAATAAGAGGCGGAGTGGATGTTAAATTATCCAATAGAGTAAAAGGACCTAAGGACAAATTATACGACGCTGTCTTTATTGGCCGTTTTCATCCCCAAAAAGGAGTGGTGGAATTAATTGATATTTGGATGAAAGTAACGGAAGCTAATCATAAGGCTAAGTTAGCCATGATTGGTAATGGGCCTCTTTGGGCCGAAGTAAAGTCAAAAATTTGTCAATATCATTTAGAAAAAAATATAGATTTACTAGGATTTTTGGATGGGGTACCTAAAATTAAAATTTTTAAAGCAAGTAAAATTGTGGTTCATCCGGCTATTTATGATAGCGGAGGTATGGCAGCTTGCGAAGCTATGGCGGCAGGGTTACCAGGAGTCGGTTTTGATCTTGAAGCTTTAAAGACCTATTATCCTAAAGGGATGATTAAAACCCCATGTTTTGATTTTGAAGGTTTTGCAAAGAATATTCTTAAGCTGCTTGAAGATAAAAAGTTATATAAGACAACTAGAAAAGAAGCCGTTGAATGGGCAAGAGAATGGGATTGGGATTGTAGGGCAAAATTTATTTATAGTAAATTAAATGGATTAATTAATGATTTACACTAAGATATTAAAATGTCTAACCTGTTCAGGTAATCTAACTTTAAAAAAAAGTTTCGTTATTTGTCAGGATTGTAAAAAAAAATATCCAATTATTGGGGGAAAAATAATCAATTTTGCAAACGATTTGACAGAAGACAAAAAACTGTCAATGGAGAAATGGAGCAATATTTATCAGTCAGAAATATTAAATAAAAATTACTGTAAAGAAAGGGAAAAAGAACTAAATAAAGATCTTTACAAAGAAATATTATCCGAGATTATAAATGAAAAAAACATTAATACAAACACAGTTTATCTAGAAATTGGAAGCGGTTTGATGTATGTTGGTGAAATTCTCTCTAAGAAGATAAAATTAATAATAGGGGTAGATTTTTGTTTGAATGCCTTGAAATTAACAGAGACAATTTTTAAGAAAAAAGGAATTAATAATTATTTATTGATTTTAGCCGACATTAGGTCTCTTCCACTGAAAAATAAGACAATTGATTTAATTTACGGGGGAGGTGTTTTAGAGCATTTTAGGCAGACTCAGCCAGTAGTGAATGAACTATATCGAGTTCTCAAAATCGGAGGGGTAACTTTTAACACAGTTCCTTATTTAAATTTAACAGCTTTGACTTATCGGCAGTTAACGGGAAATATTCCCAACTTTCCCGTTTTAAAACAATTAGCAGAATACATTCATTGGAAAATTTTTAAAGGCAAGTATATGATTTACGGATATGAGATGTCATTTTTAGGATCAACAATGAAAAAAATCCACAAAACGGCCGGCTTCAAAAAAACAAAAGTGGATCGTTTTAAAATTAATGTCAGTCCAACGATGATTAAAAATGATTTGTTAAAAAAAATATTAGGAGATCTTTCTAGAAGCTCTAGGCTATTTTGGCCTTTAATTAAAGTAGTGGCAACTAAATAAACAAGATGAATATTAGAAGTTTAATTCCACCCCACATAATTAGAATTCTACGACAAAATGTCTTAATTAGATGGTTGAACAGACATTACGTTCTGAAACAAAAAAACTTTCGTGTTTATACGGAGATTACAACGTTATGTAATGCAAAATGTAAGATGTGTAGCAGAGATAGGTTGATTAAAGAGAATAAAATGCAAGTAATAAATATGCCTAAAGAAATTTTAGATAAGATTATTGAAGATATAAAGGATTTAGTTAAGAAAGGATATCACATATCTTTTATTCCCATAGGATTGGGTGAACCATTGCTATTTCCGAATTTATTTTCACTTTTTAAAACATTAAAAGAAATTGATAAGAAAATATATATTATTCTTACTACTAACGGCGTCTTGTTAAATGCAAAGAATATTACTTCTTTACTGGAAAGTGAAGTTGATGAAATTACTGTTTCTCTTAATTCGGACGATAGAAAAAACTATAAAGAATTAATGGGAATTGACACCTACGAGATTGTTCTTAAGAATACAATTGAATTATTGAAGAGAAAGAAGAATCTTAACCTATCGAAACCTAAAATTTCTGTCCAGTATCTTGATTCGGAATTTCTTACCAAATCTTTTATAGAAATTAATAAATTTTGGCAGAGGTATTTAAACAAGAACGATAAGGTTTTTTTTCATGAAATAGTTTCACAAGCGGGAGCAAGCAATTTTAATAATAAACTGGCTAATGTTATTCCTATGTCTAAGAGATTTCCTTGTCCGGAATGTTGGTTTTTAATTGGAATTCATATTAATGGAGATATCTATCCTTGCAGTCCGATATTCTATTGGAAAACAAAGAAAGAAGATTTATATTTGGGTAATATTTTAAATGATAGTTTATATAATCTGTATTTCAATAATCAAAAGTTAAGGACAATAAGAGAGAACATGTTGAAAAATAATTATTCTCGACTAAATACATGTAAAAAGTGTGACAATATTGTTTTGATGACAAACCCATTTTTTAGAAATCCTATAACTAAAAAATGGTTATAAGTTCAAAATTAGCAAAATAACTTTGATGGACGAGATAAAAACTGTATTAATTACTGGCGCCTCCGGGGGTCTTGGTTTTTCCCTTTCTAAGATATTTTCTGATAATGGATATTCAGTGTTTGCTGTTGGGAGAAATAAAATTAAACTAGAAGAACTTAAGAGTGAGTGTAAAAAAGGAAAAATTATTATAATTCAGGCTGATTTTCTTGATGACAAATCGTTTGAAAATGTTTATAGAACTGTTAAAAGATATACAAAACGTTTGGAAATTCTAATAAACAATGCCGGAATTGGAATAGTTGGAGAATTTTATAACTCTAAAATCGATGACGTAAAAAACATGTTGACTGTAAATTGTTTAACTCCAGTTTGTCTTACACGCCTTTTTTTACCAGAGATGATTTTGGCAAAAAAGGGTAAGATAATTAATATTTCAAGTACCGGAGGAATAACAACGTTAAAAAACCTTGCGGTGTACGGAGCAACTAAACACTTTATTAATGGTCTTACAAAAAATTTAAATCGAGAATTAAAAGGAACCGGAGTTAAAGTACTTGCTGTTATGCCTGGATCTATGAATACGAAATTTGGCCTAAATAACAAATCTAAAGAGTCAACGGAAAAAAATCTTGGAGAAAATCCAGATATTATTGCTCAAGCAATTTTTAGGAAAATTAACCAAGGTCCTTTTATTTTTCCAACATTTAGATCAAGGGCGACTTGTTATTATGACAAAATATTGACATTACTTCGTATTAGATAAGTTGATTATGAGAGATAAATTAAAGGTACTATTGGTTAATCCACCTATAACTACAAGAGGAAATGATTCCTCCGCAGAAATCTTTTTTCCTATGGGTTTAGCTTATTTAGCTGGAGTTATTGAAAAAGAAAAAAAAGTCGAGCTTTTTATCTTAGACGCGCTAGCTGAAGGGGGGAAAAAATATGGCAAGAATTTTTGTTTAGCCGGTTTAAGCTTTTCTGAAATTAAAAAAAGAATTATTGCAATTAAACCGGACGTAGTGGGTGTTACCTCCATGTTTACCGCATATTCCAATGATACACATGAGGTAGCAAAAATTATAAAGGATATTGACAAAAATATTCTTGTTGTATTTGGAGGTTCTCACGCCTCGTGTAATTATGACCAAATATTAAAGGATAAAAATGTTGACTTTGTCGTTAAAGGAGAGGGGGAAGAAACTTTCTTGGAGTTTATAAGGTCAGTTATATTAAATAAAGATCTCAAAAAGATTAAAGGAGTTGTTTATCGAAAAGGAAATAAGTTTATTGAGAATCAGGGGAGGCAATTTATTCAGAATCTTGATCAGCTTTCTTTTCCGGCAAGACATCTTTTCCAGATGAGTAAATATCTTTTACACAAAAGCCCCTATATTATGAGAACTCCCGTTGCAGGCGTGATTACCAGTCGTGGTTGTCCTGGTCATTGTGTTTACTGTTCAATTCATGCTATCTGGGGTCATTCCTGGAGAGGGAGAAGTGCAAAAAATGTAGTTGATGAAATTGAGGAATTAATTAATAATTACGGAGTTAGGGAAATTGCTTTTTTTGACGACAGTGCTAGTCTTGACAAGAAACGTTGGAATGAAATTTGTGATGAAATTATAAATAGGAAAATCGATATTAAATGGACTACTCCAAACGGTATTGCACACTGGACGTTAGATAAGCCATTACTTGATAAAATGAAAGAAGCTGGTTGTTATAGAGTAACTTTTGGGATTGAATCAGGAAACGTTGAAACAAGAAATTTTTTAGGGAAACCTTACCCGTTATCACAAGCAAAAGAACTTATACAACACGCAAATATGATTGGTTTATGGACTATTTGCACTAATATTATTGGTTTTCCGGAAGAGACGAGAGACCAAATAGAAGATACGGTTAAGTTCGCAATTAATTCTGGAACAGACTTCGCTCTTTTTTATCCTTTGACCCCCTTCAGAGGAACACCGATATATAATATATTTAAAGAAAAAGGATTACTTCAAAACAAAGAAGACAAAGAGCTTTTTATTACTGAAAATACTAGAGACACAGTAAATTTTACCAAAGAAGAAATTGCCAATATAATTTCGGAAGCATACAAACGATTTATGTTTTCAAGAATCTTAAGATATTTATTTAATCCCTTAAATCTAACTCGGAAAATTCATTCAATTGAAGATTTTAAGTATTTATTAAGATTAGGAAAATCTTATTTTTCATTAAATATTGGGTTATTCAAAACTGGAAGAATGGGAGCAAAGATTTATTATAACTCAAAAAAATTTGAGGAAAAGAGTATTTAAAGTGGTATTTAGTTGGGGAATATTATAAGATGAAGGTAACTCCGACAATAGAAATAAACATTGAGATAATTAATTTAATACATTTCTCTTGGGCCGATTTAAATTATTTTTGTGCTTCTATTTTTACAACCGGAATTGAATCTTTTGAAGTTACATCAAAAAAAGACTAGACAACTTAATTGCATACGGAAAGATAAATTCCATTTTTACCTTAAAGAATCCGAATACCGCTGGGATACCAAAACAGGAAATGTTAACATATATCAGGAATTACTAAAAATGTTTAGAGAAAAACCGCTCTAAACTTGTCTAGGTTCTTTTTTTAAAATATATTGTTAAGTAATAATCTTTTTTAGATGAAAGAAATTTTCAATAATTTAAAAGGAAAAATTTGGTCATATTACCCCCTGATATTGTTGTTGGTATTGGGCCTGTTACCTTTAATATGGTTTAGGGGAAATTATATTATAAACTATGGTGATCAGACACTTCCTTTTTTCCCGATTTATTCTTTAAAAACAAACATCGGCTATCTTTGGAGTCATCAATATTCTATTGGTCTCTCAAGTTCGAGGATAATTGCTGGGTTTTTTTATACGGGCTTTTTTGCTTTATTCGAAGCATTGGGATTTTCACTTATTGTAACAGAAAAGTTTTTTTATTGTCTATTATTTTTCTTTTCGGGAGTGTCGATGTATTATCTCTCCTCTGTAGTTTTTGGCAATAAAAATAAACTTCCCCTAATTGCCTCAGCTTTATTTTATCTTTTTAATTTTTTCCCCTTATTTACCTTTTGGAGACAATTTACTGGCGTCAGCTTCCTTTACGTTTTTACACCTTTCTTTCTAGGTTTTTACATAAGAGGCTTACAAACTCAAAAATGGAAATACCTTTTTTTGATGGTTATTTTATCAATTATTTTTACACCCATGGCTCTGAACCCAGCCTATCTGATCGTCGGATGGCTTTTTGTTTTATTATATGGCCTTTTTTATGTTTTAAAAAATAGAAAGCAAAAGCAAATTTTACGGTTTTTCACAAGATTCACTTTATTTTTGATAGTGATCGAATTTTTGATAAATCTATGGTGGATTTTGCCCCTTATTAACAATTTTAGGGATGAAATTTCTGGCGCGATTGCTATTGGTGGTTCTTTGGAAGTTTTCAATTATTGGAGTTCTCAAACAAGTATTTTGAATCTTTCCCGATTATTAGGTCCTTGGCCATTTACAGCCATAAACCCTGCCGGAGATCCTTATTTTATTTGGTCTTCAGTTTATTTTACACCATTGTTTATTTTGTTAGGGTTTATTCCATTATTTATCGCCTTGATTTCGTTTATCGACGATCGTATTAATCAATTTAAAGAGAAAAGCTTTTTTTTGTTTTTATTTATTTTAGGATTATTTCTGGCCAAGGGTTCGCATTTTCCTTTTGGGAACGTGAATTTAACAATCTTTAAAACGATTCCCTTTATGGATATCTTTAGGGGTCAGTATGACAAGTTTGGCATAATTATCGTTGTGGGATATGCAATTTTATTTGGGGGCGGAATTCAAGCATTAGAACAGTTTTTGAAGAAAAAAAACTTATTTTTAGCGAAGATAGTCATTTTGGCAGTTTTTATAATATCCTTTGGTATATATATGTGGCCATACTGGTCGGGAGATATTATTTATGATGGAGGAAACAAAACTCCTTCGGCAAGGATAAAAATTCCCCAATATCTCGTTGATTTTGGAAATTGGGCAAAACTTCAAGACCAAGAATTTAAAACCCTATCTTTACCTCATCAAGAGGGTGCGTCTTACAGTTGGGATCATGGTTATATTGGAGGTGACGATCCAGTCGTCCATTATTTGAAAAAGCCACTTATCGCCATAACAGTAAATACGGGAGATGTTGCAACTGAAGCTTATCTAAAAACTTTATTTAATAGTTTTTCGAATATTCATACTTTTGTCAACCCAGCGTTTTTTTTGGGTTTAGGAAATATTAGATACATTCTTCTACATTATGATTTGAATTACGAGATAAATACCCCTAATCCAAATATAAAGGCTGAAGAGTTAGATAAAATACTTTCTTCTTACCAAGATTTAAGCAAAGAATTTTCTTTTGGAAAATTAACTCTTTTCAAAATTCGGGATGATTATTTTCTTCCCCATTTTTATATTCCTCAAAATATAATTTATTCAAATGGAGGGATTGAGAGTTTGCCGGAGATTGTGGGGTTTGGAGATTATCAGATAAGATCGGGAATATACTTAGAAAAGTTAAAAGTTAAAAGTCAAAAGTTAAAAATTGAAGATTCGGAAATTTTGGGGAGGGCGGAGGAGATTGTTGTTAGAGGGGAAAGAAAGGATGTTGGATATTGGATATCAGATATTGGTGAAAAAGAAAGTTTAAAAAATGGAGTACCGTTTCCTTATGTTAGACAAAAGCCTGAGAGTCTGATTTGGAAACTGGCAAGAATACAAGAACAGTTTGAAGAATGGAAAGCGAGAAAAGAACTGGAGAAATTGATTGATAAAAAATTGTTTTATGCGGGAAAGAGAATTTCTGAATTTGAAAGATTCGGTACGGAGAACGCAGATAAAGAGCTGATAGCGCGGATAATAAGGGGGTATCAAGCAAAGATGGAGGAGGTAATTGGAGAAATTGAGAAATTAAGAAATTTAGATACGTCAGGAATGGAGGGATTAAGGAATTTATCCTCCATAAAATTGAGGGCTTATTGGGAAAGACATAAAGAAGAAGTTGGGGAAATATACCAAGATAAATTGAAATATGTGCCTGACCGCGGGGAATATGAAGCAATGTTTAATGATTGGGAGGAAGTTTTTGAAGAATTGGACGGAAAGATTAAAGGCTTGGAAAAGCCGATGGATTTGAGGAATTTGCAATATAGTTTTGAGATACCAAGGGAGGGAGAGTATGGAATATATATGGAACCGAAATATGCGACTGAGGCCGCGAAAATAGAAATAGATGGAAATACAATAGAAATAAATAGAGATAAAATTGAAACAAATGGGGAATGGGTAAAACTGGGAGAAAGAGAATTTGAAGGAGGAAAACATAAATTGGTTTTACATTTGCCAGAGTTAAAAAATTTAGTGGGAAATAATTGGCAAAAATTGGAGGAGATAGGGATTAGAGGAGAAGGAGTTGAGTTTTCTCTCCAAACATTCTTTCCTGATGTCAAAAATCTTATTTCTCAAGAGATTAATAATTGGCAACCAAATAATCTTTATTATTTAAGTTTTGATTATAAGACAGAAGGGGGTAATTTAAGTGTGGGAATTCTGGAGAGTAAGATTGAGTATGAAAAAGAGAATGAGAAGATTAAGAAAGAAAAAGCTTTGGATAGAACATTGAGAAGCAGAAAAGATGGCCAATGGAAAAAATTTGAAACCGTTTTAAGGGTAGGCGGGGATGTTCTAGGAGCGGAAGTTTACTTTTATGCCCTTGCTGATTCGGATGATTCTGGTAAGGTGGAATTCCAAAACTTAAAAATTTACCAGATTTCCCAGCCAAAAGTAGTGTTTCGTCTGAACACGAAGAACACGGAGGAAACACGGATAACGCCCAAAACGCCCAAGATTACTTTCGTGAAGATAAATCCGACAAAATATAAGGTATTGATTGAGGAAGCAAACCAGCCATATACTTTGGTTTTTTCCGAAAGTTTTCATCGGGGATGGAAAGCATACAAGAAGGATATTGGAAACCAGATATTAGATATTGGTGAACAGAAAAGATATGGGGAAGTGGTGGCGAGTTATTTTGATGGGGAGATAAAGGAAGGAA
>Ga0210057_1006866_pt1 | contig 14044 bp, 13 predicted proteins | sample CryGeyCG2114_010_2_FD_183968 | JGI IMG/M metagenome (GOLD analysis project Ga0210057, IMG submission 183968) | Groundwater microbial communities from aquifer - Crystal Geyser CG10_big_fil_rev_8/21/14_0.10 (SPAdes) (version 2) | ecosystem: Environmental > Aquatic > Deep subsurface > Groundwater ... | reverse complement strand
AATTTGTATTGAACCTGCTTTCAGGTGATAAGAATTCTTCTAAGTTTTTAGGATACACAAGACTTGTGGCATTCATAACAATTGCTCGTTCATCCGGATGGAAAATATAGCCATTATCCCAGTCGATATTAATAATTCTTAAAGAAAAACCAATTAAAATAATTAAAAAAAGTAAGATTTTATTAATTCGATTCATTTTTAATTTTATAAATAAATACAGTTGGTCTATCAAAAACATTCGCTGTTTCTTCAACATTGAGAATTGGGTTGCCTAGATAAAGAATTTTGCAAAATATATCACACGGAGTTTGGTAGACTTTTTGATATCCCTTCTCTCCTATAAGCTCCTTATAGAATTTTGAACTGACCGGAAACTTTTTAGGATTTAATGTTCTAGATCTTACCAGTCTTTGGCTAGGAAGGATAATATAGTCCGCTTTCTCGAGTGCAAGAGTAAGTTCTTTTTGAAGAGCTAGATCAGCATCTAATTCATAAAAATTGAAAAAATTTATACTGTTTGAAATTGTATGAAAAGGGACTATTCCTAGGTCGAAAGGTTCGGTTATTATGTCTGAATTTCTAGGGATGTTAGTTTTTGCCCAATTGAGCGCTGTGATTTGAGAGGGTGTCTGAAGATACACTAGAACAAAAAACAAAAGACCATAAAAGAAACTTAGTGATAATATCAAACCAAGAAACAAATTAGGAAGCAAATTCCTTTTGAGTAAATATTCGTATATGCAGCTTATGCTTAATGAAAGTAATAATGCGACAAATGGTAAGGTTGGAATATAGTAACGAGTCCATTTTGCAAAAAAATGTCCTTGGGATAGAAAAATTACTAAAAAGAAAAGCGCTGTGAGAATATGATAGTATGACCTTTTTTTAATCCCGACGTAAAATACATAAACTACACTTGGAATTAGAAAAAATGAAAACACAGGATTTATAAGAAATGGATAGACGTTGGTTAGCTGAAAGAAATAAGGAATTGTTCCACTAAATCCTTGGGTGTAGAAAACTGGTAGCCTTCCTAAGGCTACATCTGATTCAAATTTTATGCTCGAGTATGCATCCGTAAAATTAAAAAGGGTATGAGGCATTAGTAAAAGTGTAATAGTGATAATGCAGAGTGCGTAAACAACTAGAACAAGAAAAATTCTTAGAATATCTTTATTTTTTCTATTACTTTTAGATTTTTTTATGAATGTAGAAAAGAAAAAAGAAAAGATAATAGCTGGAACGGCTACTAGAGTTAAAATTTTTGTTGCTAAGGATAGTGCTGTTAGGATACCTACCAGCAAGCTGTTTCTGATACTCGGATGAGTTGTAATTTTAAGAGAATAGTAGAAAAGTAGACTTAGAAAAAAGGCTTCCCATATTTCAACTGTGCCAAAATGGCTGTATTGAATATTTCCTACAAAAAATAGCATAAGAAATAAAGAGATTAGGCCAGTCATTTGTCCAAAATATTTATTGGATATTTTATAAATTAGCAATGCAGTGATTATTGAAAAGAGGGCTGTAAAGAATCGGGAGGTTACGATAATTTGTTCCAACGGATCTTTAAGGTGGAAGAGAAAGCCACCGATAAAAGAGCAAGAAGATTTTATTACTACAAGAGGAAATATACCTATATCAAAGTTTTTTTGGTCATAAAGAAAAGTAGATTTGCTCTCAAGAATTGGGTATGCAATGTTCTGTCTTTCATCAGGGTGAAAATAATAGCCCTCTCCCCAGTTAAGATTATAGAAACGGAAGAATATTCCAATTCCAATTAATAATAAGAAAAATATCCAAACAAGTTTTTTTTGAAAATTTTTACTCATCTATTTTTTCTGCTGCTTTTTTACCAAGTTCAACGGCATAGTTAGTTCCTCTGTCCCAAGGATAAACTTGCTGAATGTTGGCAAGATAGACCTCTTTTAATGGAGTTTTGAAAGGTGGAATTTGCTTCGAGTATTTAGGTGTAATAATAGGTTGCGCGAAGGGCGCGTGGAATAATTGAGAATTGATAATAAACAATTGATAATTAGGGTTAATTTTTTTTAGCCAAGGATCATAGAGTTTTAATAGCGAGTTTTTATCCATAGAAAAAAGTTTGTTTGAGATTTCCATATAGTTACCAAGATAGAGAAGGTGCTCATTGTTGTAATTTTTTTTATCCATAAAGTTAGTGTGTTCTACAATTGCTAAAATTGGAGATTTAAGATCGCACATGCTAAGCCAATAAGTTCCATCTTTAAAAAAGGGTTTTTTCAACCTCAAGATTAAATTCATAGCTCCAATACTTATCAGCTTTTTATATTTCTCAATATACCAAGAGGGAAGTGTTGGGGTTATTTTAAGAAAAAGAGAAAGTGGAATAGTTACGATAACTTTTTCAAAGGTCTCTATTTTTGGTTGTTTTTCTGCGACCGAATAAATTATTTGTGGAGTTTTTTTAGAGGAAAGATTTTTTACTTCAGTATTATAATAAAATTTCCCTCCATTTTCTTTAATTCTTTTTTCTAAATTGTAAGCAAAACTTAAAAAACCTCCTTCGGGATACGCAAGGCTTGGAGTACGTTTGTAAATTCTTGCCCAGAACCACGCAAGAGAAACTTTACTAGAGTATTTTCCAAGCTTATTTATCATCAACGGTTCCCAAAGTTTTTTGTAGGCGGTTTTCCCCATACTTTTTTCCAAAAATGTTTGTGCGTAAAAATTTTCCAATGGTTTCCAAAAAGGATTGTACCGAAGAAAAGCTAAAGAAGCGCCCATTCTAAATCTATTCAAAATGTTTAATTTCGGAAATTTAATTAAAGAAAGAGGAGAATCCAGTTGATAAATATTCCCATCGACAAATGAGGAAGTTTTTGGTCGTTTAATTATTACTTTATGATTTATTTCTTTTGCCAAACTTAGAATACTTTTATCATTTGTAAACCAATGATGGTAGTGTGCTTCTAAGCTCCAATCCCAACCCTTCTCCTCATATCCAATAGCAAGACCACCGGGTTTGGTATCTTTTTCAAATATAGTTACACTGTGCCCTTTTTTTGATAAACAATATGCAGCAGCTAGTCCTGTAAAGCCTGCGCCGATAATTCCAATCTTCATAATAAATAAATTGTTGTACTGCTTTATTGCTAAATTGTTAAAAAACAAATTCCAAAAAACTTAGTTATCTAGCAATTCTAGCATTTTATCTTCAAGTCTAGAAGAGAGTATTTATTTATAGCGCAAAAAAGATTGAAGCTCCTGCGACAATTAAAATGATAGAAAATATTGTAAGAATTGTTGTTGACGTAACATCTCCCGGTTTATCTATTGGAGGTAGGGGGGTGCTAGTTGGTATTTGTGTGGGGCTAATAGTTTCACTTGGCTCCACTGATAGTGTGGGAGTAGGGGTCATTGTCGGGCTTGGTGAAACCCCTGGAGTAGTTGATATAGTAACTGTCGGATTTGGTGTAGATGTTGGCTCCGATTCAATCGGAGTTGGCGTAGGACTTCCAGAAATTGTTGTAGGGGTTGGGCTGGGAGTAAATGTGGGGGTTGCACTCGGTGTTGCACTTTGAGCAATTTGAGAGCCTAATGGAAATATAGAAAAGTTTCTTGAAATTATAGTATTTACTCCGGCTTCGTTTTGAATTGAAAAACTCGCAGTATATTCTCCTTGAGCGAGATTTTCCTCCGGCTGGAATGTCCATCTTTGTTGTGGGGAAATTTCTATCTGTTCATTTATTCCTGCTGAAGGAATAGAAACAGTCAACTTCTTACCCGCTCCGCCTGTTCCCGAAAAAGTTGGTGTCTGATCAATAAAAGACTGATTTTCTCTCGGTGATACAACTGTTGGTTGAGAAGAAGAAACAGTTATTTCATCAATACTTTCAAATCCTTGTTCCGGAGGCTGGATGGGTCTTTCTTCCTGAGGAAAGAAAGAATAGTTTTGATTTAAAGTAATTGCCGGCAGATTTTGCCCCAACTTGTAGTCAGTTATAATTTTTGCTGTAAAATTTTGCCTGAAAAAATTCAATGAAATTTGAGTTTCATCGGACAAATTTTCATAGTTTTCCAGATGTTCGTTTTTGAGAGAATTTGTGGGAAGTATATAAGCCCCGCTGCTATTTGTAACTGAAGAGATAATTTGGCTGCTTTCTGTTTTTGCTGTAACAATAGTATCCTCTCCATTTGACCCGTCAGGCAAAATGACAGTTCCGTAAAGCGGGTTTTGCGCAGGAGGAGGTGATGTTATTTGAGGACCAGTTGTAATCAAATATTGCGCAGGAGAGCTGTATTCTTTCCCATCAGAAATAATTATGAACGAGTAAGTTTTTTGTGGATTTAAATTTGGAACAGTAATATGGTGTGAATAGTAAAGCCTTTGATTTCCAGTAGATTTATCCCTATCGTCTAAAATTATAGTATTTCCGGTTCCTCCTTCCGGAATTTTTAGCGCACCGGCGACTTCTAATTCAGTTAGATAAACAACCGTAAAAGATGAATCGCTAATATTTGATATCTGAATATTCTGAGGAATAGATGTTGGTCGTGCGCGGGTAAGAGTTAGAACTCCTTGCTGGATTAAAAAAATTGTAACAGCAATAGCAAGAATCAAAAAAATTCCTAAAAAAATTGGAGTGTGCTTTCTAAATGATTGAAGTTTCATTTTATATTATTGAGAGATATCCTGGGTATCTATTAGTTGAGTGTCAATATTGCCACTTTCAGTTGCAGTAGAACCATCTTCCGGGTTTCCAATAATTGATAAGTTGTTTGATAAATTAACGGTTATAATTTGTCTTCCGTCTAGAGATTCAAGCGTTTCCATATCAAAACTTGGATTAATAGGCTCTATTTTTATCTTATTTGCCTCCGAAATTTTAGAAGTTACAGAGTTATGGTAAATTGTAGTTCCTATCCATACGATAGTTACAAAAGTGCTAAATCCGAATAAAAATATAAGATTTTTTAACATATTATTCTTTTATAAAATAAGCTCTACCTATAATAGTCGTAGAAAATAGTCTATCCTCAGCTGTACCAGAACTAAGCCTTTCTATGCTTATTATTCTATCTATATTAACTAATTCCTGCGTAAAAATATTAATTGAGCTTTCTATTCCAACTGCTGAAATGTTAACTGTAAAGGAGAATAGTTGTACGCCGGCTCTTGTAGTAGGATACAGCTCGATTGCGCCTGTTGTTAAACTTTTTATAGCAAGATTATTCTTATTTGCAAGAGTTTCAATCTTCCTAATAAGCTCTGGAATTTTTGGGGACGTGGGTATTGCCTCATATACCTTGTTGATATCAGGTTCAATTTGCTGGAACTCACTACTTAGCCTTTGAAGAGATTGATTTTTTGTCTTGAGCTGTTGTAAGGTAAATTCCCCATCGTCTTTTTCTTTGTGTAGTTCTGAGATTGTTGCAAGAGTAGGCTGAATAGCAAAAAGTCCAAAAAAAGTAACTGCGGCAAGGCTAAATATTATATACAAATAAGTAATAATTTTCTGTTTGCCCTGATTTTTTATAAGAGAATAAAACTCTTTCTTAATTTTAATTAGTTCTATTTTTAATTTTTCTTTCATGCGTCTAATTCTGATCCTATTAAAGTAATTCTAAGTCTAAATCTAATCCCACTACCTGAAGTGTTTATTTCATCAATAACAATGGAGCTTACCTGCGGGTATAGTTGAACTTTATTGGTGAAATTTTCGATGGTAAAAATAGACAGCGAATTTCCTGAAAGAGAAATGATATTTCTATTTATCGTGAGATCAGTTTGGGTAAATTCATTGGCATTTATAGCGCTTATTATGTCGTTTGTAATTTCAATTTTTCCACTAGTTTCTTCATTTATAACCTTTATGCTGTCGAGCCTTTTCTGTATGGCTCTAAATTTTTTTTCATCGTCTGACTGAAACTGCACAAGACTTGCCTCCCTTTGTATATTGTCGTATACATCAACAATTTGTCCATCCACTAAAAATCTGTATCCTAATGCACCCAGAGCAACAAGCTCAATGAGAACTACTATCGCGCGCCCTGCCTGGAAAGCCCATTTATAGAAGACATTTCCTACAGAAATTCTTTTACTAGACGAGAGGTTAATAGAAATTTTGCTCTTTTTCTCCATCATCTCAGCTTACTGAGTTTTTGGGGGTTTGTCAAAGAAAGATGAGGTTGGAAAAAGCTATTATTTTGTCACTTTTTTCGACTTTGTGACAGTTTTTTTGCTTATGGGCTTTGTTTTTTTGGATGATGTTTTTGCTGACACTTTTTTTGGGGCAATTTTTGAAATCTGTGATTTAAGACGTGCTGCTTTATTTGAGTGAATAAGCCCCTTTTTAGATGCTTTATCTATTTTTGAATAAGCCTCGCTAATGGTAACCTTTTTTGATTTTTTAACCCCTTTAATAGCAGAATTAAGCTGTTGTATTATTTTTTTATTTACAGCAGTTCTTTTCTTGTCCTGTCTGAGTTTTTTTATTGCTGATTTTATTACTGGCATAGACACTGCCTAGACAAAAGGTTTTTTCTATCTGGGCATGGGAATTTTACCATGCTATACTAGAAAAAACAATAAAAAGTAAATTTTATGGTAAAAAATCTTGTCCGCAAGGGAATGTCTGTTATTGCTGTAAAACAGTCAAGTATATTTTCTGCAGCGTTTTTAATAATTATAACGACTGCATTTTCGCAGATACTTGGAATTCTTAAGTACAGGCTTTTTGCTTCTTACTTTGGAGCAACTAGTGATTTGGGAGTGTTTTTCGCTTCTTTTAGAATTCCCGATCTTTTGTTTCAAATAATTATAGTAGGCGCTCTTTCGTCTGCATTCATTCCTGTTTTTTCCGAGCATTTAACTAAAAGAAGTAAAGAAGACGCGTTTAATTTTGCAGCAGCCTTAACGACACTTGGTTTAATAGTTTTTTCAGTTATAACCTTATTTGTTTTGATTTTTGCAGAGATACTAGCGCGGCTAATTGCCCCAGAGTTTAGCGATGAACAAATAAGACTTCTGGCAAATTTAATGCGCATTATACAAGTGTCTCAGTTTCTATTTTTGTTCGGAACACTTTTTACTGCCATGCTGCAGTCTTTTAATTATTTTCTAATTCCCGGAATTGCAAACGCCCTATATAACATAGGAATTATAATAGGAGTTTATATATTTGCCCCTAGTTTTGGAATATATGGTGCGGCAATTGGAGTTGTAATGGGCGCGTTTCTGTTTCTACTCGCCCAATTGCCGTCAATTATTGCAAATGGTTATTTCTTTAAATTAAAAATAAGCTTTGATAATGGTGTAAATAAGGTTTTACGGTTAATGGTTCCCAGGTCATTAACAATTGGAATTGGGCAAATTGCAATAACTGCAAATGTTATTTTTGCAGGTATAATTTCAGCAAGAAGCATTGTTATATTTGATTTGGCTTTAACACTTATGGCGGCACCCATCTTTTTATTCGGTCAATCAATAGCGCAAGCAAGTTTCCCGGCTTTATCGAGAATAAGAGACAACTCTAAAGAATTTATAAGTATTTTTAAAACATCTTTTAATCAAATTCTTTATCTAACGCTTCCTATAAGTGCTTTATTTATAGTACTTAGAATTCCTTTAGTGCGACTTTTTTATGGTTCAGGAAGATTTGATTGGGAGGCGACTTTAACAACGGGTTACACACTAGCTCTTCTTAGTCTTTCAATTAGCGCACAGGCTGCCAGTCTCTTAGTTGCAAGAGCATTTTATGCACTTCACGAAACAAAAACTCCATTTATAATAACTCTTATTGCAGTAGTTGTTAATATTCTAATCTCGCTTTATTTTATTATTATTCTAAGACTTCCTGTTTATTATTTAGCCTTATCATTTTCCATAGGAAATGTTTTGGGATTTTTGCTTATGGTAATAGCACTCGATAGAAAAATATCTTTGCCTAAGATGGATATGTTTATAGGCGCTTCAAAAATTATAATATCGGCATTTGTTACAGGAATTGCTTTATATATACCTATAAAACTTTTAGATCAGCTCGTATTTGATACAACCAGAACTGTGAATTTATTTATCCTTACAAGCATTGCCTCTATTATTGGCTTTGGCTCATATCTATTTTTTACATGGCTATTGGATATCGAAGAATTTAATTCGATAATAGCAGCTGCAAGGAAGTTCACGTTCAAAAATAAAATTGTTGGTCAAATTAGAGAACTTATCAGTGACGGTACGAAGCTAAATCCATAATTGACAATCTAAAGATAAATGGCTATTATTTTCACAAAACTGCTCCAATACCAATGAACCTCGAAAGAAATATTGTAGGAATAGTTGATGCAGGTGGGCGAGGTGCAACTCTCCACAGAGTGTATGAGAAAAGTCCTCACGTAGACGGCTTAGTCGTTTTTCCAGGGAATGACATGATAAAAAAAATGGCGGTAAAGCCTACAGAAGTATTTACTGGTGATAAAACAACAGATGCAGAGCAAATCGTTGAAACTTTTTTAAAGGAAGGCGTAACTCTTGCGGATGTCGCACAGGACAATGCTGTAGAGGTGGGAGTTGCAGACAGATTAAGGGAAGCTGGAATTCCTACAGTTGGACCCTTCCGTGAAGCGGGAAAAATTGAATGGAGCAAATCATACGCGCGCAGGCTAGGAGAAAAAGCTGAAATTCGACAGCCCGGTTATTCAGTTCATACTTCAATTGTTTCGGGCGAAGAGTATCTTGATAGTCGAGGAGAAGGAGGATTTGCGATTAAAGCGGACGGACTAGCTGAGGGAAAAGGAGTTAAGATTGCAAGAGACAGACAGGAAGCAAAAAAATTAATTCGCGAACTAAAGGAACAATTTCCTAAAGCTGCGGAAACTTTTCTTATAGAAGAACTCGTAAATGGAGAGGAGTTTTCGACCTTCTTTGTGTCAGACGGCGAAAATGTAAAAATTGTAGGACACGCGCAGGACCATAAACGAGAACGAGATAACGACGAAGGTGAAAATACTGGTGGTATGGGATGTAGTTCTCCACCGCTTCTTATGACAGAGGGAATTGAAAGAGACGTTTTAGAAGATACGGAAAAAATAGTACGCATACTTGCGAGTGAGGGCAATCCATATAAGGGCGTTGGTTATTATGGCGGCATGTATGACAAGATGCTTAATATAGCTAACAACATAGAATTTAACTCGCGGTGGGGAGATCCCGAAGTGCAAGTTGTAGCACCCGGTTTGACAACAGATATGTACGAACTCGCCGTGGCGATTGTTGAAAAACATTTAGCCCAGTTTGAGGTGACTTCTGATACCCTTGCAAGGGTATCAGTTGCCGGGGCCTCCCGAGGATATCCAAGAAGTTATGAGGCGGTTAAGGGGAAGGAAATATTTGGATTGGAAGACATAATAGGTATGAAAGGGGTCGAGCTTTACGGCGCGGGAATAAAGATTGATGAAAACGGGAAATATAGAGCGAACGGAGGAAGGCTTTTTTATATAGTAGGCGAAGGTAAAAATGTTATTGAGGCGCGAGAGAAGGCGTACTGCGCAATGGCAAAAGTCCATGTTGACGGAAATAATCTTATTTATAGAACCGATATCGGCTGGCGCGATGTTCAAAGACTTAGGGAAGAAGGTTACTAATCGACAGCGGCTCAAGATTCAACCCCTAAACTTGCCCAAATTAATACTTGTTTATGAAAAACTTAAAAACAGAAATTGCTGGGAAAATGCTTGAGGCTGGGGAGAATATCGCAAAAATGATAGCATCCGAGTCGTTTGAGCTATGGCAGAGGAAGGATTTTAGGTTTTATGTTGATTTTGAAAATCAAGATCAAACAGAACAGGACAGAATTTTTAATGAGCTTGAAGTATCCCTAATTGGCCTTTATGTGTTACGACTCGATCAAGCGATTGTTGGTGTTCCCGAAGAAATAGTTATTGCTTTTAAAGCGTTGAGAGCAAGTATTCAGGAGGGTTTTTTGAAGCTACTTGAAGACAAGGGAGTTGATAATAAATTTGTTAAACAATGGAAAGTGTTAATGGATCTGAGGCTTAAAGAATATAGAGAGCATTTAAAGTATGTGTTAGAAGAGTCTTTAAAAGACAAAAATTTTAGAGAAAAGGACGCTGAGTTACGCTCAACTTGGGCAAGAGTAGAAACAATGAAAATTGATTGCCTAACCCACATTCGTCGTGGGAAATTTGATGAAAAAGATCCTTTGTGGAAATTTTTAACAAAATGGTTCATAACGCTTGACGCGCCCCTTACAGAAATGAAATAGTATTGAGATAAAATCAGCCTCGAATTCTGATATAATTGCTTATTATGAATAACATCCGTAATTTTGCGATTATCGCGCACGTTGATCACGGTAAGTCGACTCTTGCCGATAGACTGATGGCTTTAACTGGAACACTTTCCGGAAAAGATTTATTGCAGGAACAATTCCTTGACAGTAACCCAATTTCTAGAGAGAGGGGAATTACTATAAAACTTGCTCCTGTTCATATGGAATATGAATTAGGAAGTAAGAATCAAGAATCAAGGGAGAAAGAGCATAATTCAAGCTTCATGCTTCATGATTCCGGTTCAAAATTTATTTTGAACCTCATAGACACACCGGGACACGTAGATTTTTCATATGAAGTAGTAAGAACTTTATACGCATGCGAGGGAGCGGTGCTTGTTGTTGACGCGACGAAAGGCATTCAAGCACAAACTGTCAGTCATTATAATGTGGCAAAAAGCTTGGGATTAAAAATCATTCCCGTAATAAATAAAATTGATTTGGATAGTGCTGAAATTGAAAAAACTGAAAATGAAATTATCGAAGCTTTTGGATTTGAGAAGAGTGAGATTTTAAGAATTTCTGCCAAAACAGGAATAGGAATTGAGGAGTTAATAAAAGTTATTATTGAAAAAGTTCCACCCCCACGACCTTCTTTGAATGACAAAACTCAGGCATTAATTTTTGATTCGAAGTACGATGAGCATAGGGGAATTGTAATATTCGTTAGGGTTAAAAGTGGAAAAATTCAAAAGGGTGATGAAATAGAGTTTTATTCAGACAAGTCAAAAGCCTTGGTTATGGATGTAGGTTTTATGGCACCTACTTATTCTTCAAAAGGAGAAATTACGAATGGAGAAGTAGGGTATGTAATTACAAATATAAAAGATATAACTCAGGCAAAAGTTGGAGACACTATGACTTTGTCAAAAAATCCTAGCGACCCCCTTCCCGGATACAAAGAGCAAAAGCCTTTTGTTTTCTTATCAATTTATCCTACAAGTTCTGTTGATTTTCAAAATCTTCGAAAAGCGCTTTTCTCTTTAAAACTTGCAGACGCAGCATTGGAAATTGCACCTGATTATTCAACAATTTTTGGTTCAGGTTTTCGTTGTGGATTTTTAGGACTTTTGCATGCACAAATTGTAATTGAAAGACTCGAGCGCGAATATAATGTTGATGCATTTACTGCTCCACCTAGTATCGTCTATAAAGTAGACGGTGAATTAATCTCGAGTCCTAAAGACTTTGATATATCAAAAAAAGATATTGCAGAGCCTTTTATATTGGGTGAAATCTATACTCCTGTGAATTATTTGGGAAATATTTTAGATATTGTTTACTCTATGCGCGGTAAAGAGGGAGACATTTCGTATTTTGGAAATCAAGCCAGAATTACTTTTGAAATGCCTATGGCGTCAATTGTTTATGATTTTTACGACAAATTAAAGTCGGTTTCCGCTGGATATGCCTCATTTGATTATGACTTTACTGATTATAGAAGCTCTAGTTTGGAAAGAATAGATATTTGCGTAAATGATAATATTGTTCCTGAGTTATCCTTTATTATTCATAAAACTCAAGTGGAAAGTTTTGCAAGAAAAATAGTAAAAGCACTTTCAGAAAGTATTCCAAAGCATAATTTTCAGATAAATGTCCGTGCTCAAATCGGAGGGAAAATAATTGCATCAGAAAAAATTGGTGCATATATGAAAGCAGTTACTGAAAAACTGTATGGTGGAGATAGAACTAGAAAAGATAAACTTTTGGATAAGCAAAAAGAAGGTAAGAAAAAAATGAAAAGTATCGGCAGAGTTAATGTCCCCAAGGAAGCATTTATGTCCGTTCTTAAGATATAGCTTCATAGCTCTCAAAAACCCAATAGTAGAGCTCTTAAGTGGAAAAGTTTTGAGATATAAACTCTACGAGGTGACAGATATAAAGCTATCGTTTTCTCTCAAAGTGTCGGGGAAGGTAAGAATGCGAAGCTCTACGGATATATCTAAGTCTATTCTCTTCTGATAGCTTGAGATCATATACTTCAAGAGCTTTTCCCATCCATGCCCTTGCCTCTTCATCACTTAGGGTTTCATCCCAAGCCCATATGCCCTCCTCATTCGGTGTAAATTTCATAGTTGTTTTTCTTTCCTCGTCCATCTGTATGGTTCTTATATAATCCTTATCTATAAAATTTATATGCTGATTTGATGCTCCTTCTTGAAGAGATGAAGATATTTCCCAAATTTTTTTATGAGAATCATAACCATTGATGTGACCATATAAAAATGTGCTTCCGTTATAAGCTGATTTGTTTCCAGTAAGTCTAGAGAAATTTTTTACAAATGATGATTTTTGATCGAGCGTAAGAGGTCCTTTGTCTTCAACAATTTCTCTGCATGGATTAGCAAACATAAAATGGGTAAATTCTGGGGGACTTTGATTTGTTAAGATTTCACCTATACGTTCTGCCGAAACCATATACTTGATTATACATCCAGTAAATTTGTAGTCAAGTTAGGGCGCTATAGCGCGATTAGAGCGAGTCCTCCAAGTATCACCAGAAGCAGCCCTCCAATAACAGCTATGGTTGTTCCTATTCCACCGGGGCTTTCTATAGTTGGAGTTGGCGTTGCTGTTGCCGTTGGCTGAATTCCAGCGCCGGCAGTTGCTGTTGGGGTAGTTGTGCTTGCAAGAACTGTTATATCAGTCGTACATGAGCTGCTTACTGCACCGCCATTATCAGTGAATACTACTGACGCGCTGTAAGTTCCTGCTGTTTGATAAGTGTGTGCAAGCTGAGTTGTTACAGCAGCAGTTCCTAGTCCTTCCAAAACGTCTTGAATAGTATTGTCGCCAAAGTTAAATGTAGCTTTTGAAATAGTTCCGTCAGAATCTGTTCCTTGGGCTGATAGAGTCATAACAAAGGGTGCATTTCCGGAATTTGAAGGCGATGTTGTTATGGTGCTGCAAACAGGCGACTGGTTAGCACCCGTAGTTGGCGAAATGCTTGGTGTAGCGGTTGGGGTTAATGAGCCGCCTCCGCCTATTCCACCTGTCGGAGTAGGAGAAATTGAAGTTGTTGGTGTCGGTTCCTCTGATGCGCCTTCAACACACAAAGCATTTACACTAATTGCTGCCTCACCTCCGGATAAGAATACATTTTCGGTGTCAGCATCGGTATCCGAAAGAGAAAAAACTCTGGTTTTTGAGCTATCTATAGAGATTTTTGCAGGACCCTCATCGGTTGAAAAAATTGGAACAATAGTGATAGTTGCAATGTCAACTGGAGCCTGAATAGCGTTAGTTACATTCGAGCCTATGGTCATAACAACACTTGCCTGACCATTTGAGATTGTCGGACCTCGCAAAATTCCGTCTGGAGGAGGAAATACATTTTCATTTGGAGCAATGCTTATATTAAATTTTGTAGCGTCATATGTCAGAAAAAGCTCGACAGTCGAAACAATATTTTCTCCAGGGTCAAGATTTACAGCAAGGGACTGCTCAGTACATTGTTCGTCCTCAAATGTAAGCGCAGTTGGTGTAAAAGTTATTCGGGTGGTTGGTGCCGCGCGGGAACGCACATCCTGCTGTCGGCTTATAAAAAGTAAGGTCAGAGGTATTGCTGCAAGAAGTAGCGCAATATTGCCAAGTATAAAATACTTATTTTTTAGAATTTTCATCTTCTTTTAAGCGTAGACAAAATAGACTTCAAAGTCAACTCCGATTTAATCGCGAGTCAACTCCGATTTAATCGCGAGTCAACTCCGATTTAA
>Ga0210057_1006864_pt1 | contig 14044 bp, 20 predicted proteins | sample CryGeyCG2114_010_2_FD_183968 | JGI IMG/M metagenome (GOLD analysis project Ga0210057, IMG submission 183968) | Groundwater microbial communities from aquifer - Crystal Geyser CG10_big_fil_rev_8/21/14_0.10 (SPAdes) (version 2) | ecosystem: Environmental > Aquatic > Deep subsurface > Groundwater ... | reverse complement strand
TTTCTACTAATAGAAAAACCCACCAAACGCATCGCGCTTGGTGGGTTTGGGGGCAGACAACTGAGGATGGCTTAATCCTTGACTACTTTGGCGAGAAGGCCCACTGGTCCATCATAGACTTCCAGTCCTTACCTTCCTCACGGCAGTCGTTAATCCAGTCGGGACGGGTCCTAACTTTGATTAGGTTACTTGTTTCATCCGGACCATCCGGAAGCCAGGCACTTGACATAGTATCCAGGATGGCACCCATTGCGTCACGGTGACCATTAGAGTCAGTTGCCAATAGGCACGGGATTCCTCTGTGTCTTGCGGCAAGGATGAGAGCCAGACCCGCAGGGAAGGTGTCATCTGGACCAGAGAAGTCTTTGTAGCTTCCAGCAAACTGATCTTTGCCGAGCTTGACGTTAAGATCGGTTAAGATCAAGCCGTATTTTTCTTCAAAGGTCTCACTACCATAGTGCAATCTGTCCACGAAGCGCATCAACCCCTCACAGGTTTCGATTACATCAAGGTCGTGATCTGCAAATTGATTCTTTGCAGATTGGATACTTGCGGCATCATCCTCAAACAAGAGGATCCTCATTTCTACCTCCAAATTTTTTATGTACTTGATGAGAACCACTCTCATCATCTGCTTATATAATAACAGGAATGTCAAAGAAAGTCAACTCTAATAATCTATTAATACTAAACAAGCTATTATTATAGCCATAATTTTGTGTTGACAATTTTCAACAAATTATTATCATAAAGGTATGATAAATGAATTATTGGAAAAATTAGGCTTAAGCGACAAGGAAATCACTCTATACCTAGCCGTTCTTCAAAATGGTCGTATTTCGATACCAAAGGTAGCTAAAGCAACTGGTATAAACAGAACCACTATCTATGGATTAGCAGAAGATTTAGCTGATAGGGGCTTTATTCATCAAGACCTTGGGGGTAGACCAAATATGTTAGTAGCCGTGCCACCAGAAAATTTACGCTCTATTGCTCAGAGGCAAAAAAATTTGATTGAAAATTTAATTCCAGAATTACACTCCATATCAAAAGAAACACCTTTTTCTGTGCCCAAAATAAAATTTGTACCAGAAGTAGATTTAGAAGAATATCTATATTCGGAGGCGGATAGATGGGACGAGAGTATGGGTGAAGTTGATTCTACGTTGTGGGGTCTCCAAGACCCAACTTTCGCGCCTCGATTTAAGAAATGGATAAATTGGTATAACGAAAGACCACACACAAAAGAATTTAAACAAAGAATTATTACAAACACCAAAGAAGAAGGCCTCCCAGATTTTGAAAGTAGAAAAGTAATGTGCCTTGGACAAGAATTCGATTTTAATTCCGCCATATGGGTTCGTGGTCACTATATAGTCATGGTCTCATATAAGGAAGAACCGAATTATTTAATAGAAATTTATGACAAGAGAATGGCTCATAATCTTAGAGAAATGTTTAGAGGCTTTTGGTCAAGATATGGAAATGAAGAAAGCCATTGAAGAAGCAGGGGGTTCTGTTGAATTGAAATAATATTTACAATTCCTATAACACAAAAACCTGCCGATATATCATATCGGCAGGTTTTTGTGTTTTTTGGGTTTTCTTTTGAAGGTGATAAAATGCTCTTATGGTAAAAAACGATACACTTGGGAAGCTTTTTGGAAGCCCACAAAGAGTCAAAGTTATGCGACTTTTTTTGTTTAATCCTGAGGACACTTATGATGTTGATGATGCCTCAAAGAGAACAAAATCTTCGAAGATAGTAATCAGAAAGGAACTCTCTAGTTTGTTGTCGGCAGGGTTGTTAAAGAAAAAAATATTTTTTAAAAAAAGAGAGGGAAAGGCAACGAAAGGAAAGAAGAAGGTGCCGGGCTTTGCTCTTGATAAAGATTTTCATTATTTAAGTGCTCTTCAGAATTTACTAATTAAAATTCCACCCTTTACATCAAGCGATCTTGAGAAGCGTTTTAAGGGCTCGGGTTCTGTAAAGCTACTAATAATATCAGGAGTATTCTTACAGGAGTGGGAAAGCTCTGCAGATATTCTGATTGTTGGGGACAAGTTAAATCATACTTCTATCGACAGAGCGGTGTCTTCCCTAGAGGCAGAAATTGGGAGAGAGCTTACCTACGCCGTATTTGATACCGCAGAATTTGAGTACAGGACTAACGTTCATGACAAGCTAGTTAGGGATATTTTGGACTTTCCTCATGAGAAAATTGTAAATCGACTAGGAATCTAATCTGGCTTTACAGAATCTGTTATCCACAAGTTTTCCCATAGTTCTCCACTTTTGGTGCTATTATTTACTGACAATATTATAAGTTTTTAGAAGGCGTGAATAGGTCGGCGTCTCCTAAATGTGTTTAACAATATATAAAGATATGACAATTAATGCTTACAGTGAAGTATTAACTCAATCATTCCAAGATCTTTGGAGCGGAGTGATTGGATTTCTTCCAGAGCTTGTTATAGCCCTAATTATTTTCATAATTGGTTGGTTAGTCGGAGCTTTGTTTGGAAGAGCTGTAGCTCAAATCGTTCGTTCTCTTAAAGTGGATGACGCTTTAAAGGGGGCAGGTTTAGAAACCGCTGTCAATCGTGCTGGTTATAGGATGGATATTGGTAAATTCATTGGTGGTCTCATCAAATGGTTTATCATCATTGTTTTCCTTGTAGCCGCTCTAGACGTGTTGGGACTTTCACAGGTAAACATTTTCTTGCAGCAAGTAGTTCTACTATTTTTGCCTCAAGTATTTGTTGCCGTCCTTATACTTCTTGTTTCAGCTGTTTTGGCTGAAGCCGTACAGCGTGCTGTAATAGGAGCTTCAAAAGCTGCTCACATGAGTTCAGCTAACTTCTTGGGAGCTGTTTCTAAGTGGGCAATTTGGGTTTTTGCAATCCTTGCCGCATTGTTCCAGCTTGGTATTGCTGCTGCTTTTCTTCAGACACTCTTCACCGGAATTGTTCTAGCCCTTTCACTAGCGGTTGGACTTTCATTCGGTCTTGGTGGTCAGGACGCAGCTGCTAGATACATCGAGAAGATGAGAAAAGAAGTTTCTCTCGAGTAAGGCAGATTGGGAGTAATTTGGTCTAGATATTCAAGTAACAAAACCAGCCCCGCGAAAGCGGGGCTGGTTTCTTTTTGTTATTGTGCGTGTTAATTTTTTTAGAGATCGTAGTTTTTTTGCCCGAAGAGGATCAGCGAGGAGAAACGATGGCAACTTTCTTGACCATCCTTTGGTGGTTCATCGCCATTTCATTACTCGTCGTTTTTATCCTCCTTGTTAGGACGCCGAGCCAATATGTTTTCGACAAGAGAGTTCGGGCCGCAGCCAGGGTGTTTGATGAAGCTCATGCGGGTAACCGTTCCCTGTGGACCAGAAAAGTCGAGAAAAGATCTTTCACAGCGGAGCATTATTACTTGGAAAAAGCCCAAGAACTTCACTCACATCTGAACCCTGTCGCTGGTACCGATGAATGGACTAGCGCGTATGAGGTAGGGTGGAGAGAGCTTCATGGTTTAGAGGTGCCCCTCTTCTGCTTTCAGCGTCTCGCTAGAGACCGTCTAGAGAAGTCGTGGAAAGCTATCTATCTCTCCTAGTTTTCGCAAGTGTTTCTGTGCCCCCGCCCCGAGCAAAAGCTCTCGGGGCGGGGGCCTTCTTATTTCAGCCTTATTCTTCTTGACTCTTTCTATTGTTTTGTTATGATTTCTTTCACACACGCGGATGCGTTATTTTTTGTGTGTTATTTAGTCGAAGATTATTAAAAGTTATAGCTGTTGGAATTAAGATAATGCTCTCGCGAGCTCAATTCTGACCACTATATATTAAAACAAAGGACAAAATGACAGATTTTGATAGGTCAAAGCCACATGTTAACGTCGGTACAATCGGCCACGTTGACCATGGTAAGACCACACTTACAGCAGCAATCCTTCAGTCACTTAGCCTTTCTGGCGCAACAGTTAGACTTAAGAAGGTTGATGAGATTGACAATGCTCCTGAAGAAAAGGAGAGAGGTATTACTATTGCTTTGTCTCACAACGAATATGAGACAAAAAACAGGCACTATGCTCACATAGATGCTCCTGGTCACGCCGACTATATCAAGAACATGATTACCGGTGCGGCCCAAATGGATGGAGCAATCTTGGTTGTTGCGGCAACAGATGGTGTTATGCCACAAACCAGAGAACACATCCTTCTTGCAAGACAAGTTGGTGTTCCTAAGGTTATAGTTTTCCTAAACAAATGTGACATGGTTGAGGACAAAGATCTTATTGATCTTGTCGAGGAAGAGGTTAGAGAGCTATTAACTCAATACGAGTTTGATGGAGACAAGGCTCCTGTTATCAGGGGGAGTGCTCTTAAAGCTCTTGAGGCAACAAGTGTTGATAATGAGTGGGTCAAGAAAGTTCTTGAACTAACCCAAGCTCTCGATGACTATATTCCAATGCCAGTCAGAGAAATCGATAAGCCATTCCTTATGCCTATTGAAGACATCTTCTCAATCGAAGGCCGTGGTACTGTTGTTACAGGAAGAATCGAAAGAGGAAAAGCAAAAGTTGGAGAAGAAATTGAAATTGTTGGAATTAAACCAACAGCAAAAACAACAATTACTGGAATTGAAATGTTCAATAAGCAGCTTCAAGAAGGTTTGGCTGGAGACAATGCCGGAATTCTGCTTAGAGGAGCAAAGAAGGAGGATATTACTAGAGGGCAAGTTATTGCTCACCCAGGAAGTGTTACTCCTCATACAGAATTTGAGGCAGAGGTCTATGTTTTGAAGAAAGAGGAAGGAGGAAGGCACACGCCATTCTTTACTGGCTACAAGCCACAGTTCTACCTAAGAACAACAGATGTTACTGGAGAAGTAACCCTTGCCGAAGGAACTGAAATGGTTATGCCGGGAGATACAGTTACATTTAAGGTAAAGCTTGTTTCTCCAATTGCTCTTGAAGAGAAGCAAAGATTTGCTGTTCGAGAAGGAGGAAAGACAGTCGGTGCTGGTGTTGTAACAAAGGTTGTCGCCTAATTCGCGACATTAGAAATAAAGTTAGTTCTTAAAAAAATGGCTTCAAAAACCAACGCACGAAAAGTTGAATCAAAAAAAACCCCTAAAGATGTTTCTTTGGCGGATGGTATTTCTAAGTTGCGAATCAGGGTTAAGGCCTACGAAAGTAAGATCTTAGATACCTCTGTGAAGCAAATTATTGATACCGCTATAAGATTTGACGCAAAAGTTTTGGGGCCTGTGCCGTTGCCTACCGAGATGAGCAAATACACAGTTAATCGTTCGTCTTTCATCTACAAAAATTCGCGAGAGCAGTACGAGATGAGAGTTCATAAGAGATTGATTGATATCTTAAATCCAGCTCCTAAAGTAATTGAGGCGCTGACCAATATTTCACTTCCCTCGGGAGTAAGTATTGATGTCAAAATGATGTAAACAAAAACTCCCCGAAAGGGGAGTTTTTGCTTTTAGGCTTTTTCCTCGAGCTCTGACTCTAGTATTAAAAAAGGTTTTGGAATTGCCTAGCTAAAAACCTCTGTATTTGGAAGCGAGGCTTTCAAGTGATTTAGAAACTTTTTTATAAAGTCTATATAAACAATCTACGCCCTGCCCCGTGGCCACCTTAGCGGCTTTACGGGGCAGGGCGTATTGCGACATTCACTGTCGCGGGCGTGCTTCATGCCGATTTTACTCTCTAGTCTCCCTCCGCGAGCATTTCCTGGGGGATGTCGGCGGCGAGCAGTGGTCCGAAGTTGACGGTGTAGGTGCCGTGCCGCAGTCCCTGCGGCAACTCGAAGCCGTGAGTCGAAAAAGTAATGACCAGGTTCGCCTTACCGCCCTGTGAGGCGGTAATCTTGCGGACCCTGACCTTGAGCTGATGCAAACGGTCCTTCCCTTCTTCTCCTACCCTCAGCAGGAGGCAGGGCTCTCCCGCCGACATGCGCTCCAGGAAAGTCTCCAGAGGAGATTGGTTGACGTCTACACTGATGACATCGAACATGCTAGCTCCTTTCAGGGTTTACAGGTGCTTGAGACTGCATATAATAATAAATTAAAAACAACCATTTGTCAACTGATAGGGTTTGCAAAATTTTTTGAATACAGGTAATATAATCTCCGCACCTATAGAGGTGTCCAAGTCCCCACCCTCCTTCGCTAAACCCCCGCCAACGCCCACGGCTACGGACGGGCACAGTACGGATGGGCAACAAGTAGGGACCAATGGAGTAACAGAAATCTGTGCTTCATTGCGCAGAATTTTTTTTATGAATCCCATGGTGATACAAGGGACTTTCACAAGAGAGATTGTAAAAAAAAGATATTCGTGGAATTAGGAAATGTTATTTAATCAAAATTAACTAGATTACTATACGGGATGAAAATTGCATTAGGAATAAAACAACAGATGACACAGATTTTTGACAAAGAAGGGCGTGTTTTTCCTGCTACAGTTCTTAAGGTTGGCTCTCTAAAGGTTACGCAAATAAAGGATATGGAAAAAGACGGATACCTTGCTATTCAGGTTGGGGCTGGTACTCAAAAGGAGCAAAGAATTAACAAAGCTCAAAAAGCCAAAGGGGCATTTAAGCTTCTTAAAGAATTCAGATTGAAGAAAGAAACTGATTTAAAAACAGGAGACGAGGTTGGTGTTGAAAATTTTGAGATAGGAGATGTGGTTACGGTGAGTGCCATTTCTAAAGGGAAAGGTTTCCAAGGGGGAGTTAAGAGGCATGGATTTTCTGGAGGGAGAAGGAGTCACGGTAACAAGCATGCTGAAAGACAACCTGGTTCAATTGGGGCTGGTGGACTACAAAGAGTTTTAAAGGGAACAAGAATGGCCGGTAGAATGGGAGGCGACAGAGTGACCATTAAAAATCTGAAAGTTTTAAATTTTGATAAAGAGAAAGGTCTTTTGTATATTTCAGGAGCTGTTCCAGGGAGACGTGGAACCTCTGTAGAAGTCGTAGGAAATTAATAATATGGAAGCAAAAACTTACAACCAATTAGGAAAAGAAACCGGACAGATAAAATTATCTGAGGGTGTTTTCGGTTTGAAAATGAACTCCGATCTATTGCACCAGGTTGTAAGGACAATGGAACTTAACAAAAGAACACCTCTTGCCCACACAAAAGGAATAAGTGAGGTTAGCGGTACTGGCAAAAAGCCTTGGAGACAAAAGGGAACAGGAAGGGCGAGACATGGTACAAGACGCTCTCCTCTTTGGAGAACTGGTGGTATTTCTCACGGACCTATTAAAGATAAGGATTATTCTGGGAAGATTAGTAAAAAAATGAGAGCCAAAGCTCTTTACGTGGCGCTCTCACAGAAATTAAAGGCGGGAGAGATCTTGTTTGTAGATGCACTAAACTTTGAAAAGCCAGCAACAAACGAGGCTCGAAATATTTTAGCTAATCTTTCTAAAATAAATGGTTACGAAAAGATTTTAACCAAAAGAGTAAACAGTGCTTTTGTTTCATTAGGACGAAAGGATTCATTTGTTGAAAAAAGTTTTAATAATTTTGGAAACGTTGAGATTGGTGAGACAAGGAGTATTAACCCCCTTGATATTTTGAAGTACAAATATTTGGTTATTGTAAACCCTGAAGAGTCAGTAAGATTCCTCGAATCCAGGCTTACTTCAAAGAAAAAGGATGTCTCTAAGAGTAATGAGAAAGCTCCAGCAAAAGCTAAAATAAAGAAGTCGGTCGGAGTTAAGGCTAAATTAGATAAGTAAGATGGCATTTTTAGGATTTGGTAAAAAAGAAAACAAAGAGCAAAAGACTGATGTCAATCAGAGCGAGACTTCTATTCCAAAAAAGACGGAGGTTACCAAAAAAGCGGTTGAGCCAAAAACAAAGAAAGCACCAGTTTCCTCAGGAACGAGTTCTGTAGACTATTCATCAATATTAATTAATCCAAGAATCACAGAAAAAGCTGCCATTATCGCAGAAGAAGGCAATATATATACTTTTAATGTTCACCCCGATGCAAACAAAAAAGAAGTTGCTAAGGCTATTGAAACAATTTATAAAGTAAAACCGGTGAAAGTTAATATTGGTCAAATCAAAAGAAAGAAGGTAATAAGTAGGGGGAAAGTTGGAATGAAAGCTGGCGGAAAAAAAGCCATGGTTTATTTAAAAGAAGGAGATAAGATTGAGTTTGTTTAGAAAATAATTGTTTTAGGAATAATGAAAAGATATAAACCTACAACTGCGGGGAGACGAGGAATGACCACTCTTAAATACAGAGGTGTTTTGACCGAAAGTAAACCAAATAAAAAACTTTCAAAAGGAAGAAAGAGAGCCATGGGTAGAAACAGTGCTGGTAGAATCACATCTCACCATCGAGGAGGTGGGTCAAAGAGGCTTTTTAGAGAAATTGATTTTAAATACAACAAGAAAGACATTGTGGCCAAAGTTACTTCGGTTGAATACGACCCGAACCGATCAGGGTTTATTGCGCTAGTTTCTTATCTCGACGGAGAGAAGAGATATGTTTTGTTACCCAGAAAGGTTAGACCGGGGGCAGAGTTTATTGTATCAGTTGAAGCTCCGCTAAAAATTGGAAATAGATTACCCCTAGATAAAATTCCTGTCGGTACTTTTGTTTATAATGTTGAACTTAGAAGTGAGGGTGGAGCAAAGTTGGTTAGAAGCGCTGGTAATTATGCAGAAGTTGTCGCGAATGACGGCAAGCACGTACATCTAAAGATGCCTTCAAGTGAAGTTAGGAAAGTAATTAAAACTGCTTGGGCTTGTATTGGTGAAGTTTCAAATTCAAAACACAAATTAGTAAATCTGGGTAAGGCGGGGAGAAACAGATGGCTTGGTAGAAGGCCAAAGGTCAGGGGTACTGCCATGAATCCGGTTGATCACCCACACGGAGGAGGAGAAGGAAGAGGGGGGAGAGGCAGAAGGAGGCAGAAAACGAAACAAGGAAAGATGGTTGGAAAGGGTCAAAAATCTAGGACACCAAAGAAATACTCGAACAGACTTATTGTCAAAAGAAGAAAGGTTGGCAAGAACAAATAAAAGGTATCCACCGAAGGACTTGCCCACGCCCATGTTGTGTTCGCGTCACTCACTCTTTCTCGCCTCAAGTTGACAGACACGGCGTATCGGTCAGCTATACTAGTTTAAATTCGTCTTTATAGTATTAAAAAGTAAACCGGCGCTTCCACATCCCCTACTGAGGGATAGGAAGCGCCGGTGTCTTACGGTCTCGCGTCGTCAGTGGCGACGGTAGCGGGTCCTGATTCCGCTCGTAATGGCCGTTAGGCCGATTACAAGACAGACCCCGATCAGACCGAAGTAGAAGACCGCAGGGACCGCCGTCTCTCCGGCTGGAGGAGTTGATGGGATTGGCATCCCGGCAACTCCTTCGATCATGAACCTTGTCGCCTCCGGGAAGAGGGCGATGAAGATCATGAGAACCCCGAGGTTCAACATTGTTGTGCCAGGCCTGCACTCCATGATCCCCCCTTCGGGTTTACTAGGTTTACTTTCTGGTCTGTTTAACATCTTGCACCATTAACTTCAGTTTTGTCAATTAGAAAGTGAATAAGTCTCTCTACATGGCCACGGCTTTCTCTCATGGGCTTGATTTGTCTATCTCTATTTGCTAATATCTCGGAGACCAACAAATGGTGTCAAAAGGGCACCTTTTTGTTTGGCGGAGTAGGAAATGACAAGATCACTGAAAAAGGGTCCATTTGTAGACCCAAAACTATTGAAGAAAATTACAGGGAAAAAGCCATTGGAGGCTGGAGTTATTAAGACATGGTCAAGAGCCAGTCAAATTGCTCCAGAAATGGTTGGTTTTAAGTTTGGCGTACATAACGGCAAACAACATATTGAAGTTTTGGTGACAGAGGAAATGGTAGGTCACAGATTGGGTGAATTTTCTTTAACAAAGAAGTTCCATAGACACGGAGGAAAGATGCAGAAGGAAATGGAACAAAAGAAGAGAGAGGCAGAGATTACTGTTGCTAAAGCTGCTAAAGCAACAGGAGAAACCAAGTAGAAAGAAGCTAAGGAGAAGATAAAGTAAAAAAAACAATTGATTATAAAAATAAATGTAAGAGACACTATCGGGATGAAAGCTTATTTAAAAAATTACAGACAATCTCCAAGAAAAGTTCGCTTAGTTGCTGACCTTGTTAAAGGTAAGGGAATTACACAAGCGAAAACACAATTGAGATTTACAGACAAAAGAGCTTCAGGTGTTGTTTCAAAGCTTTTATCCTCAGCCATTTCAAACGCAAAAGAAAACAACTCACTTTCAGAAGAAAATTTGTTTATTAAAAATATTAGAGTTGATGAGGGCCCAATATTAAAAAGAATGAGGCCAAGGGCCAGAGGATCAGCGTTTCTAATTAGAAAAAGAACTAGTAGCATTACCTTAGAATTGGCCGAGAAAGAACCAAAGGCAAAGCCACAAAAGAATTTGAAATCGATCGAAAAGAAAGAGGCTAAGAAGCCTGTGTCAGCTAAAACTAACTCTAAAAAATAATCATGACACATGTAGTTCATCCATACGCTCACAGAATCGGCATTATAAGGGATTGGAAGTCTCGGTGGTTTGGTGATAAAAAACAATATAAGGAGTTCTTGAAGTCTGATGTATTACTTAGAGAGTTTTTGGAAAAGAAACTTAAAGATTTTTATGTTAGTTCCGTTGAGATGGAAAGAAACGATAAGTCTCTAAAGATTATCTTAAAAACATCTAGACCCGGAATGATTATTGGACGAAATGGTGAAGGTTCTAAAACCCTAAAAGATGAAACAATAAAGTTTATAAGAAAGAATGATCTGTTGGGTGCGGGAGAGATTAGCATTGATATTGAAGAAGTTAAATCTCCAGAGAGCAACGCAGGAATTGTTGCACAAATGGTTCGAGAAGGCTTAGAAAAAAGATTCCCATTTAGGAGGGTCATAAAACAGACTCTTGAAAAAGTTTCAGCCAACAGGGATGTTAAAGGAGCACGAATTCTCGTATCAGGACGATTGGGTGGAGCTGAAATGGCAAGAAAGGAACAAGCTAAAAGTGGACGAATTCCTCTACAGACTTTTAGAGCGGATGTAGACTTTGCTGTTGAGAGAGCGGTACTTCCATACGGAACTATTGGTATCAAGGTTTGGATTTATAAAGGAGATATCTTTTCAAGTAAATAATAAAAGTTATGTTGTTTCCCAAGAAAGTAAAATATAGAAAATGGCAGAGTGCTAGAAAGCACCCAGATAAAATTGGCAACGCTTCTAGGGGCAACAAGGTTTCTTTTGGTTCATACGGACTAAAGGCTTTAACAGGGGATCGAGTAACATCCAATCAAATAGAGGCCTCAAGGAGAGTTATGACTAGAGCCATGGGTAAATTTGGAAAAGTTTGGGTAAGAGTATTCCCAGACAGACCTTTCACTCAAAAGGGTGCGGAAGTCCCAATGGGTAAGGGAAAAGGTGAGCCACAAGGCTTTGTTTTTGAGGTTAAACCTGGTAGAGTTCTCTTCGAAGTTGACGGTGTTTCTGAGGAAAAAGCAAAGGAAGCACTACTTAAGGCTGGGAAGAAAATGCCAGTTAAGACTAAAATTGTTTCAAGAGACTAATTGATGACCATGGACTATAAAGACCTAGAAAAAAAGAAAGATGCCGATTTGGACAAGACTCTTAAAGAAAAAAGAGAAGCTTACAAGAGTTTTCGTTTTGGTATGTCTGGTACTAAGACCAGAGATGTCAAAGGTGGTAGGTCTTTGAGGAAAGAGATAGCCCAAGTCTTAACAGAGATGAATAAGAGGAGAATTGGTCAAGTAAGGCTTGATAGATATATGGAAAAATCAGAAGACAAAAAAAAGAACAAGAGGACACTAAGAGGTATTGTTATTTCTGGTAAGATGGACAAGACTGTTGTGGTTGAGGTTGAAAGGTACGTCAAGCACCCAAGGTATGGAAAGTTTGTAAAAATTCGAAAAAAATACAAGGCTCATGTAGAGAATGACAAAAAGCCAGAAATTGGAGCAAAGGTTTTAATCGAAGAAACCAGACCTATATCAAAAGATAAGCATTTTAAAGTAATATTCTAATCATGATTCAAGATAAGACATTAGTAAAAATTACAGATAACTCTGGAGGAAAGATTGGAAGAGTTTTCAAGGTTATTGGGAGTTCTAAAAAAAGATATGCCAAAATTGGAGACATAGTTGTTTTATCTGTGCAGACAGCAGAACCAAGACGTTCAGTAAAGAAGAAGGATATTCTTCAGGCAGTAGTCGTTAGGCAGAAAAAACCACTCAGAAGAAAAGATGGTTCGTATATAAAGTTTGATGAAAATGCAGTTGTCATTTTAGAAAGAGACAAGAAGGATCCAAAGGCAGGTAGAGTTTTCGGACCAATACCAAGAGAGTTGTCTGAGCTTGGTTATCAAAAAATCATTTCATTGGCCCCAGAGGTTGTATAAATATGAATATTAAAAAAGGGGATACAGTTAAAATATTGGTGGGGAAAGACAAGGGTAAGACAGGGAAAGTCTTAATGTCTTTACCAAAAGAGGACAAGCTTGTTGTTGAGGGAATTAACGTCTTAAAGAAGCACCAAAAATCAAGGAAAAGCGGTCAGAAGGGACAAGTTCTTGAGAGGGCTATGCCAATTCATATTTCAAACGTGATGTTGTCGAGCACCTCAGTAAAGAAATCTAAGACAGCAGTCAAAGGCAAGCCAGCTTCGGCCAAAACTAATTCGAACAAATAATCATGGAAATGCTAAAGGAAAAACAATCTAAGATGTTTAGTGTTCTTAAAGAAACTTTTGGTTACAAGAACAAAATGCAGACACCAAAGATAACAAAGGTGGTTGTTTCTACCGGAACTGGTTCTATGAAAGACAAGCAGAAGATTGCTATTGTTGAAGACTCGCTTGCAAAGATAACCGGGCAGAAGGCGTCACCAAGACCAGCTAAAAAATCAATTGCCTCTTTTAAATTACGAGAGGGGACAGTCATTGGTTATCAGGTTACACTTCGAGGTGAAAGAGCATATGACTTTTTGAATAAATTAATAAACATTGCATTACCTCGAACGAGAGACTTCCGGGGTCTAAAGAAAACAGCTGTTGATGAAATGGGTAACCTAACGATTGGTATTAAGGAGCACACTATATTCCCTGAAACCTCTGATGAAGAATTAAGAAATGTATTTGGGATGTCTATTACTGTTGTTACAACAGCTAAGAATAAAAAAGAGGCAACAAAATATCTAGAAGAGATGGGATTCCCCTTTAAGGTGGAGAGTACGCCGGTCTAGGGGTCTCGGACCTCGAACTAGGGCTTAAGGCCCCGCAGGAGCAACGCTTCCTGCGGGGCTTCTGTTGCCCACTTGTAAGTGAACAAATGTTCACTTATACTATTTCTATGATAGAAAAATATAAAGAAAAGATTTCTTCTTTCTATAAAAGAAAAAAGAGGATGCCTAGTTATAGAGAAATGGGAACTCTTTTGGGTTTTAGTTCTACTAATGCCGTATATAAATTAGTTAATAAACTTCAGTCTGAACATTTTTTAAAGAAGGACACATCCGGAAAACTAATCCCTATGAATATTTTTGGCGAAATTAAAGTTCTTGGTTTAGTAGAAGCGGGTTTTCCGTCTTCAGCCGAGGAGGAACTAGCAGACACCATGAGCTTGGATGAATATTTGATTGAAAACAAAGAGGCAACCTTTTTATTAAAAGTAAAAGGGGATTCTATGATTGATGCGGGGATTAGGGATGGAGACATGGTTTTGGCCGAAAGAGGGAAAGAACCCAAAGATAGACAAATTGTTATTGCAGAAGTAGATGGACAGTGGACGATGAAATTTTTTAGAAAATATAATGGCAAGATTTTTTTAGAGGCCGCTAACAAAAAATTTAAAGATATTTATCCAAAGGAAGAATTAAATATAGCCGCCGTGGTGAGAGCTGTTATCCGAAAATATTAATGGAGTCATTTTTTCTAAACCGTTACCCAAAAGCTATTCTTCACATTGATGGTGATTCGT
>Ga0210057_1006863_pt1 | contig 14046 bp, 14 predicted proteins | sample CryGeyCG2114_010_2_FD_183968 | JGI IMG/M metagenome (GOLD analysis project Ga0210057, IMG submission 183968) | Groundwater microbial communities from aquifer - Crystal Geyser CG10_big_fil_rev_8/21/14_0.10 (SPAdes) (version 2) | ecosystem: Environmental > Aquatic > Deep subsurface > Groundwater ... | reverse complement strand
GCCTTTCTCCGTCACAATCGCGGAAGCTTTCTTCATAATTGGTTCCCAATCTGGATCGGTAATTTCGGTCAATAAAATTTCGCCGTCTTTAAATTCATCTAATTTATCTGTCGACAGAATCACCCGCGCCGTGCCAGTCGCGATTTTCGCCCCAACCGAAATACCCTTAGCAATCACTTTCCCCGTACCAGTTAATTTATACTCCTCGCGAATGTAACCTTTCTTCTCCGCCTGCACAGTTTCCGGACGCGCTTGCACAATATAGAGTTCATTTCGCATTCCATCCTTCGCCCATTCAATATCCATCGGCATCGCGTGGCCGGCACGAGCGGAATAGTGATCCTCAATAATCAATCCCCAACGGGCAAGCTCTAAGATTTCCGCATCAGAAATTGAAAAAGCACTTCGTTCGGCCAGACTCGTTTTGATTTCTTTCACCGGCCAGTGACGGATGAACCCATCGTGATAAATCATTTTAATCTCTTTTTCACCTAAATTTTTACGAACGATTGAATTGAAACCAGCACGCAAGGTCGGTTTATGGACGAGGAATTCGTCGGGAGTAACTTTCCCTTGCACCACCATTTCGCCCAAGCCCCACGAACTATTGATGGTTACCACGTCGCGGAAACCCGTTTCCGTATCAAGCGTGAACATTACGCCGGAAGCGCCGACGTCCGAGCGGACCATCTTCTGCACGCCAACCGAGAGCGAAATACTCTCGTGCGCGAAACCTTTATCCACGCGATACGAAATAGCTCGATCATTAAAGAGCGACGCAAACGCGGCGCGGATCGCATGGAGAATTTTTTCTTCGCCCACCACGTTGAGGAAAGTTTCGTGTTCGCCCGCGAACGACGCGCCCGGCAAATCTTCCGCCGTGGCCGATGAACGCACCGCTGTATCTACCTCCGACACGCCGTAAGCGTTCGAGAGATGGCGATAGGCCTCACGCACTTCGCGTTCAAGCGCCGCGGGGAAAGGCCGTTCGACAAAAGCGGCGCGAATTCGTTCTCCGCGGGCTTGCAAATCTTTAATGTTACTCGTATCGAGGCCGGTTAATTCTTTCGTGATAATCTGATTCAAACCAGACTCCGTAACGAAAGTTTGATAACCACGCGCGGTGATGATAAAGCCGTTTGGAATTCGCACTCCGCGCGGTTGAAGCAGACGATACATTTCGCCGAGTGACGCGTTCTTCCCCCCCACCAAAGAGACATCGTCATTCGAAACTTGATCAAACCATAAAATTAACGCTTGAGATTTATCCATATCTTGTCATCATTATACAAGATTCAATCCCACCACGGAAAAGAGTTATCCCCTTAAAACTAAAATCAAGTCGGCGACGTTAGCTTCCGTCGGGCCCGTCAAAATTTGGTTACCACATTGGCCCCAAAATGAATACGAATTATGATTTTGCAAATAAAGAGAGGCGTTTAAACCTTTGGCTCGGGCCGCTCGACGAGATTCAGTGTCAGCGATCGCGCCGGCCGCCTGACTATTGTCGCGGCCATCAGAAGCGAAGGCCATCAGCAAAGTGTCTTCATTAATTTGATTCAGGGACGCGAGCGCGAGCTCCTGATTGCGACCACCTTCACCGCTAGGTGATGAGGTCTTGACCGTGGTTTCGCCGCCATACAAATAGATTGTTTTGGTTGGCAATACCTCGCACGCGAACTCGGCACCAACGGTTTGAGCTTCACCTTCAAGAATATTGGTTTTGATGACAGCGGTGTAACCTAAATCCTCGCCTTTAATTTTCATCGCGTTCAAGGCGCGCCGGTTATTAACCACGATGATAGTTTCCACTTTCTCAAAATATTTTTCTTCTTTCGGCGTTTCCGTTAATTCACAATTAGGCAATTGGCAAGTGTTTAAAATTTGATACTTTTCCAAGACCGTGTTCGCGTCGGCTACCGTGGTCTCATCTCGTGTCAATGGACCCGAAGCAATCACCGATGGATCATCGCCAATCACGTCAGAAAAAATGAGTCCAAGCACCGTCGCTGGGTAAGCAATTTTTGCCAGTTGACCGCCTGCCACTTGCGATAAATGTTTGCGCACCGTGTTCAACTCGCTAATCGTCGCGCCACTTTCCATTAATTTTTTTGTCACCGCGATGATTGTTTCGCAATCAGTTTGATAGGGTTGGCAAAGCAGGGCCGAACCGCCACCAGACACGACCACCAAGACTAAATCATCAACGGTCAAGTCAGTGAGTAAACTGGTAATCTCATTCGTCGCCGAAACATTTTGGGCCGAAGGCAGAGGGTGCGTCCCCACTCGCGATAATAATTTCTTGAACACGCCGGTTTGAATGTCGAGCACGATGCCACTGGTTAACTCGTCGCCCAAAATTTCTTCCAGCGCACCCGCGGCAGCCGTCGCACACTTGCCAAAAGCAATCAAATAAATCCGTTTATAGTCCGAGAAACGGATAACCAATTCTCTCACTCGCAAAGTTTTCGTCGCCACATCAAAATTAATTTCCGCGCGAATGACCGCACCCGTTTCAATCGCGTCTAATCCCGCCTCAAGAATTGCGAGCGCGTCGCGTCGCTCTGGCGTGGTACCCAAAACTTCCTTATTTTTAATCCAATCTTTTTTCAAAATCGCAAAGTGTCTTTATGACTTCACTCGAACTTACTTTATCAAAAATTCGTGATGAAGCCAATGCGCACGCGCGAAGCGCGTCCCATCAAAAAGTTGGTCTTTTATCTGAAACTCGGATTCTGGAGCCGATGCCCGGAATTGAACCGGGGACCTACTCCTTACCATGGAGTTGCTCTACCAGCTGAGCTACATCGGCGACCCTATAAACTCTAGCGAATTAAATTGTTTTTAGCAATCAAATTCACTTTATTTTAAGCCATATTTTACCAATTTTTATAGATTTAGTCAATTTTTGCTTGACAAAACTAATTCAATATGCTATCCTCTATGCAGACGGGGGTTGTCATTAATTGGTCAATCAGACCAAACAACCCGAGTCGTGGTCCCCCAAATACAGGGAGGTAGATTATGATTCTCGGTTCGAATTTGGGCTGGTGCACAGTGGACGAAATCCGAGCGATGGCGAAAGACGGCAACAAGATGGCCATCGCTTTCCTCGAGGCCATCGAGGACACCGTGTCTTAGACACGGGCGAGGGCAAGAAGCAAAGATTCTTCAGGCAGTATCGCACCACGCGATACTGCCTCTTTGTTTTTGGGTCAAAATTACAAACTTGGCGCGGCCAACCGGGCTTGAACCGGCAACCTCTCGCGTGACAGGCGAGTGCTCTAACCAATTGAGCTATGGCCGCATTTTGCAAAAAATCTTTTATGTAATTTAACAGAAATGGCAGATAATTGGAAGCAGATGAAGAGGATGTCGGCGGCTGGAGTTGAACCAGCGACCTTGGGCTTATGAGTCCCACGCTCTAACCAACTGAGCTACGCCGACAAAATTTGTGATTTTATAAACTCACGTCCGCGAAAACTTTTTAACTGTTTCTCTCTTTTAATGGCCGTTGCTCTGTCTAGACATTCTTCCTTATATACCAATTTCCATTCCCCTGAAAATTTAGCAGTATAACTATTAGAAAACTCCCCGTTGCCATGCCACTCAAGTCTTCTGCTTAAATTATTTGTTTGGCCAATATAAAATTTATTAGCTACGGGATTATGGATGGCATATATGTAATACATAGTATATCTTGCTCTAACCTCCGCCAGCCGGCGGATGAGCTACGCCGACAACAATTAGCGGGGGTTGGATTCGAACCAACGGCCTCCGGGTTATGGGCCCGACGAGCTACCACTGCTCTACCCCGCAATCAACTACAGCGGTATTGTAACGTAAAATTAGATAAAAGCAAATTCGCGGAACACCCGTTCAAAGCGATCAAGCGCGAACCGCGCCTCGCGGCGCGTGAGGGTGAAGGCGCTATCATGCGCAATTTGATTGCGAATTTTGTGTGCCTCCCACGCGTCTTGCAAAGTGAGGAAGTCGCTCGGCTCGATCGCCTTCAGCCGTTCGCCTAAAGTTTCGCCTTGGTAATTCATCGCTCTAACCATTTCGTCGAGCATAATGTCGGCATCAATAATTGCTTGCTTCCAATCGGACGGATTATCGGAATCAAGCGCTTGAACAATTTTCGACCAGCGATCATTCTTCATCGCTTTGTTTGAAGAGTCCCCGCGAAATAAATTGATAAAATTTCGCCCTTCGTTGGAACGTAGTTGATTAATTTTATAAATTAACCAGCCAATGAAAACCATGAGCGCGAGCGACAAGAAGATCATCAAATCGCGCAGTTTAGACAAGTATGTTAAAAAAGCGATGAGCCACGGCACAATTCCGAGTAAAAATCGATAAAATACATTAAAGAAATATTCGAGATTAAAATAATTTGGTTCAAAGGTGGGCATAATTTTGACTAATTTCAAATAACATCGCCTCGGCGCCGGCGGGCGCCGTGATTTGCAAACCGAACGGCACGCTAGCCGCGTCTTGGCCCGAAGGCACAGAGATCGCCGGCAAGCCGGCGAGATTGGCGGGGACGGTAAAGAGATCAGCTAAATACATCTGCAGTGGATCTTCCGTCCGCTCGCCCAACTTAAACGCCGTCGTTGGCGTGGTCGGAGTGACAATCGCCGACACTTGTTTGAAAACTTGATTGAATTCGTCCGTGATCGCTTGCTTGACCGCGAGCGCTCGACTATAATAAGCGTCGTAATAGCCAGCGGATAAAACGTAAGTGCCGAGCATCACCCGGCGGCGCGTTTCGCGACCGAAGCCCTCGCCACGCGTCCGATGATAATCTTCAATCAAATCGCGGCCCGAAACAAATTGGCCATAACGCACGCCATCGTAACGCGCTAAATTTGACGACGCCTCGGCGGGCATAATTACATAATAAGCCGCAAGCGCGTACTTGGCCATCGGTAATTCAACATCAACTAGTTCGTAACCGGCAACGCGCAATCGTTCAAGTGATTGAGCAAAATTTTCGGCCACAACCGGCTCTAGCCCAGTTTTCAAAAAATCGCGCGGGATGCCCAATTTCATTTTTTTCTCTTTTATCCTCTCAAGGTTAAACCTTAAGACTTCGGGTTTTAAAGGTTTAACCTTTTGGGATCCCCAAGGTCGAACCTTTTCCCGGACCATGTCAAGGGTTACCCTTGACATCAAATGGCAAGGGTAACCCTTGACATTGAGAGAAGTCGCATCATTTTCGTCACAACCTTGGATCACTTCAAAAATAATTTCAGCATCTTCTCCCGACCGCGCCAGTGGTCCAATCTGGTCGAGCGATGATGCGAGGGCGATTAAACCGTAACGTGACACCGCGCCGTAAGTCGGCTTCATCCCGACCACGCCACAGAAAGCGGCCGGCTGACGCACCGAGCCACCGGTGTCGGAACCGAGCGCGACGAGGGCGAGGTCGGCGGCCACGGCGGCGGCCGAACCGCCGCTCGAGCCACCCGCCACTCGCGTCGCGTCAAGAGGATTCTTCGTCGGACCGAAAGCGGAATTTTCGGTGGAACTGCCCATCGCAAATTCATCCATATTCGTCCGTCCAAGAAAAATGGCGCCGGCAACACGCAATCGTTCGATCACCGTGGCGTCGTAAGTCGCAACATAATTCTCAAGCATTTTCGAACCGGCAGAAGCGACGCGACCCCGAATCAAAATGTTATCTTTAATCGCCAGTGGCACCCCCTCAAGCGCGCGTGGCGCCGCGCCGCGCGCCAAACGTTCATCAATGGCTTTCGCCTCGACCCGGGCGCTTTCAAACACTTCAAGATACGCGTTCAATTCCGGATTCAGGCGCGCGATTCGAGCGAGATAATATTCTATTAGGTCAGCCGCGCGTGCTTGACCAGAAGTGAGGAGTTCAAGCCACCGCGCAATGGTTAATTGAGAAAAATTTTGAGCGGACATTTTAATTATTGAAAACTGCTTTGACCTTAAATTGCCGGCTAGCGACTGGCGGGTGCGGCTCGCCGTCTTCGCGTAAAACATTTTCCGATTCTTTAAGGTTCAACCTTAAGACTTTGGGCGGAAAAGGTCGAACCTTTTGGCTGAAATCCGCTTGTTTCAATTGATCAACATAATCTAAAATCAAATCAAGATCATGTGCCAAAGTTGCCCGCTCCGATTCGTCAAGCGCGAGCCGGGCGAGCGCGGCCAGTTGAGTCAATTCATCTTGACTAATCATTTAATTAGTTTATCACGATTTCGTTAGCCGCCGAAATTCCGTTTCGTCAATAATTTTCACGCCAAATTTTTCAGCTTGAGTTAATTTGTCGCCTGGATCGGTTCCGGCCACGAGGTAATTAGTCGCACGCGAGACAGTCTCCGCCATTCGCCCCCCGTTATTTTTCACCAACAGTTTAGCCGCGGCGCGCGTGAGGGTGGGCAAAGTGCCAGTGAACACGAGAGTTTGACCAGACAGAGTTCCGCCAATTTGAGTTTTGGTTTTGATCGGTTGAATTTTAATTTCGGCCAATAATTTTTTAAGCATTGTTTGATTTCGAGGCTCGCGAAACCAATCATAAATTGACTGACTCACCATCGGTCCGATCCCCGCGATCGCCTCAAGTTCGGTTTGACCAGTGGATTGAATTTTCGCCAAAGTTTTGAAATTTTGCGTTAACAATTCGGCCGTCTCTTCGCCCACGCCGTCAATGGAAAGGGCAACTAAAAATCGCGGCAAACTCACTTGTCGCGCCCGTTTAATTGACTCAAGTAAATTCCGCGCCGACTTCTCAGCCAAGCGCGGTAATTTAATCAAATCGTCGTAAGTTAAAATAAAAATGTCCGGGTAGGAATTAAGCAGTTTATGTTCAAGCAAAAGATCCACCACCTTCCGCCCGAGGCCTTCAATATCAAAGGCAATTTTTGATGCGAAGTGATGGAACTGCCGCCGGCGCCGCGCCGGCGAATTCTTATCCACCAATTTGTAAGCCACTTGACCTGGGACCCGCGCGATTTCGCTTGCCCCGCCAGCGGCGGGGCCTCCTTGTTCAGCCAGATGTTTGGGAAAGCGGAACTTTTTCTCTTTCCCGGTGCGTAATTCTTCAAGCACTTTAATAATTTCTGGGATAATGTCACCGGCCTTGCGGATAATGACCGTATCGCCGATCCGCACGTCGAGCCGTTTAATTTCGTCTTCATTATGTAAAGTAGCGCGCGCCACCGTCGAACCGGCAATCAAGACGGGCCGGAGATGCGCCACTGGCGTGACGACCCCCGTTCGTCCAATTTGGAAAGAGATATTTTCCACCACCGTCGTCGCTTCTTCGGCTGGAAATTTGAAGGCAATCGCGAAGCGCGGCGCTTTGCCGGTATAACCGAGCTGATTTTGCAATTCTCTCTCATTCACCTTCACCGCCACGCCATCAATGCCGTAATCTTCATGGTCACGTTTCCCTTGCCATTCTTGCCAATAAGTAATAACGGCTTCAATGTCTTTGCAAAAACAAAAATGCGGATTGACTTTGAAGCCGAGTTTTTGCAGTAACTGCAATTCTTCAATTTGCGTTGACGGTAAAACTGAAGACGAAGCAATATCATAAATAAAACTATTAAGCCGCCGCGCCGCCACCACGCGCGGATCAAGCTGGCGGATCGTGCCGGCGGCGGCGTTGCGCGGGTTGGCGAAGACGGATTCATCGGCGGCGCGGCGCCGCTCGTTAATTCGCGCCAACTCTTTTTTCCCCAACCAAATTTCGCCTTCCACCACCACGTCCACGGCTTCATTCAAACGGAGCGGGATTGATTCAATCGTCCGCACATTGGCCGTTACATCCTCACCCACGCGACCATCGCCACGCGTCGCGGCGGTTTTCAACATCCCTTTTTCGTAAGTCAGAACAATTTTGAACCCGTCAATTTTTAACTCAGCGACGTAATTCAGCTCGGGATTAAGGCCTACCCTTGAAGCCTCTTTAAGGGTAGGCCTTGCTGTGTTTAAAACCTTCTTGACTCGCCCATCGAATTCTCTCATTTCCTCCGGCGAAAACACATCATTGAATGACCACTGTGCCACGCGATGCGTAATTTTTTCAAATTGCGGCAAGGGCGCACCGGCCACCCGCTGGGTCGGCGAATCGGATGTAATTAAATCCGGATGAGCCGTTTCCAATTCAACCAACTCATGTTTCAACGAATCAAGCGCTTCGGCCGAGATCTCCTCGCGATCAAGCACATGGTAAAGATAACGGTGATGATTGATCACCGTCCGCAGTTTAGCGATCCGCTCGACAACTTGAGTTTTTTGTTGATCTGACATCAATATCTCATGTCAAGGCACCGCCTTGACATCGTCAAAATTAATCCAATCCGTGATTAGGGCGTCAAAATCCGTGTTCACTGGAAAATAATTGTCGAAAGTAGTCGGTCCAATAATCACATTCTCCGGTCGCGATTGTCGCAAATAGAATCCGTGGCTTGAAAAACGATAACCAGCCAAGAAAACTTTGGCGGTTTCTGGTTTAGCAATTCGTTTACCACTCCAACTGGCTTCATCCGCAATTTTCACTGGGTTGAGGTGGATATAAGCAAAAAGATATTTTAAATAATTATCGTCATCAACATGTTTGGCTTTAAATGGCCGTTCGAAAAGACCGCCCGTTCTTGTATATTTTTTATTGAAATACATTGAGTAACTCGTGGTTAATTTTTGCATAAAACGGCTGATTCCACCCAGCTTTTTTTCGTAAATCAGCAAATGAAAATGATTGGGCATCAAACAGTAAGCTATAATTTCGACTAAATTGTCCGATTTCTTCAAATCAAACACGGTCTTCCATTGCTTGGTGTCATGATCACTCAAATGAATTGGCGTCTGATTATTGCAAACATACAACAACATCAGAAAACGAAAATGGTCTCCTTGATCAAGAAAAATCTTTCGCTTCTCATTGCCCCGTTGATAGATATGATAGAGTTCGTGACTCGAAAATTCAAATAGTCGTTGCATTTGACTTATTGTATATGTCAAGGCGGTGCCTTGACAAGAGATAAGCAAGAAAAAACTGGGGATAAAGCGATGAAGTAACCTATGCCAAGGCACCACCTTGACACTCACGCCTTGACACTCAATTGACGACTAATATAAATGATAAAAAAAATCAAGAAAACAACGAAAGCAAAGACAACGATGACGACTAATCGCCACCCGCCGCCTCAAAATCCGATCTGTGGATAAGTAATGATTATTTTCTTGACTAAAAAGCGGGAGAAAATTATTTTTTATAATTTATAGGCAGACCCCCGCCAATTAATTTCGATTACATCGGCGGTGTGTCCAGCGAAGTCAATGCTGAAAATAATTCTCAAACGACTAGAACGCACTCGAAAATAATCAGCATAGGGCGGGTGAAGTTTTTTCAAATCAATACTCGCGTCTTCTCCGGATAATTTTTTGATAGCAACAATAATCACTTCCGTTACCGTTGTTTCCGGAAAATGATTTTTGCGAAGAAATTTTAATGCCCCTTTCGAGAGAATAATCTCCCACTGATTCATAATGAAACGCGGATTTTCTTTCCAACCGAGCGGTCGGTTCGACGCAACGATTTCACAATTTCCCGCTGTTCTTTTTGACTGACGAGGGGCAAAGCCAAAGTTCGAAACTTCATTAATTCCGAATCAAAAGCGTCGCGCACTTCTTCAACTACAATTGTCCGCAGTTCTTTCTTGCTAATGGTCATATTTAACATAGATTAAAGATAACACGGTGATCAAAATAAATCTACCTCCCCATTCTGCCCACCACCGATACCAACGCTAATTCAGTTTAATTAACTGTGGATAAGTAATAATTATTTTCTTGACTGTCGTGATTGTCGAGGACTATCCTCGCCAGTGACTTGAATTATTTCCTCGACTAACCTACAATAAAAATATATGTCCATAATTGCCATACCTAGACAAATTACCAAGGGAGAAGAATTGGTCGTTATGTCTAAAAGTAATTATGAAAAGCTTTTGATGACCCGCTTGATCCCAGAATATCAACCCACTGCCACCGAAAAAAGCATTGACTCAAGCGAGGAAGAATCGGCTCGCCGGCAACTTTCTCACTCTTGATGAACTCAAACGAAAATTGGGTTTTACAAGTTGACAACTCTCGTCAAGGTTAAACCTTGACGAGATAAAACACCTCGCACCGCCTCAAAATCCGCTCTGTGGATAAGTAATGATTATATTTTCTTGACGGGTGGTGGTAGAATAATGAGTAATGAAAAAATATCTCACCCGCTGGCGTTTCTTATTTTTAATTTTATTCGCCGCCGCCGCCATTTTCGCCTCGTATGGGCTTTTGAGCGATCAAACCGCGGCGCAAGGCACCTCAAAACCCCTTTCCGGTTTTGCTTGGAGCTCTAACATTGGGTGGATTAAAGCATCAGGAAAAGCTGATGACGGGAGACCATACGGAGTATCCCTATCTGGCTCTACGCTTATTGGGAAAGTATGGAGTTCTAATATTGGATGGATTAGTTTTGATAGCACAGCTGGCACACCACCGTCAGGGACAGCTGGGGCCAGCGTATCGGATGGAAAGGTGGTGGGCTGGGCTCGGGCATGTTCAGTGCTGAATAGTAATTGTTCAGGCGCAAGCGGATTGAAACCCGATTCTGTTCTTGGCGGTTGGGACGGTTGGATTAAACTTGGTGACGCAAGTACTGATTGTACATCTACTGCTACCAACCGTTATGGTGTTTGTTTAAATTCTGACAATCAGCTTGATGGTTTTGCCTGGGGGTCTGATGTTGTCGGATGGGTTAGTTTTTGCGCCGATCCCACGACTGGCGCTTGCGTAACTTTAGATAATTTGAATGTTCCTTGCTACGCGACAGATACTTCTGGGGTTACTAAATCGACTTTTAATGTTGGGGAACGGGTAGACTGGAAGGCCACAGTTAGCTCCGGGGGTACCGCACCATATACTTATGATTTTTGCTGGGGCGCCAGCTGTGTCCCTTCTTTGGGCGGCAATGTAGACGGCATTGAAAATGACGTTGCGGAAAGTAGCGTTTCTATCCCCGGGGGCTACCCTTCCCAATCTGTTGTTACTGCGAATGTGAAGGCGACACAAGGTGGCAAAAGTGGCCAAGGTTCTTGCGTTATTAACATAAAAGACTTGAACAATCCAATTTTGACTGTTTCTGTGGCTGGAATTGGGGATGCAATTGGCAATGTTTCATCTAACCCGGATGGCAATCTTAACCCCAACGGTGATCCAGGAATTGACCAGTGTAAAACTGCTGGGCCAACTTTGTGCTCAAATGTTTATGGGTTAAATGATACGGTTACGCTCACTGCCACTGCTGACGCTGGTTACTTTTTCGATTGGTTAGGTCAAGTCCCCGCATCCTGCGCCAGAAATGTCCCCGATTGCCCTATAGCAATGAATGAAAGCAAGAATGTTTCAATCCGATTCTTTGACCCGAGCGCATCTCAGATTAGTTTAACCGTTGGACCAACATTATTGTTTATCAATTCTCACAATTTGGGGCAAACAACCATCTCCAATAAGGCGACAATTACTAACAACTCCAATGACACTCAGGCTACTGTTTGTGTCCAATCATTTAATTCTTTAATTCCAGATTACAGAACTATTGATACCGTTGTGAGTGAGGGGGCCAATGGCAACACCAGCAAAGTTAAGTGCGTATTCAATTCTAGCGTCAGTGGTGAGAAGACCGTAGACTGTTCGGACACAATAAACGCTTGCACCACGATTGCGCCTCTTGGCGGTACCGCCACCTTTGCGGTGCAGATGCCAGAATTGGTTCGAGACGGTCCTCGTTTTCTCCAGAATTCCCCATATCGAATCGTATTAAATGCTGGGCAAACAGACACTTACAATTTATTGTTCAAGTATCGAGCGGGAGATATAAGACCTTAAGTAAACTTTTTACTCCACCTTAAGCGCGCTTCTCGCAACTAAACGTGGATTGGAAAGATTATCAGTGTTAAAACCTATTGCGGCATAAAAAGTTCTTCCTATATCATCGCCATCAGAATTTGGGAACTCATCAGAATAATTGCCGCCGGAAACTTTCACCACGGTAATTTCTGCACGCGCACTGCCTAAACCAAGACCAGAAAATTTATACTTACTAATAATTCCAGTCGCGTTAGAGGCAAAGCCACTTGCGTCAATATGGGCCAGACTGGCAGGGTTTGCGGGCGCAAGCACGGTAATAGCAGTAATCAATCCATCCCCGCTACCGCAAGAAAAGCCCGATGGAGGAGGATTAGGTTCCTGGAGAGTTGTGGCCGAAATAAATACTCCAAAAGGGTTATCTCCAGCATCGAAACCAGATGTGTTATCTGAATGGGATAAATTAGTAAAGAGCGCGCAATCTAACGCACTCAAGGCAACAAAATGCGCGGTTTGAGATTCTTTATTGACGGCGGTTAAGATTATTTGTTTGAAAGTAATATTTAGCAAACTTAGACTTATGGTCAGAACAATACTAACCATCAGGACCGCAAACAGGAGCACGACGCCTTGTTTTTTATTAGTAGTTAATTGCATAGCGATATAGGGTTACATCTTTTTGCGTGGATCCAATTTTATTAACCCAAGTAACTTTAGCTTCCAGCAACGCTTGTGTATTATTGCCCGGGTCAAGATCTGTCACCGTAAGGGTTCGGGTAAATTCTGCGCCGATGCCAGCACCATATCTATAAAAACCTTCAGTAGCGTTATAGGCCATTTTGCAATTATTATTGATGGAACAAGTCTCAAAACTAAAAGAAACATCGGACTTCGGTTTAACAACTACAGCGCAACCACTAGAACAGTTGTCTATATTGTTTAGAAATGGGGCATTATTGGCATAATTATTTTTAAGTTGAACACTCGCCAATTCTAACGCTTCTTGAGCCAAATGGGTAGCAATGAGTTGATTTTGAGCATAATAACCATCAGTAATGCCGCGCGTCGCGGCGGTCATTGGACCCAAAACTCCTATGATTAAAATGGTAATCGCGACTAGAGATTCGATAATGGTAAATCCTTTATTCATAAATTAAATTTTCTTGACTGTAGTTTGAAGATAAAAATTAGTTTGTGTTTTGCCCGGAACTTGGCCCTCTATAAGAAGCGTTACTCTGGGTACCAGTTGAGTCCCTTGGACCAAAGGTATAAAAAATCTAAGATTGGTAATATCAACCTCGGAAGAGGTAATGTCTTTGTATCCGCCTTGTAGCCCTCCAATTGTATTGGCAGAAGAAAATTGGATACTCCCAACTTCATTAAGGCGATAGCCAATATATCTTTTGCTACCAGCCCGAGTAGATTCAAAGACGATTGGGTCTCCAGGACTACAAGGTGTCCCTGAAGATCCCAAAGAAGCACAGCCATAATTACCCCCTTCCCGCAGATTAAAGACCATACTGTCCATCGCAAAGGCAACATTATCCATCGCCAGTTTGATCGCTTGAGCTTTGCGGTTGACATCGCTGACCGTAATCAAAGCGCCGGACACGATCACGGCCACAATCGCGAAGAGCGACATGGCGACCATAATTTCAATCAGGGTGAACCCCGTTAGAAGTCGCGCTCGCGACTTCGTCGCGAGTCCGGAGGACCGCGGCGCGGCTACTTCTAACGGGGTAGTTTTTAACTTCATCATATTGGTTTAACGACAATTTGGCCGGTGTTCCAAACTTGAATCGCGCGCGTATCGCCGGTTCTAGTTGATTGTATCACGATCTGGACATAACTATCGCCAGTGGGAAGCGTCGCTTCGGGATAAAAACGTTGAAATAAAATATTTAAATTAGTTAGTAAAGTTCCCGTCGGTGGGGAAGCCGATGGATCACATGCGGACGCACTGCAACCAAAAATTTCGGAAATTTTTACTGAACCCCGGACCGCGAATTTTTCAATTAGGGAATCGGCGGTTACGCCAGCACCACCAATGTTGTAACTACCGATGGTCGTACCATTATCGCTATATAAAATAAAAGTTTTATCATCAGTTCCAAACAAATTACCGGGATCCAAATCAAAATAAATGCCGTAAGCCG
>Ga0210057_1006861_pt1 | contig 14053 bp, 12 predicted proteins | sample CryGeyCG2114_010_2_FD_183968 | JGI IMG/M metagenome (GOLD analysis project Ga0210057, IMG submission 183968) | Groundwater microbial communities from aquifer - Crystal Geyser CG10_big_fil_rev_8/21/14_0.10 (SPAdes) (version 2) | ecosystem: Environmental > Aquatic > Deep subsurface > Groundwater ... | reverse complement strand
TAGCGTCCTTCAATAACGTTGCGTAATTCCTCAACTCTGTCTGGGGAATCTTCAGACCCGTGTCCGAAGAATGGCGACCGGATAAACAGTGTGGACCACGATTCTTTATTAAGAAGAATGTAATCAGCGTCATCACGCGCCCATTCTATAAGCATATCAATATTATAAAATCCAAGTTTACGAACCAATTCAGTGTCATCGTTAGCCCAATAAAGAAAACTGCGATTAACCAGAGGGTCATAGGTGTGAAATCCGGCGATAAACATGTGAAAAAGTGAATTATCAAAGACGAGAACTTTTCCGTCCGGCGCTACATTAAGAGCCACCTCTCGCGCACCCCGTGATACTCGAGCCAAATCCGATTCGTCGGTAGGGCTTGAGAAAAGGTCCGTGCGAAAAGAATTAACGGCAAAATTGAGAAGAATTACGCCGACAAAGAGAACTACAGCTAATTCCCGATTCTTCAAGAACCTTCCCAAAGCTATGGCAATTGCCAAAATGACTAATGGCAAGAAGTAATTGGCATAATAAACACTGCCGACAACTCTCCAATAAAAATAGTGGATAGCCAAGAGACCGATGGAAAAAATTAGAATAAAGGCGTAAAAACGCTCGCGGCGCAGAAATTCCAATATAGAATTTTTCTGTTCCCTAAACACCATAACCGTAAGAGTAAAAAATAGAATAAGTATTCCGTAGTATTCTCGAACAAAGGCGCTAAAGATTTCTACTATCCGACCTATGTTATTGCTTCCGACAACACTTGAAGAAGGTACCTGTGAATATATACCGAAGCTCGCAATGGGACTCAAGATGTGACCGAGGGCAATCTCTGGGTTGGGAATTATAATAGGAAGATAGCCAACAACTACAAGGACAGCCGTTAAAGCCAAGTAAGCTAATATTTTTTTAATACCCGAGCGCATCAAAAACAAATAAAGAGCGTATAGAACCAAAATACTTATCATGTTGGTGCGAGCTAAGACAAGGAGGGCAGAGAGGATTGCGGCAAAGATTATTTTATTCCGAGGCCTCTGTTTAGACATCTCGCAGATAGTAAAAACCAAAAGCAAAAACATTGTCAGAGAATACATCGTACCGGTAGTGTAATTTGAAACAAGTAGAGGATTGGAAAGTAGTAAAAAGATTGCCCCAATTGCCGGCCATTTCCCGGCCTGCCGGAGAGCAAGGAAAAATGTCAGACCGCTCAAACCAACAAAAAACAAAGAAGAAAGAATCCTGTTGACATAAAAGCTTGGACCGAAAAGAAACTGAGCAACTCCATAAGTCGGAATAACCAGTGGCGGGTAAGCAAATACTCCATTTACGAATGGCACTAATCGGCCAATAACAACTGTATATGCTCTATAAGACGCAAAAAATTCGTCAATATAGACTTCCCGGTAAATAATTGAAACACAGACTTCAGCTAGAAAAAGCCCTACTGCCAAAACCAAGGTAATAATAAATATCTTATTCTCGTTTCTTTTCAAGGCTTGCGGAATAATCATTTTCTAATGTTCTAGTCTTAAGAGAATACCGACAAAAATCAACGACTACTTTTTTAAAATGAAATAGTGATTCTTGGGGGTATCAATAAAGACCTTGTCATCCTTGATAGAGAAACCAGCATCTTTAATAGTCTTTCGGATTACTCCAAGCGAATAACCTTTCTTGCCAATTTCCCATTGATGGCCGCCCGGCACCGGACAAACATGGGTTTTAAACGTCGGAATTCGTACGAGGGCGCGAATCGGTTTTAGGAAAGGCAGTTTCAAATCAAGAGAAAAAACAATTCTCCGAACGTCGGGTACCGAAAGAAGAACACTGCCGCGAGTTACTCTGTGGAGTTCTTTTAAGGCAGTCGGAAAATCGCGATAAGGCATATGTTCCAGGACTTCGCAGATAATAACCATATCAAAAGTGTTTGGCTTAAACGGCATATCAAGGACCGTGCCCAAAACATCCGGCTTGTATTCTTTTTTATTATCAATGGTCGTAACATTAGTGCCGAATTTTTTGAGATAGTCGGCGACAAAACCGTGCGACGGACCAACTTCAAGCACCCTGAAGTTTTCAATATCACCCTTACGAGCCCTGATTTGCCTGGCAACTTCCCTGACTTGATTGTAATAATGGAGCCAGCGAGCTTTGTGGTCGTAAAATCTGTTTGACCAAAAAGGAATGTCGTAAATGCTTGGCATATGATTTATATTGATTTTTTCCTTAAAACCCAGACGACATAATTGCCAAACCATTCATTGGCCGGCAAAAATCGGTTAAACATTTTTACAACCGGATATTCGATTGCCGGCTGAGTATATATCGTCTCAACCAAATCAAAATAACGCAAGTATGTTTTTTTAAAAATACCTTTAGTGAATACGAAAATATGATTATTGCCATAAGACCAGCGAGGCATTTCTCCCCGCTTCAAAAAAATAAGTCGGCTCATAATGTGATACGGATTCGGGATGGCGGCGATGAAATAGCCGTCGGGCTTTAAACTGCGATGGATTTCACGCATAAAGAGAAATGGATTCTCCATATGTTCAATGATTCCCCAAGCTGTCACTCCGTCAAAAAAATTATCTTGGTAGGGAAGTCTCTCCTCATTGAGGTCAAGAATCTTAAAATCAATGTCTTTTTTGGAAACAAAGTGAAGGGCATCAAAGAAATCAACCGTGTGAACATTTTTGAATCCTTTTTCCAAAAGGAGTTTGGTAAACATTCCGGTATGGGGACCGCATTCTAAAATGTGGCCATTTTCTTTTCCGGCAAAATATTTCCAGGCAACTCTCGGAGTCGTGGTGCCTTCAAAACGGGTACTGACTCTCCTTTTATCCTGATTTTCCAACCATTTTGGATTGTCCCGCATTTCTTGAACCGTAATATATGGCGGTTTTTTAGTTTTATGGCTCATAAGAATCTACTATACCAGAAAACTGTCCGACAGGTTAGTTTTTTCTAACCGTAAAATTCTCAATGACAAAAATTAATAACTGTTTTCTACTAACGTTTTCGCAAGACATATAATACGGTTTTGCTAAAAAGTTCTGATTTCGGAAAAATTTTTCCTAACAAAGGCGGCTCATTAGCGTAAAAGGAAGTTTCTACAATATCAAAATTCTTAAAAATACGCCCAAAAACCATTTTGGTTATAATAGTAATATGGCTGTTTCTTCCCTTATAACGATACATATCGCCGGTACGTAAAAAATACAGGCGGTTTTTCAAATTATAAATATTGGGAAGAGACAGAAATAAAAGACCTCCACTTTTAAGAACACGCGCTGATTCCCGAGCAACATGAGATGGGTTTTCGGCGTGCTCAATAACATTCCAAGCAGTAACAGAGTCAAAGGAGACGTCATGGAAGGGCCAGGGAGTATCAATGTCAATCTTTTGAAATTGTTTTGCCACTTCTCGCGCCGCGGGAGAAAGGAAGTTCTTTAGATCGGTCGCCGTTAAAGAAAACCCGAGCGAGGCAAGCGATTCAATAAAAAGACCGTTGCCACTCCCAATCTCAAGAATAGAAGCCTTTGGTTGCAGATATTTTTTGACAAGTGTCAAAGCGATTCTGTCGCGAACAACCGCGCTCCCATCTTTTTCCACCCAATTCTCTATTACCGCCATGAAAGTTGCGAAATTATTTCCCGGACAACTCGTTCACTTGCCTTTCCGTCAAGAGGGGCGGCGAGCTCTAATCTCATTTTTTCTCGCTCCTTGGCGAAGAGCGCTGGGTTCTCTAAATTATCCTTAAGCATTTTTTTGAGTTCTTTGAAATTGTATGCTGTGGGAAGCGCTCCAGTAGCTCTGACATGCTGAAAATGTTCAAAAAGCTCATAGCGGCGAACTGATCGATAAAGAGGGCGAACATTATGGCCGTCAAAACCAACCGCCAAAAGCGGTCTGTCCAAAATAGATGCCTCCAGGGCCATAGTGGTAAAGATAGCAAGAACTATATCGGCTTGATTAAGGATATTCATAAAGACAATTCCAGTCTCGTATTTTTCCCAGAAATCATCACGATAGTAGGATACCAGAGGGTGATTTTCAAATTGATTGTATTTCTTTTCGTCAAATTCACGATCCTTGCTGCGTCCTCCCAAATAAGGTCGGATAACCAAAAACACATTCTTGCCCAGCTCACCGTTTTCAATCCAGGTCAAAAGAGTTTCAATAATGTCCGGTTCATCAGGACAATAGGTGCTTCCTGAGACATAAAGAATAAATTTGGCATCAGACGGAAACCCAAGCCTCTTAAGTACTTCAGAGCGTTTCAATTTATAAGAGGAGTCAATAATAAAATCAAAATGAGGATAGCCGGTTACCACCACCTCTTCAGGATTATAAGCTTGATAAAGAATCGACCCTCGTTTTAATTCTTTGCTCTGAGCGATAAGACGATCGGTAGAAAACGGGAAAAAGTATTTATCAAGGTGGTCCCAGCCCGCTGGTAAACCAACATTCCGGACACCGCGTAATTTTGCTTCCGCTAAAAGATTCTGGTCAAACCAGCCATACATGTGGCTAATCACAACAAGACTTGGCTTGTATTTTTCAAAGACATCGGCAAACGGTAGCTCGCGATAGACTTTACGGAAAAGCCACGGAACAGCAAAACGTTTGAATATCCGGGAGGAACCAAAAGTTCTGGCGATTATTTTCTTTAAAGGCGCAAGATAACGTTTGCCGCCGGCAGGCGGCTCATCAGGCCGCATACCCAAAGTTGCCATAAGTCGCGTAGTGTCGGTGTAAATAAGATGAGAATAAAAAAAGAAAAAAGCCTTCTGAAGAAAAGTTTCTTTAGGTGAAGGCACCGGCACTTCGAGAATATTATAAATTGAGCCCAGCCCGTCGCCAAGCAGAGAATCATACTTGCCTTTGTCTTTTTCGGGAACTAAAACAACAATATGAAAATTTCGGCGGCGAGCTTCTTCTTTGAGTAGAGAGAAAGCGCTTCGGGGAAAATAAAAAAGATTGCGAAAGACAGCTCTGCCAACCAGAGAAATGAAAATATACGATTTCTCTTCTATTTTCTTATCGATATTCATTTTCCGCGGATAAGTCCGATTAAGACTCGCGCTACTCGCTCGCCCGATCTACCATCCGTAAATTGACACTGCTCTTTAACAATCTTCCGCCGCTCCGCCGATTTTAAATCAGGATTCTGCAGATAATTATTTATAGAGCCAGTTAATTCATTTCGGCTATGAACAATTGTAACACCGCCATATCGTTTAACGTCCCGTAAATGGTCCCAGTCAAAGAATCGGCGGCCTGAATTCCAATATATCCGTTTCTTATAGCCGTCAAAGGCGGGAGCAATTAAGGGCTTGTTGAAAATTGCCCCCTCAACCAAAAAAGTCGAGTACATATTTATTATAATATCGGCATGAGCCAGGCTGTTAAGGAGATAAACTATATCATCTTCATCCATGGACCACTGTCCGCGCATCGATCCAAAGGCTGTGGTTGAAGGCCTCCCCAGAAAGCCGTAGCGTTCACGCAAGAGCTCAAGTTTAGCTTCGCTAAAATCAAGTTTTGGATAGGGGCGCAAGAGAACTTGGACATCACAAGAAAGCTCTTTTTCTCTGATAATTGAGTGAAGTATGTCCAAAATATCAAACTCAATTCCAAAAGCAGCCTTACCGGAGAGAGCGTAGAGGATGAGTTTCTTTTTCGGGTCAGCCCCGATTTGTTTAAAAAATTCTTGGCGAGAAAGCAAGCCATCTTTCTTGAAATGATAGTCGTATTGAGCCACCCCGGTAACCACTATTTTCCCGGATGGGAAATCCCCCAGAGTTTCGGCTTGTTTTTTAATATAATCAGTTTGAACAATAAGAAGGTCAGGGTGAAGTCGCAGAAATGTCTTGCTGTAAAAGGTGTCCCAGCTGAAGACTTGCCCTGAAGTTTTTATGCCGGCTTTCTGCGCTTCTCTGATTAGAGCATAATCTTCAGACCAAACCATAGTTGGGCAAAAGATAAGGTTCGGGCGGTAAGTGTCGAAAATATTCTTGTAATAGGAGCTCGGTATAACTTTATAAGTAAAACGAGTCAGTGCCCGCCAGAGAGAACCAAAATGCCCCAAAAGGCGGAAAAATTCTTTCGTCAAAAAAATAGGAAGACGCTCAATCACTCTTAAAAAATAATGCTTTCCGCTCCCACGCAAAAGGTAGGAGACGTGATCAATTCTCGTCCGAGAGGTTACAATACTGGATTGCTCCAAAAAACGGAAAAACTTCTCTAAAATTTTATCTTCAACCGGAGGCATTTGCTCAAATAAAACATTTCCCCCTTGAAGAGTTCGGCGATAAAAGTCCAGCTTATTCTTATGGGCAAGAAATACCAGCCGCAGGTCCGGCTCGTTTTTCAGTAACAAAAAGGCGTCTGAATTTAGAAAGTTCCTGGCGAAAAAATTATTGGTGATGGGAATAAGGATAGTTTTATTCATAAAAGACCCCTGACAAAAACACTGGTTGCCCCAGTCATATCTACAGCTCCAACACCAACCCGAGAGCTTCCTTTGGGGACATGGAATTCCCATGAAGATTCCCTGGCAGTAGCAGATATTCTTTGCAACGTTTTGTCTGTTCCTTCTATAACAATAAACGGTGTTTCTCCAAAAAGAGGCTCGCTTGCCTTAACGACAAAAGTTAAATTTTCTCTTTTCACAGAAAGCTTAAGGCTGGTTGGCACAAGACTAAGAGAGTGGCAAAGGGCTTTTTTTGCACTCATATATTTCCATGGGATCCCATAATGGCGAGAAACTTCTTCTATTATCGTTACCGATTTTTTAAACTCTTCTCTCAAACTTTTATAATAATCATGGGAATGAAAAGAAAAAATGGCCTTTTTACCTTCCTTGACTTCTTCAAAAGCAGCGACAACATCTTCCTTCTTAAGAGAACCCGACCCTCCTTTAGCAGCGACAGGTATAGAGCGCGCTATCACGCGTTTCATAAATCCTTTTTTTTGATAATCCTCAACTGCCGGATGGTAGGGAACCCAGCTTGTGGAGGCCTCCCGCCAATCGCAAAACTCCTGGCGGACAGGCGAAACATTTGAATAATCAAAAGGAATCCACTTCTCAAGCCAATAAGAGCTTTGATTTGTCTCTACGTATTTGCCCGCTCTATATACCGACGGAAAATATGAGTATTCAAGAATAAGAGTTCCTAAAATATGTTCATGCCAATCGGAATCGTTCCAATTCTTATTCCACCCCCATGATCCATCTTTAGGAGGATGATGAAAGTGCCAATATACGCCGTCGCCAGTAATCTTTCTTCGCTCCAAAGAAAGGATTGTGCGAGTATAGAAATTCCAAATAGCGTGGCGGCGGCGGCTATCATGTCCGCGACGCTTAAACTCTGGGTCATTCTCTGAAAAACCGGACCAATCCAGCAAAAACCAGCTTATAACCATTGGATTATTAAATGAATCAAGTATTTTATTTCGGTCAATTTGGTCAAGAGTGGCAATATCTTCGCCTAAAGACCCCCAATCAGAAAACATATCAGCCCTCCCTTTGCTTGGGCCTTCAGTATCAATAATCGGCACAACAGGTAAAAAATTTTCTTCCATAATATTTTATTCGACAATTTTAACACGCTCCCTTAAGACCTCCTGACGACCAGCGTAATCCCTGATAAGGCCGCTATCCATATTAGTCTTCAGTCGAGCAATGGAGTCTGGACTAAAATCTTTACGTGTGTACAATTTCCCTTTTTCTTTTTGTTCATAAGCAATGGATTGCCCAGACTGAATTTCTTCTATTGTCTTAATCATGAGATTCGTACCTACAATAATCGCCTTATTGCCAATACTGTGTTGATTATCGCTAACTTCCACATTGGGTCTTCCTTGATGAAAAATCGGCCCAGTGTCAATGCCAGGGTCAATTCTATGAATTGTGACTCCGACATATTCCGGATGACCGTCATAAAGAGGCCAAAAATTCGTGCCTGACCCTCGGTAGTAAGGAGAAAGCCCAAGATGCATATTAACGGTAGTCTTGGGACAAATATCAATGACTTCCTCCCTTAAAAGACTTGTGCCATATACCGCCACTATATCGGGCTTGTAAGCTGATATCTTTTTAACCCAATTTTTTTCATTTATCTCTCCTTTAGGCACTTGTTCTACTTTGCCGCAATTATTAAACTCTTTATGTTCTCCAAAAAAAATTCCTTCTTCCTTCTGGGCAAGACCAAAGTGCCATTGCCACAATTTCCGTTGCTGGTCTTTTAGATTGCTTGCCCCCGCTTTTTGATTGGCCGGGTCAAAAACTTTAATTTCAGAGAAAACAGCAACCGCCGGGAATTTCTTCCCAATTGTATTAGCAAAATATTTATGACGAAAACTGTTGCCTGTTAAAATGACGAGGTTCATGGATGTATTGAAGAGAGAGACGATGGAGGAAAAGATTCAAGAAGCACATGGGCCAGACGTGCCCCAGCCATTCCGTCATCATGAGAAAACCAAAGCTCTCGTACGCGCTTGCGGGCTAGAAAATCCTCTTTTGGATTATTAAGATATACCTCTATGGCTTTTTTAAAATCTGCTCTGCTTTTTACAAACTTAAATCCGCCAGTGCGAAGAAGCTTGTCAAAATGATAATAATAATAACCAAAAATACCCTGCCATTTATGACGACTGGAGGGGTAGAAGTCAGCGACAATCACCGGCTTATCGAGAAAAATGGCATCAAGAATAATGCTTGTCGGAGATGTAATGACAATGTCGCTGTAATAGAGAGAATCAATAAGCCGAGAATCATCTTTAAGCGGAATCTCCCTGTTGCCATATTTATTGGTGTTAAAAACATGGCCCGGAACGTCAACCGCCATATTAGAAGGCCAGTCGAAATTTTCCAAATGAACCGCCGAGTCCGGAGGATAACGAACAATTACTTGAGTGCCGATATCAGCAAGAATTTCCATTATAAACTGGTCAAAATCATTATGGAAAATAAGGTCGTCTCCAAGAGGGGCATAAAGAATTAGTCGTTTTTGGGGGTCTAGATTGAATTGAAAAAAAAAGTCATTACGGCTCTTGATTGGAGCCTCAAGATAGCGGTCATAGTGAGGTTTACCGACGACAATAATTTTGTCCGGTTTATATTTATGAAAAAAGACAACTTCATCTTTGAGAGTTTTCGAGCCTACTAAAAGAAGGTCTGGGAAAATTCGCAGTGTGAATTTGCTCGGATTATCCCATGAACGAATCATGCCAACTGTTTTAATGTGAGAGCGTTTGGCATCTTGCAAAAGAGCAACGTCGTTTTCATTTTGGACATCAGTTGAAAAAATCAAATCCGGATTATATTTATTTATGAGCGGAATAAAAATACCTCGTGGAGAAAAAGTATAATCAGCAAAGCGTAGAATTTTCCGCAGTAGAGACGATCTTCCTAAGAAACCAAAAAAGAGAGAGGCCGTATAATAACCGAGTTTTTTATCGTGGAAATACTTGTATTGGCGCCTGACTGCAGCCGATTCGTTATCATAAAAAAGCCAGGAAAGCCGCTTGAAAATGACTCCACTTTTTTTCTTAGTCGCTTGGTTTGGGACAACCCCCTCCACATTGATATTCTTGCCACCAAATTGACTCTCAAAATAATCTGTTTTATAGTCTGGCACAAGGAGCACAATCTTAATATCCGGTTGCTCTTTCAATATATCAAGCGTCTTGGTAGCAAGAATATTGCGAGATATAATGGAATGAAAACTTGTAATGAAAATCGTGCGCATGGGTAATATAATACGTTTTGAGTACCTGCTCTGCAAGAAATTTTATTGCCTCTTTAGGCTAAATCCTGCTAAACTGTGAGCAATGTCTCTTAGCCGAACTAACAAAAATTGGAATCAATTAGGTATTGATGAGCCTCTTTGGTCAATTCTTAATGATAAAAACAGGAAAGGCAAAGCTTGGGAAACCAATGAGTTTTTTCAAACTGGAGAAAAAGAGATTAACGATGTTCTTGCATATCTTAAAGAACTCCCTATTACGCTCAAAAAAGACAGAGCGCTTGATTTTGGATGTGGGGTGGGACGCCTTACTCGCGCTCTCAAGAAACACTTCCGGGAAGTCCACGGCGTTGATGCCGCAGTGTCAATGATAAAATGGGCAAAAGAATACGACCCAGAAAAAAGTTGCCACTATCACGTTAACACCGAAAACAACCTCTCTCTTTTCGAAAATAATGCTTTTAACTTTGTCTATTCAAATATAACACTCCAGCACATGGAACCGATTCATGCCGGCAATTACATTAAAGAGTTTATTCGAATAATTAAACCAACGGGAGTGGCAATATTTCAAATCCCCAGCGAGCAAAGAGGTTCAAAAAGTATGCCTCAAAAAGGAGTCCTCTCAATCATTAAAAATCTCTTGCCTTCTTTTATCAAAGAGTTTTACAGGAATATTCGCTACGGCAAAAAAGGTTTTATTGAGATGTTTGGAACTCCTCGGGAAAAAATCATCGCTCTAGTTTCCGAGGCGAGAGGACATGTCATTGATATTAAAGAAACAAAAGATGCCGGTGAAAACTGGACTAGTTACCGATATACAGTAAAAAAATCTTCATAATATATCTTTCCTTTTCCGAAAAGCCCAAATTGTATAGTTTCCGAAAAATTGATTAGCAGGGAGAAATGGTAATGAATTATTTTTATACAAGTGCCAATTCGGCCGGAGATATTTCTTTTCCACTAATTCAAAATATCGGTAATAGGTTTTTTCCATCATACCGTTGGTGAAAAGAGCGATATGATTATTTTTATGATTCCAGCGCGGTATTACTCCGTGAAATAAAAAATTTAACCTGCTTCGCAAATGCATAGGGTTAGGCATTGACATTAGAAGAGTCCCGCCGGGTTTCAAAACCCGATACATCTCACGCATAAAGTGAAAAGGATTTTCCAAGTGCTCAACAATGCCCCAGGAGCAGATACTGCCGAAAAAATTATCTTCAAAGGGGAAACGTTCCGTGTTAAAATCAATTTCCTGAAATGAAGTGACTTCATTTTTTTGGACAAAAGAAAGCTTGTCAGAAAAATCAAGGACATGAAGACGTTTGAAACCTTGGTCTAGCAAGAATTTTGTGAATTTTCCAAAAATTGGTCCACATTCTAGAATTGGCTCGTCTTTTGAGCAATATTTATCAACAATAGAGGTGTCAGTGCCTCCTTCAAAACGAGAGCCCCCCTTCTCCGAGGTTTGTTTTTCAAGCCATTCCGGATGAGTTTTCATCTCTTGAACGGTAAGGTACGGATTCTTTTTGCTCATAATTATGAAAAGTGTGCTTTCACTATAACACAATCACTGAATCTTATATTACAATTTTTGGTCCCGGGTTTGTAAAAAAATGTCCTCCAGTTGCGAACCAAATTTCTCCCAAGAAACAGAATGTCGGACAAAATCATTGCCATTCAAGGCAAGTTTCTTATAAAGTTCACTGTCTTCTATAAGTTCTTGCACCGCCGCGGCAAGGGCCCGAGGATTTTTGGGCTCAACAATCAAAGCGTTTTTGTGGTCAGTTAGTATTTCACTTGCTCCCGCTGTCTTAGAGACAACAACCGGCAGGCCCGAGGCAAGCGCTTCAAAGACAGCGAGTCCCCAGCTTTGCATATGACTTACAAAAACAAATATATCGGAATAAGCATAAATGGAAAGTACGGCGTTCTGGGACAGGGCTCCTAAAAATTCAACCCTGTCAGACAAGCCAAGACTCTCAATAATAATTTTTAACTTCTTAAAATACCGGTCTGATGAACGAAAAGCCCCAATAATATAAAGTCGGACATCAAATCCTCTTTTGGAAAGCGCAGACAGAGTTTTTATTGTGTCTTCATATCGCCGATGGGGAAAAAGAATGCCCATTGTTACGAGAGAAATCTTTCCGGTCGGCGGTTTATGAGAGACAAAAGGAAAATCATCCGAGTTAAGACCCCCGGGAACCACAGCAGCCGGCCGGCCAAAATACTTCTTCGCCCAGGCAGCTTCTCGCTTATTGTGAACGACAATGGCATCCTGGCAGGATACATATTTTTTTATCTCTATCCAATCAAAAACCTTATAAATCATCTTCTTCCAAAAAGTAAGCCGCAGAGTCTGGTCATTGGCTTGCGCTCTCTCAAAAGAGACTTGCTTGGTAATCATGTCATTCATCATCCAGACTGAGGAGATTTTTTTTCGCTGTTTGAAGTAATAAGCAACTTTATAGCTTGCTTCACCGTGGGGATTAAGGAGCTCTGTATCTTTGTCAATAAGACCGGCAAGTCTTTTAGATTCCAATCCTTCTTTGATAATCGGTCCAAAAAACGGAATGTATTTGAAAAATCGGATTTTTCTATCTTCAGGAAGAGTCACCACTTTAAAATGCGACAAGCTTTCAAAACATAAAGATTGGTCATAAACAAAAGTATAAAATACAATATTGTGGCCCCTTTGTTCCAAAAACCGAGCTAATTCAATAGCCAGACGCTGTATACCTCCCGCGACATTAAGGCGCCGCACAATGAGTGCGATTTTCATATAATTATTTTATCAGCTTAACAATGATGTTTTCAGCCGGAAACAATCGAGACAAAAACGTCGATTCAAAAAGATATTGCATTCGAGGACTCATATTAACCACCGATGAGACAAGTCTGTTAAAGAAAAAAAGTCGTGAGCTTTTTTCAAATGTAATTATCTGAGAACCAATTTTTTCAAAATGGAAATTAAAATAATATTTCCTGCCTTTGATTGAATCTTTAGTAAAAAAAGAGAATGTCCGAATAGCGAAAAACTTTTTATGGGTCGGGTCGGTATATGAGTTTTTTGATGTAAAATGGGGGACTCGAATCGTCAGTGACGCCCCTTTTTTCATAATTCTGTGAATGTCTCTTAATACCGGAATATATTCCAAGTGTTCCAGAATGTCTTGGCATAAAACTTCCTCAAAGACCTGATCGGGAAAAGGCAGGGGCAATTGTTCCATGTCATGGACAACTTCAACACCGTCTATGGCCGAGGAGTCAAGATTAACCCAGCCTTCTTTGATATCGTCGCCACAGCCTAAATTAAGTCTCTTCATTGCATTTAAAACGTAATCCCCTTCTTAAGTTTGGCCAGGTCGGAATCAACCATAATTTTTACCAGCTCTTCAAAAGAAGTTTCCGGCTTCCAGCCAAGAATTCGAGCGGATTTCCTCGCATCACCGCGAAGATAGTGAACTTCTTGCGGGCGATAAAACTTTGGATTTATCCTTAAAATTATTTTCCCGCTCGGGTCTCGCGCCACTTCGCCACGGCCTTTGCCGGACCAAGAAAGCTTCATATCAAGCGCTTTAGCCGCCGCTTTGACAAAATCCCTGACCGTTCGGCTTTCTCCGGTAGCAATCACAAAATCTTGAGGCTTCTTTTGCTGAAGCATCATCCACATGGCTTTCACATAATCGCCGGCAAAGCCCCAATCCCGCTTGGCATCTAAGTTACCGAGTTCCAAATGGTCTTGCAGACCGAGTTTTATTTTTGAAAGCGAGTGACTTATCTTACGGCTTACAAAGTGCTTACCTCGCCGCGGTGATTCATGGTTGAATAATATGCCCGAGCAAATAAACACTCCGTTTTTCTCGCGGTAGCCCAAGACAAAATCCTGATGCGCTTTCAATTTTGACTCACCATAAGGACTAACTGGCTGAAAAAGTGATTTTTCATTTTGTGGCGGTTTGGTTTTGCCAAACATCTCACTTGTTGAAGCCTGGTAAATCCTAACCTTGGGGTTGACTTTTAGAGCTTCATTAACCAAGCGACCCAGACCATAATAATTTATCTCCAGCGTTTCTTCCGGGCATTTGAATGAGATGTCAACGTCAGACTGAGCGGCAAGATTATAAATTTCGTCGGGCTTAGCTTCTTTGACTGCTCGCTCAATTGAAGCAATATCGCGCATATTGCCGTTAAGCAGATTTATGTCTTTGCCAAAATATAAATCTTCAATCCTGGCCAGTGGGTCAGTGCTGGTACGGCGAACCAGTCCAAAGACTTGGTACCCTTTTTTA
>Ga0210057_1006858_pt1 | contig 14055 bp, 11 predicted proteins | sample CryGeyCG2114_010_2_FD_183968 | JGI IMG/M metagenome (GOLD analysis project Ga0210057, IMG submission 183968) | Groundwater microbial communities from aquifer - Crystal Geyser CG10_big_fil_rev_8/21/14_0.10 (SPAdes) (version 2) | ecosystem: Environmental > Aquatic > Deep subsurface > Groundwater ... | reverse complement strand
TGCATTGATGTTAAAAAAAATGGGGGTTGAGTTTACTTGTTATACTGCAACTCTGGATCATCCTGAGTTTAAGGAAAGTCAGGATTTTATTTGGGCTCAAAAGGTTGCAAAAGAATTGGAACTTAATCTAAACATAACGCAAATAAAATTGAATGAGGTCTCAAAATATCTTAAAAAAATTCTTCCAATTATAGAGGATAATAACGTGGTTAAAGCAGGAGTTGCTTTGCCTTTTTATTTGGCAGCAGAAGAGGCGAAAAAAGATGGAGTTAGAATATTATTTTCAGGGCTAGGCTCTGAGGAAATATTTGCAGGGTATGATCGTCATAAAAATAGTTTGAAAATTAACGAAGAATGTTTGTCTGGTTTGAGAAAAATTTATGAGCGAGATTTATACAGAGATGATACTATTACGATGTTCAATACTATTGAATTAAGATTACCGTTTTTAGATAAAAACTTAGTTGAGTTTTCTTTGAAAATTCCTAGTAAATACAAAATTGTCGGGGAACGAAATAAAGTTATTCTAAGAGAGATTGCCAAACGTCAAGGATTGAATGAAGAGTTTGCTGAGCGAAAGAAGAAAGCTGCTCAGTATGGTTCTAACTTTGATAAAGCAATTGAAAAGTTAGCGAAAGCAGAAAATAAAAATAAATCTCAGTATCTTAAGAAATTTTATGATTTTGGGAATGTTCGTGTTGCTTCTCTTCTTAGTACGGGTAAGGATTCTTGTTTGGCAACTCAAATTATGTTGGAGCAGAATTATGCTGTGAGTTGTTTTATTACGATAAACTCTAAGAATCAGGATTCTTATATGTATCATGGTCCTAATACGCATCTTGCTAAGTTACAATCAGAAGCTGCAGGTATTCCTTTAATCGTTAAAGAAACTGAGGGTGAGAAAGAAAAAGAGTTAGAAGAATTAAAAGATGCAATTCGTGATGCAATAAAGAAGTATAAGATTGAAGGAGTTGTTACAGGTGCTTTGTTTTCTAATTATCAGCGTGAGCGTGTTGAGAAAATTTGTGATGAGCTCGGCGTAAAATGTTTCTCGCCTTTGTGGCATATGGATCAATCAAAAGAATTAGAATTTTTATTAAATAAAGGGTTCAAGTTTTGTATGATTAAGATTGCGGCAGAAGGTTTGGATAAGTCTTGGCTTGGTAAAATTATAACTAAAAAAGAGCTTGATAAACTTGAAGTTCTTAGAAAAAAATTAGAAATTAATGTTGCCGGTGAAGGGGGGGAGTATGAATCGCTTGTGTTAGATGCTCCTTTTTTCAGTAAAGAATTAAAAATTCAGAAAAGCAGAGTTTTAAAAGAATCAAATATAGAAGCAACGCTTATAGTTGAAAAGGCTTCTTTGGTTAAAAAATAATCAGTTAACTTGTTATTCTGTTAGATTAACTTCTAAAACAGTTGTTTTGGATATGATAAAATATGGCGATTTAGACACAAAGAAATGGAGAGTGCCTTGCAAATGTTATAATAATCTTACTTTTGCTTTATATTGGTTGAAAGCATTCTTTTCTTGTGAAGCTTATGTTACTGAAAAAGTAATTCGCATTCAAACGGTCAATAAAGAAGGAATGCAAGACATAAAAAAATTATTAGATTGTTTTGATATCTCTTCTAATGTGTATTCCTATGTTCCTAAAAATCCAAATCATTCTGAGGTATTTATTATTGTAATTCAGAAAAAATCTTCTAGATTTAAGTTCAGAGAGAAAATTGGGTTTTGGCACTCAAAAAAATCTGAAATGCTCGACAAAGCGTTATCTTTATAAATATTGTATAAATACTTGTGATTTAAGCCACGATCGCATAACCTGGTATTGCGCAAATCTGTAAAAGGAGCGTATGCCTGGAATGGTTTCTTATAGAAATCTACCAAGAAGAATACCAGCGAGCTTGTCCCTTACGGGATTCCCGGTTCAAATCCGGGTCGTGGCGTTTTACTAAAGGTTCAGTTTTGTAGATTTTTTATTTTAAAAGGAGTTGTAACCATTTGTCTGAATTATAAATGTGAGTCTATAATTTTTGAAACCGATGTTTATCAAGAATATTTTAGCTTATTTGTTTTTATATAGCATAAATATTATTGCACCCATTGATAGAGCAGTTCCTATAAAGATGCTTGCAATTGGGTCAAATCCAAATTTTAAAAATATTTCTTTAGATGCATTAAAGATACCATTAGCAAATATTGTTGCTGCGGCTATAATTAGCCCGGCTGTTATTGTTGATTCAAACTGTATAACTCTATTTTTTTGATTATTTAAATTTTTTAACTCATTTTTAGAGCGGTTGTAGTCATAGTCTTTAGCTAATTCGATGTTGTTACATCTACATGAACTTATTCTTTCAGCTATTATTGATTCATGAAGTGTAATATTTTCATCTATTTCTTGTAGTTTGCTTTTATTCTTAGCTTTATTCAAGAATTGTAGAAGTGTATTATAATTTATAAATTTATTAGATTTTAATGAGTTTGCGGTGTAGTTTTGTTCTTCATATAGTTTCAAGCACTATAATATTTATATATTGCTTGGGGCTTAGTAGAATTCCGTATGGTAAAATATATTATTGTTACTGGCGGAGTTCTTTCGGGTTTAGGCAAAGGTGTTGCAGCTGCATCAATAGGTCATTTATTATCTTATGATTACAAAGTGATTCCAATTAAGTGCGATGGATATTTGAATGTTGATCCTGGCACTATGAATCCTGTTGAGCATGGAGAAGTATTTGTTCTTGATGATGGTACTGAAGTTGATATGGATTTTGGTCATTATGAACGTTTTCTAAGCACAACGTGTACTGGTAGACAAAATCTTACTATGGGTAAAGTTTTTCAGGAATTGAGAGTTTTAGAAAGAAAAGGAGAGTTTCTTGGTAAAACTGTTCAGTTCGTTCCACACGGTGTTAATCATATTGTGAATTGGTGGGAAGATGTTGCAACCAAGAGAGAGGCAGAGGTTGTCTTAATTGAAATTGGTGGAACTGTTGGTGATATGGAAAATGAATTATATCTTGAGGCTGCAAGAAGATTAAGAGCAAAGCAAGGAAATGAAAATGTTTTTTTTATTCATTTAACATATGTTCCTATTCCTGGTGGCGTGAATGAGCAGAAATCTAAACCAACTCAACAATCAGTTAGTATGTTGATGCAGAGAGGAATTATTCCAGACATGATTTTGTGTAGAAGTACGGATTATGTTTCTGAAAATATTAAAGAAAAGATTTCTATTTTTTGTAACATTGATAAAACTGCAGTAATTAGTGCTATTGATGTTGATGATGTTTACAAGATTCCTCTTATTTTTGAAAGTCAAGATGTTTTGAATGTAATTAATAAAAAACTTGGCTTGAATGCGAAACCCGATTTAGTTGAGTGGAAAAAATTAGTTGAAAAAAAAGAGTTAACAAACAAATTAAGAGTTGCGATTTGCGGTAAGTATACTGCTTTAGAAGATTCTTATGCTTCTGTTGTTGAAGCTCTTAATCATGCTGCAAAACATAATGATGTTTCTGTTGAAATTGTATGGATTGATACTGAGTCTGTTGAGACGGGTTGTGTTGTCGAAGCACTAAAAAATATTCAGGGGGTTATTGTTCCTGGAGGTTTTGGATCTAGAGGTGTTGAAGGAAAAATTAAGGTTATTAAATACTGTAGAGAAAATAAAATTCCGTATCTTGGTTTGTGTTATGGTTTGCAACTTGCAGTTATTGATTTTGCTAGAAATGTTTGCGGATTAGAGGGTGCGCATACAACTGAGATTGATAAAGAGACAAAGAGTCCCGTTATTGATATTTTACCTGATAAAAAAGATGTAAAAAATCTCGGAGGAACTTTACGTTTAGGCGCTTATGATGCAATTTTGTTAAAGGGAAGTATGGTTTCAGATTTGTACTCTGCGGGTGTTGTTTCAGAAAGACACAGGCACAGGTATGAAGTAAATCCATCGTATCACGATTTATTGATTGATAATGGTTTGAAGATTTCGGGTTATAGTCCTGATGGGCGTCTTGCGGAGTTTATAGAATTAGAGGATCATCCTTTTTTTGTTGCAACTCAGGCACATCCTGAACTTAAGAGTTCTCTTTTAAGACCCGCTCCTCTATTTATGGGGCTTGTAACTGCTATTATAGAGACTGAAAGGAAGTAAATTTTTCCAAAAACTATTTAAAACGACTGTGTGTCCATTTTCCTTATGGGCTCATGGTCTAGTGGCTATGATGTCTCCCTTACACGGAGAGGATCGCCGGTTCGAGTCCGGCTGGGCCCACCACTTTTCTTACTTAATTGTTGTTTACTATTGTAAATGTAGTTTGGCTAAGATTTCTCAAAGGTTAGGGTAAACTTTATATATGTAGTTTTCTGTGATTTCTAAAAAGAGGTAATTTTGTTTATGGAATCTTCAGAAAATAATAATTTCGAAGAGCACATTCTAAGTGAGAAGAAGCTTAAATTCACTTGGTTTGTTCAAAAATATTCTCAATCGTTAAACATTGCTCCTCCGAAGATATTGTTCTTTGCAACTCTTTGTCCGTATAACGATTTGCAAGAATGGACTCATATTCATTCGCAAAGCAATGCTATTTGTGTTTCTGAAAAAGATTTGATCACATGGGATTATGAAACCATGGAGAGTGTTGTGAAAAAAGAACTCAGCGACTTAGTAAAAGAGAAAAATAAGAAAGATAATCCTGTTGGTTCTTTTTTTTCTAATTTGGTTCCTTCTAAAAAAGATTTGTCTACTGCTTCAGCTAATGAAATTTATTCAACCAGAAAAAAGCACAAAACTGCTCTGCTTTTTGTTATTGTGGGAATTATTGCGGTAATAATTCTTAGTAATTTTATAAAATTTAATTTTGAGAATGGATCAGAATCTGTGAACTCTGAGTCGGTGCCAACTACAGAAACATATACTATTCCTGAAAATATTTCTTATTCGGATATTCTAGAGATTGATATTAGAGGTTATTCAGAAGACATGATTTTGAAAGGAAGCTTGTTGAAAGAAGAAATTAATTTGAGTGAGACACTAAAAACAATTGATTATTATGTTGTTGACGATTCTATGAATAAAGTTAAATTAAACTTTGTTTTAGTAAAAACTCCGGAGATGTATAAATCTGTATTTCCCGTTAACAATATTAGTGCAGACCTTTATCAAATTAATGGGACACTTAAAGTATCTTTAGGTGAGTTGGAATTCTACGTAAAGAAAATGGAAAATTATACTAGAAAAACAATTGAAGAAGAAAGAGTAATATATGTTGAGCAAAATTTTACTTCAAAAGATAGTTCTGAGTCAAAAGGTTGGGTTGATTGGCTTATAAACAAATAACGTTCCGTTCATCCTGTGGATGTTAATATAAGGATGTTCAGATAAGGCTGTTTTATTTATAAATTACTTATTTTTATTGATTTCATCGTATTTTTGGATAAATTCCTTATGAAATTCCTTGGCTTGTTCAAGAAGTTCTGTATATGTTCTAACAAAAACTTCGCCAGAATTTCTATAAGTATCTTCTTTTGATCGGAAATATTTATCTTCTGACTTTTCCCCTCCAATTACATAACAAACCACTCGTGTAAAAGAATTAGTTGTGGAATATTTGTCTTTAAGGAAAACACCATATTTATATGCTTGTTCTATTGCTTTTTCATCTAGTTTATACTTACTCTTTTTTATTTCTACTACATATAAAATTCCACCAAGTGCATTACTGCATAAAAAATCTATTCTTCTGTCCTTTTCATTAAGAGCATCTTCTGGAAAATTTTCTTTTAAAATTGTAGAATATCTTACTTCATCTTTAAACTCAAGAATCCTAGGGTCTAACAACCAAGAAAATTTTTTTAGAAAGTTATGTAATGTAGGTACTTCTTTTGTATCTGTTTTTATGTGTTCTTCAAATTGCTTAATTACTTCTATTCTAGTGTGTGCTAAATCGCTAAATTGTTTAGCTTCAATTACCTTCCATTCTTCCATTAATTTAAGTAATTGAGGTATATCTTCAGGCTTGTTAATATCTGCAATGTGTGAAGCATATGCTCTAAAATCAGCATTTTGAAACTTATCAATAACTCCGCCAATTATTTTTGATGATTCTTCAATGTCAATTTTAGGGTCATGAAGAACAGGATTGATTATTTTTTCACCTAATTCTCTTTCATAAGTTGGTAATTTTGCAGTCCAATCATCAATATCAATATTCTTCGTGTCTTTTATGGATTTCTTCTTAACTTCCCCTCTTTTACGTCTCCACTCATTACCTATTTTTCTAATCAGCTTTTGAAGATAATCTTGTAATTCTCTAGTTTCATTAGTCTCCCAATTTAAAGACTGACGATCTGTGGAAATTAAATCGTCTAATAGGTCATCAATAAAATCAACTTCCAAATACCCAGTTACATAAGTATGAAATTGATCTGTATCTCTTAATCCAAAAAATGAAGCGGTATTAACAATTTTACCTCTTGATGTTAAATATACTCCCTTCATCTCAGGATCACTTACAGGAGTTCTTAATGTAAATATTTTTCCTACAATATTTTTTGCATGTTTATACCCATCTACAAACTTATCGTTAGGAAAAATCCATTCAAATTGATTTTTAAATCCTTCAAATTTCATTTCGTTTGTAATGATTATAGAATCTTTCCCATTATGACTAATTTCAACATTAATTTGATCAAAAATCAAGAATTTTTTAGCTAAGCTAACTGCAATTTCTTCATTAAGAAAATCATTTTTTCGTTTTACTTGTCGAATTATTATTGTTGTTCCGGATTGTTCTGTAACAGTTTGATTCTTAATTTTAATAGAAGGTTTATATTCACTATTTTTACTTTTTAAAATATCATCAATATTCATGATAAAACTATTTTTAATATTGTTTTTAACAGTAATAACTTCTATTTCTTTACATATTCCAAAAACGGATAATTTTCCTAATCCTTTTTTACCAATGACTTTTCTTCCTTTCTCAGTTTCATCAGAGGTATCATCAGTCCTTCTATTTCTACCAATAATCAAAAATTTTTGATTCAATTCATCAAAAGTCATACCTAAGCCATCATCAGCATATATTATTTCTTTTTCAGCTGTTTCATCTTTAAAGTCTATTTTGATATTTTCTGCATCTGCGTCCCAAGAATTGGATATTAATTCAGCAATAACAGTTGGTAATTTAGAATATAATGAAATTCCAAGGTGTTCAATTGTTCTTGGATCAAATTGCATAATTAATTCTTCTGAATTCATTTTCTTTTCCTCAATATTTGATACACTAATGGTGCAATATAATTTTTACTTAATAAGGGAGGTACAGCATTTCCTATTTGTTTGAATTGTTGGCTCATTGGTCCTGCAAAAATAAACCAGTCAGGAAAACTTTGTAGTCTTGCTGCTTCTCTTACAGTTATTGTTCTTGCTTGATTAGGATGTATAAACCTATTTCCGTCTTTTTGGAGATGAGCAAAAACAGTAGTGCTTGGCATACTATGACTTTGCCTTCGATATTTATCTTTAAAGGAAGTCATACTATATTTTATAAGTTTCTGTGCTTTTTCCGGAGATCTTGCAAGAAAATCATAAGCAGTTTCACCTTGTCCCATTAACTCATATAGCTCAAGATCTGATTTTTGATGGCTTCTAGCAACATGACCTATGATTTTTCCATCTTTGGATTTGATGAAATCTTGAAATTCTTTACCTTGTTTTTGAATTTTTTTTAAGAAAGACTTGTATTTTGTTTTGTTTATGTTTATAACTTCTTTTCCACTATTTATTTTTTTGTTCTTTTCTTCAATTAATTCTACTTCTTTTTTTGTCAAACCTGTAGTTGTAATTTTACTATTAATATTAGGTAAGTCTCCAATAGCATCGAATAAAGTTACATAATTCAATAAGTTTCCTTCTTCTGAAGGGTCTTTATGAGTTTTTTCAATCCACGGGATGAGTAATTTTTTCCATTTAGTATTTACACCTACAATAATTACTCTTTCTCTCTTTTGTGGAACACCAAAATCTGCAGCATTGACTAGGCGATATTTTTCTCCAGTCTTTTCATGAATAAACTCGAAGCCTAGCTTTTCAAAATCAGAAATTAATGTCTCAATTATTTTCTTGCCTGTTTTATCTTTCTTAGAAAGAATTCCTTTTACATTTTCAATAACAATTATCTTAGGATTAATTTCTTTAACAATTGAGAGATATTCTTGATATAAATTGTCTCTTCTATCTCTCTTGAATTTTTCTTTTCTTTGTTCATCTCCTGAACGAGGTCCAATTAAAGAAAATGACTGACAAGGAATACCTCCAACCACTATGGAAACTTTTCCTTTACAACTATCTATGACTTTTTTATGAATTTCTTTACTTGTTAAATCTCCTTCAATAACTTTTTCTTGACCATGAAGATTTCTTAAAGTTTCACAAGCAAAAGTGTCTATTTCAACTGATTTGAATACTTCAAATATTTGCTTTCCCTTATTATCTCTAAATAATTCCAATCCCAGTGATAGCCCAGATACGCCAGCAAATAAATCAAGTATTTTTTCAGTCATTATGCTTCAACATGCTCCGCAAATAAGTGCTTTTGGAAATTTATGAATGTTTGTCGGATTTTGTCTACTCCTCCAAGTATTTCTGTTGCATCATTGATTGCTTGATATTTGATTTTGAGTAGTGCAGGTAGTTTTTCTTGGTCTAATTCTTCAATTCCTATTTCTATGTATTTTGATAATACAAATTCTAAGAATTCTTTTTGTGTATTATCTAATGGTTTGAATATGTTATTTTGTGCTTTTGCAACTCTTTCTTCTCTTGATATTGGCTTTATTTCGTAAGCTATATACTCAAGTACATCAAAGATATCGCTGTTCTCTGCATTTATTAATTGTTGAAGTGTTTTTAGTTCGTTCATTCCATATCCTGCTTCTGCGAGTTTGTCAAGTAGTGCTTTTCTTGTTATTGGGTCTGACCATATTTTTCTTAGTTCATCTTCATCTTTGAAGAATTCAGGTATTTTTCCATATAAGTTGTGTAAGAATTCTTCAGCAGAGATTGGTTTTCCATCTGAATTCCAGAATGATGTTTGAATCATATGTTGGATTTCTCTTTCTTTGCCATCGCTTAATTTGATTTTTAATTTCTTTTTCTTAGGTTTATCTTCTTCACTCTCTTCGCCATAAGTTTCAGTTGGTTCTTTAATTATTGTTGGTCTTGGTTCTTTTTGCTCTGGTTCAAGAGGTTCTCCATCCCATTCTGGATCGTTAAAATGTTTGTATGCATCTACAAAATCATAAATGGTAAAGAATTCTTTTCCATCAAATAATCTCGTTCCTCTACCAACTATTTGTTTGAACTCAATCATTGAATTTACTGGTCGCATAAGGATTATGCTTCTAATATTTCTTGCATCTACTCCTGTTGAAAGTTTTTGAGAAGTTGTAAGAATTGTTGGTATTGTTTTTTCGTTATCTCTGAATTCTTCTAAATATTGTTCTCCTAACTTACCATCATTTGCAGTAACTCTTACACAATAATTAGGATCTTTGCTTTTTTTAACTTGATTAATTAAGTCTCTAACTGCTAAAGCATGGTCTTGAGTTGCACAAAAAACTATTGCTTTTTCATTTTGATTTATTTCATTCATGAAAATATTTACTCTTTTTGCTTCTCTTTCTTTAATTTCGATAATCCTGTTAAAATCAGCTTCTTCGTATATTTTGCCTGCTTCAACTTCTCCTTCGATAATTTCATCATCAGAAGTATAGATGTAATCATCCATTGTTGTTTTTATTCTTCTAATCTTGAAAGGAGTTAAGAAACCGTCATTGATTCCTTCTTTTAATGAGTAAGTATAAACAGGTTCTCCAAAGTATTTGTATGTGTCTGCGTTATCTTTTCTTTTTGGAGTTGCAGTAAGACCTAATTGGACTGCTGGTGAGAAGTATTCCATGATTGCTCGCCAGTTTCCTTCGTCATTTGCTCCACCTCTATGACATTCGTCAATAATTATGAAATCAAAATAATCTTTAGGATATTCTCCAAAGTAAGGCGAATCATTAGGTCCACTCATGAATGTTTGAAAGATTGTAAAAAATATGCTTCCGTTTGTTGGTACTTTTCCTTTTTTTCTTATTTCATCAGGCTTAATTCGTACGAGAGCATCTTCAGGGAATGCTGAAAATTCGTTAAATGCTTGGTTTGCTAAGATATTTCTATCTGCTAAGAATAATATTCTTGGTCTTCTTTTAGCATCTTTTTGCAGAGTCCATCTTGATTGGAATAATTTCCACGCTATTTGAAATGCAATTGTTGTTTTTCCTGTTCCAGTTGCTAATGTCAGTAAAATTCTGTTTTTATCTTCTGCAATTGCATCTAATACTTTGTTTGTTGCAATTTCTTGATAGAATCTAGGTTCGTAAATCCCACCTCTTGGTATTTCATTGAATGTTTCTTTCCAGTCATTTTTAATCTGAAATGTCTTATTCCATAATTCTTGAGGAGTTGGAAATCTATCAATAAACCATTCTTTTCCTGTTTCCATGCACATTTCATAGATTTGCTTTCCGTTAGTAGCATAAGTTGTTGCTAAATGGAGTTTTAGAGCATAATCTTTTGCTTGAGCAACTCCTTCAGTGGGTTCTCGTTCATCACTTTTTGCTTCAATAACTGCCAGTTTTCTTCCTTTGTATGAGAGAACATAATCTGCTTTTAATGGAGATGCTCTTAAGTTTCCAGGTTGAATTCTTCCTAAGTTTATTGGAAATTGTTTAAATATTTTTGAACCTTCAACTACTCCCCAGCCACTCTCTCTAAGTTTTGGCTCAATTAGTTCAAATTCAGTTTGTGATTCGTTCATGATGATACCTCTGTGAGTTCGCCTTTGAAAGCTTTTTGTAAGATTGATTGTTTAAGCTCTTCTAAGCAAGATAGTTTTTGAGAGTAAATTGATTCTAGTTGTTTTGTTTGTTCTGAAAGGTTGTCAAGCTTTGAAACAATTTCTTTTTGTTCTTCAAGTGATTTTGGATAAGATATTTTTATTTCTCTAACATTCGATAAGTTTACTCTTGGTCTTGTTGCACCAGAAATATTCTTTGTTAATTGAGATACAGCCAAATTAGTATTTAGATAAAACAGTAAAAAATCATAGCTAATTATCTTTGGATCTAGTCTAAGCCTAACAACATCAGCAACAATTATTCCTTTTGGAAAAGTATCTGGAACTTTACATGTTTTACCAACAGGGATTCCTAACTTAGCAAGAATTAAATCTCCTGATTTAAATGAATGATATTTTAATTCTTCAGCTTTCTCATTCGATATATATTTTATATCCTTGTCTATAAAATATCCTTTACCAATATTCTGCAATCTTACTATGGGTATTCCTGATTCTTTATAATGTTCTACTTTTAGATTAGAACCAAAAGGTCCAGAAACGATTGCATCTTTATTTTTACTAAATTCTTGAATTTCTTTTTCTTCCCAATCTTTTCCTTTGTTCTCAAATACTTTCTGCAAGTAACTTTCAAACACTTCTTTTGCATTCTTCAAATTCTGTTCAGAATTTTCTTTTGCTTTTGCTATTCTTTCAAAAGCAGAATCTAGAATTTCAACTATTTTCTTTTGAATTGGAAGAGGAGGAATGGGAACTTCTATGTTTTGTATTTTTTTATTAGATAAATGCATTATATTTGTTCCGGTGGCATATGAAGCTAATTCCCACTTAGCGGGCCCATTAATGTAATATGATAAGAAATCAGAAAGTAACTCTTCATTATTTGTTCTAAGGATATTTATATCTCCGCCCAAGAAAATCCCGTCTTCATTAATTGATCTAGCAATCGCAATTCCAAAAGCGTCAGCGGTTGTAGTTCCGGGAATTAAAACATCTCCTTTTTTAGATTTAACTTTTCCTTCAAAATTTGTTCTATTGACTATTTTTTTAATAATTGGATGGGCATATTTTGTGTATAAGTCACCATATAAAATACATTTTTTAGTTCCATTATCATCTAACACAGATTTATTTAAACCATTTCCTCGCATAAATGTTATGCTTTTTATATCAGCTAATTTCTTAACTTCCCAAGCCATTATAATAACTCCTTAATCTCTTTTAAGATTTCAGCACTTTCTGCATCAAGCGATGCAATTTCATCTAAAATCTCAGATGGTTCTCTAAGCGGTGCTTCTTCTTTTTTATTTGGATTTTTTACAGATAAATCAAATGTGGTTTGATCTATATCTCCAACATTTACGCTCCATGAATTATCAGAATCTTTGAACTCTTTTTGGAGTTGAACAAATTCTTCTAAGTCTTTTTCACTCAAAGGATTTGTTTTTCCTAGATTCCTATCTAAGTTTAGTTGATAATAGAAAACTTTTCTAGTAGCACTTCCTTTCTCAAAAAATAATACGACAGTTTTTACTCCTGCTCCTAAGAATGTTCCTTGAGGCATGTCTAAAATAGTGTGCAGATTACAATTCTCAAGCAAATGTCGTCTCAAAGAAACTGATGCATTATCTGTATTTGATAAAAAAGTATTTTTTATAACAACACCAGCACGACCACCTGCTTTCAAAATTTTAATGAAATGCTGTAAGAATAAGAATGCTGTTTCTGAAGTTTTAATTGGAAAATTTTGTTGTACTTCTACTCTTTCTTTTCCACCAAAAGGAGGATTTGCTAGTACTACATCGTATCTATCTTTTTCTTGTATGTCTGTAATGTTTTCAGCTAATGTATTTGTATGGATTATATTTGGAGAACTGATTCCATGAAAAATCATATTCATTATTCCAATTATATATGCAAGAGATTTTTTCTCTTTTCCATAGAAGGTTTTTTTCTGCAAGATTTCATCTTCAACAGTGCTTAAGTTTGGATGATTAAGATAATTGAATGCTTCACATAAAAAACCAGCAGAACCAACAGCACCATCATAAATCTTATTTCCAATTTCTGGCTTAACAATTTTAACTATTGTTTTAATCAGTGGACGTGGTGTATAATATTCTCCACCGTTTCTTCCAGCATTACCCATATTTTGGATTTTTGCTTCGTAGAGATGGGACATTTCATGCTTCTCAGCACTTGTACCGAATTTTAATTCATCAATTAGATTGATAACTTCTCTAAGGTTATATCCGCTTTGAATTCTGTTTTTTAATTCGCTAAATATTTCTCCAATTTTATATTGAATAGTATCTGCACTTTCAGATTCTAATTTAAACTTCTTGAGATAAGGGAATAATTTTTGATTGACAAAATCTACTAAGTCATCTCCAGTCATTGCTTTATGATGATCTAATTTTCCATCTTTGTCTTTTGGTACTGCCCAAATACTCCATTGAAATTCTGGAGCGATTACGCTTTCATAAGTTTTTCCAGCAAGTTCTGCTCCTACTTTTTTTTCTTTTTCTAAATCATCCAAGTATTTTAAGAATAAAACCCATGAAGTTTGTTCTACATAATCTAATTCACTGCCACAACCGGCATCCTTCCATAGTATATCATCAACATTCTTGAATATTTGTTCAAACATTTTTAGTATCCTCTAATTCTTTCTTCATGAGTGCTTCTACCTTTCTTGATAGTATCATGTGATGTTCTTCACAATATTTTTGATATTGTTCATAAACATCTTCATCTAAACTTAATGCTACAGTTTTTCTTCCCATATGGATTCATATAACTCCATTTATTTATATGTTTATCGCGATTTTTTGTTGCACTTGACAAAAATCTACATTTTGTAAGTGTAGACTTGACATATGTCTGTTGTCACTTTGGAGTTCATTGCCTCACAAACAGGGGGAGAGACCAACCAAAATAAACACGCAGTATTAAAACACAATGTGTTCCCTCATTTTTTGACTAATGAACTAGTAAGTAGTAAATAATTGATTGATTTATACAATAATCTTAATCTATCTATAATAATATAAAGAAAAAAACTTATTATATTATTATGTAGATGTAATGCTATCATTTTTTCCTCTTTTTAGGTTTATTCCAGTAAGGAGTCTT
>Ga0210057_1006855_pt1 | contig 14057 bp, 9 predicted proteins | sample CryGeyCG2114_010_2_FD_183968 | JGI IMG/M metagenome (GOLD analysis project Ga0210057, IMG submission 183968) | Groundwater microbial communities from aquifer - Crystal Geyser CG10_big_fil_rev_8/21/14_0.10 (SPAdes) (version 2) | ecosystem: Environmental > Aquatic > Deep subsurface > Groundwater ... | reverse complement strand
AAGTTATGAAGCAAAAAAAGACCTAACTAAAAAGTCGGCTATTGGTGTGGTGCTTTATGCCGGCATCGGCCCTAAGACAAATCCGCTTTCCCGAAAAGTTCCATACAAAGCTTTTATGGGTCCCTCTGTCGGAGATCTATTTTTTACTTCGGACGAGGAGCTTGATAAGGCTTTAGAAAAATACAAAGGCCAATACGTAAGCTTTCATTGTGAGAACCCAAAAATTTTAGAAGAAAGCAAAACTAAAGAAGGTCATGGGGCAAAACGTCCCCCAGAAGCGGAAATTTCTGCAATTGATTTCGCTTTGAAGCTTATAGAAAAATATAACTTGGTTGGCAGAATATGCCACGCTTCGACAGTTGAAGGGATGAATAAAATTATCGAGGCCAAGAAACAAGGAATTGATGTAACAGTAGAGATAACTCCTCACCACTTATATTTTGACGAGACTATGTTTGGCAATGACCGAAAAAAGTTTCAAGTAAATCCGCCCATAAGACAAACAAAAGAGAATCGTTTGGCGCTAATTTCTTTTTTAAAGAATGGCGATATTGATTATCTGGCCACTGACCACGCCCCGCACACAATAGAAGAGAAAGAGAAAGGAACTTCCGGCCTGCCACACCTAGATACTTATGGGCCATTTACCACTTGGCTCATGAAAGAGCACAGTTTTTCTGTAGAAGAAGTTGCGCGGGGGTGCAGTTTAAATCCCGGAAGTTTTTTGAATAATTTTACAGAAAATAAATATGGAAAAATAGAAAAGGGCTATGTGGGTTCGCTTACGGTTATCGACATGAACAAGCCCGTGCAAATTACCAAAGAAAATTTAAAAACGAAGTGCAAATGGTCGCCCTTTGAAGGAGTGACTTTCCCAGGAAGCGTGCGGATGACAATAATAAGAGGGAAACTTTACACAAATGAAAAATAAAACAGTACATTCGAAAAACTCAGTACCTTCGGCAAAATTAGTGTTAAAAGATGGTACAGAATTTGCCGGAAAGAGTTTCGGTGCGAATTGTTCTATCGCTGGCGAGGTGGTTTTCGCTACCGGCATGGTGGGCTATCCCGAGGCGCTGACTGACCCTTCGTTCCGCGGGCAGATATTGGTTATGACCTATCCATTGATCGGCAATTATGGCGTGCCAAAGAAGGAATTGTGGGAATCTAAGAAAATGCAAGTTGCTGGTCTAATAGTCTCGAGCTATATAGACGATTATTCTCACCATGCAGCCAAAGAAAGTTTGAGCGAGTGGCTTAAGAAAGAAAAAGTTCCAGCAATAGAAGTTAAAGACACTCGATTTTTAACGCAAAAACTTCGAGACGAAGGTGTAAGCCTAGGAAAAATAATTGCAAACGGAAAAGATTTACTGTTCGTTGATCCGAATACCAGAAATCTGGTTGCCGAGGTTTCTACGAAAGAAATTTTATATTTCGGCAAGAAAGATACCTCTGGCGAAAGGACGGTTGTGCTGATAGATTGCGGAGAAAAACAAAATATGGTGCGTAGGCTTGTTGCTCGCGGATTGTACGTGGCCATGGTTCCGTGGGATACGGATGTTTTAAAATTAAAGTTTCCATTTAAGGCGGTGATTGTTTCAAACGGTCCTGGCGATCCCAAAAAGGCTGAAGCTACGATAAATAATGTAAAAAAGATTTTGGATAAGAAAATACCAACCCTCGGTATTTGCTTGGGCAATCAGATATTAGCTTTAGCGTCTGGCGGGACGACTTTCAAAATGAAATTTGGCCATCGCAGCCAGAACCAGCCTGCTGTAGAAAGCGGTACCAATAAGTGTTATTTGACCACCCAGAATCATGGCTTTGCGATAAAGAAAATTCCGGCAGGTTTTAAGGAGTGGTTTTATAATGCAAATGACGGAACCAATGAGGGAATTATCCATAAAAGTCTGCCGTTTATGTCGGTGCAATTTCATCCAGAGAGCTCCCCCGGCCCGCTCGATACTGACTGGATATTTGATTATTTCTTGCAAAAATCCGGCGTAGTTAAAGCTCGGGGGTATGCCCGCCGTCGCTCGCACTCCGTCTTGGGAGAGCAAGATCGTTTTGGTCGCAGCGAAGGCTCCTCTGGGCATACCCCCGAGCTTTTTGCCAAAAATTATGAAAAATAAATTCAAAAAAATTTTGGTTCTAGGGTCTGGCGCGCTTAAGATCGGAGAAGCGGGGGAATTTGATTATTCCGGCAGTCAGGCTATCAAGGCGCTCAAAGAAGAAAAGATAAAAGTAGTTTTAGTAAACCCAAACATTGCCACTTTTCAAACTTCCAAAAATTTAGCCGATGAAGTGTATTTTCTACCGGTTGACGATTACTTTGTAGAAAAAGTGATTGAAAAAGAGCGCCCAGACGGCATTATGCTTTCTTTTGGCGGACAGACTGCTCTGAATTGCGGACTGGCCTTAGAGAAGAAGGGGATATTAAAAAAATATAAAGTAAAAGTTCTGGGCAGTCCAACCTCTTCTATAGAACTTACCGAAGATCGGGAAAAATTTGCAAGGCATTTGCGAGAGATAGGTATTCCGGTGCCACCATCAGGCACAGCGGTCAGTTTGAAAGAAGCAAATGTGGTTGCAAAAAGAATCGGGTTTCCGCTTATGGTGCGAGCGGCTTTTGCTTTAGGCGGACAAAAATCTGGAGTAGTAAAAAACAAGAAAGAGTTAGAAGAGACGGTAAAAGGCGCTCTGGCAGTTTCCCCGCAAGTGCTGCTTGAAAAGTATTTGCGTCACTATAAAGAAGTTGAATATGAAGTAGTACGGGACAACTTGGGCAATACAGTGACTGTTTGCAACATGGAAAACTTAGATCCGCTCGGCATTCATACCGGAGACTCTATCGTTGTCGCGCCCAGCCAGACTCTCGATAATAACGAGTATCATAAATTACGAGAAGCAAGCATAAAGATAGTTCAAAGTTTGGGAATAATCGGCGAATGCAATGTACAGTATGCCTTAAATCCGAGTCCCCAAAATGGTGAATTAGAATATTTTGTGATTGAAGTTAACGCTCGTTTGTCTAGGTCTAGCGCGCTCGCCAGTAAAGCGACAGGCTACCCGCTCGCTTATGTTGCCGCTAAATTAGCTTTAGGCAAGAATCTGCTTGAGGTTGAAAACAAAATAACTAAAGTCACCCAAAGCTTTTTCGAACCGGCGCTCGATTATGTGGTGGTTAAAATGCCCAGATGGGACTTGCAGAAATTTGTGGGTGCGCAAGAACAAATAGGTAGCGCTATGAAATCCGTCGGGGAAGTTATGGCAATCGGGAGAAGTTTTGAAGAAGCTTTACAGAAAGCAGTACGCATGAATTCTGGTTCTGTAGAAAGCGTCACCGATAATGGTTTTAAGAGCAAAAAAGATTTAAAGAAATTTATAAATATTTCCACCCCGAAGCGCATATTTGCTATCGCGGCAAGTTTAAAGATGGGCGCAAGCGTGGCGTCTCTTCATAAGGTAACCGGTATTGATCCATGGTTTTTGCATAGAATTAAAAATATCGTAGATCTAGAAAAAAGTTTTATAAAAAACAAAAAATTAAATAAAAAAGAGCTTTTGATCCTTAAACAAAACGGATTTTCGGACAAAAAGATAGGTAGTTTGTGCGACAAGACAGAATTGCAGATAAGAAATTTGCGCAAAGGGATGAAAATCGTTCCGTCGATGTTCTCTATCGATACTTTGGCGGGTGAAGTGCCGGCCAAGACTAATTATCTTTATCTCACTTATCATGGATCGCATAATGATGTTGTGCCTATCGGCAAAAATTCGGTGATAGTGCTTGGCAGTGGTCCCTATCATATCGGTTCTTCGGTAGAATTTGATTGGTCTTGCGTAAACGCGTCTCTGGCGCTTAGAAAATACAGCAAGAAATCTATAATAATAAATTGTAACCCCGAAACAGTGTCTACCGATTATGACATGTCGGATCGGTTGTATTTTGAAGATTTGTCTTTTGAAACTGTTGCCGACATTTTTGAATTTGAAAATCCTTTTGGTGTTGTTATTTCAGTGGGCGGGCAAAGGCCGAATAATCTAGCGCAAGACCTGGACGAGGCCGGATTTCACATCTTGGGTACTAAAGCCGGCGATATAGATAAAGCTGAAGATCGCAATAAGTTTTCCAAATTACTCGACGGGCTTAATATCTTGCAGCCAGAATGGATGAGTTTTAGCAATATAAGTGAAGCTAAGAAGTTTACCGAGAAACACGGTTTCCCGGTTTTGGTGCGCCCTTCTTATGTTTTGTCGGGAGCAGCGATGCGGGTGTGTTACAACGAGAAGCAGTTGGCGAATTTTGTGGCGCAGGCGACAGTGCTTTCCCCAAAACATCCGGTGACAATTTCAAAATATGTAGAAAATGCCAGAGAGCTGGAATTTGACGGCGTGGCCCAAAAAGGGGAACTCATGGTCTATGGCATTTCCGAGCACATTGAAAATGCAGGGGTGCATTCGGGTGATGCCACTATCGTATATCCTACCCAGCGGGTGTACGCTTCGACAGAATTTCAGCTACGCGAAATTTCTAAAAAAATTGCCCGGGTATTAAATGTTACCGGGCCGTTCAATATTCAATTTCTAGTTAAAAACAACAAGCCGTTTGTAATAGAAATAAATTTGCGAGCCAGTCGAACTTTCCCCTTATTATCAAAAGCGATGGATGCAAATTTCCCGGAAATAGCAGTAGATAGCTTTTTCTCTAAGGCCAAAGTCCATGATTTTGTTTACCCAAAGGGCGTGGTGGTTAAATCTGCGCAGTTTTCTTTTGCCCGACTTCTGGGGGCTGACCCTATACTAAGAGTTGAGATGTCTTCTACTGGCGAAGCGGCGTGTTTCGGCAAAGATTATGATGAGGCCATACTTAAATCAATTTTAAGCACTAATAAATTTGATTTTAGGAATAAAAGCGTCTTCCTTTCTCTAGGGGGAGAGATTAACAAAGCCAAATTCTTTGAAGCTGCAAGGATTTTGTCTTCCCTGGGATATAAAATCTTTGCAACCGACACCACAGCCAAATTCTTAGAACACCAGGGCATAGAATGCGCAGTAGCCCGCAAAGCATATCAGAAATCTCCCAACATTATCGACATGATAGAGGGCAAAAAAGTTTCTTTTGTGGTAAATTTAAACAAGAACGAAGAGGAGATGGAGGTAGTTGAGGAAAGCAAATTAAGGCGCATGATTGCTGACGGTTTTCAGGTGCGACGAGCTACAGTTGATAACCAAATTCCGCTATTTACCGACCTGCACTTAGCCCGAGCTTTCATAAAAGCGCTTGCAAGATATTCTATAGACGACCTAGAGATAAAGCCATATAAAGAATATTTGAATTAATTTATTAAAACATGAAAAGAAATATAATTTCAGCACATCAGTTCAATAAAAAAGATATCGAGACCTTGCTCGCTCGGGCAAAAACTTTTGAAACAGCATATAAGAAAAACAAGGTTCCTAAAAAATTGAAAGATAAAGTAGTTGCTTGCATATTTTTTGAGCCTTCAACTCGAACCAGATTGTCTTTTGAAACAGCGGCTTTGAAACTTGGCGCGCAAGTGATCTCAGCGGAAAGCGCCATGAGCAACTCTTCTTCTTATAAAGGAGAGAGCATAGAAGATACTGCTCGAATGCTATCTTGCTATGCTGATATAATTGTCATGCGTCACCCAAAAGAGGGTTATGCCGAGCGTGCTGCTTCTGTTGCCAGTAAGCCTATCGTAAATGCTGGAGATGGTGGCAATGAACATCCAAGCCAAGCATTGCTTGATCTATATACAATTAAAAAACATTTAGGCAGGTTGGATAATTTAAAAGTCGCTTTCGGATTCGATCCTAAACATTCCCGGACTATTCGAAGCTTGGCCCTTTTGCTTACTCATTTTAAAAATAATCATTTTACTTTTATTTGCCCAAAGGCGCTTAACCCAGACCCGGAATTTTTGAATGATTTGAAAAATAGGGGAGCGAATTTTGAAATTACTGATAATTTGTCTGAATTTAAGAATTTTGATATTTTTTACGCCAATCGTTTGCAAGGGGAGCGGTTTGAAGATCAAAAAGAATTTGAAAAATATCGCAAGAGCCTAATCATCACCAAAGAATTAGTTAAAGGCACCAAAACGCTTATTCTAGATCCATTACCTCGAATAGATGAAATAGAGGTTACAGTAGATGAACTTCCAAACGCAATATATTTTGACCAAGCCCAAAACGGGCTATACATTCGCATGGCGCTACTCCTTTACGCGCTGGGATTATAGGTAGAAACTATTGGCTTTCTAAAAACTGGAAGATCTTTTCGTTAGTTAGAACGTTCTCAGCGTGCATTCGGGCGCGTTCTGGGTCGGCATCTTTGTAATAGCTTAAGATGGCTGCGACTTCTTTTTCTACTTGGGCCGCATCTGCCACTATTTTCTCAGTTTTAGCTATCTCATTCAAGAGAAGCGATAGCTTGGCTTTCTTCTCTGCATCTTTTTGGAAGTCTTTCCTTAGATCTTCTTTGGTTTTTTTAAGATGTTTTAAATATTCATCGAACTTCAATCCCATTTGGGAAATATCCGATTCCATCTTGTACATTATTTTGTCGAGTTCTAAGTTTACCAGTATATCAGGCACATCTAAAGAACTATCATCAATTATTTTTTCGATAATCTTTAATCTGGTTTTTTCTTTTTGACTATTTTCTTTCTCTAGCTTTAAATTTTCTTTAAGTTTGGCCTTGAAATCAGTCACATCTTTAAAGGGTCCCATTTCTTGCACGAATTTATCGTCAAAAGGAGGCAGTTCAGGCTCAACCCCCTTCTTTTCCCCCTTGTCAGAGGTAAGACTCTTTTCCTCCCTTGATAAGGGGAGGTCAGGAGAGGTTGTGTTTGCCATATGTTTTTTCGGCGCGCGGGATTTGCGGATATCCATAATGGTGTCCTCGATTTCTTTTTCAGTTATTTCTATTTTCTTTTCTGCATCAGTTATTTTACCTAAGACTTCTTTGGATATTTTTTTATAATCAGGGAGTTTTATTTCTGGCAGGGTTGCTGTTTTTATCTTGAAACCAAAAGGATTTTTTCGAGCCAGTTTGGTGATTGTTATCTCTGGACGACTGATAGCGTCTATCTTGTGCTCCTCTAAAATTTTCGGATAGTGCTCTTCAAGCGCCATTTCAGCCATCTCGCCCAAAATCTGTGATTCGGGGATATTTGCCAAAAGCACGTTCTCTGGAGCTTTACCCTTGCGGAAGCCTTTAAGTTCTATATTCTCGCCGATTTTCTTCAAAGCTTTTTGAAAATAAGACTCAAATAAATCTCCATCTAATTCGCCCTCGATCTCTATTTCGCTTTTTGGTAATTTTTTTACTTTTGTTTTCATCCCGGTACTAAAAATTTAAATAATAATGTTTCTCTTTATGCCCCGTAATCAAAATTTTAGTACGGGACAAGTAGTAGGTTTTCAGTCTAACCGCATTTCCACTTTTTGTCAAAAAAACACCCTCGTCAGACGAGGGTGTTTTTCAGCCTATATAGTTTATCTCCTAGTTTAGAGAGTCTATATTTACATCTACATTTAGATCTGCGTTTTGTAGATCTTGATTTAGGGCGTTTAGGTCTGTTGAGTCTTCTGTGGTTACAGAATCAATTTGGTTTTGCTGTTCTACATTTTTTACACCTGATTGCCAAATGTATATTCCGCCAACCACAAGAATGATAATTATTATTACCAAACCCACAAGCGACCCTCTTCCTTTTGTATTGTTTTCTGGTTCCATAAGTTTTACTTCAATTAGTTAATAATAATTATTGATTAGTTTCATCAGTCGAAGTAGTTGAATCAGTGTTACTGCCGTCAGTTGCTAGTTTGGCTTGCACGGCCTCTCTCAAGGCTGTGACTGCATCTTTTAGGGAATTATGTGCGTCTACAATCAGTGACTGAGTTTCTTGAGCTGTGGTTCGCAGAGTTGTTTTTATTTCTGTACTAAGCTGGCTGATTGATCCGGCAAGCAAGTTGTTCATCTCGACAACTTTGCCTTTTGCGTTATTGAGCGCAGTATTTGCCGTATCTATGGCTGTTTTGGAATTTGTAGTATCTACACCCTTTGCTTCCAATTCTGCCATTTTGTCTGTTATTCTAGACTCTAGTTCTTCAACTTTGGCAATTATTTTGTCAAACCTCTCCAAGGCTTGCTCTCTGCCAGTTATTCTTGCTTCTTGCACTCTTGCTTTTGCTGTATCTCTTTCATTTCTTATTGATTCACGAAGAGTTTCCATTTTTTGTTTGGCTTCTTCTCGAGTTGATTCGACGCGCGCTTTGGCTGCTTCTCTTTCCTGTTCAATTTGCGCTTTGATCGCCTCTATTCTTGTCTGCATTTCCGTTCGTACTCGCTCTCTTTCTGTACGCATGTTACCACTTGCATCATTTTCATTGCTGTCGTCGGCAATGTTTTCTTGGTTTTCATCACTCCCATTATCCATCATATCTTCTCCATGGTCAGAATCATCCATCATCATGGAGCCATCTCCAGACGAATTGTCTCTGCCATTATCTTCGGCCGTTACAGCTTTGATATTTATAAACAAAGCCAACAGTAAAATACTAAATATTGCTATATATTTTTTCATAATCTTTAAAATTAAGTTAATAATGAGACCTGTCTAAATTATAGCAGGAACGCAACCAGAAGCAACGCAACTATGTTCAAGATCTTGATCATTGGATTAATCGCTGGGCCGGCGGTGTCTTTATATGGGTCGCCTACGGTGTCTCCGGTCACGGCTGCTTTGTGGGCATCGCTACCCTTGCCACCGTGATTACCTTCCTCAATGTGTTTTTTGGCATTGTCCCAAGCACCTCCACCCGAGGTCATAGATATTGCCACGAAAAGTCCAGTGACGATAGAACCCACTAAAAGTCCTCCTAAAACTACGAACCCCTTTTCCTTTCCAAAGAGCAGAATCACTATGATTGGAGCAAGAACCGGTATTAGGGCTGGGACTATCATTTGCTTGATAGCGGCGCCGGTGATGATAGAAACAGCTTTTGCGTAATCTGGTTTTGCTTGTCCTTCCATGATTCCTTTTATTTCCCGAAATTGTCTGCGGATTTCTTCTACAACCTTTCCGGCAGTTTTACCTACAGCTTCCATGCAAAGCGCACCGAAGTAGTAGGGGAGAAGTCCTCCCAAGAAAAGCCCGATTATAACGAACGGGTCACTCAAACTGAAAGTTATGCTTTTACCAGCTTTTACAATTTCCTCCGTGTAAGAAGCAAATAGCACCAACGCTGCGAGTCCTGCAGAACCAATAGCGTAGCCCTTTGTAACTGCTTTAGTGGTATTACCAACGGCATCAAGCGGATCGGTAATGTCGCGCACTTCTTTCGGGAGTTCAGCCATCTCTGCAATACCTCCGGCATTGTCAGTAATTGGGCCGTATGCATCTATAGCCACGATTATTCCTGTCATTGAAAGCATAGACATGGCAGCTACCGCGATACCATAAAGCCCTCCGTAGTAATAACTTACAAGTATTCCGAGTACGATTGTAATCAAAGGCCAAGCAGTAGCTTTCATCGAAATGGCGAGGCCTTGGATTACGTTTGTACCGTGCCCAGATACGCTAGCTTCCGCGATTGATTTCACCGGAGAATACTTTGTAGAAGTAAAGTATTCTGTTATGACTACAAGTGCTCCCGTAACCAAAAGTCCGACAATAGAACAGATAAATAAATCTATTACTGTATATGTGCCGTTGCCAGACATTAGAGTTTTCGTAATAGGGTAAAAGGCGATAGCGGCGATGACACCGGCTACGATAAGGCCTTTATACAAAGCGCCCATGATATTTTGAGATTTGCCGAGTTTTACGAACCAAGTACCGATAATAGATGCAAGTATAGCCATACCACCGATTGCCATCGGATAAATTATCGCATTTTCGAATTGCGCAAATAATAGAGACCCGAGCAACATAGTAGCGACAGAAGTAACCGCATAAGTTTCGAAAAGGTCTGCAGCCATGCCTGCGCAGTCTCCGACATTGTCTCCGACATTGTCTGCGATCACTCCGGGATTTCTCGGGTCGTCTTCTGGAATGCCGGCTTCGATTTTACCCACCAAGTCGGCACCAACGTCGGCGGCTTTAGTAAATATTCCTCCGCCCAATCGAGCGAATACAGATATCAGAGATGCGCCAAAGCCGAGCCCCACCAATCCGGCTACGTCTTTAGTAATTGTATAAAACAAAGATACGCCCAATAGTGCGAGTCCGACTACTAGAAGCCCAGTAACTGTTCCGCCCTTAAATGCTACAGAAAGAGCATTGTTTATACCCCCTCTTGCTGCTTCTGCGGTTCGTACATTCGCCCTGACCGATACATTCATGCCGATATATCCAGCTAGGGCAGAGAACACAGCACCGACTAAGAAGCCAAAAGCGGTAGTCCAGCCGAGTTTGGGTACAAGGCCGATTACTAGGAACAATATTACAGCGATAACGCTGATGGTCTTGTATTGTTTATTGAGATACGCCCCTGCGCCATCTTGAATCGCTTTGGCGATCTCTTGCATGCGGGAATTACCCGCGCTTTTTCGCAAAATAGATTTTGCTAGAAACAATCCGTAAACGATAGCTATAACTGCACTGATAATCGCAAACACTAAAAATTTACCCATATTGTTATTTATTAATTAATAATAAAAATAAATTTATTCTTCTTTTTTCTTACCTTCTTTTTCTTCTGTCCTTTTTTCTACCTCTTCCGGCGCTTCAGTTTCGTTTATCTCCACCTTGTCTCCGTCTGCGGTAGCCACTTCTTTACCATCTCCTTTTATGTCGATTCGCCAGCCGGTTAGTTTTGCGGCTAGCCGCACATTCTGGCCGCCTTTGCCGATAGCTAGCGACAGCTGATCATCTGCTACCTCGATAGTAGCCTTATGTTCTTCCTCGTTTATTTCTATAGAAAGGACTTTTGCCGGAGAAATGGAATTTGACACAAAAACCTTCGGATCTTCCGACCATGGAATAATATCAATTTTTTCACCAGAAAGCTCTTGGGTAATGGTATTAACTCGAGTACCTTTCTGGCCGACGCATGAACCTACTGGGTCGATGTGTTCGTCGTTTGAGAATACTGATATTTTTGATCGTGCTCCCGCTTCTCTAGCGACAGACTTTATCTCTACAACGCCGTTTTGTATTTCGGGCGCTTCCATTGCAAAAAGCTTCTCGATAAATTTCGGATGGGTTCGGGAAAGGCGCAGGTTGATGCCCCTTGGGGTATCTTCTACTGAATATAGGTAGGCACGAATGCGCTGGCCCCTTTGGAAGAATTCTCCCGGTATTTGCTCTTCTACCGGCAAGATACCAGTAGCTCGATTAAAATCTATATAAATATTTCCTCTCTCTATTTTTTGCACTATGCCACTTATTATTTCGCGCTCTTTAGTGCCGTATTCGTCGATGATAGATGTTCGTTCTGCTTCGCGGATTTTTTGAATGATTACTTGTTTGGCAGTTTGAGCAGCAATGCGGCCGTAATCGTCTTTTGCATCTAGCGGGAAGATGATCTCGTCATTAAGCTCTGCCCCCTTTTTTATTTTCTTCGCATCTTCTAAGAGAATATGATGCTCGGCGTTGAAGTGCACGCGCTCGTCACCCTCTGCAATCTCTTCATCTTTATCCATTATCGCAATAGATTCGTCTACTACGATTTTTACCTGGTAAAATTCAGTTTTACCAGTTTCTGGGTCGAACTTTGCTCGAATGATTTGCCCCTTTTTGCCGTAATCTTTTTTGTAGGCGGCAGCCATGGCTTGCTCGATGGCCTCTAATATTTTTTCTTTTGGAATTTTCCTTTCCTCTTCTAATTGTTCAAGTGCTGATTTAAATGTTTTTAGATCTAACATGGTTTTGTATTATTAAATTTTCTAAAAAAAAAGACCTGTTGCGACAGGACTTCTACATATAAAAGGTTAACACAGGGGGTATTTTTATGCAAGTGTTCTTATAAAAAAAGAGATCCCCCGTCGCGCTGATCGCGACAGGGGTCCGTGATTGATTCGTGAGTTTAGTTCTTCACCGCTCGATATGATCGGCGGGAGAAAGATTGAGGATCCGTGAAGGACCCCACCCCATTCGTTGCCGGAAGACTGCTCACGACAGTATTCCAGTTTATGAGGTTTGTTGACCCTTCAATACGATAGTTTCCGGGTGGCCCACTGACCTCACCAGTGAAGTGCCCACCAACACAGCCGGTGGCCGTCATGGTGGGTTCCGTAGGGTTCAAACGGAAGACGAGGATGTCTCCCGACTGGTCGTATCCCCACGAGAACCCGGCGAGAATAAACCCGCCATCGGAAGTTTCTACGATACCGTCTAAGGTATCGTCGTCGGGTGTGCCGTAGGCACCTTGCCACAGCTCGTTTCCGTCGGCGTCTGTTTTTATCAACCAGAAGTCGCCGAAATTTCCGAGGTTGGCATTGGTCTTGGTGCCGGAGATTCCGGAAAAGGACCATCCGCCGAGGGCGAGACCGTGATCAGCAGTCTCTTGGATGGTGAGGAGCTGATCAATATTGCTCCCACCGTAGCTCTTATCCCAGAGCTTGTTCCCGTTGCTGGCATCGATTTTAACGAGCCAGAAGTCCTGGCCCCCGAAATTCGGGGCGGACTTTGTTCCGGAGATTCCGGAAAAGGACCATCCTCCTAGGAGTAGGTTCCCGTCATGTGTTGGCTTTAAACAACGCATGTAATCTCCAGCGCTGCCACCGTAAGAGTCTTGCCAGAAGATTTCGTTGCCTTCCGAATCAGTTCTCAGGACCCAGAAGTCGGCTCCACCATGATTTCCACAGGTTTTGTTTCCGGAGATTCCGGAAAAGGACCATCCTCCGAAAATCAGATCGCCGTTTGGGGCAACAATAACTCCAGTGGCGTAGTCGGAGTTGTCTCCACCATACGCTCTATCCCAGAGCTTGTTCCCGTTTGCATCGATCTTAATGAACAGGAAGTCTTCCTGTCCGAAGACAGACGCAGACTTGTCGCCTGAAGGCAATGAAACGGAATATCCTCCAAGGATGAACCCACCATCTGGGGTGGGTGCCATACAGGTCAGAATGTCATCGTCCGACCCGCCATGTACCTTATCCCAGATTCTGTTTCCTTCGAGGTCTGTTTTGACAACCCAGAAGTCGGCTTGGCCGAAGTTCGACGCAAGCTTGTTTCCTGATTGTCCTGAGTAAGAATAGCCCCCGAGGAGATATCCGTTGTTGATGGGCAGTGTCGCCATAAGGCTATCGTATCCTGACCCACCATACGCTCTATCCCAGAGCTTGTTCCCGTTTCTGGCATCGATTTTAACGAGCCAGAAGTCCTGGCCCCCGAAATTCGGGGCGGACTTTGTTCCGGAGATTCCGGAGTCCGAGTCTCCCGCGAGAAGAAAGTTTCCGTCAGCAGCCTTCACGAGACCGCCCACGGCCATTCCTTCTCCCAAAGAACCACCGTAGTGGCTCTGCCACCTGATGGTGGGTGTCGCCCCTTGCACCTGTGCGACAATGCACAGGATCATCACAAGGAACAACATTTTTTTAGCTGTCATGCGAGGCCTTTCTCGTTTAGGGTTTTTAAAACTCTTTTATTGTTATATCAGTCAAGGACACCAAAAGGTCCCAGCTGAACTGGTTTAACTCTATTATACAACAAAATCCGAATTTCGGCAATTGCAAGTGTGCAAACTGTGCATACTGTGGATAAGTAATATTGGGATTTATTTTTCAAAATGAGATATAATTATAAGCATGAAAACTTCTTTTGCTAAGCATATTTTTATTTTGGCTATAGCTTTGTTATTACCCTCTGGTGTTTTTGCGGGGACCGAACACAGTATGTCTGGCTGGGCGTGGTCTGACAATATCGGTTGGATCAGTTTCAATTCTACGAATTGCGATACTGACAGTAATGGTTTTATAGACTCTAGTTGTAGTGGCGGGGATAATGCGACAACCGTAGTGAAAGATTACGGCGTAAATGTTAATTCAAATGGCAACTTACAAGGTTATGCATGGTCTGACA
>Ga0210057_1006854_pt1 | contig 14058 bp, 12 predicted proteins | sample CryGeyCG2114_010_2_FD_183968 | JGI IMG/M metagenome (GOLD analysis project Ga0210057, IMG submission 183968) | Groundwater microbial communities from aquifer - Crystal Geyser CG10_big_fil_rev_8/21/14_0.10 (SPAdes) (version 2) | ecosystem: Environmental > Aquatic > Deep subsurface > Groundwater ... | reverse complement strand
CCATTATCTTAATTTTTCTTTTAAAACCTCAATTAAATCTGAAATTTTTACCCTTTTCTGCTTCATTGTGTCGCGCTCTCTGATAGTTAAATCGTCTTGTTTTAAACTTTCAAAGTCAATAGTAAGAGTCAGGGGAACTCCTATCTCATCTAGGCGACGGTAACGACGGCCGATTGACCCCATTTCGTCGTATTGGCAAACAAAATGAGGTTTTAAAAGTTGATAAACTTCCTTGGCTTTTTTAACTAATTCTAGTTTATTTCTAACCAAAGGCAGGACTGCTACTTTTATCGGAGCTAATTTTTTGTGGAGTTTTAATAAAATCTCTATTTCTTTGGTAGATTCGGTAGTTTTTGTCCTTCCTCCTTTAATTTCTGAATAGGCATCAGATAAAAAAGCCAAAAAGCTTCTATCTATGCCGCCCGAAGTTTCAATAACATAAGGAAAATAACCCTCTTTGGTTGTTTCATCGACAACCGAGCGTAGCGAAGGTGAAGATGAGCGAAGCTCATCGACATATCTTAAATCTTCTCCGCTAAATCGCGAATGATTGGACAAATCCCAATCTCCTCGATTGTGAATTGCTTCCAATTCTCCCCAGCCCCAGGGAAATTTATATTCAATATCTACTGCTTTTTTGGCATAATGGGGGAGTTCTTTTTGGGGAACCTGGCGAATTCTTAAATTCTCTTTTTTAATTCCCAAATCAAAATACCACTTAAATCTTTCCTTTTTCCAATAATTAAAATATTTCTCAGCTTCTTTTGGATGACAAAACCACTCCATTTCCATTTGTTCAAACTCCCTTGTTCGGAAGATAAAATTTTTAGGAGTAATTTCGTTCCGGAAAGCTTTTCCGGCCTGACAAACACCAAAAGGAACTTTTAATCTCTGAGAGTTTAAAATGTTTAAAAAATTAACAAAAATTCCCTGGCAGGTTTCGGCTCTTAAATAAATCTGAGAGTTTTTGTTTTCTAGCGGTCCTATAAAAGTTTTCATCATTAGATTAAACTTTTTAGGTTTAGTTAACTTTCCTCCACATTCTGGACAAATTTTCTTTTTAATATCATCTTCTTTAAATCTTTTATGACACTTTTTACATTCAACCAATTCATCAGCAAAGCCGGCAGTCAGGTGTCCTGAGGCCTGCCAGATTTTTGGACTCATTAAAATTGCTGAATCTAAACCAACAATATTTTCTTGATTTTTTGTCATTTCATTCCACCAGGCCTTTTTAATATTATTTTTCATTTCCACTCCTAAAGGACCAAAATCATAAAAAGATCCTAAACCACCATAAATCTCAGATGAAGGGAAAATAAAACCCCTTCTTTTGGCTAAAGATATGACTTTTGAAATTTTATCAACCATAATTTTTCACTTGGCTCAAAATTATTGGACTGTGCCCATTTCTTCGGTAATAGTTTCGTCGTCAGCTAAGGTGGTATCAATGGCTGGAGAAGTCCCTTCAATAGTTGTTTCTGTCCATTGGTCTTCACCAGTGATTTTAGCTTGACCGATAATTGTTGGAGTTGTTCCTTTTTGGGAATCATCAGGAGTAAAAGAAATTTGAAAGGCGATATTGGGTCCTAATTCTAAAACCCCTTCTCTAATTTTTAAATCTCCAACTTCCCAAACAATTTCTCGCGAAACTGAATCAAAAGCAAGTTTGTCTACAGCTGTTTCGGGAAAAACCTTGCTGGTTAACTCAACACCTTTTGGTAAAGTAGTTTTTACTTTAACGTTCTTTACTTCGTTCCAATAATTTTTGGCTTGCCAGATAATTGTGTAGGTGGTGGCTTCTCCCTTTTTTGGAGGTATTGGTCCTGAATTTCCAAAAACTTCATCCCGAAAATAGCCCTTTTGGGAAACTTCTAATTTTGAATTAACTTTAGTGGTAAATTCTTCTCTGGCTTGAGAAAGATAAATTTTATTTTTCAAAACTGGATTTTCAATCTCTTTTTCAGATTCCTCTTTTAATTCTATCCAAAACTCTACTCTCCCCTCTTCTTGAGAGGATAAAAATCTAAGTTTAGAGACCTCTTTCCAGTCCCAAAGAATTGAATTATCTCCCGGTTCAAAATTTCCTAAATCAGACTTCAGGGTTTCAAAATCAAACAATTCCCCTTCTAATCTGGTTACTAAAACTAAGTTCTCCAAAGCTTCCTCTCCTATGTTTCGAAAGAAGATTTCATAGTGTAATAAAGCTCCAGGGCTGGCTCTATATTGAGGACTTCCATTTATTTGCTGAGAAATATACAAAGAGGGCTGCATAATTTCCACTCCTTTTATAACTTCTTTTAGTAAAACAAATTCTCCTGCTCGCCAAATTCCCAGTCCTCCCTCAAAAATTCTTTGCTCGCCAACCTTCCCCCAGACTATTGCTGAAATTTCAATTCTTCCCCCTTCTCCCCGATTTAAAAGAGAAATTTCCCACTCGTTTTCTTCAGAAATTATGGGCTTGGTCTCTTTTAACTCAAAACCAGAAGGCCAATTAATTTTAATTTGTAAATCAGAAAGGGGGTAATTCACGTTTGAAAAATAATTCAAATAAAACTTAAATTCTCTCCCTGATTTTATTTTTGAAGGAAGGTCAAACTCAAAGGTTAAAGGAATTTTTTTGATTAAAGTAGTGAAGCTGGTGGCTGATTCATTACGACCCCTTAAATTTTTTGGCCGGTAAGACAACCAGGCCTTAGCTATTTTGCTCTCATTTTCTTTGCCCAAAAGCCGGGCTTTAAAATGAAGGACTTTTTCTTCTCCGGGATAAATTGCTTCTCCTAATACTTCCTGGCCTATTTCTTTTCTCAAAAAACCTTCTTCGGCTAAGATTGAATATGTTGGGTATTCAAAAATAAGTTTTGGTTCTTCCACCCTAACTTTTCCGTTATTTTTATATTTGACAATGTATTCAACTTCCTCTCCTAAATTTACTTCTTCTGGTCCTAAAATTTCCAATTTTATAATTTCTTTGGAATAAATGTTTTTCTGCCAATACTGATAACCAAAAACCCCTATCAGTCCGGCAATAATTAAAATAAAAATGACAAATTTATTACTCATAGTTTTGTTTCAACTTTTTTATTTTAGCTCGCTTAAATAATTTTCTGAAACTTTTTTTAATAACTCCATCAATGGCTTCTCGATTTTTAGTTTAGATAAAATTTTCCAATCTTTTCTCAAAATCAACCTTAAGACCTTAACAACTTCTGGATGAATTTCTTTGCCTTTCTTTAATTTTTTGAAACATTCCTGGCAAATTACTCCTCCTTCTTCTGGTAAAAAATATAGGGTTTCAGGTTTTAATTTTTGCTGGCACAAAGAACAGTTGTAAAGTTGGGGTTCGTATCCCAAAAGAGAAAGGAGTTGCCAGAGAAAGTAATAGTAAATAATTTCTAATGTCCAATTTCTAATTTCTAATGAATTTTCAGTTAATTTTTCAAAAACTTCTTTTAATAATTGCCAAATTTTTTCATCTTTTTCTTGACCTCTAATCAATTCGTCTGAAATCTCGGCTATTTTATGGGCAATTTTGAATCTTTTTAAATCTTTTCTTATTTGGGGAAAGCCTTCAATTAAAATAGAATCAGTTAAGGTTTTGTGAGTTTTGCCCTCAATAAATTCAATGTCAGATAAATAAAAAAGTTCTATTCCTCCTCTCAGTTTTGATTTAATCTTTCTAATTGCTTTTCCAAAAATCTCCAATTTCCCAAAATCTTTAGTAAAAATAGTGAAAATTCGGTCGGCTTCTCCGATATCTCTTTTGTTTAAAACAATTCCCTGGGTTCTGTAATGAATAGCCATTATATCAAGTTTTATCTACTACGATTTACCAAGTTTCCTTAGAAGGCGAATTTTTCGGTCAACCTCTAATCTTTCTTTTTGGGTCTTGACTCTGTATTTTTCTCTTTCCAATAATCGAAGTCGTCTTTTAAACTCTCGGTCAGAGATATAACTACCGTATTGCCTGCCAAATATTTCTTTTTCCATTTTTACCCTTTCCGACCAAGAAAAAATTTGAGAGCTTCCTGGAACCCGGCCCGGAGCTTTCCTCAGTTTTTCCCTTAGTTCTCTCCGAGAAATCTCTTTCTTTTTGTCTTTAAATATGTCTTCTGGTCTCATATATTAAATTCTACCAAAAATCTTCTTAATTGCCAGCCATAATTTTTGTTGGTCAATTTTAACTTCTTGCTCAACATCAAAAATTTGCTTTGGCTTTTTAGCCCATTTAAAATCTTTGGCTTTTGTTTCTTTCAAAATAAAACTCTTATTTTTAGTCAAAATCTTTGTAAGTTTTAATGAACCAGAATAATAAATTAAAATTTTATCTCTGGGTTTTAAATTGGCTTTCTTTCTCATCTCTTGAATATAACGGATGACTTCCCGAATCTGACCTTCTTCTTTTAGTTCCGGGGTAATTTTAGCATCTAATTTTAAGCTCTTAGCAAAAGTAATTTTCTTTACATTAACTTCTTCTTTAATTAATTCTAATAATTCTCTTTCATTTTTTAATTCGTAATTCTTAATTCTCAATTCATTTAACGGTTGTCTCACCCTAATTCCAAGTTTGGCTCTTTCTGCCAAAGTCAAAGTAACTATCTCTCTAATTTTTTCCATTTTTTGGTTTAAATTTTTATCAATCAGTTTTTTATTAACTTTTGGCCAATCTTCCAAATGAACCGATTTATACTTAATAGCTGATACTTGATGTTTGATGCTTTTGTAAATTTCTTCGCTTATAAAAGGAATAAAGGGTGCAGACAATTTAGTTAAAGTTAAGAGAACAAAACCCAGGGTAGTGGAAGCCTCTTTTAATTCCTTTTTTGTTTCCGGTCTCTGGAATCTCTTCCTTGACCTCCTGATATACCACAAAGAGAGGTCATTAATGACAAAATTCTCAATAGTTCTGGCTGCTCCAGTTAGGTCGTAGTTATCAAACCTTTGGCTAACTTCTAAAATAAGTTCATTTAATTTAGAAATAATCCATTTATCTAATAAATTTTTAGGTTTGACATTTGGTATTTGGTATTTGGTATTTGGTCGGTATGTTTCAAAAAAAACATAGCAGTTCCATAAAGTCATAATAAATTTCTTTAAAGATTGTTCTACCCCCTTTTTAGAAAAGAGCTTTGAATCTCCAGGCTGGTTGACAGTATAAAAATACCATCTTAAAGCATCTGCTCCATATTTTTCTATAACCTCCCAGGGGTCAACCACGTTCCCTTTGGATTTAGACATCTTCTCTCCTTTTTCATCTAAAATCAAACCTAAAGAAATGACATTTTTGTAGGGAGTTCCAAAACCCAATAAAGTTGAAATGGCTAATAAAGTATAAAACCAACCTCTAGTTTGATCTACCCCCTCGGCAATAAAATCTGCCGGAAATAATTTTGATGGCTTCAATTCTCGGCTTTGGCTGAAGGGCCAATGAACCTGAGCGAAGGGCATTGCCCCTGAATCAAACCAACAATCAATCACTTCTGGAACCCTTTCCATTATTTTTTGGCACTTTGGACAGAAAAATTTTACCTCATCAATATAGGGCCTATGAAAATCTAATTCTCCTTGTTCATTATAAGGAAAGTTTTTAAAATCTAATTTACGGCACTCCCCCGTCTTCATCATAAACTTTTTTCTATGGTCCATAATCTCCTGATTAGAAAGACCCAAAACTGAAGCTTCCAACATTGTAAGTGTGATTTCATGACTAACAACTAAAATATTCTTTTTCTGATATTTTTTTTCAACTTCCTTTAAAAATCGATGTATTCTTTTTTTAACATCGGAGTGATTTTCACCTTTGGGAAATTTAATCTTAAATCTTTTCAAAAAATTCTCCAATTCAGTCTCCCCGGCCATTGCCCAAAATTTTTGATGTTCTTCAGCGGGCTTTCCATTAAATATGCCATGATTAATCTCTCTTAATCTTTTATCATATATTGGTTTTACATTTAATTCTTTTGCCGAAATTTCAGCTGTTTGTCTAGTTCTCAAAAGGTCAGAAGAAAATATCAAATCAATTTTTTCTTCTTTTAATTTTTTAGCCGAATCTTCAATTTGTTTTCTCCCTCTTTTAGTAAGAGGGCAATAAAATTTCTCTGGAAAATCAGAAGTAATCTTTTTCTTGTTTCCTAAAGATTCCCCATGTCTTAGAATAAAATATTTATTATTTGTGAATTTTTGGGAAAGTAAATCTTTTCTGCTTCCAATTATTTCTAAATGACCACATTTTTGACATTTCCAAACGGGTAAGGGCGTTCCCCAATATCTCTCCCTAGATAAAGCCCAGTCCTTAATTTCCCTTAGCCACTCACCAAACCTACCCTCTTTTAAATAAGCAGGAACCCAGTTGATCTTTTGGTTATTTTTAATTAAATCTTTTTTGACTTTTGTTATTTTAATGAACCAGGATTTTTTAGCATAATAAATCAAAGGGCTATCGCACCGCCAGCAAAAAGGATAATCGTGTTCATATGTTTCTTCTTTGAATAGTAATTTTCTCTTTTTTAAATCTTTTAGAATTAAGGGGTCGGCTTTTTTGACAAACATACCATGCCATTTATCTCCCGGGGTTTTCATTTTTCCTTCTTCATTAACTGTTAGTAAAACTGGCAAATTGTTTTCTTTGCCGGCTGTCATATCCTCTTCCCCAAAAGCCGGAGCAATATGGACCAAACCTGTCCCTTCTTCTAAAGAAACAAAGTCGGCAGAAATTATTTTGTAAATATTTTGAGATCGGGTCTCCCCAGGAGATCCGATCTTCCCAAATTGGGGATATAATGGTTCATAGTCTAAATTCAATAAATCTTTGCCTTTAAATTCTTCAACAATTTTTCCTTTTATCTCGCAACCCTTCATTCTCTCTTTAGCCAAAACTAAATATTCGTTGTCAATTTTTACTTTGGCATAAGTAAATTTTGGATTAAGAGCAATGGCTACGTTTCCTGGTAGAGTCCAGGGTGTTGTGGTCCAAACTAACAGAGAGGTATTTGCAAACCCTGAATTCTGAATTTTAAACTTAACATAAAGTGCTGGTTCTTTTATTTTTTTATAGCCCTGGGCAACTTCATGACTGGAAAGAGTGGTCTGACATCTCGGGCAGTAGGGCACGACTTTGTAATCTTGATATAGAAGTCCTTTTTGATAAATTTTTTTAATGAGCCACCATAAAGTTTCAATATAATCTTGAGTATAAGTAATGTAAGGACTTTCCATATCTAACCAAAAGCCAATTCTTTCAGTTATTTTTTCCCAATCTTCTTTATATTTCCAGATTAATTTTCTACATTCTTGGTTAAACTTAGTCACTCCAAGTTTTTCAATATCTTTTTTATTTTTCAAACCCAATTTCTTCTCGGCCTCTACTTCAATTGGCAAACCATGGGTATCCCAACCCGCCTTTCTTAAAACCCTGAAACCTTGCATTGTTTTATAGCGGCAAACTAAATCTTTAAAAACCCTGGCTAAAACATGGTGAAGACCAGCTTTAGCATTGGCTGAGGGAGGTCCTTCGTAAAAAACAAAATCTGAAACTCTTTTCCTTTGAGTAATACTATTTTCAAAGATTTTATTCTCTTTCCAAAATTTCAAAATTTTCTTCTCAATTTTTGGGAAATTTAGTTCCATAAATGTCTCACATCCTCTCCGGGGCGGAAATCCCCATTAAATTTAAGGTGTTTTTTAATACAGTTTTGCTAGCCGAGATTAAGCCCAGGCGAGCTTTCCTTAATTCTTTATCCTCAATTAAAACCTTACAGTCCCTATAAAATTGATGAAAGGCGGCAGCTAAATCTACAGCGTATTGAGGAATTCTCTGAAGCTGATAATCTTTTGCTGAATCTTCAATAATCTCCGGAAATCTAATAAGTTGTTTGATTAAATCTAATTCACTTGGATGATTTAATAACTTGAAACCTGAAACTTGAAACTTGAAACTTGAAACCTTTTTAAGAATACTGCAGATCCTGGCCTGGGCGTATTGGACATAATAAACCGGACTTTTGGCTGATTTTTCTTTAGCTAATTCCACATCAAATTCCATTTGGGTATTAAGTGATTTCATTAGATAGAAAAATCTGGCGGCGTCCAGTCCTACTTCATCTATTAAACTCTTTAGGGTTATAATTTCTCCTTTTCTTTTTGAAATTTTACCCTTTTTTAAAGAAACCATTTGAGTTATTAAAACATCAAAGTTTCCTTTAAAACCCAAAATTTTCATTGCCGCTTTCATTTTAGAAACATGGGCTTGATGGTCAGCTCCCCAGATATCAATGATTTTTTTAAAACCTCTTTCAATTTTATCTTTATGATAGGCAATATCAGAAAGCAAATAAGTTGGCTCCCTCGAAGTTCTGACAATTACCCAGTCTCTCGGCTCGCCAAATTTTGAAGTTTTGAGCCATTGAGCTTCTTCTTTTTGATAAACAAATTTTTTCTTCTTTAACCAATCTAAAATTTCCCCTATTTTCTTTTTCTGATATGATTTTTCTTCTGAAATCCAAACGTCAAATTCAATCTTTAATTTCTTTTCAATAGAATTTTTAATGTTTTTTTGAATTTCCTGGGCTAATAAAAAACCCGCTTCACCCTCATCGCTTATTTTTTCTAATTTCGACTTTAGATTTTTAATTTTTAACCTTAAATATTCGGTTAAATAAGTTCTTCCTCGCCCCAAAGCTGTTTTTCCCAGCTCCTGAATTTGGAGACTGTTTCTGGCATCATTAACATAGTATTCCCGAATTACTTCATAACCTGCTTTTTTCAAAACATTAGAAAGACAATCACCAAAAAAAGCTCCTCTTCCATTACCAATATGTAAAAGTCCTGTAGGGTTGGCTGAAATAAACTCAACATTTGTTTTTATTTTCTTGCCGATCTTTAAATCACCAAATTTTTTTTCTTGTTCTAAAATTTCTTTCACTTGGCTCTGTAAATATTCTTTTGAAAGAGAAAAATTGATAAAACCCGGTTTTGCTACCTCAATCTTCTCGAAAATTTTAGAATTTAGACTTTCGACTTCGGACTTTATTAAATTAGCTATTTCTATTGGCTCTTTTTTAGTAATTTTAGCAACCTGGAGAGCAATATTGGTGGCATAATCACCATGAATCTTCTCTTCGGGATGCTCAACTGAAACATCAGGAATTTTAAAAAAAGAAAGTGTTTTTTCTTTTTGAGCCAATTTTATCGCTCTCTCAATGAAATTTATAATTTTTTGCCGAGTCATATTTTTATATTTTATATTTTGTTATATTTTAAAAAAGGTCATCGCCAGGGCTGCCAGGGGTGCCATAGTAAGATTATCATATCTGCCTGAAAAAAGCTCAACCAGGGTTGCTGCCGCAGCTCCAGCCATAATCAGCAAAAAACCTACCTCCAAAAAAGGTTTCACAATTAAGCCAGCTAAAAAACAAGAGGCAAGGCAGGCAATTGTTCCCTCCAGGGTCTTACTGGCAATTAATTTTCTCTTGCCAAAGGGAATGCCAAGCAAAACAGCTGCGTTACCACCAACAGCAGCAAAAATTAAAGCAATAATGGCAACCTCCTTTTCAAATAAAAGAACAGTAAATAAGGCAGCAGTTAAAAAAAGAGTGTAGCCCGAAATTTTGGCTTCTCCTTTTTTGTAAAGAGCCCTGCCAACTTTTGTTTTTTTAACAAATTCTAAAACCAAAAAGAGAGCGAGAAAACTTCCTACTAGCCAACAAATTCCTGTTTTAGGAAGCCAGAAATAGGCAATGGGAAAAATTAAGGAAGTAAATCTTATTATTTTTCGGTAAATTTTTATTTCGCCTTTTCTTACCTTGGCAAATTTCAAATCGCCCTTTAATTTTCCGGCTCGAGTAAAAATATTTATTAGAGCAATAACTAAAGAATAAACAACAAAAAAAATTAAAGCATAGGTAATAGGACCCCTATTAAAAAATAAAAGAGAAGTAATAAATAGAGGATAACCTATAAATGCTGCCAGGTTTGCTGAACCTGAAATTAAGATAATAGACAGGCCAAAGAAGGCTATTATAATTGAGGGAATTGCTCCGGGAGTTTCAGTAATAGGGGTAGTAAACCAATGGGGTTGGAAAAGTAAAAAAAGCAAAAATAGCATAATCCCTCCGGCTGTAGCCGCCCCTTTGCCGCCCCTAAAATTCATATAAAAAGGGAAATCATGGCCTAAAATAGCAACAAATCCAGCTAAACAGATTATGAAAAAAGGAAGACCAGAAAAATAATTAATATCAAAGGACAAACCGAAAAGTAAAAGATAAGCTACCACCATTGCTAAAAGGCCTTTAATAAGGTCAAATAGAAAGGTGGTAATCCCCGCTTTAATTCCTAAAAGGTGAAAAGCATTCATTGCTCCAGCGTTTTTGCTTCCGTATTCTCTAATATCAATGCCTTTGAGGATTTTACCTAAAAGATAAGCCGGGGAGAGACTGCCGATCAAATAACCCATAACAATAGCTAATATGGTCTTTAACCAAAACATTAAAGTTCAATAAAAATATATTTTCTCTTTTCAGTTTATCTTAATTTTTGTTAAAATAGAAGAGTGAAAACCTTAGCTGAGAACAAAAAAGCCTACTATAACTACGAAATCCTGGAGAGATTTGAGGCAGGGATTTCTTTAATCGGCCAGGAAGTAAAATCAATAAAGTCCGGCAGAATTTCTTTGAGGGGCTCTTACGTAGTTTTAAGGCAGTCCGGTAAAAAAGGGGGGTCTGAGGTTTTTCTAATTGGAGCAAATGTTCCAGCCTGGCAACCCAAAAATGCCCCGGCTGATTATAGGCCGGATAGACACCGGAAGCTTTTATTAAAAAAATTAGAAATTAAATATTTAATTGGTAAATCACAACAAAAAGGCTTGACTTTAATCCCCCTGAGAATGTATACTAAAAAAGGAAAGATAAAACTTGAGTTTGGAATAGCTAAAGGAAGAAAGAAGGTTGATAAAAGAGAACTAATTAAAAAAAGAGGAGTAGAAAGGGAGATTAGAAAAGCTTTAAAATGGGGGCGCGTAGATTAGACAGAAATTCAGCCAAAATAGGCAGGCCGAGTATGATAGTCAGCTCGTTAAATTTTCTATCAAAGGATAAGTGCCAACTTATTCCAAAAACCTGCATTAGCTTTTGCTTAATGCCATCTGCTTTACTGATTCTCGATAGGTAGGGTTGGGTGTAATATTATCGAGATAGATGGTTCTTTTTAGCTCTAAAAAGGACTATTAAAAAAATTTTAGAGTAAAGGTAGAAAGTTTTGCCCAATTTATACTTTCTACTTTAATCTCAAATTGGGATAAGCCTGTAGAACTATTTTTGGTAAGGGTTTCTGGATGGGAGCTCACCCTCCCCGCCTCCACAGATATTTTGATTAAAAAACCATTAGCCAACAATCGAATAAGGGCTCGGGAAGTTAGGGTAATTGATGAAAAGGGAAAGCAAATCGGCGTTTTAGAATTAGGAAAAGCGCTCCATCTAGCCAGGGAGCGTGATTTAGATTTAGTCCAGGTTACAGAAAGGGTTGACCCCCCGATTTGTAAACTTGTAGAGCTGAGAAAATATCTCTATCAGCTGGAAAAGAAAGAAAGATTAAGTAGAAAACAGCAAACCGTAGAAACCAAAGGGATAAGATTAGGCTTTAATATTTCTTCACATGATTTAGGGATAAAGGCAAGGTTGGCTAAAAAATTTTTAGAAAAAGGCGATAGAGTACGAATAGAAATGCGTTTAAGGGGCAGACAAAAAGCTCTTCGCGACTTTGCTAAAGAAAAAATTAAAAATTTCTTAGACATTTTGGGGCAATCTTTAGCAATAAAAATTGAGGGAGAGTTAAAAATGAAGCCGCAAGGATTAATAATGTTTATCTCTGCTGATAAAAAAGCAAAGGGTTAAACCTCAAACATTCTATGAAAAAAGGCAAAACCAGAAAATCAATATCAAAACGTTTCAAGATTACCAAAACCGGTAAGATTTTAAGAAGAGCCACTGGCCAAGACCATTATCAAGCCAAAAAATCGGGTAAGAAGAAAAGGGCGTGTAGAAAATGGGTTGGGCTTTCCAGCTGGGAAGCTAAAAAAATTAAAAAACTAATTCGTGCTTAATTTACATTTTTCAACTTGATTTTATGGTTAGAGTCAAACGAGGAAAAACTGCCAGAAAAAGAAGAAAGCATTTATTAAAATATGCCAAAGGTTTTAAATGGGGAAGAAAATCAAAATATAAATTGGCAAAACAGGCCTTAGAGAAAGCCTGGTCTTATGCTTATCGAGACAGAAGAGTAAAAAAGAGAGAATTTCGTCATCTCTGGCAAATCCAAATTTCAGCTGCCTGTAAAAACTTGGGGATTTCTTATAGTAAATTTACAGGAGGACTTAAAAAGAAAAAGATTGAATTAGACCGAAAAATATTAGCTGAATTGGCAAAAAATCATCCCAAAATTTTTGAAAAAATTGTTGAAAAAGTAAAAAAATAAAGCTAATTACTAAATTAAAAAAATATAATAAGAGCCATCCCCTCAAAGATTGCTCTTTAAGCTGCAATCCAGACAAAGCTTTTCAGCTGGCAGCCCAATTGCCTTCAGCAAATCCTCAACAGTATTGTATTCCAGGGTTTCCACTCCAAGAAACTTAATCCGCTCTTCTTTTGAAGGCATCTGGACAGCTAAAGCCTCTCCCTTCTGAAGTGTCTTTCCCCAAGGACAATGGGAAAGTATCTCAGGATTAGCAATCCTTAAGTGAATTCCCCTCATTCTTAATCTCCTCAGCTTTGGGACTAATTTCTTTCGAATCTGGGTTCCCCTAACGATTGAATCATCAACTACTGCTACCTCTTTATTCCGATAATCTCCCTCATTAGTTAACATTTTCACATCGGCTTCTAAATCTCTGGCCTCTTCGGTTCGACGAGTAAAGCTTCTGCCGGCATAAGGGTACTTTAATAAAAGCTCATCATAAAAGGGAATTCTATCAATCTTTCCTTCGTTTATCTGGCGACAAAATTCCTCAAAATACCCCAAAGCATGCATTCTTCCTGAATCGGGAATGGGGGTAACTATGTCTGGGATAAAACCATTCACTATGTCTCGCCGGGCCAGGGCCGCTCCCAATCTTTTTCTGACTAAAGAGGTAAGAATACCCTCGAAAATTCCGCTTGGAAAAGCGCTGTAAACCCAGACGAAACTACAAAACTGTATTCTCTCGCTTATTATTTTATCCTCGATCTCAAACCTTCCATTTTTCATTAGAATAATCTCTCCCGGCTCAAGGTCCCGAATGAGCTTAAAACCCAAATTACTAAACCCTCCTGATTCAGAAGCGGCAACCACTACTCCATCCTTTTGACCAAGCACTAGGGGCCAATGAGCATCTGGAGAACGGCTAGCATAAATTCCTTCTGGAGTAAGAATTAAAAGAGAATAACTACCTTGAATTTCTTTTTCCATCTTCTTTATTCCATCTACTATCTTTTTTCCCTGGACCAGAAGTTTGGCAATTATTTCTATATCATCTTCTCTTTCAAAGGTATGGCCAAGATTTTTTAATCTCTCCAGAAGTTCCGAGTGATTAATAAGATTACCAGAAAAACAAATACTGAACTTCCCCAGTCTTGAATCTTGAGAAAATGGTTCTTCAGTTGGGCCGCAATAACCAATTCCTTCGGTTCCCTCAAGGCCTTCTAGGGCTTTGGTAAAGGCAGCCCTAAAGAGTCCTTTTTTTGGTTTAGGAGTTTTTATCTTCCCCTGGCTGCAAGTAGCCAGTCCACTATATTCTTCACTGAAATGCTGCTGATAAAATGTTCCCCAAAAAAGGTCTTTTAAAAAGTTACCTTTGTATTTTTGGGGGTTGATGCTTAAGGCAAAGAGTCCAGCCATATTTACTAGATTAAATTAGTTTTTAACGTATAACTTTCTTTTTTTTATTCTCATTCCCTCTTTTTTAAGTAACATAATTTTTCTTTTTTGTCCAGTCCTGAAACCACCGATTTTTCCATCTGTTTTGATGACTCGATGGCAAGGGGTTTTTGGGTTTCTGTTTTTATTTAAAACATTCCCCACCGCCCGCCAGGC
>Ga0210057_1006853_pt1 | contig 14060 bp, 16 predicted proteins | sample CryGeyCG2114_010_2_FD_183968 | JGI IMG/M metagenome (GOLD analysis project Ga0210057, IMG submission 183968) | Groundwater microbial communities from aquifer - Crystal Geyser CG10_big_fil_rev_8/21/14_0.10 (SPAdes) (version 2) | ecosystem: Environmental > Aquatic > Deep subsurface > Groundwater ... | reverse complement strand
CAATATCGGAGAAACAGCTGTGGAGTGGTATTATAGTGCAGTAACCTGCTGTGCTCCTGTTGGCTATTACTGTGGTTATACTAGTTGTCCCGGCGGCTGTACAACAGGAAGTGGATGGAGGAGCACATCTACACCTTTTACATGCACTCATGGTACGTGGCCAAGCGGTTGTGCGGGTTACTCTGTCTGCACATCCCCTCTGACTCAGGTAAAGTGTCTGCATTATGAATGATTAGAGTTTTCTTATAGCCCATCAACTTCTTTTTTTTCTTATCTAACTTCTAATTTCCATTTTCCAATTTCCCTTTTAAAACTATTGTATAACAAAAATATATAATATATACCCACCATGGTCGCACGGGGTGAAGGTTCCCCGTGCATTTTAACCCTGATTTATTTGGTGCAATGCCTTCTAATAACGCGTTAAAAACAAGCGGGCAGATTTCTTCCGCACTTGCTGGTTCATATAAAGACATGGCTAATGCCATAAGGGTACTTTCCATGGATGCGGTGGAAAAAGCCAATTCTGGCCATCCTGGTATGCCAATGGGCATGGCAGATGTTGCAACTGTTCTTTTCTCAGAATTCTTAAAGTTTGATCCCAAAAATCCTAACTGGCCTGACAGAGACCGTTTTGTGCTTTCTGCCGGGCATGGATCGATGCTGCTTTATTCGCTGTTATACCTCACTGGCTATAAAGATATTACAATTGAGGAAATAAAAAACTTCCGCCAGCTACATGCAAAAACCTGTGGTCATCCGGAATTTGGTGAAGCAGAGGGAATTGAAACAACAACTGGTCCGCTTGGGCAGGGTTTAGGTAATTCTGTTGGTATGGCACTGGCAGAAGCTATGCTTGCTGCTCGATTTGGCAGTGATGTGGTTGACCATTATACATATGTAATTGCTGGTGATGGTTGCCTGATGGAAGGTATAAGCCATGAGGCTGCATCTATGGCCGGGCATTTAAAGCTCAGCAAATTAATTGTTCTGTTTGATGATAATCATATATCTATTGATGGCCCAACGGAACTTTCTGTATCAGACGATCAGCTGGCAAGATTTGCCGCACATAATTGGGATGTGCAAAAAGTTGATGGGCATGATTATGCTGCAATAAGCAAAGCAATCGCCGCTGCAAAAAAAACTGATAAACCTTCACTTATTGCCTGCAGAACAACAATTGCAAAAGGCGCCCCAACAAAAGCTGGGACAGCAGCCAGCCATGGCGCCGCTCTTGGAGCGGAGGAAATTGCCGGAGCACGAAAAAACCTTGGTTGGGATTTTGAACCTTTCATTATACCAGAAAAAATTCTGGAATTATGGCGGCTGGTTGGAGAAAGAAATTTCGAAGCTTTTGAAAACTGGCAGGATAATATTAAAACTCTAAAACCAGAAATAAGAGATGAATTTGAGCGCATGCAGAAAGGCATTCTGTCTTCTGGTTTTAAAAATGCTATAGCTGCGTTTAAGAAAAAATTGGCCGAAGAAAAACCCAAAGAAGCAACGCGCAAATCTTCCAGCCGTGTTCTTGATGCTATTAGTGCTGTAATGCCTGAACTTGCAGGAGGTTCTGCAGATTTAACTGGGTCTAATTTAACAAAAGCATCAAACATGAAGCCGGTTGCACCGGGAGATTATAAAGGCAATTATATTTATTATGGCGTGAGAGAGCATGGAATGTGTGCAGCTATGAATGGAATGGCTTTGCATGGGGGTTTTATTCCTTATGGTGGAACATTTTTGGTTTTCACAGATTATTGTCGCCCTTCAATCAGGCTTGCTGCTTTGATGAAGCAAAGAGTTGTTTATGTGATGACGCATGATTCAATTGGTCTTGGTGAAGATGGACCAACCCATCAGCCGGTTGAACATCTGGCAAGTTTACGTGCTATTCCTAACCTGCTGGTGTTGCGCCCGGCGGATGCGACAGAAACAACAGAATGCTGGCAAATTGCTCTTGAACATAAATCAGCCCCATCTGTTTTGGCGTTAAGCCGGCAAGGTCTGCCTTCCTTGCGCACGGAATTTGTGGAAGAGAATATATGTGCAAAAGGAGCTTATGTTATCAGTCATTGTAAGGATAAAGAACAAGTAACCATAATTGCCACTGGCTCTGAAGTTGAGATTGCTATTGCAGCACAGAAAAAATTGCAGGAAAAAGGAATTGGGGCGAAAGTTGTTTCCATGCCATGCACAGAACTTTTTGATGCTCAGCCAGAAAAATATAAAAAGGAAGTATTAGGAAAAAATAATGTTAAAGTAGCAATAGAAGCTGCTTGCCAGTTTGGTTGGGAGCGTTATATAGGCACTGACGGAATTTTTGTTGGCATGAATGGTTTTGGCGCTTCTGCCCCGGCAGAAGACTTATATAAATATTTTGGCATTACTGCCGACGCTGTTGTAGAAAAGGTGCAGAAAAAACTTGGGAGATAAAAGGTGGCAGTAAAGGTTGCTATTAACGGTCTTGGCAGGATTGGGCGTTGTATTTTACGATACTGGGCAGAATCTGGCCGTGATGATGTTGAAATAGTTGCGGTAAATGCAAGTGGACCAATAGAACGTTTAATTCATCTTATTAAATATGACTCCACTCACGGGGTTTTTAAGGGCGATATAACTGGCAATTCTGATTCAATAACGATTAATGGTAAAAAAATTGCTCGTTTTGAGCAGCGCGATCCGGCAGAACTTAATTGGAGTAATTCTGGCGTTGATACCGTCTTAGAATGCACTGGTGTTTTTACCAAACGTGCAGATGCAGCAGCACATCTTAAAGCTGGAGCAAAGAAAGTTATAATTTCTGCTCCTTCCGATGATGCAGATGCAATGATTGTTTATGGTGTAAATAATGAAATTCTTAAACCAGAACATGAAATTATCTCAATAGGTTCATGCACCACAAATTGTTTAGCACCGATGGCTAAGGCACTTAATGATTCTGTGGGTATAGAATCTGGTTTTATGACAACCGTACATTCCTATACAAACGATCAAAATATTCTTGATGCTAGCCACAAAGATCTGCGCCGTGCAAGGGCAGGGGCTCTTTCCATAATTCCTACATCGACCGGGGCTGCAAAAGCGATTGGAAAAATTCTACCAGAGCTTGAAGGTAAATTAGATGGTGTTGCAGTGCGTGTGCCAACACCTAATGTTTCGTTGGTAGACCTTGTATTTACTGCAAAGAAAAAAACCAGTGCGGAAGAAATAAATAAGGAAATGGAAAAAGTGGCCAAAGGCTCCATGAAAGGTGTTGTCCTGGTTTGCAATGAGCCACTGGTTTCAGTTGATTTTAACGGCAGCACCTATAGTTCTGTATTTGATGCAACGCAGACTTATGTTGTAAATGGCAGCTTATGCAGGGTTGCTTCCTGGTATGACAATGAATGGGCTTTCTCTGCGCGCATGATTGATATTGCCGCTCTCATGGGTTGATGAGATGCTAAAACTTAAGACACTAGATAAACTAATAAAACAAACTCAGATTAAAGGGAAAAGGGTGCTTTTGCGGGCTGACCTTAATGTCCCCATGCAACAGGGAAAGGTCGCTGATAATACGCGTATAATTCGAATTGTTCCTACAATAAATGAATTAGTAAAGCATGGTGCCAAAATAATTGTACTTTCCCATTTCGGTAGGCCTGGTGGCAAGTTTGTTCGTGATTTATCACTTGCGCCAATTGTTGATGCCCTTTCGGCTGCTTTGGGTGGCAAGGAAGTTTTGTTCGGTGTTGATTGTGTTGGTCCCTCTGCTAAAGCAGCAATAGAAAAATTAAATGATGGTGATGTAATCCTCATGGAAAATCTGCGTTTTCACGCAGCGGAAAAAGACAATGATGAAAACTTTGCAAAGCGACTAGCCAGCCTTGGTGATATTTATGTTAATGATGCAATTGCCTGCGCGCACCGCACTCATGCGTCAATACATGCAATAACCAAACATTTACCTTCTTTCGCTGGATATCTTATGCAGGAAGAGTTGGAACATCTTCATTCTTTTCTGGCAAGCCCAGACAAGCCAGTTGCTGCTTTGGTTGGTGGTTCAAAAATTTCCAGCAAAATAGACTTACTGGAAAACCTTGTTCCCATGGTAGATTATCTGATGATTGGCGGAGGCATGGCCAATACTTTTCTTTACGCACAGGGTAATAAAGTAGGAACTTCACTTTGTGAAAAAGACTTGAAAAAAACTGCACAAAGAATTCTGGAGAAAGCCAAAAAATCTGAATGTAAAATATTACTTCCCTCTGATTGTGTCGTAGCATCAGAATTAAAAACCAGCCCGGAATGTCAGGTTGTTGATATAAAATCAATTCCAGAAGATAAAATGGTTCTTGATATTGGGCCAAGAACTGCGGCAGAGTGGTCTAATGTTCTTTATCAGTGTAAAACCGTGGTATGGAATGGTCCTCTGGGTGCATTTGAATATAGCCCGTTTGATGTCAGTACAATAACTATTGCCAGGGTAATTGCCGAACAGACTGCTACAGGCAATTTAAAAAGCATTGCAGGTGGTGGTGATGTCCTTTCTTCTCTTTCACGCGCCGGCTTGCGCAAAGGTTTTACATATATTTCAACAGCTGGCGGGGCATTTCTGGAATGGTTGGAAGGAAAAGAATTGCCAGGCGTAAAAGTATTATTGGAATAGTGATATGATATTGGAAGCTGGGAATCTGGAAGAAGCACGTGCCGCTATTTTAAAAAATGCAGGCAGAAAAATTATTTTGAAAAACCCTTCTGGCTCACATTCTTATGCCGGGTTATTATATATCAAGGAAATGTTTGCTGCTGCCAGGGCAGAATTTTCGGAAGAAAAACTAGAAAATGCCTTTGATGCTGAAGATAATGCAGCTGTTGCTATCGCTGCCTTAAAAGGTGGCTTTAAAAAAATATTTTTCTGTGGCAATGCGGAAATAAAAAAGAAAATTGTTGATATCGCAAAACAATTTAATGCAAAAGTAATATAGGGAGATGTTATGAAACTTACAGCTGAAGTAAAAAAGATAATTGATGGCTATGAAGGATTGCCGGCTAAATCAAAGGAAAGCCTTGCCGGAATATTAATGCACGGAAAATTAGGTGGAACGGGCAAATTGGTTATATTGCCAGTTGATCAGGGCTTTGAGCACGGCCCGGCAAGGAGTTTTGCGCCGAACCCAGCGGCTTACGATCCGCATTATCATTATCATCTGGCAGTTGATGCAGGATTAAGTGCTTATGCTGCTCCATATGGCATGTTGGAAGCGGGGGCAGATACATTTGCAGGTAAAATCCCTACTATATTAAAAGTAAATAGTTCTAATTCATTGTATGCTGGCAGTGTGCCTGATCAGGCAGTTACATCTTCTGTTAAGGAGGCGGTGCGTCTTGGTTGTTCGGCCATTGGTTTCACCATCTATCCAGGCTCTGATAAGTGTTTTGATATGATGGAGGAAATAAAGGAAATGTCTGAAGAAGCCAGAGCGAAAGGTCTGGCTATAGTGATGTGGTCATATGCACGTGGCGGCAATCTTTCTAAAGATGGTGAAACAGCGGTGGATGTTATTTCATATGCCGCTCATATGGCTGCTTTACTTGGTGCTAACATAATAAAGGTTAAGCCACCAACAGAACATATTGAACAGGCAGAAGCAAAGAAAGTTTATGAAAAATATCATATTCCGACAGAAAGCTTAAGCCAGAGAATTTCACATGTTAAGCAATGTACTTTCAGTGGTCGAAGAATAGTTGTTTTCTCAGGCGGTTCTGCCAAAGGTACTGAAGAAATTTATAACGAAGTACGTGCTTTGCGCGACGGCGGTGCTAATGGCTCTATAATAGGCCGAAACACCTTCCATCGCCCACGTGATGAAGCAATGAAGATGCTTTCTGATATAATTGATATATATTTGGGGAAGAAGTAGGTAAATTGTTAATAGTTTATGGTTAATTGTTTGTAGTGCTAACCATCAACTATCGACCATCAACCATCAACCATTAGTAAAATGCTTCAAAATAAATGCCGCTTGTATCTAATAACTCCGCCGCGGATAAAATTATCTTCTTTCATTGATGAGGTAAAAAAAGCGCTTGATGGTGGGGATGTTGCTGTGCTGCAATTGCGCCTTAAGGGTGAAGACATGAAAGCTCCACCGGATGAAGAGATAATAAAAGCTGCAGAATTGCTACTACCTATTTGCCGTGAGAGGGATGTAGTTTTTATAATCAATGACAGGCCGGAAGTTGCAAAGCAAGTTGGTGCAGATGGAGTGCATATTGGCGAAACGCAGGATGGCACATTAGAGCAGGCACGAGAAATTGTAGGTGATAATATGGTAATAGGCGTAAGTTGCTATGCTTCAAAAGATAGGGCGATGATGGCAGGAGAAGCCGGAGCGGATTATGTTGCATTTGGTGCATTCTATCCAACACAGACCAAGGAACCAAAAGGGCATCCAAAACCGGATATTTTAGAATGGTGGAGCACTTATACCAATGTTCCATGCGTGGCCATAGGCGGTATAAAGCCTGAAAACTGTATCCCGCTGGTAAAAGCCGGAGCGGATTTTATTGCAGTTGTCACAGGAGTATGGAACCATGAAGGCGGCTCAGCAGTTGGCGTTAAGGCCTATAATGATGCTATAGAAAGTTGTTATTAATTCAGTAATTGCCAAAAGTCTTTATTACTGCTAATTTCCGCCGCTGTTACGTCATACCCTAGGGGTAATGAGAGTTTCAAAGAATCCCATCATGCTAACGCTTTTTCTTACTGTTGGGATGATAGCTTTAAAGGAGTTCTGAGGCACATGAAGACAAATGCAAATTCCGTTCGTGTTGGCAATGTGGTTGACCGAGATGGTAGGTTATGGAGAGTCTGCAAAACTATGCACACCATGCCTGGTAAAGGCGGGGCATTCGTGCAGATGGAGCTGAAAGATCTGCAAAGCGGTACAAAGCGTAATGACAGGTTTCGTTCCAGCGAGGATGTAGAAATAGCAAGGCTGGATCAGAAGGATTATCAGTATCTTTATTCAGATGGCGACATTCTTACGTTGATGGACCCTGTAAGCTATGAGCAGATACTCGTGAAAAAAGAACTATTAGGCGAACAGGATGTTTTTTTGCAGGATGGTATGCAGGTTACTGTTGAATCACATGATGGTAAGCCACTTAGCATTTCATTGCCGGAACATGTTGTCCTTGAAGTGGTTGAAACAGAAGCCGTTGTTAAAGGCCAGACTGCAGCCAGTTCCAATAAACCCGCTGTCCTGGAAAATGGTGTAAGAATAATGGTGCCGCCTTTTATAGCGACTGGTAATAAGGTGATAATCAAAACTGAAGACTCATCTTATGTGGAGCGTGCGAAAGACTAATGAAATCTAATTTAATTAGAATAATGGAAGATGCCGTTGTTAAGGCGGGCAGAAGTCTTGTGCGTGACTTTGGCGAAGTTGAAAATCTGCAGGTTTCAAAGAAAGGCCCAGGAGATTTTGTTACATCTGCTGATAAGAAATCTGAAAAGATTTTGATAAATGAACTAAAAAAACTACGCCCTTCTTATGGTTTTCTGGTTGAAGAAAGTGGTGAAATAAAGGGTGCAGATGAAAAATATCGCTGGATCATTGATCCACTCGATGGGACCAATAATTTTATGCATGGTTTGCCTCATTTCTGTATATCATTGGCTCTTGCAGAAAAAACACCGACAGGAAAAGAGGATATAATAGCTGCTGTTATATATGCTCCGGCCTACAGAGAAATTTATACAGCCGAAAAAGGGCAGGGGGCATATTTAGGTAACCGCAGGCTAAGTGTTTCAGGGCGCACAAAGCTGGATGAAGCCATGATTGCAACGTGCTTTAAACCAGGTTCTGACGAAAAAAATGAGATGTTAGCTATAGAAGATATGGCTATAAACACCAGGATTCTTGGTTCTGCTGCTCTGGATCTGACATATGTTGCAGCAGGAAAGTTAGATATTTTCTGGCACGATAAACTAATGCCCTGGGATATGGCAGCAGGGATATTGCTTGTTCGTGAGGCCAGAGGAATGGTTACAGAGATTAATGGTGATGCAGATATGTTAGTTAATGGCAACATAGTTGCCACTAATAGTAACTTCCATGAAAAAATCGTTTCTACTCTTGCTAAATACTATGATAAGAAACGGTAGTTGTTAAGCTATCAGCACGACTAATGGTAGAGTAAATGAATTTAAGATCAGCACATACATTATCATTATTAGCCTTATTATTTGCCGTATCTTCTGGCAGCCTTGCTTTTGCGCAATCTCCACTTGTTTCTCCTGCAGAACTTACTGAGGGCACAGAAGAAGATATTACAGATGTTGAAGTAATTGGTGAGACACCTACGGCTGAAGTTATTACACTGCAGAAGGAAGAAGCTAATCCTGAAGAAGTAATAGGGGATCTCCCATGGCTTAAAGCAGCTGAGCCAGCTGCTCCTGTTAAGGTTGAAGAAAAAAAAGAAGATGAGCAGCTTCTAAAAATTGAATTCGGAATAAATCAAATAGATGTTCCACCATCATCCGTTGATAAGGTTGATAATATCATCAAGAAAATGAGAGATAACAAAGAGATGAGGGTCGAGCTCAGAAGCTATTCCAGCAAAAGAAAAGGTCTTCCGGGAGAAGCAAGAAGGGTTTCACTAAAACGAGCTCTATCACTCAGAAAATATCTCTTAAGCAGAGGTATAGAGCAGACAAGAATAATTGTTAAAGCACTAGGCGAAAAATCCGAAGGTGGAGCCGAAAATAGAATAGATATATTCAAATTGTAAGCTTCATAAGTATTGCATTTACAGGCTTTTCTGCCCCTCTGTTATAATATCCCGGCCTTTTTCCACTTTCTTTGAAACCAGATTTTTTATACATATTTATTGCTGCGGTATTATCCTCAGCAACTTCAAGGTGAACCACATTTACATCTGATTTTTTTATTTCTTCAACCATCCTGTCTAGCAGACTTTTTCCTATCTTTTTTTGTTTAAAGCTATCTGCTACAGCTATGGATACTATTTCGCATTCATCAATAATAATTCGATAAATTATATATGCTGTGATGATATTTTCTGTAGTTGAAACAAAACTTTTTATGCCGTCCAAACGCATTACTTCAGTGATGGCCTTCATATTCCAAGGTTCATGTAAAAAATTTTCCTGTTGCAGGAGTGATATATATTGAAAATCTTCTTCTCTTGCTTCACGAAGCATGGAAATTACTTTTTGGCTTTTTTGCATCAGGTGGTCTTATATAAAGTGGCTCCAGTGAATGTAATTTCTCTGTGCCATAAAGTTGAAATTTCCTGGCAGCCAGCAATCCTGCATATGTTGCATGTGGAGTGGCTTCATAGATTTTTTCGTTTCTTTCGCCTAAAACAGAGCTAATAAGTGCTGCACAATTAGTAGCTATAAGGATATTTTTTTCTTTTAATAGTGATGATAAATCTTCCAGTTCACAAATTCCTGCTTCTGTTTTTTCTTTAAGATACTCTCCTGTAAAAGAAAACAATTGATGGTAAACTTGACCGCGCATAGCATTTATTACAGCGAGAATTAACGTGCTGTCTTTGTTACTCAAGGCTGCTTGCCAGGAAATAGTTTCAAGGCTGGTAATTCCTAGAATTGGTAAATCTGTTGCCAGACTTAGGCCTTTAACTGCAGACATTCCTATTCGTACACCAGTAAAACTCCCTGGCCCCACTGTTACAGCTAAAAGATTAATATCATCATAAGAAAGATCCTTTTCCTTCAATAATTCCTCTATCATAGGAACTAATTTTTCGGCCTGTTTTGAAGGGGTGTGCTCTTCTTTTACTGCATAGATTTTTTCATCGCTGATAATAGCAACAGAACATGCCATGACAGAACTATCAATAGATAGGATTTTCATTTTTGTATCTGGCGGGTTACTTGGAACAAAGTTCCTTCATTTTATCAAAAGCTTTTGTGAAGCCACGAAGGGAATAACTATCAAGAGAATATGAATTCAATCTTGAATAAGCCTTTGCTTGTAATTTTATACCTTTCTTCATTTCCAAGATGATTGTTTTATCCTCTTCTGCATCCTTGGCCCAAGCCATTTTAGGAGTTTCCTGAGATGTAAAAAGTTCGTGTTTATGTTTGTCGTCTATATCGAGCTCTACCATACTTTTGGATTTATATGGGTAGCCGGAATATACGCTAACTTCTGAGATGCCATTACCACGATATGTAACAAGAAAATAAGGGTTTCCCCGTTTTTTGTAGTTTCCAGTTTTTTTCTTTGGATAGCTGGTTAGATAACAGATTTTTTCGCCATCCTGCATAACAGAATATACATTCCAGTCATCAAAATTGCTTTCAACTTTTTCAGCATAGGAAATCGTTGGGAAAATTGTAACAATAAGAAAAATTATAGGAAAAAAACGCATATCAAAATTCAGGGCCCAGTTATGAATTCCAAAGGACAAATTTATTGTATCCAATAATGTTTTTTACTCGTACAAAGTCAAGATGTTTATGATGATATTTTGCTTTTCGTTTTATTAAAAATGGCCATTTGAAAGGATTAGATTTGAAAAACTCCTTATATTTCATTATAACATTGCTCTCTTGAGAGAGAAAAATGTCTGATAATGAAATAATAACGAATAATTTGTTGGAAGTTGAAAATGCGGCATCAGCTTTGCGTGCCTCTGTACCTGTTGTGTCGTATGGTGAAGAAAGTTCTTTCTACTTAATCCATGCTGTGGAAAATTGTGATAAAGAATCATTAGAGAGATTTGATAAAATATCGGAAGCGCCGATTTCACTTGTTATCTCAGCAAAACGTGCAGAAATTCTTTCTGCTAACAAGAAATTCAAGAATGCTGTTCTGGTAAATTCAGATAAAATAAATCTTCGTGAAATTTATTCACTAGCAGGGCTTTCTGGAGAAATTATCAAAAATATTCCTGTAATGAAGGAGGCTGATAAAAATATAGCTGCCACAATAATTTTGGCTAAAATAGCTGAAATTCTGCCAGCATTGTTTATATCCTCAATAACAAAAAAGGCAGTCGAAGAACTTTGCAAAAAGTATGTAAAAGTTTCTGTTAGCTCAATAAAATCTTATGAAAAAGATTCTGTGCAGATGTTAAGGGAAGTTTGCTCTGCGCCTCTGAAATTAGCAGCTTGTGGTGACGCTGAAATTAAGGTTTTCCAGAGTGTAGGTAAGGAGCATTACGCAATTATTGTGGGCAATCCTGAAACACAGGATAGCCCTATGGTCAGAATACACTCTTCCTGCTTCACCGGAGATTTGCTTGGCAGTCTGAAATGTGATTGTCGTGAACAACTACACGGCGCACTAGAATATATGAAGAAAAATGGCGGTGGAGTTCTGCTCTATCTCATGCAGGAAGGTAGGGGAATTGGTCTTGTGAACAAGCTTCGTGCTTATAAATTGCAGTCTGATGGCATGGATACCGTTGAGGCTAATGAATTCCTTGGTTTTGAAGATGATGAAAGGCCTTATCTGCTTGCAGCAGAAATTATGAAAAGAATAGGACTTAAAAAAATAAAACTAATTACCAATAATCCCCGCAAGATGAAAGGTCTGGCAGATTATGGTATAAAGGTTACAAAACGTGTTTCTCTTATAATAGAACCGCATGAGCATAATGATTCATATCTTGAAACTAAATTTACAAGGCTTGGACATTTGTCAGAAAAATGAGTGAAAACAAGAAAAAAATAATTGTCGGTATAAGTGGTGCTTCCGGTGCAATATATGGCATTCGTTTGCTTGAGGCTTTTAAGGAAGCTGGCCTGGAAACACATTTGGTTATAAGTAAAGCCGGGCAAATTACTATTGCTGAAGAGACCGGAATGAAAGTTGAAGATGTTAGAAATAAGGCTGATTTTTCTCATCCCGTTGGTAATGTGGGAGCTTCTATTGCCAGTGGTTCTTTTAAAACTATGGGAATGGTTATTGCTCCCTGTTCAATGCATAGCCTGGCAGAGATTGCTACAGGCATGAGCAGCAATTTATTGACTCGTGCGGCTGATGTAATTCTAAAAGAGAGAAGAAAGCTTGTTTTGATGGTTAGAGAAACCCCATTTCACACAGTACATCTTCGTCACATGGTAACTTTATCAGAGATGGGTGCTATTATTGCACCACCACTTCCAGCTTTTTATAATAATCCAGAAAATCTTGAAGACCTTGTAAACCACTCAGTTGGCAGAGTTTTGGATTTATTTGATCTGGAAACCAGCAAGATCAAACGTTGGGTCGGAATTAATTAGTTTTATAGTGAAATTTTTCGAATTTTTGTTATAATCCGCCCTTCCTTAAAAACTTATGGGAAGGAGAAGGCCCATGGGAATGGGAGAAGACGAAAGAATACAGGAAAGACTCGCCGAACTTAGAGAAGAACATAGCGCTCTTGATGCCATCATACTCGGTGAGAAAAGCGTTGACCGGCTGCGTGTTCAGAGGTTAAAAAAAAGAAAACTATGGATAAAAGATGAAATTTCTCGCCTTAGCTCAATTCTTTGTCCTGATATAACAGCCTAAAAATGTTAAATAACTCATAATGAAAAGCAAAAAAATCTTAGTTGGTGTTGTTATGGGAAGTCAATCAGACTGGAACACCATGTCTGAGGCTGAGACAATATTAAAACAATTTGGTATAAACCATGAGGTAAAAATTGTTTCAGCTCATAGAACCCCCAAAAGATTATTTAAATATGCACAGGAAGCAAAAAAACGAGGTATCAAAGTTATAATTGCCGGGGCAGGGGGGGCGGCTCACCTGCCTGGTATGATTGCCTCTCTTACTATTATTCCAGTTTTAGGAGTTCCAATAGAAAGTAAAAGTTTAAAGGGCTTGGACAGTTTGCTTTCTATTGCTCAAATGCCAGCCGGTATACCAGTCGGAACTTTGGCTGTTGGTAAGGCTGGTGCCAAAAATGCCGGATTGCTGGCGGCCTCAATAATTGCACTTTCTGACAAAAAACTTAGTAAGGAACTTCAAGAATGGCGGGAAGAACAGACTAATAACGTTGGGGAAATTCCGCTATGAAGATAATTCCGCCTGGTCGGACAATTGGCATAATAGGTGGTGGTCAGCTTGGTCGTATGACCGCTTTAGCTGCAGCAAATTTAGGCTATAAAACTCATATATTTTCTCCGGAAAAGGATTGCCCGGCTTCTCAGGTTGCCTTCAAAATAACTTGTGCACCTTATGAAGACAAAGAGGCACTTAGAAAATTTTCCGAAAAAGTTGATGTAATATCATTTGAATTTGAAAATATACCCAATGATACAGTTGTATTTCTTGAAGAAATGAACGATGTGCGGCCGGGTTCTAAAGTGCTCTATACTGCCCAGAACAGGCTAAGAGAAAAAGCTTTCTTTAATAAAATAGGTGTGCCAACAAATCGCTATATAAGTGTGGAAAGTGCTGATTCTCTTATATCAGGTTTTAATGAGCTTGGAGGCAGAAAAGCGGTTTTAAAAACTACGGAACTTGGCTATGACGGCAAAGGGCAGGCGATAATAGAAACTGGTGGAGAGTGGCTAAAGGAAATATGGAATAGCTGTAAAATGAAAAATGCAATATTAGAAGAATATATTGATTTTTCCAAAGAAATATCAGCAATAGTTGCACGTGGGATTGATGGTAAATCTCTTGTGTTTCCTATTGGTGAAAACAAACATTCAAGTGGCATACTTGATTCCACAGTAGTGCCAGCATCAATTGGACAGAAGGCGGAAAGAGAAGTAGAAAGAATGGCCATAAAAATTGCCGAAGAGTTAGGCCTTATAGGAATTCTTGCTATAGAATTTTTTGTTACTAATGATGGCAATATTATTGCCAATGAAATGGCCCCACGTCCGCATAATTCAGGTCATTGGACAATGGATGGCTGTATAACAAGTCAGTTTGAACAGTTTGTTCGAGCAATATGCGGTCTTCCTCTTGGTTCAGTCAGGCAACATTCTTCAGCACGAATGAGAAATCTGATAGGTGAAGATGTAAATAACCTGGAAGACATACTAAATGATGAGTTTGCCAAATTACATCTTTAT
>Ga0210057_1006851_pt1 | contig 14064 bp, 1 predicted proteins | sample CryGeyCG2114_010_2_FD_183968 | JGI IMG/M metagenome (GOLD analysis project Ga0210057, IMG submission 183968) | Groundwater microbial communities from aquifer - Crystal Geyser CG10_big_fil_rev_8/21/14_0.10 (SPAdes) (version 2) | ecosystem: Environmental > Aquatic > Deep subsurface > Groundwater ... | reverse complement strand
TTATGACTATGAATCGGCAACTCTAAGCTGGGACAGTGGTGGCCCTTTGGCCACTGGTTATAAAATTGCTTACCAATTGGGATTGACTCCACCTGCTGATTGTAATTCGGGAACTGTCGTTGATGTCGGTTTAGTTTTGAGTCACGTGGTGACAGGGCTTACTGAACAAACCGATTACTCATTCAGAGTTTGTTCTTATAAGGCCGATAATACACTTTCTTATGGACGAACTTTCACGATTTCAACTCCTGTAAGTGATTTCGAAGCTGGAAAATTCTATCTCTCAAAGAGAACTCGTGATTCTATTGAAATGTCTTGGAGTCAAGGCATTACACTTGCAACTGGTTATCTCATTTGTTATTTAGAGGGAACAACATTTCCAGATGTAAAATGTACGAATGGAACCATCTTAGATGTCGGACAAACTTTTTCACACAATTTTACGGGATTAAATCCGCTATCAACTTACTCTTTTAGAGTTGTTGGTTATGAAGGAACCCCAAAATATTCTTTAGGTCTCACTTATCAAGTTGAACCAGGTTGGCATCAAGAGGCCATGCTAAAAGCAGTCAATGCTAATTCTGGAGATAACTTCGGTGCTTCAATTGCTTTAGGTGCTGATCTCGTGGTTGTTGGAGCTCCCTCTGAAAGTGCTTCAGTGTCAACAATCACCAATGGTTCAACAGCGAGTCTTGATAATACAGCTACAAGTTCAGGTGCTGCTTATGTTTATAGTCGCAGTGGAAATTTATGGACTCAAGAAGCCTATATTAAATCGAGCAATAATCAAGCCAGTGATAATTTTGGAGTGGCCGTAGCTCTTGATAAAGATACTATTGCTGTTGGTGCGAGTGGAGAAGATTCTAACACTACAGCTATTATCAATGGAACAGGCAATAGTGTTGACAACTCTGCATCTGCCTCTGGTGCAGTTTATGTTTATCGTAAAAGTGGTGGAGTATGGCAGCAAGAAGCCTACGTTAAGTCTTCCAATAATAATACAAGTGATAATTTTGGGGCATCTGTTGACTTGAATGGAGATACTTTAATTGTTAGTGCTACAGGCGAAGATTCAAATCAAGTAACGGTGACAAATGGGACTGGGTCAAGCACTGATAATACTTATCTCTCAAGTGGCGCAGTTTATGTTTACAAACGCACTGGCGTAACGTGGGCGCAAGAAGCGTTTATTAAACCAAGTAATGGACAAAGCTCAAATCTTTTTGGTTCCTATTTAGATTTAGATGGCGATTTAATTGCGATCAGTGGAAATAAAGAAGATAGCAGTCAAAGTACGATTTCGAGTGGCCAACCTGCAACAACTGATACTTCAAATGCAGATAGTGGAGCTGTTTATCTTTATAAGAGAAGTGGCACTCAATGGTTTGAAAGCGCTTTTATTAAAGCAACTAATAATGGTACTGGCGATGAGTTTGGTGCACAAGTTGCACTCAGTGGAGATAGTCTTGCGGTTGGTGCTCCTAACGAAGATTCTTCTCAATTAAGCATTACTAATGGAAGCTCAGTCGTCGAAGATAATGGTTCCTCTAATTCAGGTGCGGTCTATGTTTATCGCCAAGTCAGTGGTGCATGGACGATGGAAGCCTATATTAAGGCCGAAAATGGTGGGAGTGGTGATAGCTTTGGGCGTGGACTCGCTCTTAGTGGTGATACGCTGGCGGTTGGTGCCACAGGTGAAGATTCGTCGTCGCCATTGATTATTAATACAGGAAGCCTACCAAGCGATAATTCACTTTCAAGTTCGGGTGCTGTTTACATTTTTAAAAGAACAGCTGGAACTTGGGCAAAGGAATCTTTTTTAAAAGCATCGAATCCGAGATCTTCCAACTCATTTGGTTCTTATCTTTCTCTTAATGGTGACACTCTTGCTGTTGGTATGCCTTATGAAGATAGTAACTTTACAACCAATCAAGTCGGTAATGCTTTTGATGGTAATAGTTTAAGTTCAAATAGTGGAGCAGTTTATATTTTTAGAAATTACAATCGTCAGTTTAAGCCGACAGGTTTTGCGATCAAAGAAGACACTTCGACTGATATTACTCTTACTTGGTCAAAAGTAGATTTTGCGACAGGATATAAAATCGCATATCAAACAGGAACGACAGCGCCTATCAATTGTGATAGTGGCACCAGTGTTGATGTAGGAGATGTCGATATTTATACTGTCTCTGGAGTAACTGCAGCAACGGACTATAGTTTTCGTTTGTGTGGCTATGGTGCAACTTATGGTCAAGACAGTGGTTATACGCTACTAAGAACAGGAGTTGCAAATCCTCCTTTCCCAGATAATATTACAAATCTTTCTTTTGTTACAATCAATCCGACTGATGCAGATCTTTCATGGACAGCTGCCGCTGGAGGTGTGACCGGTTACAAGATTGCCTATCAAATAGGAAACACTGCTCCTCTCTCTTGTAGTTCCGGTACTATTCTTGATATTGGGAATGTGACTACTTATACACTTTCTTCACTCTTAAATTTTCAAAAGTATTCTTTGCGAATTTGTTCTTATGATGCTGCAGGGTTTACTTCATCAGGTGTTGCAGCGACATTTGATACACCAGAATTTCCTCATAAATTATCAGGCGCGTATGTTAAAGATCGAACAGACACATCAGTTACTTTAAGTTGGTCAAATTCAGGAACAGGAGCTACCGGATTTTTTGTTGCTTATCAATTAGGTGATCCTCCTGCCGATTGTATGTCTGGGACTGTGGTTGACGTTGGTAACGTCACAGAATACTTGCTGACAGGTTTAACGGCCGGCGCAGACTATGGTATACGACTTTGTAGCTACGATGGTGGTGGCAAAGTGACTCGTGGTTTTGCTATGAGGAAAAAGGACAATTGGTATCAAGAGGCTTATATTAAAGCTGTTAATGGTGAAGCCTCTGATAATTTTGGTAGTGCTTTGTCTATTTCTGGTGACACTATTGCTGTTGCTGCTTCTGGTGAAGATAGTGCCATTCAAATCATTGTAAATAGCAATACGGTAGTTGAAGATGATTCGAGTTCTAATTCTGGCGCTGTCTATATCTATCGAAAAGTGGCAGGACTTTGGAATCAGGAAGCTTATATCAAAGCCTTCAATAATGGTTCTTCGGATAATTTTGGATACGCAGTAGAAATTGATAGCGACACTCTGGCCGTCTCTGCACCTGCTGAAGATTGTAGTGCAAACGTTATTATGAATGGCACTATTGTTGATGATGATAATTTCGCTGGCGATTCTGGTACCGTATATATTTATAAAAGAAGTGGATCGACTTGGGCCCTTCAATCATATATTAAACCGTTTAATACTGGTTCTACAGATAACTTTGGTCAATCTCTTTCTTTAAATGGTAATCGCTTACTTGTCGGCGCGCCAAACGAAGATAGTGCCTATTCTACAATTTTTACGAGCAACTTTATCGAGAATAGCTCTAGAACAGATAGTGGAGCTGCCTATTTATTTCAACGAACAGGTAATGCTTGGAGTACTGAGGCTTATGTAAAAGTGTCACTTGATCCGAGTGATAATTTTGGTAGCTCAGTCTATTTAAAAAATGATCATTTCTTTGTCGCTGCCTCTGGTGATGATTCGCTAACTACATTAATTACTGTTGGTGCTGATTTTGTAGATGTTGATGATGGAAGTAGTGTCGGTGTTGTTTACGCTTTTCAATACGATGGCACGAACTGGCAACGAGACGGCGCCCTAAAGCCGAGTAATTCAGATAGCTCTGATAGTTTTGGACACGCCATTGTTTATGAAGAAGGAATCCTCGCCATTAGTTCAGCTGGGGAAGATAGCAATCAAAACTTTATCACAAATGGTAGTACGTCTTCTTTAGACAATTCAAACTCTTCAAGTGGTGCTGTTTATGTTTATGAGCATAATGGTACAAGCTGGGAGCAAAAAGCCTACTTAAAAGCGTCAAATTCTGAAACAGGGGATTCTTTTGGTAGTGCCCTCGGAATGGAAGGTGGTATCTTAGCGGTCGGAGCTCCTTCGGAAGATTCTTCTTATAATACTGTCATGAATAGTTCATCTGCTTCAACTGATAATACAAATACAAGTAGTGGAGCTGTTTATTTATTTGGAAAAGTTGCTGGAGTTTGGCAACAGCAAGCTTATCTGAAACCGAGTAATAACTCACCCAATAGTTCTTTTGGTAGTGCCATTGATATGTCAGAAGGAATATTGGCCGTAGCCGCAGTCGCTCAGGATTCAGACTATCAAGGAATTGCTTTTACCGAAAATGTTGGAGAAACATTTGATAATCCTATAGGAACTAATTCAGGTGCTATCTATGTATTTAATAATGTCACAAGTCTTTTTAATCCAACAAATCTTCAAGCGAATGTGACTGATACTGATGTCAATCTCTTGTGGAAAGTGATGGGGGGCGGTACTGCTGGCTTTAAAGTTGCCTACCTCGCTGGGACAACGGCACCCGTAGATTGTACTGCTGGAACTGTTGTAGATGTAGGAGCAACTCCAAATTATACACTTAGTGGTTTACTTGGGGATCATTATTATTCATTCAGAGTTTGTGCTTATGATGCTGGTTTAACCATGAGTGAAGGCGTAGTAATAACTGCGAAAACCAATCGTCATGCCTTTGATATCAGCGGCATTACTTTAGTTGATCGCCAAGCAACTTCAATTCGCTTGTCTTGGACTTATGGTGGCGCTCCTATTACAGGTTTTAAACTAGCTTATTCACAAAGTGATTCAGCGCCAGCAAATTGTACTTCGGGAACAGTCATTGACGTTGGAAATGTGACCAATTATCAAGTGACTGGATTGCTCGATCGAAAAGACTATGCTTTTAGAGTGTGTGGATATTATTCAGGCATAGATACGACCGGATCAACCCTCTATGTTCCAGACATGGGCTGGTATCAAGAAGCCTACATTAAAGCAGGTAACAATGATCCCGAGCTTATTTGGGATTTTGGGGTTGGACTTGCCGTAGATGGAGATACACTTGTTGCAACTGTGCCTGAAGAAGGGGGACTTTCGAGTACCATAACAGATGCCACGACTTTTTCAGATCGCTACTATGTTTGGTCAGATATGGGAGCGGCTTATGTCTTTAAGAGAACTGGCGACACATGGGCGGCAGAAGCCTATCTGAAACCATTTAATGGCAATTCCTATTATGAATATGGCTGGGATGTGGATGTTGAAGGCGATCGCATCGTCGTCGGTGCTCCACTCGAGTGGTCACCTTATACAACAATTAGCGATGCTCCTGATGCTCCTTATTTATACAGTGATTATGCTTGGGATTCTGGAGCCGTTTATATCTACAAGAGAACGGGATCGACATGGACGATGGAAGCTCATGTCAAACCTACCAATCCTGATGATGATATGGAGTTTGGTACGCCGATTGTCTTGAATGGAGATACGCTTGCCATTGGTGCATCCGATGACGATCATGATCAAAATTTTATTACTAACAGTTCAGTGGCCCCAAGTTCAAATTACGCGAGCAATCGCTCTGGGTCTGTTTACATCTATGTTTTTGAATCAGGTCAATGGAAACAACAGGCCTATATAAAAGCCTCTAACAACGATGTTACCGATTATTTCGGAGCTGGGGTAGCACTGAATGGAGACACATTAGCGGTTGGTGCTTCTGGAGAAGACAGCTCAAATACCACGATTCAATATGGTGACAACATAATTGATGATAATAATCTCCCTGATAGTGGTGCCGTTTATATTTTCCAACGTGTCGGAGTAGAGTGGCATCAGGAAGCCTATTTAAAAGCACCCAATGCTTTTGCCAACTCATATTTTGGAAGTGGTTCATGGGGCTGGAAAGGACTAGGAATTTCTGGTGACCGTTTGGTCGTTGGAAATCATAAAGAGGGCAGTAGTCAGAATTTTATTACGAATGGAAGTACTGCAAGCTTTGATACCTCAGCTCTTTATAGTGGAGCGGTTTATGTCTTTAGAAGACAAAATCAACTTTGGGCGCAAGAAGCCTATATTAAAGCATTTAATCCAAGTGGTAGTGACTATTTTGGTGCCAATGTAGCAATAAGTGGAAATCGTATCGCCGTTGGTGCTTATCAAGAAGATAGCTCTGATAATTTTGTCTCAAATCTTGGTTTACCTACGGATAATAATGATACTTCAAATTCTGGAGCCGTCTATACTTACGCTTTAAATAACGGATTATGGGAACATGAATCTTTTATTAAGGCATCGAATTCCGCTGCTGGAATTAATTTTGGGTACTCTCTTGATTTGGATGGGGATACTCTTGTCGTTGGCGCCAGTGGGGAATGCCACAGTTCGAAAGGTGTCATTAATGGAACTACGGCTCCCGTCGATGACGGTAATGGTGGTTGTGGTGCCGTTTATGTTTACCGAAATCAGGTCGATAAATTTAGTCCAACGAAAGTAAAAGCAGTCAATACTTTGGCCAAGTCAATAACTCTTCGTTGGAAAAAGAGAGTAGAAGATACCGGATATCGTGTTGACTATGCTATTGGAGCAGTTGCACCGGCCGCTTGTGATGGTGTTAATTCTATCGATGTCGGATGGGTCGACGAGCATACTTTTACAGGGCTTCAACAATCAACTCTCTACAGTTTTAGTATTTGTGCCTATGATAGTTTAGGAAATCTTGGAAAAATTCAAAACTTTACCCATCGCACTTTAGACCCTCCTCAAGGGCCACTTAGTTTAGTTGCCAATGATATTAAAATAACTTCTATCCTTTTAAATTGGACGCCATTAACAGGTGTCCCAGGTTTTGGTTATCGTCTTTCTTATAAGTCTGGCTCAGTCGCTCCTGTTAACTGTACTAGTGAGACCAACCTTGATGTTGGTAGTGTGACTTCTTATCGAATCAATAATCTCTTAAGTGGAAATACTTATACCTTTAGAGTTTGCCCTTACGATATTGATGGAGTCCTAGGTGTTGGTAAAACTGTTACTGCTAAAACTCTTAATGATGTTTGGTATCAGGAATCTTATATAAAAGTGGCCAATGGTAATCCATCTGATTATTTTGGAAAAAGTATTGATCTCTATGCCGACGCTTTAATTGTTGGTGCACCTTTGGAAGATAGTAATCAAACCGTTGTTACCAATAGCAATGCTGTCAGTTCTGATAATTCAAGTGATGGAAGTGGTGCCGCTTATATCTTCAGACGCAATCTCAGTAATTGGGAACAGGAAGCCTATCTGAAAGCACCGAATAACAATCCAGGAGATGAATTCGGCTCTAGCGTCGCCATCTATCGTGACATAGCAGCGGTTTCGGCTCCTCGTGAGGATAGTAATGATACAACCATCACCAATGGGGCGACTGCTTCCATTGATAATACTCTTAATGCCAGTGGTGGGGTTTATGTCTTCGTGCGAACAAATGGAATTTGGGGTCAAGAAGCTTTTATTAAATCGAGTGCACCTGATAGTTTAGATGAATTTGGTTTTGATATTGATTTGAATTTAGATACCCTGGCCGTTGGTGCCTACAGAGAAGATAGTAATGGTACAACCATAACAAATGGAACAACTGCATCGGCCGATAACTCGTCTCTGAATAGTGGCGCTGTTTTTGTCTATCGCAGAACCAATGGTGTTTGGGCACAAGAAGCTTTTGTCAAGGCCGTAAATAATCATACGGGAAATCTTTTTGGACAAAGTGTCAGTCTCGAAGGCGATACACTCGTTGTTGGTGCTCCTAAAGAAGATTCTTCAGGCACAACTATCATTAACGGAACAACCGGGGGAGTTGATCTCTTGAGTCCGGCCAGTGGTGCTGTTTATGTTTACAAAAGAAGCGGTTCAACGTGGGGCCAAGAAGCTTTTATTAAAGCACCAAATAATAATGAGAAAGATTATTTTGGATTTGCTGTTGATTTCTTTGAAGATCGACTGGCCGTTGGCGCAGTAAAAGAAGACTCTAATCAAAGCACTATTACTAACGGTATAGGTGGCTCTACTGATAATAATGATACTGATTCTGGTGCTGTTTATGTTTTCAAAAGAACAGGTAGCATTTGGACACAAGAAGCTTATTTAAAAGCTGGAAATGGCGATGCTGAAGATAATTATGGTTTCAGCATAAGTCTTGGCCAAGAGACACTGGTTGTCGGTGCTCCTGGCGAAGATAGTAATCAAGATGGCGTCTCTCTCAATTCGAGTCCTGATAATAATGCTGCAAATAGCGGTGCTGCTTATGTTTATCGCCGCATCGGAACGAATTGGTCGAATGAATCTTTTATCAAACCGATTAACAGTGATGTTGGCGATGGATTTGGGAAAGCTTTAGCGATGAGTGGGGATACCATCGTGATTGGAGCTCCTGAAGAATCAAGTTTTGCCAATGCTATTACTAATGGTGATGAAGCAAGCGCTGATAATAGTTCGGTTAATAGTGGTGCCGTTTATGTTTATCGCTATGTTGGTCGCAAATTTGATTCTGTTATCTTTGATGCTGCTAATGATATTCAAGCTGATGTTTACTTAAATTGGACCAGACTGGCCTTTGCCTACGGTTATAAGCTTGCTTATCAAAATACGACTCCGCCTATTGATTGTAATAGTGGGACAGTTATTGATGTCGGCAATACCGATAACCATACTTTTACAGGGCTTACCCCTGGTCAAGTTTATGGATTTCGAGTTTGTGGATACGATGAGCTTGGAGCATTGGCCCTTGGTAAAACTCTTACCTGGACAAAGCTTGATCCCCCTCCTAATCCATCTGGATTGTCAGCAGTAGTCGACAGCTCTGCACAGATAACATTAAATTGGACTTCGGGAGGAGGAGCGACAACAGGATTTAAAGTTTCTTACTTAGAAGGCAATACACCACCAGTTTCTTGTGATGCTGGAACTGTGACCGATGTTGGAAATGTTACAACTTCTGCAATTACAGGTTTCCCTTTGTATTCACGATTGGCATTTAGAGTATGCGCCTATAATGCAAGTGGAACTCTCTCAACTGGTGTTCTCACTACGGCCATTGCAAGACCGAGTGGATGGTATCAAGAAGCTTATCTTGTTCCTAACACCAATTATCCGTATGACTCAGAATTTTGCGAATGGAGTCTTGGATTCTCAGGTGATCGCGTCGTTTGTGGTTCTGCTTGGGAAAATAACGAAGATACACAAATCATTCATGGATCAACTTCCTTGATTCCTCCACAGTATGTCTATGATGGTGGCAGTGTCGGTGCGGCTTGGGTCTTTGAAAGAACTGGTGACACTTGGGCGCAAACGGCTTATTTAAAACCACAAGTAGGCGCAGAATTTTACGATAGCTTTGGGAAAAATACAGTCGTCTCGGGTGATATCGCTGCTATCTATGCCTATAGAGATGATTCTAATTTTAATTCAATTTTAAATGGAAGCTTGAGCCATAGTGCTTCACGCTCGACTACTTATTCTAATGCCGGTGCTATTCATATGTTTAGAAACGTCGGTGGCATTTGGCAGCAGGAAGCCTATATTAAACCTCGAAACCCTTCAAAGAGTGACTTCTTTGGCAGCATTATGGATTTGAATGGTGACACATTAGTTGTCGGAGTTCCTTATGAGGACAGTTCCACTTCTTCAATCACAAATGGAGATACATATACCTACAATGACAGTAGTGCATCAAATGGTGCCGTCTATGTTTATCGAAATAGAGGTGAAGGTTGGTATCATGAAGCTTTTATTAAGGCCGATAACTCAAATGGTGGCGATCAATTTGGACAATCTGTTTCTCTTGATGGGGACCTGTTAGTAGTTGGTTCACCTTACGAAGATAGTTCACACAATACTATTACCAATGGTTCAACCATTACGACTCAAGATAATATAAATATTGATTCTGGTGCAGCCTATGTTTATCGACGCACAGGAAGTCTATGGCAACTAGAAGCCTTTATTAAAGCTTCTAATAATGATACTTATGACCATTTTGGTGATGAAGTTTCGGTGCAAGGAAACTATTTAGTTGTTACCGCTCCTGAAGAAGATAGTGAGACCAATGTGATCATCAATGGAGCAGGCTCTGCAACTGATAACAATTGGTCAGGAAGTGGTGCGGTTTTTGTTTATCGCCACAATGGTACAGGCTGGGAGCAAGATGCTTATATAAAAGCATCTAATGTTGGGATTCACCCTACGACTTGGTATAGCGATATCGACTCTGTCAGTATTTATGGTGATACTTTGGCCGTTGGAGATTCAGGCGACCCTAATATCAGTAATGTTATTTACAATGGTCCGTCAGTTCTTGCTGCTCCCTATGATCTCGACAGTATTTATGATGTCGGATCAGTCTTTGTTTATCATCGAGAAGCCACTGGTTGGGTTCAAGAAGCTTATATTAAAAATTCCAATACTGAAGTTGAACAATATTTCGGGGCCAAGGTTAAAATTCAGGGTGATACCATTGCGGTAGATGCACCTTATGGAGATCTTGGTGGGGTCACAGTTATAAATGGGCCTATCGTTGGACAGCATGCTCAAGTTTGGACTTATAGTGGTTCAGTCTTTATTTTTAGAAATAAGACTCGATTGTTTGAACCAGCAGAAGTTAGAGCAACCAGCTTGCTCCAAGATTCACTTACTATAAATTGGAAAATGAATGCTGGTAATGCGACAGGATTTCTTGTTGCCTATGTGACGGGGACAACACCTCCGGCCGACTGTAGTTCTGGAACCGTCGTCGATGTTGGTATGACGGGATCATTCTCGCTCGCTAGTTTATCCCAAAATACAGATTATTCTTTTAGAGTTTGTGCTTACAATGCGAGTGCGGAAGTTTCAGCTGGTATTATCTATAGAGTCAAAACTCCTATGGATACAAAGAATCCAACTGATGTGATGGTTCGTTCTCTTGCCCTTGATAAAATAAACTTGGATTGGACTTCTAGTGGTGGTGGGACTGCAGGATTTCAAATCGCCTATGTCGCAGGAACCACGCCTCCAGCTGATTGTACAAGTGATACAGTAGTCGACGTTGGAAATGTAAGTAGCTATGTCATTTCTGGTCTTACGAGTGGAACAACTTATTCAATACGTCTCTGTGCTTACAATGGATTGGCCCAATTCACACCTGGAGTTGTGACCGATGCCATGGTTAATGCCTCGGGATGGAACTATGCTGGTCGATTTAAGCAGGACAATGCAGATATTGGCGACAATTATGGTTCTGTTGTTGCTCTTTCTGAAGATACCTTAGTGGTAGGGGCTTCTTTAGAAGATAGTTCTCAAACTACAATCTCTGTCAGTAGCTCAGTTGATAATAGTGTTAAGGACAGTGGCGCTGTCTATGTTTATACAAAGAATGCTAACCTTTGGGAGCAGCAAGCCTATATTAAAGCTTCCAATGCTGACAGTGAAGATTGGTTTGGTCACAGTGTTGCTCTTTATAAGAATAAATTAGCAGTGGGAGCTCCATATGAAGATAGTAATCAATCCACCATTACCAATGGTACTGCTGCTTCTTCAGATAATTCCAATTTTGAAGGTGGAGCAGTCTATATTTATGTCAATAGTGCGGGAACATGGTCGCAAGAAGCGTATATAAAGTCAGTTAATAATGACGTCGAAGATAATTTTGGATCAGCTCTCGCATTAAGCGATAACTTACTTGTGGTTGGTGCACCAAATGAATCCAGCTCTGATACAGTGATTACACAGGGAGCAACTGCTTCGGCTGATAATTATTATGCTCAAAGTGGTGCTACTTATGTTTACAGTTACAATGGAAGTCTCTGGTCTCAAGAAGCTTACATAAAGGCCGACAATAATGGCATTAGTGATAAGTTCGGTTCATTTGTTCAAGTTTCAGGAAATGATACAATTGCAGTAACGGCACTTAACGAGGATGCTCAATTTAGTTCAATCACAAATGGTGGTGCTTCAGCGACAAATAATAATATGTTTAATAGCGGTGCCGTCTATGTTTATCGTAAAGTTGCTGGAGCTTGGCAACACGAAGCTTATATTAAGGCCTATAATAATGACTCTGGAGATTTGTATGGACAGAGTCTTTCACTTGATAATGACACTTTAGTTGTAAGTGCCAATAACGATCAATCAAGTTCAACTACTATCGTTAATGGAACGACTGCTAGTACAACTGATAACAGTTCAACGGGTTATGGTTCAGTTTTCGTCTATCGCAGAACTGGTGCAACATGGAATCAAGAAGCTTATCTTAAACCTGCTTTCCCTGGTTCGGGAGATGCATTTGGCAAGAGTGTGGCCCTTAGTGGTAACACTCTCGTCGTCGGGGCTCCTTATGAAGACAGTTTTTTATCGACTGTGACAAATGGAATTGAATCAAACTCTAATAACTCTCTAATGAATTCTGGTGCTGCTTTTATTTATAAACGAAGTGGAACGACATGGTCGAGAGAAGCGTTCTTAAAGTCTCCCTTCAGTTATAATAGTGCTCTTTTCGGAACCAGTGTTGCTATTCACGGAAATACAATTGTCGTTGGTTCAATAAATGATGGACCAGGACTACCTGAAAAGTATTCTGACATAAAAGTACTCAATGCTGGAGTGTCTGCAGTTGGTACGGGAGCTGTTACTTTGTATGACAATAACTATCGACTCTTTGAAGTGCGAGATGTTCATGCAAGTGTCATTAATAGTTCCTCAATTGATTTATCATGGCAAAAAGTTGGCGGCGTGGCCGTTGGTTATCAATACTCTTATGATGTCGGAACGACGGCACCTATTGATTGTAATACCGGAGCGAGTGTCGTTGATGTTGGAAATGTGGATACAATAAGTGTCACTGGTCTTACAACAGGGACTACATATTCATTCCGAGTTTGTTCTTATGATTCGAATCCCACTTTATCAGAAGGTTTAACTGTGACAATCACAACGCCATGATAAGGTGTTGTATTTAAACAGTTTTTAAGACGATTTTGTCAGGCGTGAGTGCTATTTTTTGACTCGGTGGAAGAGTTGAAATGGTGTCGAAGCCCGGTGCCATTTCACTCAGTTGGGCCAAATGAAATAAAGGATTGAGTCCCACAGTGGTCTCATAGGTTGATGAGAGAATAATTCTTTTTGGAAACTGTTGAAGGAATTGGTGAGTCTTAACGATGCCAAAATGGAGCGTTGGTTTAATCACGCAATAATCATTCTCAATACAAATATTATTTTCATTAAGTGATTCATCCCGTGCGATAGGAATGTCTTCAAAGGATTTGAATTGCGCATTAGGTTCTTCAAAAAATTGAACGACCTTCTTTACTGATTTTAAAGCTTCCCACCATTTTTCCAATTGCTCATAGCTTAAACTTAAGTTGGCATCCAACCGCCATTTTAAAAGTGGATACTTTCTGATACAGGTTAATACGTGTTCTATTTCTTGTTCAATTGGAAGCCGATTGATCTTCAATTTGATAAAACTTGCTTGGGAGAGATCACTAATGGTTGATAGCGACTTCGCACTGGTTACTAAGCGAGTTCGCTTAACTGATAATTCTTTGTCAGGTTCAACTAATGAAAAGAGAGCATTTTCAATGGCGAAAAGGGCCTGAGTTGAACTTGGTGCTTGAATTTCTTGGCCCCATAACGGTTGTTTCCAATCCCAGTTTCCATTAAGCTTGATTGGCTTAGAGAGTACGGCCGCTATTTGTTCTTCCACTTCATCTAATTCAAGAGGCAAGAAACCCTCTAAACACGGAACTTCACCTTTGAGTATTTTACCATTTTCATTTTGCAAAAGGAGATAGCTTCCTTTTTTATGTGTGAGAGTTTGCTGGAGAATTTTTTGGGGTTCTAAAAAGGGAAGAGTAAATCTCTCAAAAGAATGAAAGCTCCAAGTCGTCATAAAAAAAGCAGTCCTAAAGACGTGGCCAAAGAAGCAAGAAAGAGCCCTTTTCCCGTCATCGCTAAATGAAGATTTAAACGTTGATCAATTTTTTCTTTAAGGACAAACATCATGCTTGGTCTTAGAGTAATGAGAGCAATAAAGGTTAAGGCATAAGCACGATCAAAGCGAACGGAGAGAACTAGGCCAGTAAATACTGGGGCCAAGAGAAGAACTCCAACTAAAAATC
>Ga0210057_1006850_pt1 | contig 14067 bp, 8 predicted proteins | sample CryGeyCG2114_010_2_FD_183968 | JGI IMG/M metagenome (GOLD analysis project Ga0210057, IMG submission 183968) | Groundwater microbial communities from aquifer - Crystal Geyser CG10_big_fil_rev_8/21/14_0.10 (SPAdes) (version 2) | ecosystem: Environmental > Aquatic > Deep subsurface > Groundwater ... | reverse complement strand
TTGTCAGGTCTGCTGGAGTGTGTGCATGGAAGTTTATGACTGGTGGTATGGAGTCATATGTCCATGAGACTGAATCCTGTGCTGCGTTGCCTGCAGCGTCAGTTGCGTAGACTATGATGTTGTTGGAACCCTGACTTGAAGTTATTGGTGTTATACCTCCACATGCTACGGATTGATTGCCTGCTCCATTCAGGTTGTATGCGCATGTGATTGGGTTTGTGTCCGTGGCCGTGAACTGTAGGGTTGGCTGTGTTGAGTATACTGTATTCTGAGGGTTGGTTATTGTTACTGACGGTGCAACTGTATCTATTGTCACGATTCTTGTTGGAGTGAAATTATAATTCCCTGCCGTGTCATTTATCCAGGCATAGAATGTATAAACTCCGTCAGGCAGTCCAGATTTCAAGGAAAAGAATGTATTTCCTATATTATCATCGAATGTTTCATTTATTCCATTCCAGTTCAGAATGACTGAATCCAGGTTTGAATCATAGATATCAACTGCTATTATAATATCACTACTATTAGAGTACCCACCCGGGGTTGTGATGATGGCATATCCTATAAATGGAATTATTATGTCATATGTCCATGAGACTGCTGAAAATCCAACGTTTCCATAGGAGTCTGTCACATAAACAATCAAATTGTTTGAACCTGGCACTGAGTTTAGTATTGATGTGTTGTCGCATGGTATGGTTTGATTAGAGCCTGCTCCATTCAGGTTGTATTTACAAGTGACTGAATTCAAATCCTCATAGGAGAATTCAAGTGGTAGTGGGTCTGTGTTGTACGCGATGCTTGCAGGTGAGAATATCACAACTGAAGGTGGAGTCATGTCTACATCTAGAGTGTGCGATGTATGATTCAGCCAGCTTCCTATATTACCAAGGTTATCAACAGTTCTTGTTGAGATTACGTAGGCAGTGGATGAGGATAAGCTGGTTGCATTATAGTAGCCTGATGTGGTATTGGTCTGGAACACGCCATTCAGCCAGACCTCAATATGCCAGAAGTCTGATTCTGCCGGGTTAGACCATGACCAGTCTATGAAGTCAACCCCATTAGTGTCGTTTTTTAGGTTGGTCACCTGTGCAGGTGGTGTCGTGTCTACTGTGAAGGTTCTTGTCGATGAGTTTGCACATTGACCTGAGTTGTCACACCCCTCAATCAGCCATGTATATACGCCATTTACAAAGTTCTTTGTAAATATATAGTCGCCTTGGATGCCTGATGAGTTCGTATCATCTAAGTGCCAGGTTGGATCTGAATGCCACAGAGAGACTGTATTAACTGAGTTATCATCAGTAACTGTGGCTGTAAAATCTATATTTGTGTGCTGCGTAGTGAACAAATTTGGCGGTGAGTTTGCAGTAACTACAGGTGGCAGATCCGCACCGCCGCTGACTATTGTCACATTTGAAGTTGCCGTGTTCTGCTCATTCACCTGTGTCGGATATGTTGTTGGTGTGTATATTGTGAAGAAATCATAGCTTGTATCCACAGCGCCTGTGGCATTCACCTGCCAGGAGGATTCACAATAATCACCAGATCTCATATTCCTAAGGCATGGGTTGGTAGATGTTGTTTTTGGGTTCGAATCTGTCGTGTAGAAAGGTTGTGTGTTAGGTATTGTGGAAACCAAGCCCTTAGGCACACCGCCATCTGTATCATATGTGATTACTAGTTTAGGTCTTAAATCTGGGCTAACGGCTTCATTGGATGCAAAGAATCTATAATCATCTACATTTCCCCCTGTATCTGAATTTACAAGCATGCCATAGTTTGAGAGTGGTGTGGTTACCCAATCCTGAACCATGTTTGGGACATCCCATGTCACGAATTTATTGATGCCTGTATCTGTTGTGTTGCTGCTTTCTGCTGGATCTATATCGGCTTGAGCCAGCGGGATGTTGCCATCACAACAGCTGTTTGGTGTCCATCCATTAACACCGTCATATGTATATCCGGTGGCTGCTGAAACTACAGGATTATAATTTATTATCTTATGCACCGGCGTTGTATATGTAATTCCCCCAGTATCTTGTTGGTATAGGTAAAGGGTAGCACTTGTTACTGTTGCTCCAGTTGGGATTGTAGAGAGGTCCCATTTTAGAATTACTGCATTAGCTATAGTGTTTGCAGGCCATGTATATGTGTATAACATTGGATCCGAAGCGTAGTTGTTTGCGTCAAGGTTTAATGTGGTGTCCTCAAGTGTGCCAGGATGATTTGTCCCTGTCGCATCTCCCCACTGTTCTGTTAATATTGGATCTAATGTGGCCTCAACTGTGCCGCATTCGAAGTTGTTGCATGTCACGCCTGATGCGAACGTGAAAAATTCATTCTGATTTACGTTTCTGTCACCTGAAGTAATTAGATCAACATTCAAACTGCCCCATGGGAAGGACACTCCAATGTAGTCATCCGTTTGCAATGCAATATCATCAGTGCATGTAATGTTCAACCAGTAGAGACCTGAATCATTGATTACTGCGTTTGAATTATATTGCCAATATCCATTTCCTATATCTGTCCCAGAAGTGTCAAAAAACACATTAGAATCAGGCACATTTTCAAATCTGAAATTAACGCCATTAATGGTTCTAGAGCTACTTGTACAGTTAACCCTTACTGTATTTAAGGTGTCTCCAAACACTAGAGGGCATGAATTGATGTACCAATTACCGTCTATTTGACAATCCTTGGAATTTATATCCGGAGGTCCGGCTGGATTGATATCTGTCGTTCCATTGGTTACAATCAGATCATAAACTATACCCGCTGACTCATTGGTTATGGATGAATTTATCCATAAAATTTTTGTGAGGTTTATATAAGAGGTTCCAGATCCTGTTGTCTCAAAATTAATCCAAATAAAGGTTGCTTCATCTGAATGGATACCGCTACTCCCACTCTCATTCGTGTCATTTCGTGCTATGTACACACCACTTGCCTTTCCAGGAAGCAGGTTATAATTAAATAATGTTGTCTGTCCATCACCGTTTAAGAAGTTACCCTCTGTTATGGAAACTATATTAAGCACACTAGGGTCGTATTCCACATCAAACTGTATAGAGTGAACATCATTCGCGCCCACAGGCGCCCTGCCCCGTATCTCTATGCTAAATGTATCACCCTCATCATAACTTGATGTAGATGGATAAACGAATATCTCATTGTTAAATCCTATATTAACCGTTCCGTTTGTTATGGTTATATCATCTACTGTTGTTGCTGTTTCGTTTGTTATAGTAGAATTAACCCATATTACTTCAGTTAGATTCATGTAAGCAATTCCTTGCGAATTGGCTGTAAATCCCAGTGTTGCAAAAACATCCTCATTTGTATGTATGCCTGTTCCCTGACTGTCGTTCCTAACTATATACAAGTCATCAATAAGGCCGCTTCCAGCTGATTCATAGCCAAATAACGTCACGTCCTGACCGTTGTTATTGAGTAAAGAGCCTTCTGTAACAGAATTTAATGTGAGCAGGCTGTTATCATAGTCAACGTCAAACTGTATCCCATACACGTCACTTGCTCCTATAGGTGCCTTGCCCCTGATCTCTAAGGTAACGGGATCACCGACATCAACCATGTATACGGGAGGTTCAACGAAAACCTCATTCTCAGGGGCTGCGTGTGCAGAATTAAAACTGATTAACAGGAGAACTACAGATAACAATACAAGTAGTGAGACAACCCTCATAGATATCTGTATATAATTATATGATTAGTTATATATAGGTTAGAATAAGGTATTATATAATAGGTAATCATTCTCCCACATAACTACATATAAAGAACATGTCTTCCCAGATGGTGCCTTCTTCTATGGAGCAGATAAGCAACAGGGATTATAATTAACATGATTATAAGAATAGCCAATGGTGTGTAGACATCAGGTGAAGTGACGTATTTTACGTCAAAAGTGCCTGTAGCATAGGCGTACTTTGTTCCACTGTCATAGCTCACATTCAGTTCAATTGTGTAGCGGCCTTGTTCCATATCATTGGGTAGGGTTATATTCCTTGAAAATATCATCTCTTGACCTACTGAAGCATTCTCTTTTCCGCTGACTATTATGTCCCCGCTATTTAGTTGTTTTATCTTGTACATGATAACAGCATCATCTATCCTTTCTGTATCTCCCATGTTTACCAACCGTATCTGAATTGGTAGATCCTCACCTACAGATATGGTTGAAGAGAACACCTCTACAAAAACGTCGAATAATGGCTCTTTTGGTTTCTCTAACATGATTGTCACAGAAACCTTGTGCTCTCCATCAGCTGTTATAACTATATTACCTATATACAAGCCGGGTTGGGTTGATTCTAAAGAAAATACGTTTACATCTAAAGCATAAGTTGAACCAGCTCCTATCTGGAAGAATGTTTCAGGTATACTAACCAACTCGAATATGGATCCTTCAACAGAAACTGTTACATTAACATCTTCATCCCGATCATTTAGAATCTCTATTGTCTGTGTTGATTCCTCTCCAATAAGAAGGCTCAGGTTAATTTCAGTTGGCTGGACCTCTATAGGAATCAGTTCTTCCTCTTCAGGAGGTATTGTTCCACCGCCAGAACCTCCGCCACCTCCACCCCCGCTCCCGGTGTCTCCGCCTCCAGGTGGATTAGTTTGTGGAGTTACTGTAACTGTTGCATTTGTGATTGATATATTATCCACTACAGTAGCTGTCTCGTTAGTGGTCGTGGAGTTAATCCATATGAGTTTATTTAGTTTTATGAAGGCATCGCCTGAACTGGTTGTTGTGAAAGCCAATGTAACAAACACGCCTGAGTTTGTATGGATGCCATGAGTATCATTCCTTGATATGTATAAATCATTAATAACCGCTGGCAGCAGTGTATAACCGAAGTATGTTGGATCCTGTGAATTATTATTTAACAGGCTTCCCTCTGTCACAGAATCTAAACGGAGTTTTGTGTCATCATATAAAACATCAAACTGTATGGATCGTACATCACTAAAATTTTCAGGTGCAACCCCTATTATCTCTACTGTAACACTCTGGCCTGTCTCCACTGAGCTTGATGATGGCTGTATAAAAATTGCATCTCCGCTTTCTGCCTGCACAACCCCAATAGAGAGAGTTAGAGCTAATATTGTTATAATCAAAATAAATCTCATAACATTCTTACATATACTAGAAGAGTAAATTATTTATAACCTTAGGTGTCTATAAAATAGGATTTAAGCCATTATTTTAAGCCTATGTGATAGGATTGCCTTTATCACGTGCCTTCCAACATCAGACTTCTTCTTGATCTTAACTAGTCCCTTCTTTCCGACAACAGCTGATAATATCAACTCATTTGCATCATACATGTCTATGTTCTTCTCGTACATGTCCTTTGATACCCAAATTAAGACGAATGCCCCACTCTCTTTATGTGACCATTTAACGTCATTCTTCATGGTTGTCTCTTTAGGCTCGACGGAGATGGATAGATTAAGCTTGGATTCCAGGCCGTCTATAGTGGATCCGTTCTTTCCTATGATGTAAGGTATAACTGAATTTGCAACCCTCACTACAACCCTATTATCAGATAAGAATTCTATATCAGCATGGGGATCCCATTTTCTAACCTCCTGATAAACCCTTTCCTGTGCAAGTCGTTGCAGAGGCGATTTATCCGCCTTCACAGGCACAACTATATTCTCATTTCCGTACGTGTAGATCTCATATTCAAGCTTCTTGGTTTTAAAATCCCTAATCTCCACAACAGGTCGCGCAAGATCCTGCTCCTTCATGCCTGTTGGAACCTTTACTATCATGCCTAGCTCATAAACCTTCTCTATCCCACCAGCAGTTATGTATATCACCATCTTGATTACATGGGGTATAACGCCGAGCTCCATCCTGCCTATGAATCTCTGTATTGCACTTACAGGATCTGTGGCATGTATAACCCCTATCATGCCTACTCCGCTTAGACGCATGTCACCAAATACCTTGAAATCTCGTGTCTTCCTGACCTCGTCAAATATCGTGTAATCAGGCCTGACTAAAAGTAGCATCTCTGCAGTCTTCTCCCAATCGTTCTCAAGTGGTGCGTACTGGGTGACCTGCTTGCCAACCTGCAAGTCACGCGGCTGTTCAAACGTCTTCACAATCTTCTCATTGCTCACAAGTAGTTCTGCAATGGCACTTGCAAAGCTTGATTTGCCTGCCCCTGGAGGTCCTGATATTAGAATACCAGATTCTTCAATCAGCTTTTCCTTCAATCCATCCGGCAGGATATAGTCCTTGAGTGTTACCTTTTTTATAGGCCTGACTGCGGTTATTTCCTGTGCCTCTGAGAATGGAGGCCTTGTTATGGCTATCCTGGTATTTCCCATCTGAATTACCATAGCACCATTCTTCGACATCTCTATAAAAGAATCAGGATCCTGCCTTGTTTTTTCTACAATCTGATCTATGATTATCTTGAGATCATCGGCTGTTAGTATCTTATTCCCTATCTTAACAAGCTTAACATGGCCTGGCAGTCCGCGTTTAGCAAAGGGGCTCACGCCAACCTTCAGGTGGACAGATTGTGTCTCATTCGTGAAGAAGCTGTTTAATCTCAACTTCTTCTGTGTCTTTTTCTTTATATATTCTACAGATACCCCTTCAGCCTCTCCGACCAGGGCCTGAACATAATCTGCTGTTATGAGCTGAGCATTCTCCTTCATGGCGACATCACGTATAATTGCGTCTATGCGTCCCTTCTTTGCAAGCTGGATCTCTTCCAGGGTGGGTCTTAATCCCGAGAACTCGATGGATATGTTTTTCTTTGCTCCCATTTCTCTCAGCTTTTTTATCTCTTCAAGTCCCTTGAAGCCTATTTCCCTGCCACTGGAAGCCTGTGCCTGAAGCTCATCTATAGCTGCCTTTGGTATAACTATCTTCTGGTCACTGATCTTTCCTTCCTTTATCATTCTGGACAGCAATCCTTGTATGAGAATTGATGTATCCGGCACTATCGTCTTCTTTGTCATATTATCTAATTGTATTGGAGAGTATTAAACTGCGAATATAAATTAGCTGAAGGTTTAATAATATATAGGTATGGCTTACGAGTTTGATATAAAGATTGAGAATATTGTCGCATTTATTAAGTTTGAGAATGAGATTGCGTTGGACAAGGTGGCTAAGAATAAGGATTCAGACCTTCCAGGGGTTATATACAACACAAAGGATCCAAAGGCTTCCATACTAATTCTTCCAACAGGAAAGATTGTATGCACCAATATCAAGACTGTCGACGACGCTGTGGTAGCATTGAAGAAGACAGTTGATAGGCTCGCAAGGTCAGGCATCAAGCTTGTGGGTGATATAGAGATGAAGATAGAAAACATAATAGCTGTCACCAAAATAGCAAATGAACTCAATCTTGAAGAGATCTCCTTCAGCTTAGATAACTGCGAATACAACCCAAGAAAGATCCAAGGCCTTGTATGTAATAGAGATAATCCTCGGATGACTATCATACTTTTCAGGAACGGAAAGGTGTTATGCACTCACGTCAAGACCATTGAGGACATACACCAAGGCCTGAGCAAGCTCAAGGCTGATCTAGAAGGTGTAGGTGTCAAGGTCACGCCTGTATTAGTGGAATAAGCTACTTCTTCCTCTTCCTCAGAAGCGTCTTGGTCTTCCAGGCAAATTTCTGGATCCTGCTTGATTTACCAAAACCACATGCAGAGCACTCTTTATGCCTTACATGATATGTGTGACGGCCACAGCGTCTGCATTGGATGTGAGTCTTCTTATTCTTCTTTCCAAAAGAGTATGTTCCTTTGGTCATACAGATTTCCTAAAAGTTGAACTACTTGCCTGGGGATATGTAGACTATATTGTCTCCGCGAATGAGCACCCTGCCGATCTTGATTTCCTTTTCACCTTCTATCTTTGCATCGTCCAACCACACATTTATGTGGGAGTCGAATGCCTTCAAGATGCCTATCATGTCTTCCCCTGCTTTCGTCTTCACTATTATGGTTTTATCAACTGAGTTTCCTAACACGTCAAGTGGTCTTTGCATATATGATTCCTCATGATTTGTATATATCTTCAATGGGTTAAATCTATTTAAATATATCGCTCTCTATATTAACTACCTTATCAGGTGATTGTATGACAAAATGGCATCTAAAATCCAAGAAAAAACCGACTGGCGGAAGGATGAACAAGATTAGGAAGAAGAAAAAGAGAGATCGAGGAATGGAATTTGTTGACACCAAAATATCAAAGAGGAAGACCACACTCAAAAGAGGACGCGGTGGAACAACAAAACTCAAGCTCCTGTCGGTTGAGGAAGCTAATATACTGGACCCAGATACCAAGAAAACCCAGAAATCTAAGATACTTTCTGTAGATGATAATAAAGCAAACGTCCACTATGTAAGAAGAAATATAATCACAAAGGGTGCTATCATAAAAACAGAGGCAGGCCTTGCCAGGGTCACTTCAAGACCAGGTCAACATGGCTCAATCAATGCTGTTTTAGTTAAGGAAAAGAAATAATTTCACATCTTCTGCCGTCTGAAACAACCTTATTTTCGATTTGAATATGAATTACGGACTACCTAAACTCACCCTTCTTCCAGACCTCAGGCCTTTTGCCTTTCTTAACTACTGCTTGTGACATCATTGTCCATTCCTCTTCCGGGATTTCCAGTAGGTCCTTCAAAGGCTCTGTCATATGATCACGAACTATCTGGAACTGGCGTTCAAAGTTCCCTGCAACCTTTCCTTTGACTCCGTAAAACTCGGGTGGAAGATTCTTTGGATGCACTTCTCTTTCCAAGTAATAAGCCATTAATCTCAAAGCATCGACAGACTGCTTGAATGGATCCTCTCCTCCACCACGTTCGAAAAGTAGGTATGCTTTTCGATTCTTACCAAGTCCTGTTTTCCTCAGGTTGTATAGCAGCTTGTAAAGCAGCTCATCTCCTACATCTATTGGTGCATGAGGCTGAAGTGGATTTGGATGATTTGCATGCACGCAGATCATAATCTCTCCAAGATCCTTGATCTTCTCCACAGTTTCGTCACTCTCTTTCAATGCATCAAGACCCTGCGTGGCCAGATGCTCATGATCTATTATGGTCATCACGCGTTCTGTCTCCAGCACCTTTCTTATGGTCTTGACTGCAGAATGTATCTGCTTTGGCCTGAATAGGAAGTATAGACCAGAATGCTGCGACTCCCTTGCATCCGGGGTTTCTATGGCTATGATAAGCTTCTTTGCTATCGCGGTTAGCTCCTCAATCTCCTTTTTGTCCTTCAGCTTTCCTATCTCGTTGGGTATGAACTCATTCTTGATCCAACCCAAAGCGCTCTTGATATGGCCCTCCAGATACTTTGCAGCAACAGCTGCATAAAAGAATTCCTTGAAGCTCCTGTCGTTATTCTCCTCTGACTTCTGCCAAGCTTCATCAATCCACCTGTCATTGGAATAATCTAACCTGTATTTCTCAAGCACATCCTTGTACTGCTCTGCCATTGACATCCACTGAGGATCCTTTGTGTAAAACATATGATGAGCCATTATATGATATCCTTCAACTACACTCAAACCTCCACGCAATTCTTCTGATTCCCATCTCTTCTCTTCCTTAAGCTTGTTGTCTATTGTTTCATCCACTATCCTCTTCTGTATCTTCGAGCTCTGAGTGGAGACATCCAACCGTAGTTTATTCAAGACATTATCTATCAGCTTGTCTATCTTGTCATTCCCTGTTTGCACAAGCCCGCGCCTGAGTGCAGAATCTATCAGCTGATTAACAGCTTCTGTCGGCAGTCCCTTTCCGGCAAGGGCTTCTCTCAGTCTTTTCTGTGTCTCCTGTCTTCTCCATTCATCCTCTTCCACAACAATCTTGCTGCTCATCTCAACACGTTCATCCCGTGTGAATATGTCACTCTGGAATATGTCAGACTTCTTCTCTATGAACCACTTCCTAAGCTTCTCGTCCTTCTTGAGCATCTTGGATATGAAATGCCCGTTCTCGTCACAGAATGAGAATGTTAGCTTCCGGCCTGCATAAGTCATGAGCTCAAGCCATATGTTTAGGCATGCATGGAAGTTTACATACGTGGCTCCTGCATATACTGCAGATCTTATGGATTTTCTCAGCCTGTCTTGAGCATCACGCCATTCGCCTCTTTCAGGTATCTCGAACGGCACCTGAAGGTCTCCATGCATCAGCACCTCAACCCCCTGCTTCCTGGCCATGTGCCTGATCTCTATGCCATGTGTATAAGGGACTTCATGCGCCACATCTGCGGCTATCTCAACAGCGCGCACGCCGCGTGTCAGGGTGTAACCTAGCTTTTTTATTGCATTCGCAAGCTCCTCAGATCTCGCAGCAGAATAGATTCCTGAGGTTACAGCTATCTTGAAAGGCATATTAATTACTTAACTTAGAGACAATATAAGATTATATATCAAGGGATTATTATGACAAAAATGACTGTCACACCATGGGAAGTCAAAGGGGACATGGATTATGAGAAGTTGGTAAAACAATTCGGTACGCAGCATCTCACTGATGATCTCCTGGAGAGGATTCAGAAACACACAAAGGATCTGCATTTCATGCTCAGAAGAAAGATCTTCTTCTCCCATAGGGATCTTGACTGGGTTCTGAAGGAGTATGAGAAGGGGAATAAATTCTTCCTGTACACAGGCCGTGGGCCTTCAGGGCACACGCATGTAGGCCATCTCATGCCTTGGGTTTTCACAAAATGGTTGCAAGACAAGTTTGGAGCAGAGTTGTACTTCCAGATGACCGACGACGAGAAGTTCATGTTCAATGATAAGCTCTCGCTTGAGGACGCGAATAACTTCGCGTATGAGAACGCTCTTGACGTGATAGCTTTGGGATTTGACCCAAAGAAGACATTCATATTCTCTGACATAGACTATGCAAAAACCCTTTACAAGGAAGCCATCAAGGTCGCGAAGAAGATCACATTTTCCACAGCAAAAGCAGTCTTCGGTTTTGAGAATGATACCAACGTGGGCAGGATATTCTTCACATCCATGCAGGCAGTACCAGCATTCCTGCCTTCTGTTATAAAAGGCAATAACATTCCTTGCCTGATCCCGCATGCCATAGACCAGGACCCGCACTTCCGGGTAGCTCGTGATGTGCTTCCCAAACTCGGCTATTACAAGCCCGCAGCCATACATAACATGTTCCTGCCAAGCCTCAAGGGTCCTGAAAGCAAGATGAGTGCATCTGATCCAGACTCTGCTATATTCACAACAGATCCTCCAGAGGTCGCGAGGAAGAAGATCATGAAATCCTTCTCCGGCGGCAAGGAAACCCTGGAAGAGCACAGGAAGCATGGCGGTGACCCAACCATAGACACTGCATGCCAATACCTGTTCTACTTGTTCGAGGAGGATGACAAGAAGGTGAATGAGCTCATCTCAGGCTACAAGAAGGGTGATGTAACATCAGGCGAGGCTAAGAACATCCTTGCGGACAAGGTCTCGGCCTTCCTCACACACCACCAGAAACAGAGAGAAAAGGCAAAGAAGAACCTGGACAAGTTTGTGCTGAAGGATTAAAGTGAATTTTCATCCGGTGTCGCGCCTCCAGGCACGCAGCACCCGTAACCACCACCGCAGAAATAGTTGTAATTCACACTTATTGGATATTCTGATGCACCTCCAGTGCAGTCGACCTCGCCGCCTGATTCCTTGACGCATGTACCGTCTATGTATTCACACATGCACTGCGGATCCATGTGGCTGGGTTCTATATCCCAAAGGCCATCGCAGTTGTCGTCAATCCCGTTGCCGCAGATTTCAACAGTTAATTCCTGGCCATCTATCAGGCCATCGCAGTTGTCGTCCAGTCCGTTGCAAGTTTCTTGTGCATCTGGATGGATATCTGGATTGCCGTCATGACAATCTTGAGGCAATCCACAAGCAAAGTAGCCGTCGCCATCATTATCTATATCGTCTGCAATAATACCGTCACAATTTTCATCTATATCATTGCCGCAGATTTCAGGAACTCCTGGGTTTATGTTTGGATTGTCATCATTACAATCTCCATAGAAATAAGCATATGTTGGAGGACATCTACATCCTGTTACTGTTGTATAGTCTTCAAGGCCATATTGATCATCATCAAAATCAAAATAACAGTCAATCACTACAAGCCCTTCATCAATTTCATCGTCGCAGTCATTATCTATGTCATCACAAATCTCTTCGGCGCCTGGATTAATGTCTGAATTCCAATCGTCACAATCTCCGTCACATATAGTATAACCATCATCGTCATCATCTAAACATGCATCATCTCCTATTACAGATAAAAGTGCCTCTATATTATTCCCATTATTTTTAACATACGTAACCGCTATCTTGCTATCGTCTCCGGAGTATTTTTTAGAATCTGGAATTGTAATTAAGTTAAAAGACGTGTATGTAGAATAAGGATCAAAATCATCTCCATTATCATAACTCCTTTCTAAATCCCAGCCAGCATCAGCTTGTTCTAAGGCGACTTTATAATGACCGGAGTTCGTATGTCCAGGGTACCACTCGTTATCATTATGGGAAACACTCTCATCTATATGCCAAATCAAAAGCCCTTCTCCTGGAAGTGATGAATCATAACCTATCTTTTTACGGTTTTCTACAAGAAAGAATTCATTTCCTCCTAAATTGTTTTCCCATAACATGTAAATTCCAGTATCCGAAAGTTCAGAAGGTTCAATTACAACTGTTTCGGTTGGATTATCAATTAATTGATATTCCGCAAACCCCGATTTAACTTTACACCAGGCATCTAAATGTGCAGGGGTAGAACCCAACACACCATTCCATGAACCAGCAGCCATCAAGCTCCATTTTCCTATGCCCCTCGAAGTGGAATCTGTATCATAAAGATCCGGCAGACCTAGCATCGAATGCCCTAATTCATGTGCAATAACTCCTATTGTCATATCGCCTGGAGAATACCAATATTCTGGTGTAGTTGCATAACCGAAAATATACACACCATCCCTGTATCTTGGATTTATAGCCCATTTGTGAGACCATATATCATCTACACTTCCTGTATTTTCTGCACCACGACCGGCATGAAGAACAAGTAAGGAGTCCACCCAACCATCATCATTATTATCATAATCTGCAAAATTCACAAGAGGATCTACAAGATCCACTGCATCTTCCACTAACTTCTGACAATTTTTTGGATAACTCCCAGTACAATATTCTCCGTCAACATAATAAGAATGGGTTTGAGGAACTCTAATCCACTCTGTTGTTGAGGGCATGTTTACTGTAACTAGATCTAATTTATTGTAGGAGTTTTCCATGTAGTAGTGTCTTACTGTGCCATCCCCTCCGCCAAAAATTAAATTGTCAAAGTAGCTTGGAGTTGACTGTGCATCTTTATCAGAAAAATCAACTAGAATTACAAGAGTATTAAATGATGTGACTCCATCTTTGTTTGGATATTCAAAACTTAACTCTCTGATATTGTGTGTACCACTTTTAAGTGTGCCGTCTTTGAAAAATACAGGCAGTTCGTAAGATTCTTCTTTAACAAGTTCTTCTACTTCAGGACTGGGAGGCATTACTCTAAGACCATCTCCCACTTGATTTTCTTGGTTTGGTAAGATCTTAACAGGAGCCCTGAACTCACCGGCAGGCTGCATCACCACGACAGCTGTGACTACTATGACTGCGGCTATGATGACAAAAATAAAGGGGTAGACCTTCATGTTTATACTTGGTTGGGAAGGTATTTATTTAAATCGTTTTTATATAAAAACAATTGTTTTATTTGCAAACGATCAGATCATGCCCTTCTTCTTCATGGCGTTCTTGACGCGCTCTTCCGCTATCTGCATTGCGGCTTCGCGTGGATCTATCTTTTGCTGCTTTGCGTGATCTAGCACAATCTTCGCGTTCTTTGTGACCTTCTCCTTGATCAGGTTGAACATGTACTTCTCGTCCTTCTTTATGTACTCTGCATATGACGAGATCACGCCGCCTGCGTTTGCCACGATGT
>Ga0210057_1006849_pt1 | contig 14067 bp, 9 predicted proteins | sample CryGeyCG2114_010_2_FD_183968 | JGI IMG/M metagenome (GOLD analysis project Ga0210057, IMG submission 183968) | Groundwater microbial communities from aquifer - Crystal Geyser CG10_big_fil_rev_8/21/14_0.10 (SPAdes) (version 2) | ecosystem: Environmental > Aquatic > Deep subsurface > Groundwater ... | reverse complement strand
TCACCGCCATGCCAAAGGGCTCTTCCCAATCGATCGGGAAAAGCAGTGCTTTGGCAGCGCCGATAAAGTTTATTTTACGATGTCCGCCAACGTTGCCAACGTATGTAATATGGGGATTGCTTACGGTAAGCGGCCAAACATTATCACTGTAGTAGCGAAAGTCAGGATAACTACGATATTCACTTAAAGGGTTAGCTAGCTCTAGGACCAGCTTCCTCTCGCTATCAATGCCGGCCACAGTCCCGGCCATTTTTAGGCTGTAACCCAGCTCGTCGCAGAGTTTAGCGGCGACATGTTGGCCTTTTTCGCGTGAGAAACGGGCCAAAGTTATAAAGTGTTTTTGTTTTTTGGCTCGAAATCGGAACTGCTTAACCTCAATTCCGTTGTGTACCGAGGCTAATAACTGGCGCTTTAACTCTGGCGGCGCTTCGCGCATTAAAGTCTTAGATATGCCAACAATGTACAGATTTTTGATATTAGCCAACTGCTGCCACATCGGCCGGTTATCGGGGATACCATGGTTATTGGAGAGCTTTGGGCTGCTAAAGGGTGGGCCGTGCAGAGTATGTAAGACGGGAGGTAAGCTCGGTATTTCCGTAGCTAGGCGTAACAAAGCCGGGCCCAAAAAACCATTATGATCGTGGATGATGTCAAACTTACCATCTTTAACAATCTCATCGATAGCAAAGAGAAGATGCGCCAGAACTATCGGGCTGGATTCGTATAATGACTTGTGGATGTGCGAGTATTGTTCGTTCTTGTATAAAGAATGTATCTTTATGCCCTTGATACGGCTTTTGCCAATACTAAAAAGCTCCACACAGACGCCTAGATTGGTTAATTCGCGCGTTAAGCCATCAACGACAACTTCAATACCGCCATAACCATCAGGCGGTACGCTTAGCCACGGAGGAGTGATCATCGCTACTCGTAATTTACTCATAATCTCAGTTTGCTCGGCACACCACCCGGCCGGAGCGTTTAGTCCGTATCGCTATCAAGTATACGCCTACAGGCGCCATAAAGCATTTGAGATGGACTTGAAGTGATATCATAGAGCTTAAATGGACAGCTTGCAAAAGCCCTTGCCGCGCTTGTTACCGGGTGAACGAATCACGCATGTTGAGAATGCCGGTGATGTAGCTGACATTAGTATTCAGCCATCAGGGGTGCACGAACTGTATCGATTGGCCCGAGCTGGCACTATAGGTCGGATAAATGAGTTTGGTCCGGTTTTAGCCTCCGGGGTTCTTGAAGGGCACTCGCATCCAGCTAGTCTGCATAAGTATGAAGCGATTTTTGGCCGTGATTCGTTGCGTGTAGTGCTGAACCTGCTTAATTCGTATCCTAAACTGGCTCACTCGACACTCATACGCTTAGCCGAGCTACAGGGTGTAACTACCGACCCGGCACGCGAGGAAGAGCCTGGCCGGATAATTCACGAAGCCCGCGATCCCGTCAAGGATCCGGTGGCCAGACAGATGACCCAGCAGAGAGGCTGGGGCTGGCCTTATTATGGTTCGGTTGATGCGACCGTGGAGTTTGTACGGACTCTGGCGGCTTATTGCCGCAGCCAGTCTGAGGGCCCGAACTTCTTAAAAGCTGAGTACGTTGGGCGCGACGGGGCGTCACATACGATGGCCGATGCTATGATAGCTGCTGTCGATTGGATAAATGGCCGTTTAGATGCCAACAAGGAAGGTCTGCTCGAGTTTAGAGCTATGAATCCTCATGGTCTAGAGAACCAGGTCTGGAAAGATTCGTGGGATGCCTATTTTCACGCAAACGGCGAGATTGCCAATCACCAGCGGGGCATAGCATCAATAGAAGTCCAAAGAGTGACTTTTGACGCGCTGCTTGATGCAGCTGAGTTTTACGATAAGTATTTTTCCAAGTCCTCACAGGCTCAGGAGCTCCGCAACAGAGCGGAAAAACTCCGGCTAGCCATGATGGAGAAGTTTTGGACTGAGGACAGGGGTGGTTATTTTGTGCTGGGAGTTGATCGTGACCCTGGGGGCAGTGGGCTGCGACAGCTGCAAGTCAAAACCTCAAATATGGGCCATATGTTGCACTCAACAGTCTTGCTTAGCGGCCAGGAGCCAGAAGTTGTCCGGCGCCGCGAGGCTATCATAACTCAGCTGTTTTCTCCCGAAATGCTTAACGTCAGCGGTATCAGAACTTTGGCAACCGATGAGTATCGTTTTCGGCCGGGCTCCTATCATAACGGTAGCGTCTGGTTGTGGGATACTTATTTGATTGCCCAAGGCTTGGATCTACATGGTTACCACGGCTTATCCTATGAGCTGCAGAAGTGTATTTTAGGTGTTATTACAACCTCGCGGCAGTACCCAGAGTTTGTACGCGGCGATGATACGCAGACGCCAAGCTTAAACACTCAGGTAGTTGATGTTTGGGACGAAAAATATCAGCGGCCTAACCGGCTAGAGCAACCACCTCAAGAAGTACAAGCTTGGACAGTAGCCGCTATCCTATCCATGCAAAACAGTAGAAAAGTCAGCTCACTTGTGACTAGCATCGCCAGCCAACGGGCCTTTGAAGAAAAAATTCTTAGATCTTTACACAACTAGCTGGCAAAAGACCAGGCATGTTACTAAACAGGTATCATAATGTGTACTTTTTTACATCGGTTTTGGCTTGACCGCCTCTGTTATTGTTGTTAAGATAATATGGTTGTTTGAGTGCGGCCAGTTAGTCAGTGGGCATAGGTTATAAAAAAACCAGCCATTCCGATTTTCTGGGCTTACTCAAACTCTCCTTAAACAATCTATCTGTAGAAATACGGGGTGTAGGAGTGAGTCTGTAATTTAAAAATTCGCGGGTACGTACCTAAGCATGGTATGTACCGATAGAGATAAGCCCGCCTAATCAGCCAGTTGGCAGATTTGGTGGGTAAAGCAAATGACAAACGGCAAAACGGGTCGCTATATATGGATGCGACCTGGAATTGGTCCTTCGATAAACTCAGGATCATTCGACTCAAAATGGTTTACCCTTCAATTAAATTAGGGGCAAGACCATGAGCGAATGTAATGAGTCGAATGGTGAAAACCAATAGCTAGTCATATGCACTGAACATCTTTCACGCTTTTTAGTGTGAGAGATGTAATCGTAAAAAGTTACTCAAGCGCGCATAAAGGATGCCTTGACGTAAGACACCGATGAAGGACGTAGTTGGCTGCGAAAAGCCACGGGGAGCTGCCTACAAGCTTTGAACCGTGGATGTCCGAATGGGGAAACCTCATGCGAGTTATGTCGCATGGCTCCAAACTGAAGTGCTTCTCACTGGCGTGAGAGAGCAATTTTCCATTGACCATTTTCCATTTTTCAATAATTTATCATTTTCCATTTTTCATTGCAGCCGCAATTGTTAAATGTGAATTGTTAAATAATTGTTAAATGTAAATTGTAAAATGATAAATTATTGCTCATCGCGTGAGCGAGGAGCATATAGGTCTGGAAGCGGTAAGCTGGGGAACTGAAACATCTTAGTACCCAGAGGAAAGGAAAGTAAACAACGAATCCCGGAGTAGTGGCGAGCGAAACGGGATCAGCCCAAACCTTTTAAGTTTCCATCTGTTAATCAGGTGGATAAATTGGTAGATGAATACTTAACAGGGGTTGTGACAAACAAATAACCATCCCTCACTACTTGTAATAAGTAGTGAGGGATGAGGCAGGCTCTACCATCGGCCTGCGTAAGGTTATACAAAATTGCGATGCGAGCAGAACAGTTTGGAAAGACTGGCCAAAGACAGTGATAGCCTGGTATGCCAAGTGTTGCAAACCTTATAATTTGTTGCGGTGCGATAGCACCGCATTTACCATTAACCATTTTCCATTTACCAATTAAGTGGCATTTCTCAATTTACCAAACAGACCAGTTTGATAAATGTTAAATGGCAAATAATTTGGCTAATCGAGAATTTGTTAAATGGTAAATGCGATGCTTCGCATCGCGAGTCGAGTAGGTCGGGACACGTGAAACCCTGACTGAAGCTGGGGGGACCACCCTCCAAGGCTAAATATGTCTTACGATCGATAGTGAACAAGTACCGTGAGGGAAAGGCGAAAAGAACCCCGGATAGGGGAGTGAAATAGAACCTGAAATTATGCGCGTACAAGGAGTCGGAGGGGCTCATCGTTACCGATGAGCCATTTACTATTTACTATTTTCCATTTACCAATTAAGTAACATTTACCATTAGCAAAGACATTTTTTGTAAATGGTATCTGGCAAATAATTTGGCTAATCGAGAATTTGTTAAATGATATTTGGGTCTCGTCGCTAGCGATGAGCCCTGACGGCGTGCTTTTTGTAGAACGATCCAGCGAGTTAATCAATGGTGCGAGCTTAAGCCATTTGGCGGAGGCGTAGTGAAAGCGAGGGTTAAAAGCCCATAGGGGCCTGAATCAGGTTAAAAATGGTTATTGCGAGTTCAAATTAGTTTCTGTAAATCGAGTAAAATTTGCGAAATGTATTACCGATACATTTCAAAAATTTTCCACGATTTCAGTTTCTAATTTTAGCTCTCAAAGCCAATTCTTAGCCTAGTTCAGGTCCCTCCAGTAGCATTGATTAGACCCGAAACCAGGTGACCTAACCATGGGCAGGCTGAAGCGTGCGTAAAAGTACGTGGAGGGCCGAACCGTAGCGAATTGCAATACGCCCGGATGACCTGTGGTTAGCGGTGAAATGCCAATCGAACCTGGAGATAGCTGGTTCTCCTCGAAATAGCTTTAGGGCTAGCGTTGTACGGTAGCTGACTGGGGTAGAGCTCTGTTTCGGAATGGGGTCCGTGAGGATACCCACCCTTGACAAACTACGAATACGGTCAGTGAAACTACAGCAGTTAGAACGGCGGGGCTAAGCTCGTCGCTCGAAAGGGAAACAGCCCAGACCATCATCTAAGGTCCCTAAATATATGCTCAGTGGGAAACGAGGTGAGATTTCTTAAACAATGAGGATGTTGGCTTAGAAGCAGCCATTCATTTAAAGAGTGCGTAACAGCTCACTCATCAAGAGATCTTGCGCGGAAAATGTAACGGGGCTTAAGCATATTACCGAAGATATGGATGCGATGCACAGCATTGCATTTATCATTGACCATTTTTCATTGACCAATTAAGTATCATTTCTCATTTACCAGACAATGTTTGATAAGTGTTAAATAGCAAATAATTTGGCTAATGTGAATTTGTTAAATGATAAATGCAATGCTGTGCATCGTGTGGTAGAGGAGCGTTGATATCTGCGTCGAAGTCAGATCGGGAGGTCTGGTGGAGCGTTATCAAGTGAGAATGCTGGAATGAGTAACCATAAGGCAGGTGAGAATCCTGCCCACCGAAAGAGCGAGGTTTCCTGGGCCATGATAATCACCCCAGGGTTAGTCGGTCCTAAGCCGAGGCAATACAGCGTAGGCGATGGACAACGGGTTAATATTCCCGTACCGGTGTTATTTTGTTATTTGGTGCGCATTGGATAAGTAGTAGCGGATTCATGGTTATATCCGTCTAACCCCGCCTTACGGCGGGGGAATGAAACGGCCTCAAAACCGAATTACTGATTACACGGTGCCAAGAAAAGCCAAGTAGCTTACGTTTAACACCGACCGTACCGCAAACCGACACAGGTGCTCAGGTCGAGTAGACCAAGGTGTACGAGTGAATCTTCGTTAAGGAACTCGGCAATACAGCGACCGTAACTTCGGGATAAGGTCTGCCTGAGCTTCTCACTTTCGTGGGAAGCATTTGCTATTTTCCGTTTACCATTTTCCATTAGTTTTTCATTTTCCATTTTTCATTGCAGCCGCAATTGTTAAATGTTATCTGTTAAATAAATGTAAAATGTGAATTGTGAAGTGGTCAATGCTCGTCGCGTAAGCGAGGAGCTTGGGCCGCAGCTAAAGAACCCATGCAACTGTTTACTAAAAACATAGGTCTCTGCCAACACGAAAGTGGAAGTATAGGGGCTGACGCCTGCCCGGTGCTGGAAGGTTAAGGGGATAGCTTCACGGCTTGAACTGAAGCCCCAGTGAACGGCGGCGGTAACTATAACCGTCCTAAGGTAGCGAAATTCCTTGTCAGGTGAATAACTTGCCTGATTAGCAAAGCAATTTGCTAAAAGCAAACCAACTCATAACGGTGAAGCCCTCGTCATTGGTCAAATGACAAGGTAATACCGTGGGAACACTAGAATTAACTGGTGACCCGTAACGACTGATCCGAAAGGAGAGGTACATGAAGAAAAATGTACAACACGTTGGCTCTCGCTTACTAGAAACGTCATCCAAGGATTTTGCTTGGTATGTAACAGGATTTGTAGATGGTGAAGGCTGTTTTTCAATCTCTTTCACGCAAAGAAAGAAAATGAAAACAGGCGTTGAAGTCCGGCCAAGTTTCGCAATCGGCCAAAATAAACGCAGTCTTCCGGTTATGCAAAAAGTGCAAACCTACTTCGGGTGTGGTGCGATACGCTTTAGTCAGCATGATCAGACTTATAAATATGAAGTCAGATCACTAGGCGACATAAGAAAGCGTGTTATCCCGCACTTTCAGAAGTATCCCCTGCAAACCTTTAAGCTAGAAGATTTTGCCATATTCGAATGGATATGCGATGAGATTGCGGCTTCCAGACATCTTAGTAAAGATACTCTGGCGGCAATAATCGACCGCGCATACACTATGAACGAATCAGGCAAACGTAAATATACTAAGCAAGAACTCCTAAAGATGATAAGGCGAGATGAAGGTATAGTCTGATCTATTACGAAAGTAGTAGTTAACTAATTGAAGTTCTGACCTGCACGAATGGCGTAATGATATGGGTACTGTCTCAACGAAGAGCTCGGTGAAAGTGCATTGGCGGTAAAGATGCCGTCTGTCCGCAGCAGGACGAAAAGACCCCGTGGAGCTTTACTACAGCTTGACACTGGATCGGGCGTATACATGTGTAGCATAGGTGGGAGACTTTGAAACTTAGGCGCTAGCCTAGGTGGAGTCATCAGTGAAATACCACCCTTGTATGCGTCTTGTTCTTACCTGGCCCTTAATTTGCGGAGCAAATAAAGGGATTTACCAAACTTACATTTTCCATTTACCAATTAAGTAACATTTACCATTAACAGAGACACTTTTTGTAAATGGTATCTGGCAAATAATTTGGCTAATGTGAATTTGTTAAATGGTATTTCCTGAATTTGGTCCCTAAATTCAGGGTCGGGGACCGTGTCTGGTGGGTAGTTTAACTGGGGCGGTTGCCTCCTAAAGAGTAGCGGAGGCGTTCAAAGGTTGGCTAGGTACGGATGGAAATCGTGCCGGTAGTGTATACGCATAAGCCAGCTTGACTGTGAGGCCTACAAGCCGAGCAGGGACGAAAGTCGGAGTAAGTGATCCGCTGTTACGAAGCTTCTCACCAACGTGAGAAGCATTTACCATTAACCAATTTTCATTTTCCAATTTAAGTAACATTTTTCATTTACCAGACATATTTTGGCAAATGTTAAATGGTAAATAATTGGTAATTTGTTAAATGTGAAATGTAAATTGCTCGTCGCGTCAGCGAGGAGCTTCTGAGAGTGGTATCGACAGCGCAAACGGATAAAAGTTACCCCGGGGATAACAGGCTTATAGCGCCCAATAGTTCACATAGACGGCGCTGTTTGGCACCTCGATGTCGGCTCATCTCATCCTGGAGGGGAAGCACCTTCCAAGGGTCGGGCTGTTCGCCCGTTAAAGAGGTACGTGAGCTGGGTTTAGAACGTCGTGAGACAGTTCGGATTATATCCGCTGTGGACGCAAAGAAATTTGAGAGGATTTAGGCATAGTACGAGAGGACCTGCCTGAACGCACCGCTGGTGTATCAATTGTCGAACCATCGGCATTGTTGAGTAGCTATAGTGCGGAACAGATAAGCGCTGAAAGCATATTAAGCGCGAAGCTAACCTCAAGATTAGATTTCTCGCTGTGTCTCACTTTGTTCGACACGACAGTTTTCATTGACCATTTTTCAGTTTTCATTAAATATTCATTTAGCAATTTTCAATGCAGCCCAGAGCTACATCTGATAAATGTAAAATGATAGATAATTGAGAATTGTGAGTTGTAAAATGTAAATTGCTGTGACGAGCGGAGCGAGGCACAGCAGAGGGCCCAGAAAGACTATCTGGTTGATAGGCGCAAGGTGTAAGTGCAGTAATGTATTCAGCCGAAGCGTACTAATAGCCCCATTGACTTTTTACGACCAGAATTTTCACGATGCAGTTTATCTGTTCGTGAATACTCTGGTAACAGAGTGCATAGGCTTGTGTTTCGCACAAGATTTACCATTGACCATTTTCCATTTACCATTAATTTTCCATTTCTCATTTTTCATTGCAGCTGCAATTGTTAAATAGTTAAATAATTGTAAAATGTGAACTGTAAAGTGATAAATCTCGCGCGGAGCGCGAGCAATGACTAGCTATTGGTGGTCATCAAACCATCATCAGTTTGTTATTTAAAATTTATCTCTATTCCACCGTGCAAACCGTCCATGGAGACCGAAAAGGTCGCCCATCGAGGGCTCCCTTTTCGGTGCCCATGGCGCTAGGGAAACACCTGTTCCCATCCCGAACACAGCAGTTAAGCCTAGCAGCGGTTACAATACTTGGGTTTAACCCTGGGAAAATAGCACGGTGCCGAAATTTACAGAGGCTCCCCGAAAGGGGAGCTTTTGTTATCTGTAAATTTCGGCATTCTCGCCCTGAGCAAGGGAAGGGTTTACCTTGAGTCTGTCGAAGGGTGCCGAATTTTAAGGGAACCAGCCGAAAGGCTGGTTTTTCTTTTGACAATAGTTAAATATAATTTTACTCTTTAGAAATAATGACAGAGAGATCTTCCGATGATGATTTGCAACCTCCTACAGTGAGTCAGGATGCTGCCATGGAGTGGGTAGCTGCTGTATTTGGGAACGAACAGGTTGGAGGCATATTAAGATATAAGGAGTTGAGAGAAGCATATCAGAGAGCCTTAGAGGAAGGCCAGGAGATTGGAGATTCCATGGACTTTGAGGATGGTGATAGTCATCCCACTGTAATTCTAAAGAATAGGTTATTGGGGCTGATTGCGTCCATATCGGATCGAGATGGGTCATTTGGTGGAGCTTTAATTGCACAACTAGAAGATAGGGCAAGCCTTAGCGTGGAACCTGATAAGATGCGCACGTCTCAGCTTATAGGCTTGATAGAAGTAATTGCATCATGTTTTGCTGATGAAAATGTAAGACAGGGTTTTGAAGAGTCTGCCGATGATATATTGACCTCCATCCGGATCCTTAAGCCCAGTACTGAGACTAACGAATAGATTTTCTTTTCCAAAGAAACAAATACATCTCTACTTTGGACAGCCAAAGTAGCAAAGCTGCTGGGCTGCGTTTTTTCTTGATAGACTCACTTGTCAAAGCAAAACAACAGCCTGCGGAACTCGCTTCGCTCAAACAGTCCTCGGTCTTAGAAGTTGTTTTGTTGACGTAAGGCCTTCAGGAAAAAGCCGATGCCCAGACCCAAAATATTAGGCCCGCTCTGGCTGTTCTCACCCAGAAAAAATGATATAATATGCGAATAAGGAGATATTATGGGAGATAAATTATCAGAGCCGCTAGAACCAGGAGCACAGCAGACTACACCAGAGGAATTGGGTGGATTGTATAATGCGCTAGCAAATCATCCTTTGGGCGCACTTGCTATTGCAGGAGTCACGCGTGAAGAATATATAGCCCGGCAGGGCCAAGTAGGACCAGTGGTTATAGAAGACGGAGAGGTTGCAAAGCGAGTTTTAGAGTACGTCCAGCCAAGGGCTGATGCTGACAAAGCAATTCAGCGGGCGCTGGGAAGAGAATAGGCAAATAGCACGGTGCCGAATTTTGCGCTTGAGCCGCCTCTAAAGGGCGGCTCTTCGCTTTTAGGAAGGGGTAAACCCTCTCCTAACGCGCAGGGCGGCCGAATGAATCGGACCGTTCTGGCTGTTTTCCCCCAGAAGATAGAATACCTCTACTTCAAGCTTTTTAAGATAGTAGTTGGTAAAATAGTTAGATGGTTAAGGCAGTAATTTTTGATTGGGGCGGGGTAATTTCTGAAGAAAGGAATGGCGGTTGGTTTAACTACCTGACAAATATTCTCGGCGTAAGCGTTGATGAGCTGCGACCTCATTGGTTAGTTGCATACCCAGAACTTCGACTCGGCCATATTGATGAAAAAACCTTCTGGCAACGTTTTAAAGATTCGTACGGCAAACCTTTGCCACCTGAGACCTATAGTGTATGGGAAATGGGGAGTAACGTAGAGCCATGGCCCGTAATGGTAGAATTTACAGCTAAGCTTCGTGCGCAGGGTCTTAAAACGGCTATACTGTCTAACACCGTAAAACCAATGGCCGATTTAGTTCATGCTAGCGGAAACTATACAGGCTTTAACCCTGTTATTCTCTCTGACGAAGTCGGCCTAGCTAAACCAGATCCAGCGATCTATGAGTTGATGCTAAAAAAGCTGGGCCTATCAGCTAGAGAGTGTATTTATGTGGATGATCTAGAGCACAACTTACCGCCAGCCCAAAGTTTGGGTATGAAGATTATCTTCGCATCTAAAGAGCCTAAAGAAACAATTCGGTTAGTAGAATCTAAATTAAAATAGTAGGTCGAATTATAAGATAGCTTCTCCGAAAGGGGGCTTTTTCTTTTAATTGACAGTCTAAACGCGTTTTTTCTTATAGTAAGATAAGAGCCAAGACGTCCATAGACTTATGAGGGTTATGGCGAAGGGCGCAACAATAAACAGAAAGTAAACATAGATACCGGCTCCGATATCGGCACCAACTATGCAGTGACTACGAGCAGTATCAATCTGTTGCTGTGTGTAATTATCAGGGTAACTATCAGGACATTGGGGTGGTGGATTTGCATTTATTAAGCCATAAACAACTACCAAGCCTAAAATAACCGTCAATACTACCAATAGCTTAAATCTTGAAGCTGTTGTATTGGTTGCTTTGAGTGCGCTTCGGAAAGCTAAAATTAGTAGTGTGATAAAAGCCAATGGTGATATTAGTGCAAAATCATCATTCAAAAATTGCAGCGAAAAAGCACCGACCGCTAGTAACGCAAACATTAAAGATTTTAGGTATTTACGCATATACCACAGTATACACAGCATTATAGTTATAAATTAGCTCGCCGAGAGGGTGGTTTTTCTTACAGGAGGATTACAGGGTGGCACCCTGTAATTAACAGAGCTCACCAGATGCACGAAGGCCTAGACAGAATTGTGATATTATTAGCTTACGGCTGGTGGCAGCGGGTCTTGGGGACAGGTAGTTCCACCCTCTAGGCGGCCGGCTGGAAGACTGGCTGCTCGGTTTATGCCTACGGGTATAGAACAACACACGGAAGGCTCCTAGCAGCGTGCACGGGAGCGACGGGACGACAAGCGTCTAAAACCAGACGCAACAGGGTCCCCAAGACCCCTGACGCTTTGCCCCACTTTATAAGTAGGCGGTGGATTATATTTGCGCGGGAAACCGCGCACCAGGATTACCAAATCTTGTGTACCCACCTCCTACTTTTTCAATTTATACATGAAAGATACTTACAAACGACCAGAAGCTGACGGGCAGCCACCTGACCCTCCTGCATGGCAAAAGATAATAAGACCTGATGGAAGAGTAGTTTGGGCTCCAAACCGGTTAATGAAAGCGGAACAACTGGATCTTTTATATAATCTAGAGGCGATGGAGGTCGAGTTCGAACATGCTACCGGTGGCATAAAAGGTAGCAATGTTTTAAAAAATGCTCTTCGCCATGCCGGTAATAGATACTTTTTTCAGCTTGATTTGCAGGGTGCCTATGGCCAAGTAGACCTAAGCTTGTTAGCACATAAGCTCTACGGTCTAGGCTTTCAGCAACCATTCGGTGAGCCCGAGGAAATTTTTGATAGATTAAACGACTTTAGTAGACCACCCGATGGCGATGGTCTTATACAAGGTGGAGCAGCTTCCCCGTTATTATTTAATCTATATTGCCTAGATCTTGATATTGAAATTGGCAAATACTGCAAGGGGCAGGGCATGATTTACTCTCGTTATTTAGACGATCTCACTTTTTCTTCGCCTGATCATGCTTTTCGTACACAAGATGCCATTGGTAGAGATAAAAGACGTACCATTCGGGATATTATTGTTCGGCACAACATGTCGATTAATGAAAGTAAGACAAGGTCCCAGGATCTGCAAAGAGGGCCAGTCACAATAACTGGGGTACAGATAAATGTAAACGGTAAGCTTCAGCTTGCAACCCGTTATCTTAGGCATGCCCGTAGTGAACTACGACGAATGGTTATGGAATCACCAGATATAAAAGATGCCGTTCAGTACGCGTCTGGACTTAATGGCCTGCTCAAAGCCGTTCGTGACCCGGATCGCCCGATGTCCGAAGACGAGGTAGCTCTGTATCTAGAAGTTCAAGATGTACTTGTAACTTATGGCGCAGACTTAGCAGATCGCTTTTAAACTCTTTTGCTAGAATACTTGACTAGCCTGTCCCGCACTTGCTTGCTGGTGCGGGGTTAAGTATTTTTGTCCGGTGCCTTGATCGTGATTTTCTTACCGGTTGGGAACGAAGCTGTAAGCATAGCAAATACTTCTTCGGGCTTTCTATCCTTATGATCAAAACTTAACTTTTCCTGATCTATATTTGCAAATAGCTGAACTTTACCAATAGAACCCTTTTCTCCAACATAGACAACAAGTTGTCGCCCTTTATCCGATTTATTAAGTCTTGCCTCAATCCAATACTCTTCATTTTCTTCGGGAATTCTCAACCTAGTCTTAAGTTGAGGTGTTTGGATGCCATCTATACTGATTATTTCCGCATCTTGATAACTTTTTGAACTAAGCTTCCTTCCTAAGTAATCAGCTACCTTTTTAGGATCAATATTGTAGTAATATGACTTTTTGCACTCTTCACAAATTCCGTACAGCGAATCAACACTTCTACGACTGAGTTCCATTCGGTGCACTGGACAAAAGGGTATAGCCCAATGACCATATCCTTGCTTTAGATACTGCCAATAAACTTCCTTATATTCATAAAGTGTTACTCCCATGTAAGAATTATACGCTCGGAGGGAGAAAGGGGATAGAGCCTGGCAATTAAAAAGCGCCCCTTTCGGGGCGCGAGGGCGGAAGTCATCGATGCTTCCGCCCAATGGACACCGGTGTTAGGCCGGGATCCGTTCAGGGGTGGGCATGGGTTCGTCGCGTGCGGCGTAGTGGTTGATGAGCCAGTACGTGATCAGCGTGCCCAAGCCGACCGAGAAGATGAAGATGATCAGCACCAGCACCAGCTGGGCGCTGTCCTTGTTCTTGCTCATCTTCCCGAGCTCGTCGAAGATCTTCCCGAGGGCATCTCCGAACGTGTTGACGGCGTTGTAGGTGTTGTAGACCGAGGCGAAGGTGTTCCACCCAGCCACACCCAGATGCGCCGCTCTATGCTGCTCCGTGCGGTAGGCACGCGCCCAGCTGTCGAACGTGATCGCGAAGCCGGCGAATAGGAGGAACGGGACGATGAAGACGTACCCCATGTTGAACAGGAGGTTCGTCGAGTCGTCGTTCAACCAGCCGACTTGGTTGGCGACCAGACCGAGGATCACCAGGATGCACCAGGTGAAGCCGATATCGGTCATGATCGCACCGCACCACGTGATGAACCGGCGATATCCGCCGGCGTGCTTGGCCTCAACCCAGGTTGTCCCGACCGCGTACGCGTTCCAGAACGAGATCCCAAGGTTGAGGACCAGCACGAGCATCAGAACCGCCATGTTGCTCCCCTCGGTTGACTATGCGATTCATAGTTATTTTAACATAAAAACTATAAATACTCAAGAGACGGGGAGGTAACTGCTCACTACCCACATGTTAAAATGTAGCCAGTAAGTTAAAACAAATACCATGCCAAAACTAACAGACAAACAAATTAAGCAAAAGCTCCGAGAAGGGCGTAATTACAAACACCTGTACCAT
>Ga0210057_1006846_pt1 | contig 14070 bp, 14 predicted proteins | sample CryGeyCG2114_010_2_FD_183968 | JGI IMG/M metagenome (GOLD analysis project Ga0210057, IMG submission 183968) | Groundwater microbial communities from aquifer - Crystal Geyser CG10_big_fil_rev_8/21/14_0.10 (SPAdes) (version 2) | ecosystem: Environmental > Aquatic > Deep subsurface > Groundwater ... | reverse complement strand
ATTTTCTTCGGTCGGGTCCCTGGACAATCCGGAGACAAAAAGATCCTCTTTCATACCAGATACTTTCGGCCGCCCTACGCCATCCCGGGTGATGTCTTGGCAAATGAGATCGGTGTCAGGTATAAGGTTCGGGTCGGCATGTCGGTCTGCGCGGTCTGTCAGATGGGTTTCCAAGGCCCACGCGCCGTGCGATGGTGTACATGGGGAGAGATGAACACGGCTCTTATGAGAGCCAGCGACCTCCAGGTTGAAGCCAATCGTACACGACTACACGACCAATGTTCTATCGCCGAGCGACGCGTACGGCTCAACGAGTGCGAGCGTCTCTTGAAGTTGACCGCTTGCGGGATTAGGATCCTGCCGCCGCCCCGATCGCGCGAAGCAAGACGTGTGATGGTCATGACCTCCTGATCGTCAGGATGCCAACACATAATCTAAGCCCCTGAGATAATATCAACGGGGCTTTCTTTTACTTGGTGTGTTAAAGTTAATTGAGTAATGTCTCCTTGGGTTAAAAATCGGGAGATCTTCCAAGCGACTAAGTTAAGGCGCGATGCTTTGGCGATTATCGAAGCTGGTCTCGACTCTGTCGAGACAGGCACTGTCGTACGGGAAATGCTTGAGTGGGAGGAGGAGAGTCAAACGCTCTGCGTCCGCGAGATCAATCTGTGTTTAACCGACTTTGATCACGTTTTCGTCGTGTCGATCGGCAAGTGTGCGAGAGACGCGGCGCGAGCCATCGAAGGACTGCTCGGCGACTATATTACCGATGGCATCGTCTTCGACCTCGAGCTTGGATCCTTTTCCAAACTTCGCTCCCGCGCCGGCACTCACCCTCTGCCTTCGGAGCAAAACGGCACCATCACGGAAGAAATCATCCAACTGCTTGATACAACCACGAGTCGTGACTTGGTGATCGCCGTGGTCTCCGGCGGCGGCTCGGCTTTACTCTGCAGTCCCAATGAAATGGGTTGCTCCACTTTGGCTCTAATCACCAAGACCCTAATGGACAAGGGGGCAACAATCAGAGAATTAAATACGGTGCGTAAGCATCTCTCCAAGGTGCAGGGCGGCGAACTGGCGCGCCTGGCTTACCCTGCCACCGTGCTCAACTTAATGTTCTCTGATGTGATTGGCGACGACCCTTCGATTATCGCCTCCGGTCCGTTTGTGAAAGATGAGACAACAGCCGCCGAGGCGAAGGCAGTTTTGGAAAAGTATGATGTTTTAAAAATCTGCCAAATCAGACAATGCAAAGTTAAGGAGACACCCAAAGAGCAGAAATTCTTTGACAACGTTAAAGATATTTTACTCGTTAATAATGAGAGAGCGCTTATGGCCATGGCTCGTCGAGCGCAAGGACTGGGTTATGAGGCCAAGGTGGCCACAACCGAACTCCAGGGCGAAGCTCAAGAAGTGGGTCGGCGTCTGGCTAAAGAGATCAAGCGAGAGAAGGGGAACTCAGCCCTTTTCTACGGCGGTGAGACGACGGTAACAATCCAAGCAGGGGGGTCGGGTGGAGGGAAAGGGGGGCGCAACCAAGAGCTCTCACTCGCCGCCCTATCTTCCATTCCAAGTGATGCCTTGCTTGTCTCTCTCGCCTCCGATGGCCGTGATAATACAGATGCGGCGGGAGCAATGGCTGATCTCTCCCTACGCGCCGGGGCGCGCGAGCGTGGGCTTGAGCCGGAAGTATTTTTAAAACACCACGACTCTTACTCCTTCTGGCACGAAGTGCCGGGACAGATAATCACTGGTGTGACGGGGATAAATGTCGCTGACCTGATTTTTATCCTCAAGTAATTATTGTAGACAAGTTGTGAAAGTTATAAAATGTATCTATGGATAAAGCGAACTCTAACATTTTGTGGTTTGATCAGGTTTCTAATGACGATGTTAAACTAGTTGGGGGTAAGAACGCGTCGCTCGGAGAAATGTACCGCGACTTGACGCCACAGGGTATCAGAATTCCCAATGGCTTCATCGTTACAGCGCGTGGTTACCGTCACTTCGTTGAGAAGACAGGCCTTAATGAGATCATCAAGCGCGAACTCTCAATGCTTGATATACATAACATAGAAAATCTCCAGCATTGCGGCGAGACGATTCGCAATGCCTTTCGTAATGTGGAGTTTCCGCCCGATCTTCGGGTGGAAGTGGATGAGGCCTACGTAAATCTCTCACAGGCCTATGGCGTAGACAAGGTCGACACCGCTGTTCGCTCTTCAGCAACAGCCGAGGATTTGCCCGGGGCATCATTTGCCGGAGAGCATGAAACCTTCCTTAATGTGTGGGGGAAGGAGGCGATCATTAAGGCCGTGCAAGGAGCCTTTGCTTCCCTTTTTACCGATCGGGCCATTTCTTACCGGGTGGATAAGGGTTTCGCTCACGATAGTGTCGACTTATCGGTCGGTGTGCAAAAGATGGTTAGGTCCGATCGCGCCGCCTCCGGTGTGATCTTCACCCTAGACACCGAGAGCGGCTTCCGCAACTTGGTAACCATCACCAGTTCTTGGGGCTTGGGCGAGATGGTGGTGCAGGGCAAGGTCATTCCCGACGAATTCCTCGTTTATAAGCCGACCTTGCGTGCCGGCTTCGCCTCGATTATTAAAAAACAACTGGGTGAAAAGGCGGTGAAGATGATCTACCAAGAACCAGTAAATGGTGGCCGGCCGGTACTCGAGCTTGAGACGGAGGAATCAGATCGGACTATTTTCTCAATCAACGACGAAGAGGTGCTTACCTTGGCTCGCTGGGCGCTCTTGATCGAGGAGCATTACTCGGCCCGGGCTAATACTGACCGACCGATGGACATAGAATGGGCGAAGGATGGCGAAACGGGAGAACTCTATATTGTTCAAGCTCGCCCGGAAACCGTCCACGCCGAGAAGCATGGCTACACCAGAGAGGAGTACCACTTGAAGGGGAATGGCAGTGTGATTGTGGAAGGAATTTCTGTTGGTTCGAAAATCGCTTCTGGCGCGGCGCGCGTGATCCTCTCAACTGACAAGTTGAGCGAATTTAAGGAGGGTGAGATCCTGGTGACCGAAATTACCGATCCCGATTGGGAACCGATTATGAAGATCGCTTCTGGTATCATCACCGAGAAGGGGGGTCGCACTTCGCACGCCGCGATCGTCTCTCGCGAGCTCGGCATCCCGGCCTTGGTGGGCGCACCGGGCGCGCTCGCGAAGATTCAAACTGGTCGGATGATAACGATTGATAACTCCTCGGCCGACGTGGGCAAAGTCTACGACGGCGAGATCCCTTTCGAGAAGAAGACTTACGACTTGGCTGAGGTACCACAAACCAAAACCAACATCACTCTCAATATTGGCACTCCCGACGGGGCCTTTATTGAAGCCGGCTTGCCCCACCATGGCGTAGGTTTGGCGCGGGAGGAATTCATTATCGCTTCGCACATTAAGGCTCACCCTTTGGCCGTACTTAACTTTGACAGCTTACCGGAGGAACTGAAAGCCAAGATTGGCAAACTAACTTCCGGCTACCCCTCACCTCGAGATTTCTACCTCCGCAAACTGGCTGAAGGGGTAGGTCAAATTGCCGCCGCCTTCGCTCCACACCAAGTGATTGTCCGTTTCTCTGATTTTAAAACTAATGAGTATAAGACGCTCTTGGGTGGTGAACTCTATGAGCCGGAAGAAGAGAACCCGATGCTCGGTTGGCGTGGGGCTTCGCGTTATGCTCACCCCAATTTCATCGCCGCTTTTGAGCTCGAGTGTCGCGCCGTGTCTGTGGTCCGTGATGAATTCGGTTTGAAAAATTTGAAGGTCATGATTCCTTTCTGCCGCACGCCAGATGAGGGCCGCAAGGTTATTGAGGTAATGAGGCAATTCGGGCTGGCTTCTGGCCCTAACCCTGAAGATCTCAAAATCTACGTGATGTGTGAGATCCCGGCGAACGTTTTGCGGGCGGAAGAATTTCTCGATGTCTTCGACGGTTTCTCCATTGGCTCAAATGACCTCACTCAACTGGTGCTGGGGAAAGATCGCGATTCGGCTATTGTGGCCGGCATTTCAAACGAAAATGACGAGGCGGTTAAGAAATTGGTTAGGGAGGCGATTCGAGCTTGCCACGCGCGTGGCAAGTACATTGGCATCTGCGGCCAAGCACCATCCGACTACCCCGACTTCCTAAGATTCTTGGTGCGAGAGGGGATTGATTCCATCTCTCTTAATCCGGATTCGCTTGTGCCGATGCTCTTTGAAGTAGCGAAGGAAGAGGCGGCTCTTAAAAATGACTGACCGTCTCACCAATCTATCGGCTCGCGAGATTGCCGACTCACGTGGCGAGCCGACGCTCGAGATTACTCTCCAAGCCGGAGAATTAACCGCCTCGGCCAAGGTACCTGAAGGACGTAGCCGGGGATTGTCCGAGGCCGCGGAAGTTCGCGATCAAGATGGTCACGGGGTTAAATTAGCTCTAGAACGCTTTGAAAAAATTTTAACCCCCGCCCTCTTGGGGATGGAGCTTGAACAAAAGTTGGTGGATGAAAACTTGATCGAACTTGATGGAACCAAAAATAAGGCCCATCTCGGTGGCAACGTGATGGTTGGCGTCTCCATGGCTTTGGCTCGATTGATCGCCTTAAGTAGGGGCGTGCCTTTATGGCGTCATATCGCGAGCGAGACGAGCTCCGCCGCGGCTCCGCCGCGACTCTTCATGAATGTTATAAACGGCGGCGTGCATGCCGGCTTCTGTCTACCATTTCAAGAGCATATGGTCGTCTTAGCCGGCGCTTCTCCCCGTGAGGCCTTCGCGAAAGGAAACGAGATTTTTGATCGCTTGGGGGTGATACTTGAGAGGGAGAAGGGGGAGGTCTCTTTCGGTGATGAGGGTGGCTATGCTCCCTCGAGCCGGCAAATCTTCGAGCCATTCGAATACTTAACTCAAGCAATTGACGGGGTGAATGATGTCTCTCTCGCGGTAGACGCGGCCGCCTCGGAGCTATACAAAGACGACGTTTACAAACTGCTTGAGCGAGCGTATTCGAAAAACGATCTCCTCTCGTTGTATAAGGAGATCACTAATCGTTTCGCGTTGGAGAGCATCGAGGATCCATTTGAAGAAAGGGATTTCGAATCTTTTGCCACTATTACTCAGGTAATGGCCGGGTCTACCTTGATCGTCGGCGATGATTTGACTGTCACCAATCCGCGGCTACTCACTCGCGCCATCGAGCGCAAGGCTGTAAGCGGACTCATTGTTAAGCCGAACCAGATTGGCACTCTAACCGAGGTGTACGAAGTAATTCGGCTGGCGAGAGAAGCCAACGTGGCGGTAATTGTCTCCCATCGTTCCGGCGACACCGAGGACTCATTCATCGCCGACCTCGCCTTCGGAGTGGGCGCCTATGGCTTAAAGGCCGGCTCTCCTCGGCCGCCGGAGCGGCGCGCCAAGTATGAACGACTGATTGAGATCACCGAGAAGGAAGTGGTAGTATAAAGTTATGAAAATTTTGTACTCGCATAATCCGGAGGAAAGGATAGATGGCATCAAGGAGGAACTGGCTCCTCATGAAGTAATCTTCCACCCCCATTCTCTACAAGAAGGAGAGTGGAACGGCGAGGGAATTGAGATCTTATCGGTTTTTGTAAGTTCCAAGGTTGGAGAAACAGAACTTGCCAAACTCCCCCAGTTGAAGCTCGTAACCACTCGCTCAACCGGCTTCGACCACATTGATGTCGAAGCGGTGAAGAAGCGAGGCGTCGCCGTTGCCACCGTGCCGGACTACGGCAGTCACACGGTAGCCGAATTCGCCTTCTCTCTCTTGCTCTATCTGGCGAGAAATTTGGAAGAGGCCAATCGTCGAGTGGTGGTGGACGGGTCCTTCGATCCGCAAGGGCTAACCGGCTTTGAACTCTTTGGTAAAACGCTCGGAGTCCTTGGAACCGGCAAAATTGGCCGCAATCTGATTAAAATTGCCCAGGGCTTCGGTATGAAGGTCGTTGCCTTCGATGCTTATCCCGATTACGATTTTGCCAGGGATAAAAACTTCGCCTACCTGGAACTCGAGGCCTTACTGGCTTCGTCCGATATTGTGAGCTTGCACTTGCCGGAGAATACGGAGACGCACCACATTCTCAATCAAGAGAGGATCGCTAAAATGAAAAAAGGCGCAGTCCTCATCAACACCGCCCGTGGCACCTTGCTCGATACGGAAGCTCTCGTGTGGGGTCTGGAACAGGGGATTATCAAGGCGGCCGGACTTGATGTGCTGGCCGAAGAGGGCTTCGTCGCCGATGAGATGCGTCTACTCAAAGAGAAGCATCCGGAAGCCGAGAGTTTGAAGACGCTCCTACTCAACCACTACCTCATAGATCATCCGCGTGTACTGATCACACCACACACCGCCTTTAATACGGAAGAGGCGCTAGAACGGATCACCACGACGACGATCCAAAACATTTTAAATTTCGCTAGAGGTGAACCGACTAATCTTGTGCCTTAGGCCAAGTCTGGACCATTAGCAATTCGCCATTGCTTGTGCTTGCCGGCAATTCGGCCCAAATTTCCTCGGTAATGAAGGGGGTGAAAGGGTGGAGGAGAAGCAGGGATTGTCTCAGAAGCTCGAGGAGGAGCTTGCGCCTCAAGATTAGAGAGAACGAAGCGCGAGATATTCCAGAGTTTATTGGCGAAGATTTTGTGGTAGTTATCGGGGATGAAGCTCACTCACCACGCGCGCCCGCGCTTCGGTGATGTTCAAACCTCGGTATTTACCAGTTTTCTCATTAAGTTTGCCGAACTGATCAATCACTTCTACACTCGGCAGTTTGTGCCGCGCGGCGATTTCAAAATCATTGCCGAAGATTGTCTCCGGGCGGACAGTGGCCACAATAAGCGAGCCGTACTTTATATAGTAGAGCTTGTCGGTGAGCTCTTTGGCTTGAGTTTCAATATAGAGCGCTCCGCGCTCAAGCTTGAAGCGTGAGCGTCCCTCCTTCTCAAGCTTCTTATCGTAGACCACTTGGGTCTCAAATCCGGCATGATCGGCGCCCGGGATCCAGAGCGCGCGGCGGCCGCGCAAACGTTTAAGTCAAAAGCCCATCTTAACAACCTCACGATCGCTAAGATGTTAAACAGCCGGTGCTTTTTTCTTTGGCCTTTATCCACACTTGCAGTTTGAGGACGACTGTTTCTATAATTTCATTTAACGATGCTGTTAAAGTTTTTATCTTTCTCTATAAGTTTTGCCACCTTCGTGGTGGTATCTTTGATCTTCCTCCCGATCATTGCCATCGCCAATTACGGCACCGAGTGGTACATCAAATGGTGGGAGAAGATCACTTCTTTCTAGTTGTCCACAAGCCGGCATTAGCCATAATGCCAATTAATAAGTAGAATTAGACCATGAAAAGTTTCTTAAATTTCTCGGCCTTCCTGGCCATCGCGGCCGGTATTGCCATGGTAATTGGCGGAGGCTGGGCCGTTAGCTTCACTTATCAAAATACCGCCCGAGAGAACATAGTGACCCCCACCGACGCCTCATTCCCTTCCACCCCGGTTCGCGGCCCTCTCACCCTCCACGCTCAAGCTAATGTGATAAGGAAGCACACCCTCGAAAGCACCGATGGGCAAACTTACGCAGAGATGGCCCGTACGGTTCCACAGGTTGATGGAGAAGGTAAACCCGTCTTTGACGAAGAGGGCAAGCAGGTAATGGTGCCCAACACTGCCCGCGATATATGGGTTACTGCTACCACTTTCACCACCGCACTCAATCTCGCCATCATCACCTACGCCTTCTCCTCCTTGATCATCCTCTTGGGCCTCATTTTAATCTGGACCGGCTTTGTCTTTCGCAGTATTGCCAAAACGTCTCAAACGCGTTATTATTCCTAGAGTCAAAAAGACATGAGAAAATACTTTCGTTACCTCGTTTGGGTGGTAGCGGTCGTTGCCTTTCTGGCAGTGGTCATTTACTTCCCCCGTGGTTCTTCCGGCAAGTTGCCTGATTATATAGAGGTGAGTCGTCGCGACCTAACGCAGGAGGGCTCGCCAAGCGGCGCGCAAAGACCCCATCAACGCTTTGAGATATAAATAATTTTGTTCAATAGCTAGTTACTAAAGTCAACCATTGCTTCTTGATGGGAAAATCGCTATACTCTGGGGTATGAAATTTGCGATTATCAAGACGGGCGGTAAGCAGTATAAGGTGAGAGAAGGGGAGACCTACAAGTTTGAAAAGCTTGAGGGAGACTCCTCCAAGCTCGTCTTCGACGAGGTCTTACTCGTGGCCGAAGATACCGATCAAGACGCCCCTAATGTCCGTCTTGGTGAACCCTTGGTGGCCAAAGCCAAGGTTGAAGCCGAGCGCGTGGCGAACGGCTTGGGTGAGAAACTCCGCGTTTTTAAATACAAAGCCAAGAGCCGCTACCGAGTGAAGCAAGGCCACCGTCAACCCTATACTGAAGTTAAGATCACTAAGATCGGCTAGAGAGTGCGTGGCGCACTGTCTCCAGATCTGAATACTCAAGATCAGTACCAGTTGAGAGTCCGCGGCCCAAGACCGTGAGTTTGGTTCCAGAAGCGAGCTCCTTCGTCAGTCTCCGTTTCAAGTACTCAGTGGTGTTATCGCCCTCCGGATTGGCCGCAAGGGCAATGATTACCTCCTTCAGCTTATCGTGGTCACGCTTGATTCGGGCAATGAGTTCCCTTATCCTAAGGCACCGTTCCGGGGCCTCTTCTAAGATCGGCACGAGACCACCAAGGATGAAGAAGCGTCCTTTGTAATGATCAACTTTCTTCACGATCTCAAGATCAAGATCCTTCTCAAGCACCATGAGTGAAGAGGGACTACGATTCTCATCACGGCAAAGGCGGCAGAGTGGCGATGAGTCGTCCGTCTTAAGAAAGAAGGAGGAGCAATCGCTACACTGCCCCACCCCTTGCCTCAAGGCGGCAATGTCGTTTGCCAGATTATCGACCACGCCCGAATTTTGATTCAAAAGGTAATAGACAAAACGCCGCGCCTGGCGTGGCCCAATACCCGGGAAACGTTTGAAGGAGTCAGTAAGCTTACTGATGATGTCTTCGGACATGAGTCTTAAAAGCCGCCGAAATCACCCTTTTCGATACTTGAGAAACTTACCCGCTTCTCATCGAAGTAGAGCTCGAAAGATCCAGTTGGTCCGTTGCGGTGCTTCTCGATCATTATTTCAGCGATGTTCTTTTTATCAGAGTCTTCATTATACTTATCTTCCCGATGGATGAACATTACCACATCGGCATCTTGCTCAATTGAACCCGAATCACGGAGGTCAGACAAGCGCGGCCGACCACCGCGCTGCTCCACCGCTCGATTAAGCTGCGAGAGGGCGAGAACTGGGATATCGAGCTCCCTGGCTAAACCCTTAAGTGAGCGAGAGATCTCGGTTACCTGCTGAACCAGAGAATCGCTATCACGCTTAGGGATCATGAGTTGGAGATAGTCGACAACGATGAGTCCGAGATCATGCTCGGCCTTTAGCCGCCGGGCGACAGACTTCATCTTCGTAATGTTATTACCGGCATCATCATCGATGAAGAGGGGAGCGTTCGAGAGAGCATCGAGAGCGTCTCTAATGCGGGAAAATTCGTCATCGGCCGTCAGGCGACCGGTGCGCAATTTCCACGAGTCCACGTGACTCTCCGACGCAATCAACCTATCCACAAGTTGTTGGGAGCTCATCTCAAGCGAGAAGATGCAGACGGGAACATTCTTCTTCGCCACATTGCGAGCGATGTCCAAAGCAAGTGAAGTTTTACCCATCGAGGGTCGGGCCGCCAAGATAATCAGGTCCGACTTCTGCAGACCGGCTAGACGATTATCCATCTCCCTAAAACCGGTCGCCACACCGCGAATATCGTTCGTGGACTTGTGCAACCGGTCGAAACGTTCCCATGCCTCGGCCAGAGAATCTTTGAGGGTGGTAAAGGGGTTTTTAGAAAAATTGACGAGGCCCAGGATCGTCTTCTCTGCCTTCTCTAAGATGGTTTCCAGATCTTCATCCTCTTCATAGCCAAGAGAGGAGAGCTTATCGGCCGAGTCAATGAGCTCACGCAAGCGTGCCTTCTTAATCACAGTTTCAGAGTAATACTTAAGGTTCGCCGCCGATGGCACGCTATTAGCCAGTTCCACAAGGTAACTGGCACCACCGACACCGTTAATTTGTTTGCTCGTCGTTAAGCTCGAGGTCAGAGAGACGAGATCGATTGGCTCATTTTTGTCGAAGAGTTTTAGCATCGCCCGGTAGATCTTGCGATGCCGCTCGGAGTAGAAGATTTCCGGTTGGATTTCCGACACGAGGTCATTCAAGGCTCCGGGCTTGAGGATGATCGAGCCGAGCAAGGCCTGCTCCGCTCCCAGGTCTTGCGGGGGCACACGGATCGATTTTCGAGAGAATGGGGCTTCGGTGGTCGACATGTATTATAGAGTTTAGCCAGTTAAGACCCTGCTGTAAAACCTCTTTCCGTGGATTATCGGTGGATAGGGCTAAGCTTGGGGCCGGAAGGGGTGTCGTGGATGATGTAGCCAGCTTCTTTGACCTTTCCCCGTAGGCGATCAGCCTCGGCCCAGTTTTTAGCGTGACGGGCTTCATCCCGTGCTTTAGCCAGATCAGCAATCTCGCTTGGCACGGAGCTATCAAGGGGGGTGAGGTTGGCTCCAAGATTAAGACCTAAGACTCTATCAAAGTCAATGATAGTGGCTAGTTTATCGCGCCGTTTCTCCCTATCATCTTTAATCAATTTCCAAACTAATGCCAGCGCTTGTGGCAAGTTGAAATCGTCTGCAAGTGCTTCCTTAAATTTAACGCGATACGATTCGATAATTTTCCCCTCGCCAGCGGCCTCGGCCCATTCTCTCGCTTGTCCCTTAAGTTTGTCATAAGCCCGCTTGGCGGCAACGAGCCCCTGCCAAGTGAAGTTGAGGGGAGAGCGGTAGTGGACGGTTAGGAGGAGATAACGGAAATCGAGTGGAGTGTAAGCATTATCTTCTAAGTTCCTTAGGGTGAGAATATTCCCGAGTGATTTGGCCATCTTTTCCTTCTCAATGATCACCAAGGCGGAGTGGAGCCAGAAACAGGCGAGCGGCTTTCCCGTTAAACTTTCCGATTGCGCATTCTCATTCTCATGATGGGGGAAGGAGAGATCTTCTCCGCCAAGATGGAGGTCGATCTCTTCGCCAAGGGTCGCGGCAATCATCGCCGAGCACTCAATGTGCCAACCTGGGCGTCCGCGGCCAAATGGTGCATCCCAACCCACTTCGCCGTCGGAATCCTTATAAAACTTCCAGAGTACAAAGTCATTTTCCACCTCGGCGGTGGTCGCTCCGGCCGAGATTCTAAGACGACCATAATTAGAGAAGCGGCTTAGTTTGAAGTAGATGCCGTCGTCTTGGCGGTAGCCAATACCGAGTTCAAGCAAGCTATTAATCATGGTTATCATTTGGGGGATGAAGGCCGTGGCGTGCGGCAAGGCCGCCGGACGCCTTATGTTGAGAGAGGCCATATCCGCCAAGAAGAGCTCTTCGTAGAGCGTGGTGAAGCTGGCCAGTGATTTACCAGCGGCTCGACTGGCCCCGATCGTCTTGTCGTCTACGTCAGTGATGTTTATTACCTGTCTCACATCGTAGTCTAAGTACTCAAGCGTTCGTCGAATAAAGTCACTCGCGACAAACGTCCGCAGATTGCCAATATGTGCCTCGGCATAAACCGTCGGCCCACAAGTATAGAAGCTCACAGCTGGCGGGCAGAGAGGGGAGAACTCTTCCTTTCTCTTAGTCGTTGTATTGTAAATTCTCAATTGTTTGATTATACTTACCCACAAGATATGATGCAAAAGTTTCTACACCACTTTTCCTTTACCATACTCCTCGTCATCATTGTAGGTGCTGCTTTTTTCGCTGGAGTGGTCACCGGCTATGAGGCCCAGCCAGATGTTAATCAGGTTAATAATGTCTTAAACGCGGCGACCGACCAACCGGAGACGGTGGACTTTTCCGAGTTTTGGAAGGTTTGGAATCTCATTGATGGACGGTTTGTCAATGAAACGAATCGAGAAGTTAATCAGAAGCGATTACTCGGGGCGATAACCGGCATGGTCAAAGCTCTTGGTGATCCCTACACCGTCTTCCTTCCTCCCGCCGAGAATAAAAACTTCGAAGAGAACATCACTGGTAACTTTGGCGGAATCGGGATTGAGATCGGTATGAAAGATGGCAGACTGACCATCATCTCCGCGCTGGAAGACACTCCGGCCAAAGTGGCCGGCCTCGTCCCGAATGATGCAATTATTAAAATTGACGACCAGAGTGCGGAAGACATCACCATCGAGGAAGCGGTTAATCTGATTCGCGGAGAGATCGGCACCACCGTTACCCTATCAATTATCAGGGAAGACGATCCGAAGATATTAAAATTCCCAATCACTAGAGCGAAGATTACCATCCCCACGCTTGAGACCGAGGTCCGAGACGGCGTCTTCGTCATCCGTCTCTACAGCTTCGACAATAACTCTGCCGGGGCCTTCCGAACGGCTTTGCGGCGGTTCGCCGTTTCAGGCAGAGACAAACTCATCATTGATCTCCGCGGTAATCCGGGGGGTTTGCTCGAGGCGGCGGTAGACATCGCCAGTTGGTTCGTCCGAGCCGGTGAGCCGGTGGTTATAGAACGGGGTCGCAACCCGACGGAAGAAAAAGTACATAAAAGTTACGGCTATAAATTAATCGGCGATAATGTGAAGATGGCGGTCTTGGTGGACAAAGGAAGTGCCTCCGCTTCGGAAATTCTAGCCGGAGCGCTCTCGGAGTATGGACGGGCGGTCTTGGTGGGGGAACAGACCTTTGGTAAGGGCTCGGTTCAAGAATTAATCAACTTGCCCAGTGACAGTTCACTCAAGATAACTGTGGCAAAATGGTACACCCCCAAGGGCGTAAGTTTGACGGATAATGGTCTTAAACCCCAGGTCACAGTGGAATGGAAAAGGACGGATGATGAACCAACTACCTATGACCCGGACAAGGACCCTCAACTCAAGAAGGCAATCGAGATAGTTAAGGCGAAATAAAGAAGACCCCACACTTTTTGACGTGATTTGTCAACTGGTAGGGGGGAGGCAAATCGGCTATACTTTAGACCTATGTTAATGGAAGTTATTCTCTTAAATGACGTGCCCAAACTGGGACACAAATTTGAAGTTAAGCGGGTGTCTCCCGGCTACGCCAGAAACTACCTCCTACCCCATAAGCTCGTGGAGCCCTCAACAACCCAGGCCCTCAAACGTCTGGAGAATCTGAAGAAGCGCCACGAAGCCGAGTTGGCCGAGAAGTTGGCCGGTTTTGAAAAAGCGCTTAAGAAGCTCGAGAACAAGACTATCTCTATCGTCGCCAAAGCTAACGACAATGGCCACTTATTTGAAAGTTTGAATCAAGTCTCGATCAAAGAGGCGATTAAAGCCCAAGTTGAGGTGGACGTTGAACCCGCCTGGATCACAATTAAAAACCCAATCAAAGAGGTTGGCAAGCACAAGGTTGTACTCTCTTCCGGAGATAAGAAGGGGGAGTTAGAATTAGAGGTTAAACCACAGACACACTCTTAACGCTTCGACGGCGGCCGTCGAAGTTGGTCTTTCGTTTCTCGGCGAATTTAACGACACCGGCCGATAGGGCAAAGATCGTGTGATCTTTGCCTAGCCCCGTGTTGGGGCCGGTCACGAAGCGGGTGCCTCGTTGGCGCACGATGATGGCACCGGCTTTGGCAAATTGACCGTCAGATAATTTGACCCCGAGATATTTAGGCTGGGAATCGCGTAAGTTTTTAGCTGTACCGCCGGCTTTTCTATGAGCCATAGAACCCTATTATAAACAACAGCAGGGGAAATAGCAACCCCTGCTGTTGTTTAAGATGTTTAAGTTTATATGTGTGTCGCACAATATATCTTTTGCGACTATAGCCGTCTTTACGCCTGGTTAGCTGACCAACAATCGCGGCTCCACTTCCAAGGCGTGGAGCCCTGATGCTCTAGGAGCCACATAGCGTAGCCGATATTGCCAACCGGGGTATATATGTC
>Ga0210057_1006845_pt1 | contig 14072 bp, 16 predicted proteins | sample CryGeyCG2114_010_2_FD_183968 | JGI IMG/M metagenome (GOLD analysis project Ga0210057, IMG submission 183968) | Groundwater microbial communities from aquifer - Crystal Geyser CG10_big_fil_rev_8/21/14_0.10 (SPAdes) (version 2) | ecosystem: Environmental > Aquatic > Deep subsurface > Groundwater ... | reverse complement strand
GCACTGTTAAACCGGTGAAGGAAAGAAAATGTTTTGATCTTTGTTTTAAGTTATTGTATCTCATCATATACTTTCATTTTAGCAAAAATGAAGGCAAATGAGGAGTTATTATGCAATAGGTCTTATAAAAATAAGTATCTAAGAATTTAAGATTCAAGAATTTGCGGGGAGAAAACACAGCGGCCATCACGCCACCTGCTCGGACGGCCAACCGAGTCAGCGTACAAGTACCAGCCATCGCCATTCCAGTTCGCGTTCACGGCACAAAAATTGCCATTCTTGTCGCGAACATAAAAAATATTCGCCCAGCCATTAACCAGTAATACGCCTTTTTCACCATTTGGCTGTTGGCTTATAAGGTGAAAAACATGAGACAGCTTTGTCTCAATTTTCTCCTCGCCACCGAGCTCGGAAATAATAGGATCGTCAACCGACGAGACCAACAGCTTGTTGGAACAAAGCGTAGTTTTTACGATTGATTCCTCTATTTTATCTAAAAAAAACTTTTCGAAATTATCGCTAAGGTATACGATTTTAACCTTAGCTTTTTTGCCGGTGTCGACAATAAATTTTTCCTTAGCAATGAACTTTTCAGTCATTGCTGGGATAACTATTGTACCTACTATCTCTAGAATTTTTTGGGACTGAATTACTTCAAGCCCAAAAGCTTTTCTCTGCATTTTACGGGTAATTTTTTTACCTCGTCTTTTTGCCTCAAAGTAATCGCAGAAAATTCCGGATCCGATCAATTCCTGTAGCTGTTCGCTAGTTGGATTTTGATCGTCAATAAGTTTTAACACTTGAGACGCTTGCGGAAAAGTTGCTTTTGTTGTTTCCATTTCGCAATCCTTTCGGTATCCATTTGGTACCTTTTAGGCTAACATAAAAATAAAAACTAATTTTTAAAGACGAGTTAATTAAACCACATTTTGTTTAAAAATGCAAGCCCATCTCTTGATAAACATTGTCGGTGATGGGCATACCCACTTTTTTAAAAATTTCCAACATTTCTTTTTCAATAGCCACTAAATCATCTGGAGTATCACCTTCAAAACGACACTTGAGCATTGGCGAAGTATTAGAGGCTCTCATTAAAGCCCAGCCGTGGGGCAAATTGATTCTAGCCCCATCAACATCAATAAAATTATAATTGTTTTCTCTTAAATATTTAGTTAAATTGTCCACCCAGCCAAATTTTAACTCGTCAGGAGCGTCAATAAATATTTCCAAGCTAGCAAAGTATTTTGGCAAAGTATCAATAAATTCAGCCAAATTGGAGGTTTCTGAAGCCGCTTCTGCTAATTTTAAAGCAGCAAAAACCGCATCATCACATAAGTAATAATCTAGGGGGAAAAAGAAATGCAAAGTTATTTCTCCGCCAAAGACTGCGTTGTATTTTATAATATTGTCGGCTACAGCTTTATGATGGCAAATAGAAAAATGGGTTTTAATGCCATCCTTAGCCATTTCGTCTAAAAAGGCCTTGGAAATCCTCATGTCATGGATAATTGGGCCTTTTTTCCTCTTTAAAATGTTTCTGGCCAGCATTAACATAGAAAAATCACCGTTAACAGTTCGCCCAAAATTATCAATTATAGCCACTCTGTCTCCATCAGTATCAAAACAAAATCCAACATCAGCCTTCTCTCTAATAACCACCTCTTTAATATCTTTTAAGTTTTCCTCTTTATACGGATCGGGAAAATGATGAGGAAAGTTGCCGTCAAACTCCCCATAAATTGTTTTCACCTCACAACCCAAATTTTTAAATATGTTTTCTGGTACAAATCCACAAGCCCCGTTGCTTGAATCAATAATTATCTTCAGAGGCCTTTTTAATTTAATAATATTGGCAACATAATCTTCATATTCCTTGCCTACATCTAATTTTTCAATAGCACTAATCTGTTTTTGCACCAAGAATTCCTTTTCGCTCATAGCTAGATTTTTTATAGCATCTAGCTCCTCATTAATGATTTCTTCCACCATATCGCTTCCTGGCCTCTTAATGCTCATCATTAAGCCATTATATTCTTTGGTATTATGAGAGCCAGAAACCATTATACCCCCGTCAAATTTTTTATTAAAAATTGCAAAATAAAAAAGCGGGTCAGGCCCAATGCCAATATCCACCACTTCTTTTCCCCCGTCTAAAAGCCCTTGAATAACCGCTTTTGCCAAAGCGGAAGAGCTAATCCTTGTATCTTGGGCCACCACAATTTTTTTAGCCGTTGGATAAAACTCTGCATAAGAACGAGCAATTCTATAGGCTACTTCTTCGTTTAATTCACTAGGATAAATGCCCCTGATATCGTATGCCCTAAAGATACTTGGATTTATTTGCATAAGTTAGTTATTCTTAATTTAAAAATTTATTAAACGCTTTTACGCCTTCTTCCAAAAGGCCTCTAGCTTTTTCTTTGCTTTCGTCGCACTCTGAATAAATGCGAAAAATGCCTGGTTCGGTTTTTGACTGGCGAAACCAAACATAAGAATTTTCGTCCAAGTGGGCTTTTAGCCCGCCTGTTTCATCCCCTGTTTTTTTAATAACCCAGCCTTTTTCTTTAAAATAATTTTCAATTTTTTGCCTAATGACTACAGCTTGTTCAGGAGAGCAGGCAAGCTTTGTCCTGTCAGAAAAATAAGCTGGGTAATCAATTAAAATTTCTGAAAGCGTTTTTCCTTGCTCGGCCATCAATTTTAAAGCCAAAACTACTATCATTATGCCATCGCGGCATTTAATTGGCGCAATAACAACTCCAGCGCAAGAGCCTTCCCCCCCAATTATACTATTATTTTTTTCCATTGCCTCAACCACATTAATTTCTCCCACCTCAACTTCAAAAACCAAAGCATTATGTTTTTTAATAACATCTCTCACTAAATAAGAAGTAACATCATTAGTTGACACAATCTGACCGCTTGTTCCCTGTAAAATAGCGTCGCAAGCCAAAGCCAAAACATAATTTCCTGAAACATTAGGCGTGCCCATTTTTTGAGAAAAAGCAGAGCCTGGAGGAAGCACAATTTCCATTCTATCAGCATCGCAATCAAATCCGCAAGCAAAATCGTAATTGTTTTTAAGAAGCTCTGAAGCCAAGGGTTTTAGGGACTCTTCTTTTGGCTCAATAAGCCGGAAGAACTTGCCCGGAGTTTTATTTATTATTTCTGCTTTTACGCCGAGCTTATTAAACAGTTTTTCTAAAATCTCCACGCTGGAGCCACCGTTTGGGTCGGCTAACAAATAAAAATTTCTTTGTTTTATTTTTTTAAGTGGCTCCTGCCTAATTTTCTCTAAAACATAATTGATATAATTGTTAACCGCTTCTTGGTGCTTATCAATAATTTCCAAGTTAATTTCTTGCCTTTGAGTTGTTTTTTCTTGTTCTGAGCTATGCGCCAAATTTATTAGCCTTTCAGCTTCCTCTGGATATAAGATAGCGCCGTCATTTCTTAAAAATTTCCAGCCGTTAAATTCTGGCTCGTTATGGCTGGCTGTTATGTAAACCCCTCCATTAGCTTTTAGTTTAATTATTCCGTATTCAGCAACCTGCACAGGCACCAAGCCCAAATCAAAAACCTTTTTAATGCCAGCGTCAGAAAATCCCCTTAGCATTGCCTGTTTTAAGCTGTTGGTAGATGGCCGGCTGTCTCCAGCTATTACCAAAATATCGTCTTCATTATAAAAAAACTTAGCAAAAGAAAAAGCATACTTATAAGCTAATTTCTCAGTTATGCCTTGACCATAAACACCCCTAACCCCAGAAAACGATTCTATTAAATCTTGCATATAGATAATTTAAACCAATATACAATTATACTGCTAAAATAGTTGACTTTTCAATAGGAGTTGTTAATATAGGATTAACAATACACTATGAAAGCAATTATTTACGAACTCGCTTATTTGATATCTGGCCAACTTGATGAAATAGAGGCCCAAGAATTAGCGAAAAAAATAGAAAAAATATTAGGAAAGTCAGGGGCTATTGTAAGCTCTATTGAACCTAAAAAAATTAAATTAGCCTATCCTATTAAAAAACAACAGGAAAGTTTTTTGGTGAGTGTTGATTTTACTTCGGATCCAAAAAACCTTATTGAAATTTCCAAAGAAATGGAAAAAGAAGCTGATGTTTTAAGGTTTTTAATTATTAAAAAATCTCCGAAAAAGCAGGAAGAGCAAAGAGAGGAACAGGCAACAAGAAAACCTGTAGAGCAAAAAATTACTGAAGAAAAAATAGAAACACCGTCTGAACCAACTGTGAAGGAAAAAAGAAAAAAAGAAAAACCTGCTGAAAAAGAGCGCAAGGAAGAAGATTTGAAAAAGATTGAGAAAGATTTGGATGAAATACTTGGACAGTAAAAGGAATATCCCGATTAAACGCTTTTTGAGAGAGCGTTTAACAGGATCTAAGAATTCGTAAATTCATTTCATTCATTAACGACTTCTAAGACATGTTTCTAAACAAAGTATTTATTTTTGGAAATTTAACACGCGACCCGGAAAGAAAAAGTCTGCCATCAGGCATGGCCGTTGTTTCTTTGGGAGTTGCCACAAATAGAGTTTATATTTCCAACGGCCAAAAACAGGAAGAGGTTGAATTTCACAATGTGGTAGCATTTGGAAAGCAGGCAGAAGTTATTGCCCAATATCTTAAAAAAGGCTCCAGCTTATTGGTAGAAGGCCGAATTAAAACAAGGAACTGGCAAGACAGCGCCGGCCAAAAGCACTACAAAACAGAAATAATTGCCGATAGAGTCCAGTTTGGGCCAAAATCATCAGGCCAATCAACGGGTGGAAATTATGGAAACCCAGGATTTCAGTCCCCAACAGGTTCCGCGCAAACAATTCAGCCAGAGCCAGAAATACCGGTTATTGAAGAGTCTGAAGCCAATAACCCAGGTCCACCAATAACCAACGAGGGATTGATAGATGACGATGGGGAAATAGATGTTAAGGACATACCGTTCTAGGAGAACCCCAGTTAAACAGCTCCTTGAGGTCGCGTTTAACGGGGTATAAAAATTTCTAAATTCATTTCATTCATTAAGAATTTCTAATATGCACTGCCATTATTGTCAAAAAAATCAAAAAGAAATCGACTTTAAAGATACTTTAACCCAAAGAAGGTTTTTAGCTTTGTCTGGAAAAATTAAAGCCAGAAAAAAAACCAACCTTTGCGCCAAACATCAAAGAAAATTAGCCCAAGCCGTAAAACGCGCCAGAATCTTAGCATTACTACCATTTGTGCGACCATAAGCCCTCAAAAACCCGATTTTTAGGGAGCCCAAAATCGGGTTTTGACAGCAGGGATTGAGCCCGTTTCGTAAAACAAAAAACTAACACTTTTTGAACGATCGTCATAAAAGTGTTAGTTTTTTGTTAGTTAAACTTTTATTCAAAATAGCGACAGTCGTCTCAAAATTGAATTGTTTAATCTACTCGCAAGAAGCAGTTCCGCAGGTCATTACCCCGCCCAATACACTACAATATGTCCAACCAGCATCATTTGAATCTCTTATTTCTAAACAGCCCCCTTTTCCGCTTCCAGCAGAACCAATAATAATAGTTGTTGTAGCTGTTCCATTTGTCACATGTAAAGAAGTTCTGGGCGTAGTCGTCCCTATACCAAATTTTCCTAAGACATAACCGCCAACCGAAGCGGTTAAATATGAAACAGAGGTGGTTGCTAAAGTTGAAGTGCCAGTTACTCCTAAAGTTCCTGAGTCGGTTATAGAGTTAAATGTGGTTGTGGCAAGACCAGTTAAAGAACCTCCGTTGCCCAAATAATTTCCGATTAAAGTTAGATTGCCCGAACCACTTAATGTCATTAAAGCTGAACCCGTAGAGGAAGCAATTAACATTGGATTTACATTAACTCCTGGTTTAACAGAAAGCATTGAAGTCATTGAAACAGTGCCGATGTTAAGCTGACCACCTAGATATGATTTTTCAGTTCCCGCTGAATAAATTGCCCAGTTATTAGCTAATCCTTTTGATAAACTGGAAATGTATATGCCGTAATTATTCATTAACCTGCCAGAGCCAGAAACATCACTTATTTCAACTCCATATCTATTGGTGGTTGTGCCTACTCCCCCAATAGTGGGAATATCTATAAAAAAAACCATATAAATTGGGGAAAACAAAAACGCCCCGATTTCTCAGGGCGGTAGTAAAAATAATTTACTTTACTGGTAAATGTTAATCCCCGTCTCTTACCTCGCCCGCGAAATGCTGGTGTAGGGTAGAGCTAACCAAAGTTTGGTATGGCATACCTTTTTGTACTGCTTTGGCTTTTATCTTCTGCAAATCCCTGCTTGAAATTCTTATATTTATACTTTTTAGCTTATTTAATGTTTGCTTGGCAAAACCTTTGTACTTCTTTTTTTCGTCCTTTAAATTTTTAACCGATTTCAAATTACCAGATTCAACATCTTTTAAAACTTGCTCTTCGTTTTTTTCTAATTCAAAATATTTCATAGTTTTATTTAATTAAATATTTTTTTGTGGCTTTTCTACTGGGAATTATTGTTTTTAAAAAAACTTTTTCTTCATCCTCAACGAATGGCACAATAAAAACATATTCCTCAATTTTTATCACAAAGACTTTTTGATTAGGATATTTTTCTTTGTTTGCGTTTTCTAAAATATCCAATATATCGCCTGCCTCAATAGCCATTATAACATCTTCGAAACCAACCCCTCTTTCGCTTTTCAGTTTTTCGTTTTTCGCATTATCCCAATCAAAATATTTCATACTTTAATTTATTATAGACAAAGCATATCTTTTGTCAATAGATAAAATCCCCCACCTATTGGGCTGTCTCTTTTACTTTTTCAAAAATGGCTTTTCTTATTTCATCCTCTATTTTTTTATTGGCTTTTAAAAATTCTTTGGCGCCGTCAATGCCCTGGCCAAGCTTGTGTTCGTTATACTGAAACCAAGAGCCTGCTTTTTTAACCACATCAAATTTTAGGCCAGTATTTACAATGTCAGCTGCCTTAGAAATTCCTTCATTAAAATAAATATCAAATTCAGCTGTTTTAAACGGGGCGGCCACTTTATTTTTTACTATTTTTGCCTTTACCCGAGAGCCAATACTTTCTTCTCCTTTTTTAATTTGGGCCATTCTGGTTAAATTAACCCGAACCGATGCGTAAAACTTTAAAGCCATGCCCCCTGAAGTCGTTTCTGGACTATTGTGCACAATTATGCCATCAGCTAAAAAATTATGTAGCCCCCTTACGCCAATATCAAAACGCATCATACTTCTTGTTTTTGGCTTAACTTTAATGTCCAAAACAGGCACAGCAATTGGCTTGAAAACAACTTCGGAAAAAACAGGGCTAACATTAAAATAGCCCCTATATTTCGGTAATAACTTATAATCCATTGATGGGTGAACATACTTTTTTATTAAAGCTAAAAACTTTTCAGTGTCTTTTTGCGGGAAAGTTAATACTGGCTTGCTCCCACAATAACCCAAATTAGTTTCAATATCATATCTTGATTTTAATAAAATCTGTATCTGCGATTGGCTCTGTAGCGCAATGGCTTTTACACAAATTTGAATTCTGGCTTTTGTTTGCGCTTTATTTCGAATGTCTAAATGAGCATCATCCATATACCAAATTGCCAGAGATAGTGGAGTTAAAGCGCTTAAAAAATCAGACGATAAAACTTTATGTCCATCTTGATAAATTTCTTGCCTTAATGGGAATAGCTCTGGAAGTGGCGTGAGGTCAAATTTTATATTATTTTCATTTTCACAAACCGTAGAATTAATATTTTTAAATAAATCAGCTTTCCAATTTAAGTAATCTTTTTGTTTTAAGCCGTGGCCAAGACGAAATCTAACTCCATAGGAATCCTTCTTATACGTCCCGCTCAAGTTTCCATCCCCCATAATGCTACCTCTAATAATCTCCCATTGAAAATTACTTAATCTAAACGGGGCTGAAAGTAAAACCTTATCGCCAATTGAAATATTTTCCGCTTTTCGCCAGCCACTTGGGGTTAAAATGGGATGATTAGTAGTGCAGGCAATTTGCGCTTTGCCGTTTCCGTATGGCTTATATGCTGTAATTTGTAAAAATTTATCAGTAGCACCGTTTCTATACCAGCCAGAAATTTCTTTTTCTGTCATTTTGCCCTTTTTCCAATCATAAGAAACAATTTTAACATTTTTCTTTTGGTCTACTATTTTACCAATCCACTCGGTCGTGCCATCGCTTAAATTAACTTTTGACTTATAGTTTAAACAACCAAACATAACGCCAATTTTCATTCTGGTTTGATTAATAAATATAACAATGGTTTTTGTTTGGTCAATTATACCAGCCAGCTTTCTCATCGCTTGACTCATCAATCTGGCTTGCCTGCCAATATGCTGGTCTCCTATTTCCCCTTCAATCTCGGCTTTGGGCGTTAGAGCGGCCACAGAATCCACCACAATCACATCTACCGCTTTTGAGCGAACAAGTGTCTCTACAATCTGTAAGGCCTGCTCGCCAGAATCGGGCTGGGATATTAAAAGCTTGTTAATATCAACGCCAATTTTTTGAGCATAATCAGGATCCATTGCATGCTCTGCGTCCACAAAAGCGCAAACTCCGCCTTTTTTCTGAGCTTCTGCCACCACATGCAGGGCCAGGGTTGTTTTGCCCGAGCTTTCTCCTCCATAAATTTCAATAATTCTGCCCCGAGGCATTCCCCCAACTCCCAAAGATAAATCTATAGCAATAGAGCCAGTTGAAATAGAATCAACATTAACAGCCCTCACCCCGCTTAATTGCATAATAGCTCCATCCCCAAACCTTTGCTTTATTTCTTCCAAAGCATCATCTAATCCGCTTTGTTTATCAACTGAAGACGCTTTTATTAAAAGAACAGATTTTTCTTTTATTATTTTTTTTGCCATATTTGTATATCTCCGCCCCACTCCTTGGCCCGAAAGCCGAGGGGTGGGGCGGATAAGTTAGATTAATTTTTTCAGCTCTTCTTTCACGACTTCTCTGTCGTCCCAGGGAATTTTTTCTCCCTTGATTATCATTGACTGCTCCGCCCCTTTGCCAGTTATTAAAACAACATCTCCATCTCTTGCTACTTGAAGACATTTTCTAATACCTTCCTCTCTGTCCTCAATAACAAAAATATTTTGATTAATTATTTTTCCAGCTTGAACAGAAGCCACGGCAATATCTTTTATAATTTCTTTTGGATCATCATCATAAGGATCAACATTGCTCACTACCACTATATCAGCCAACTGGCCAGCTATCTCCCCCATCTTTGGACGCTTAGTTTTATCGCGACCTCCGCCTTCCGCCCCTAATAAAACAATTAATTTACCTCCCGATTTAACTAAATTACGTGAAGATTTCAAAGCCAATTCCATACTTTTTGGCTCGTGGGCATAATCAACCAAAACTAAAAATTTTTGACCTAATTCGATAGGTTCCATTCTACCAGGTAATATTTTCAAACCAAACAGCCCTTTACTAATTTGCTCATAAGAAATTCTCAACAAATCACAGATAGCAATAGCTGGCAAAGCGTTATAAACATTAAAATCACCCAATAGGTCTAATTCGTATTCTTTTTCTTTAAGATAAAAAGTCGTTCCACTTTCATTATTTTTTAAATTAATAGCATGATAATCTGCTTTATTCTTAATAGCAAAAGTAAATTTTTGTTCAGCTTTAAAGCTTAAAAAATACTCACTGCGTTCGTCATCGGCATTAGCTAAGATTGTTTTTTTAATATCGCGCCCAATCAAGTGCTTGCTTGGATAATCTATTAACTCTGCAAAAACTTTTCCCTTGGTTTCTTTATAATTTTCAAAGCTGTTGTTATGCGAAGGCAAGTGTTCTGGCGATAAATTGGTGAAAACTAAAAAATCAAAATAAATACCTTTATGCCTAAATTGTTTTATGCCTTCAGAGGTCACTTCAACAATCGCCAGAGAGCAACCTTTTTTTAACATATTTTTTAAATAACCCTGCACCACAAAAGGCCCGGGCATGGTCATATGATATTTATTTAAAACTTCCTCCTTGCCTACTCTAATATTGGCAGTACTTAACATGCCTGTTTTTAGCCCAGCTCCGCTCAAACAACTCCAAATTAAATTAGCAGTTGATGTTTTACCTTTTGTGCCAACGATACCAATGATTACTAAATTTTTGGAAGGAAACCCAAAATACAACACCGCCATTTGCGCCAATAAATAATGATAGGCCCCAACCATCCTCTCCCCCACCAATTTTTTAATTGTTGACTTTACTCTCATATATTACTTCCTCTCAAATTCTATGTCGCCAGCGTCGTGGTAGCCGTCGTTTTCAAGCAGGGCTCCACTCTCACCAATTAAAACTTCTCTGGGCTTAGCGCCATCAGCCGAGCCAACAATACCATCTTCCTCAAGCATATCTAAAATTCTAGCGGCTCTAGCGTAGCCAACTTGCAACCTTCTTTGTAGCAAGCTGGCTGAAGCCTTTTGATATTTCACCACTATTTCTTTGGCTTCTTCATAAAGCGGATCTTTGGCTGAAAAATTTACAATATCGTCGTGATTATTAGCTCCCACACCAGAAGCCATTAGCCTGGTTTGTGGCACTTCGCCGTCTTCCATCAAGCTGGTCTGTTCGTCCATATTTTCCATTTCCAAAGGAGAATTTTCTTTGGCAATAAAATCAACCACTTTTTTAATTTCAGCCATTGATACAAAGTTGCCCTGAATTCTTTTTGGCCGAGAAAATTCAGCTGAAATATAAAGCATATCTCCTTTGCCCAATAATTTTTCCGCTCCAGCTGAATCCAAAATAGTGCGAGAATCAATTTGACTCGCCACCTGAAAAGCAATCCTGGTGGTAATGTTTGCTTTAATAAGCCCGGTAATAACCTCAACAGATGGCCTTTGAGTGGCAACTACTAAGTGTATGCCAACAGCTCTAGCCAATTGGCTTAATCGCACAATGGCAGCCTCAACTTCTTTGCCCTTTGTCATCATTAAATCCGCTAATTCGTCAATAATTAAAATAATATATGGCATTGGCTCAGTGTCGTCTCCTGAATCCGCCACATTAGCTTTTTTAGCTACTTTTAAGGCCTTTTGTTGCTGGCCCTTATTGTAAGAAATAATATCTCTAACGCTTGCCTCTTGTAGCACTTCAAATCTTCTTTCCATTTCACCCACCAGCCAATTCAAAACATTAACCGCTTTTCTCGAATTTAAAATAACCGGGGTTAATAAATGGGGTAAGGCGCCATAAACTGGAAACTCCACTCTTTTTGGATCAATCAAGATAAGCCGTAAATTTCTTGGCGAATTGCGAAAAATTAGGCTGTTTATAATTGTATTTAAACAAATACTTTTTCCAGATCCTGTGGCGCCTGCCACCAACATATGAGGCATTCCTGCCAAATCAACACAAATGGGATTGCCCATAACATCTTTACCCAAAGCCAAATTTAAAATAGCTGATGGCTTTTGAAATTCCTGGCTTGATATAACTGTTCCCAATTTTACTTTTGCCCTCACGCTATTTGGCACTTCAATACCCACAAATGACTTGCCAGGAATAGGGGCTTCAATTCTAATTGGATGAGCCGCTAAAGCCAAAGACAAATCATTATTAAGACTAGTAAGCTTTGAAAGCTTAACTCCATCAGCTGGTTTTAAAGTATATTGGGTAACCGTGGGCCCCACGTTAATTTCTGACATTTCAACTTCAATGCCAAAATTTTGCAATGTTTTTTTAATGGCTGCTGCGTTAAACTCAATATCTCCGCTGCTTGGTTTTTCATCGCCAATTTCCAAAAGCTCAACTGGCGGAAATTTATATTGAGCATCAAAAAACACAGCGCTTTCAGCCGGCCTTAGCCTTTCTTTCTTTGTTTCCACCACAAGCGCCTTTTTAAGAGCTTTCTCTGAAACAGCGTTTGAAGTTTTAATAACTTCAACTGGCTTTATTTCAAACTTTGGTTTATCTTTATTTTCTCCTGCTAATTTAGCAAATTTTGCATCTTTTTCTTTTTGCTTTTCTTCTTTTGATTTGCCTTTGGGCAACATTTCAAAAACAATAATAGCCCCGATTAAAATAAAACAAACAAAAACAATGTATGAAACTGTATTGCCAAAATAGTGAAAAACTGGCCAGCCAAAAAGATAGCCGATCCAACCTCCCTTCTTTTCCACAACATTATGGGTGGCTAAAATACCCGAAATACCAATAGCGCAAAGCCCCAAAACAAAACTGGCTGGCAAAAATATCCGACGTTTTCTTGGCCTTAAGATTAAAAACCCAGTCAATAAAAGCAAAAAGGGCAACACATAAACCGCTTTACCTACCAAAAAATCAAAAACTTTAAAAATTGCCTGCCCGCCCGAGCCAGATTTCTGCCAAAAAGAAAAAGCTACTATTATAGCCAAAACAAAAAGGCAAATAGCCGCTATTGTTTTTTTAACCCTATCGGTTAAAACTGGCAATGTTTCTTTATCTCCAAAATCCTTGCCGTTTTTCCCATTTTTATTATTTTTTCCGTTCCCGTTTCTATTTTTAAATTTGTTTTTCTTTCCCATATGGCTTTGCTATTTATCAATTTTAGCACATAACCCAGCCCCCAAGCAATTGTTAAGAACCAATAAAAAACTCGCTTCAAAACGAGTAAAAACTATCTTTTGCGAATTGGCACTATGCCCAAATCCTTGCAAATTTTCTTGCCCAGTTCACTATTAATTTCATTATGCCTAGGCACTGTAGATATTCTTTTTAGGGCCGGATTATAAAAAACGCTATGATTTCCGCCCTCTCTTACTAATACGCAATTATTTTTTAAAAGATAATTAACAAGATCTCGGCGTTTCATTTTAATTTTATGTAGCCAAAGATAAGGTTTCCCTTATGACCTTTTGGCCTATAAGCGCTTTTTGGCTTAATATTCTGTTCGTTTCTAAAATTAAAAGCAAAGCCTCTTTAAGGTTTTCTTTTGTTTCTTGTAATGTTTTTCCTTGAGTGTTAACACCTGGTATTTCTTCTATCCAACCCAAGTAGCATTTTCCGCTTTTTTTATAAACTGCTGTTAGTTTTGCCATAAATTTAATTAATTTTATTATACCCCCAGCCCCTCCGAAGTCAAATTTTGATTTAAATAAAAATCCGCAAAGGTTGGTGTCCCCTCGCGGAAATTTGCGAAAAATTATTTGTAAATATCTTTTCGGTGTGCCACATCAACTAATTTAATCACTTCTGGATCAATAAAACAAAAAACTACCCGCCAGTCGCGAGTAATTCTAAAAGAATAAAAACCAACTAATTCAGCTACTAATGGTTTGCTATGCAAAAGTGGATTAAAGGGATTTTCACTTACAAATTCTAATTGCTTGGCTAATTTTCCTTGAATAACTCTTGGAAGCTTTTGGGCAGATTTTAAAAAGCTCTTTGTGTAAATTATTCGTGTCATTTTAAGGTGAAATTAAGAATTGAGTTTCTTTATAAAGTCATTGCTTCCGCAAAAACAAAATTCGCCCTTTTCCCCTATTTTACTTTTTATATTTTTTATAAAATCTGGCTTATAATTTCCTTCTTTATCTTTGCCTAAAACTCCAATAACAAAAGAGCGCAAAAACATATTTTCTGCTTGAAGTTGAGAAATTTTATTATTGATTTTTTCTAAAATTGCTTGGGTCATAGTTTTGTCTCTTAATAATTTATTATAGCCAATAACCAGTTTTAGTCAACGAAAAATAAAATAAAAATCCGCAAAGGTTGATGTTCCTCTGCGAATATGTTGCTATGTTACTTTGAATTACGAAATACCCTGTGAATAACTAAACCCCCTGTTTTCTGCTAAAATGAAAACACCCCCTTACAGGGGTGAAAAACTAAAATATGACCTCAATTAGGATATACAACCAATTGAGACAAACTGTAAACTGGTTTTATTCACAATTAAAATTAAATAAATTTGAAAAATTAAAAGGTCGAAAATTAGCTGTTTCAATTCAAGACATAATCACCTTAGCTCTTTTTAAACAAAGACAATGCATTTTAACCAAAAAATCAT
>Ga0210057_1006844_pt1 | contig 14072 bp, 14 predicted proteins | sample CryGeyCG2114_010_2_FD_183968 | JGI IMG/M metagenome (GOLD analysis project Ga0210057, IMG submission 183968) | Groundwater microbial communities from aquifer - Crystal Geyser CG10_big_fil_rev_8/21/14_0.10 (SPAdes) (version 2) | ecosystem: Environmental > Aquatic > Deep subsurface > Groundwater ... | reverse complement strand
GTATAATCACCTAAATGCACAGACCTAGAAACAGCTTTCTTATTCTTCAATTTCAAAATCAAAGTATACTTTCCAGGCAACTTACCTAACCATTTTTTCTCCTCTTTGCCAACTTTGCAATTATCCAAGATCCATTTCTTCGACGGTGCAATAACAGACAACGGCTTATTAATCCGCCTTTTCAAAGAATAAACATGTTTAACTGCTTTAGTGTTTGTTGCATCGCATCCAATCCCGTATATTGTATCAGTAGGATAAATAAATGCCCTGCCTTTCTCTACCAAAGAAAGATATTCAAATTTATTTTTAAGAAATTCTTGTTTTTTTATTACATTCATGTTATTTTATTAGATATCGTCTTATTTATAGTTTGCTAAATAGTTAAGTTAATGTTCTTTAAAAGCCATAATGGTAATAATAGACACTGCCATTAAAGGCAGTGTCGTATTTTAAGCCTTTGCTGATTCGACCAGTAAACGCTCAATGACACGTGCGACTTTAATGGAGCACGTGCTTACTATAACTATTTTAATTTATAATTATAGTTAGTGTGCTAAGTTTTCGTATAGTTTAAACAATAATAAAGAACTAAAACTCTGTCAACCTTTTAACCTTCTGATGATGTACTTCTGTAATATTCCCTCCAGAACCAACTTTCTTCTTTAAAGAGACAAAACCAGCAGAATTCAAAACTCCAACTTTCCTGAAAAATGTCTTGTAAGATTGCTCCCCTCCAGCATCTTCATATTTCTTAAACAAATCACCCATTTTTGAACCACTATTCAATTTCACAATTTCAAGTATTCTTTCACATTCTTCATCCAGATCAACCTTTGCATAAATGTCTCCACCTTTATCTAATACTGTGTCAACATGAGATTTAGAGATAATGCGTGAGCTCTTCTCCTCTGCACATTCTGCTGCTAATCGCATCAAATGCAGTCCTGAACGAATATCTTTCATTCCTACAGTATGTTTAACAATAGCAGTGAAAGCATCATCCTGTAAAACACCTTTTTTGAATGCAAAACCAGTGCGCTGTGCAAGAATATCTTTTATTTCTACACCATTATAATCTCTGAATTCCAATAATTCAGGATGAAGCCTGCTTTTAACACGTTCATCCATATCAACATACCACTGTTTGTAATTAGAAATAAGTATTACTGATTTTCTGTATATTGTTTCAAGCAAAGTATATAAAAAATCAAAATCTTCTAATTTATCAACTTCATCAAAACATAATGCTACAGATGCCTTGTTAAGTATCTGTTCAACATCCTTAAATATTTCATTTGTTTTTTTATTCTGATAAAATTTATACCCTACTGCATCGCATAAAGCAATTACAATTTTATAAGTACTGTTATGCTGCCAGCAGTTTACATAAAGTGGCAGAACTGAGTCATGCTCTTCTTCAAGTTCCTTGAAAACATGTTTCACTGCAAGAGTCTTGCCTATGCCTGGTCTTCCGTAAACAAGCATATTTTTTCCTGTTCTTTCAGAAAACAATGGTCTTATAGCATTTGCAATCGCAAACTGCTCTTTTTCTCTATGCAACAATAATTTAGGCTGAAACGAGAAATCAAGGGCTAGCTCATTCAAAAATAACGTTTCTCCTGACTTAAGCATAGAATCAAAAACTCCCATAGAAAAAAGAACATAACTTACATTTATATTAGTTGCGATCAATAAGCTCTTGCACCGCAATGACTGCAGAAACGATGATTTGCTGATAAGTGAGCGCCGCAATTAGAACAATAGTTGCCTTTATGAGTTATATGATGCTGCCCAGTATTTTTATGAGGAATTTTATGCTGTTGAGGCCTATGTCCAATCTGCCTTTGACGAGGAGCATTATTTTTCAAGTATGGGTTCTCCACCTTATCTAGGTTAACTGCTTTCCCTTCTATATCTGGAGGAGTTATAAAATCCTTAATCCTTGAAAAGGATATTTTTCCTAGTCCATAAAGTGACATCAATACTCCGAGCACAATAAAGAACTTTAAAGTATCATAAAAGAATATAGAAACTGCAATAACTAAAAACCCTATTGAAATAAAAATCCAGCCGCTTATCTTAGCCATTCAAATTCCATAGAAAAACAGCTATATAATAGTTACGGCTTCAGGAACCTTTTCCCATTCATATAAGGCACTAAAACATCAGGAATCTTTATACTTCCATCCTTTTGCTGAAAATTCTCTAATATGGCAACTATAGCACGTGAAGTTGCAACACAAGTAGCATTAAGTGTATGTGGCTGGTAGTTTCCTTCCTTGCCCCGAATCCTTATTTTCAATCTTCTGGCTTGATAATCAGTGCAGTTGCTACAGCTAACCACTTCTCTATAAGCATTTTGTACAGGATACCATACTTCTATATCATACTTCTTCGCTGCGACTGTTCCTATATCTCCTGTGCAGATGTTTACAATTCTGAAATGAAAACCTAATGATTCAAAAAATTCTTTAGCATTATTAAGCAGTTCTTCATGAAATTCCCAGCTTTTTTTAGGATCACAAATAATAACCTGCTCTACTTTGTTAAACTGATGAACTCTGAATATTCCTTTCTGATCTTTTCCGTGTGCACCAGCTTCTTTTCTGAAACAAGTACTCAACCCGCATAATTTTATTGGCATTTCATCATGTTCTAATATTTCATCATGATACATTGCAGTCATTGGATGTTCTGATGTTGCTATTAAATACAATTCTTCTCCCTGAATTTTATACATAACTTCTTCAAAATCCTTTAAATCTGTTACACCTTCATAAACATCCCTGTGCATCATAAAAGGAGGATACATTAATTTAAACCCTTTCTCATGCATAAAATCCATTGCATATCTTTGTAATGCCAAATCCAATAAGACTAAATCTCCTTTCAGAAAATATTGTCTTGCGCCTGCAATCTTTGCAGCCCTCTTTAAATCAACCCAATCATATTCTTCTAAGATGTCAATATGGCTTTTTGGTTCAAACACATAGCTTGGCTTTTTTCCAAACTCACCAATTACTTTATTGCCTGATTCATCATCTCCAACAGGAACATCTTCATGTAGAATATTTGGAAGCCTCATTAAGTAATGTTTTATCTCATTCTGAACATGCTTTTGATCAGCTTCAATAGTTTCTATCTGCATAGGAATCTTTGCAGCTTCGTTTAAGAGTTCAGAAGCATCTTTACATGCTTTTTTCTTTTGTCCTATTTCTCTGCTGATTTCATTTCGTCTGCATCTTAGCTTCTCTACCTTTTGCTTAAGTTCAAGTTGTTTCTTATCAAGATCTAGAATTTTATTTACATATTCTAATTTCTCCTTATCTTTACGCTTTTCCAGATCAGCCCTTACAACATCAGGTGTATCTCTAATTAGTTTTATATCAAGCATACCTAAAAAGGAAAAATAGGAATATATAAAGGTTTAGTAAACCTTTATTGACTTAAAGTAACTGAGTAAACTTTTTCAACCTTACCTGCATCATTGTACAAGCAAATGAAAGTTTCTGCTTTGACTCCACCATCATGTGGACCCATAAATTGCTTGTATGCACTATCATTAGCAATAAGCCTTTCAAAAGTTACTCTAAGATATGCTTCTCTTGAAACATGACATGCCATAATAAATGTTGCAGTATCTGCAAATGAAGCATCACCATTTAATGCATGCAAGAAACCATATTGCGGTGTTGCCAATGCCATTTTTCCAGCACCATTTGCTTGGAAAATCTTATCTACAGCATCTAATTCTGTATCAGCAACCATTTCAATTCCAGACAAATCAGCATTTGGTGTCCAGAAAAAGTAAGTTGGATTTTGACCTGTTGCAAAATATTCTGGAACAGTATAACTTTTCGGTTTAGAAACAACACCATCTCTATTTGAAACTTCTCCAGTTAAATGATTTACACTGTATGCTTCAGTTGTAAGACTCATTGACATTGTTTCTGCAATATCTAAGATGCGACTTGCTAATCCTTCAGCATTGTCATGTTCAATAGCAAGAGCACATCCACCTAATTCCTGCAATTCAGCTGTAAGTCCACTTCCTTGACCTTTAGCAACTTTTCCAACAGCACCTCTTCCGCCACATGCTGGTCCGTGATCAAGAACAATAACTTTTTCAAGATTACTGTACATGCCTAAAACTTCTCTAATATCATCATCAGTCATTGCTTCTGCTGCAGTCATATAAAAAACAGTTTCATTAATATGTTCTGCAATCATTGCAAGATTTTCTTCAGGAACACGTGCATCTGCACATCCAATCACAAGGTATTTTATTCCTTCCCTATTATTCTGTAAATTCTGCATTTTCGCAGCAAGCTTTCCAGCTTCAACTGCCTGAGAATTTGCTTTAACAAACATTTTAGCTTGACCTTCTAGAATGCTTAATTGTACTTCTGTTATATTTGTCATTTTTATTAACTCCATTATTAGTTTTTACTTAAAAATAGCAATTTATTTATAAATATAACCTATTTATTCTATATAGTTATTCACCGTAATTTACTTCTTAATCCTCTTCAATCTAAACACAGATTCTCTTTCCATCTCATCCAGTCTCATCTGAATGAATTTTCTTTGTTCTTCCATTCTTGGGATAACTTCAAACTCAAGAGCATTAACTCTTCTTTTAGTTTTTTCAATCTCCTGTAATAATTTTTTTATTGCTGTTTCGACTTCAGCAGCTTTAATAACTTTTTCAACTACTTCTTGAAAAGCATCTGTTGATTCATCAATTAATGCACTGCTTGCAATTGTTCCATAACCTCTATCAAAACCTTGTTCTTGTTTCTCATGTCCGATTTTTGGAACAACAACACCCATGATATTCTTCTGCTGAAGAGTAATTTCTGGTGCATTTTTAACTGCCAAGGATAAAGAAGTTAATACCATATCACCTTCAACTGTCCTTGCAACATTAATTTTTCCAAGAGCCTCTTTATATTCTTCTGTTAATTCCTGTCGTAAAGTTTTTGCTTGCTTCAAAATCTCAAAAAACTCAAGAATTAGACCGTCTCTTTTCTTCTTTAAAAGATTGTACCCAGATTTAGCTAGCTTAATCCGCGTTTTGAGCTTCATAAGCTCGCTTCTTGTGGGCTTAATGTTTTCCGCAGCCATTTATTATCACTCTTTCTTGTAGTATTTCTCTTTTAATTTAGGATCAATTCTTGTTAATTCATCCCTTGGAATACTGCCAAACAAATTCCATGATAAATCAAGAGTTTCATTAATAGTTCTGTCTTCATCACGTGCTTGTCTTACAAATTTATCTTCAAAAGCAGCTGCAAACTTTAGCAAACGCAAATCTCTTTCATTCAGTGCTTCTTCTCCGACAATTGCAACTAATCCGCGCAGGTCTCTTCCTTCAGCATAGTTTGCATACAGCTGATCAGAGACATTTTTGTGATCATCTCTAGTTTTATCTCCACCAATACCTAAATTCATTAGTCTGGACAAACTTGGCAGAACGTCAACAGGAGGATAAACACCTTTTCTGTGCAGTTCCCTTGATAAAACAATCTGGCCTTCTGTGATGTATCCAGTCAAATCTGGAATTGGATGTGTAATATCGTCACCAACCATTGTTAAGATAGGTAATTGAGTTACAGACCCTTTTTTGCCTTTAATCATTCCTGCTCGTTCGTATAACATTGCAAGATCAGTATACATGTATCCTGGATAACCGCGTCTTCCTGGAACTTCTTCTCTTGCTGCTCCTATCTCACGCAAACTTTCACAGTAGTTTGTCATGTCTGTTAAAATAACAAGCACGTGCATGTCTTTTTCAAAAGCCAAGTATTCTGCAGTTGTTAATGCCATCCTTGGTGTAACTAATCGCTCAACAGCTGGATCGTCAGCCAGATTCAAAAACACAACGCTTCTGTCTAATGCTCCAGTTTCTTCAAAATCTTTCATGAAATATTGCGCTTCTTCATTTGTAATTCCCATTGCTGCAAAAATAACAACAAAATTTTCTTTTTGTCCAACTACTTTTGCCTGTCTTGCAATTTGCAGTGCAATTTCATTGTGAGGAAGTCCGCTTCCTGAAAATATTGGCAATTTTTGCCCACGCACAAGAGTATTAGTTGCATCTATTGTACTTATTCCTGTTTGAATAAAATCACTTGGCTGTACACGTGAGTAAGGATTGATAGCTGCTCCTGTAATATCAAGTTTTTTCTCTGGAATAATTTCTGGACCACCGTCAATTGGCTTTCCTGCTCCGCTAAGAATTCTACCAAGCATTTCCCCGCTTACATTCATTTTAAGTGATTCACCTAAAAAGCGAATACGTGTACTTTTGTCAATTCCTGATGTGCCCTCAAAAACCTGAACAATTACAATGTCATCGCTTGTGTCAAGAACTTGTCCATTTTTTGTGATACCGTCAGGTAGATTAATTTTAACTAACTCACCATAACTAACTGGCTCAGTTTTTGCAACAAAGACCAATGGTCCTGCTACTCTTGTAATTGTTTTATACTCTTTCATTGTGATGCACCCCCTACTTGTGCAAATTCTCGCTCCATTTCCTTTTCAACTCCATCAAGAAGCTTTTTGTAATCTTTTGTAAATTTTGCTTCTGCTATTTTATTTTTTGATTTTATGCTAATAAGTGACTTGATTTTCACTCCCTTAGCAAGAGCTGCTTGAGCAAGATCTCCATACCTCAATACAATTTTAATCATATCATATGATTTATCGAGAGTACAATAAGTATCAATTTCGTGGAATGCATTTTGTTGTAAAATAAATTCGCGAATTAATCTTGCAACTTCTAATGTAAGCTGTTCTTTTTCAGGTAGTGCATCACTTCCTACTAATTGAACAATTTCCATTAATTTCTCTTCTTCTTGTAAAATAATCATCATTTTCTTTATGATGTCTCCCCAATCTTCTGCAACATTTTCTTTATACCAATCCTTTAACGATTCATGGTACAAAGTGTAAGAAGTCAACCAGTTAATAGATGGAAAGTGGCGCCTCTGTGCAAGCTTTGCATCCAAAGCCCAGAAAGTTTTGACAACCCTAAGAGTATTTTGAGTAACTGGCTCAGAAAAGTCTCCTCCAGGAGGACTAACTGCTCCTATAACTGTTACGCTTCCTTCTTTATCTACTCCTAATGGGATTCCTATACCTGCTCGTTCATAAAACTCTGCAAGCCTAGTACTTAAATAAGCTGGATAACCTTCTTCTCCTGGCATCTCTTCCAAGCGGGAAGAAATTTCTCTCATTGCTTCTGCCCATCTGCTTGTTGAATCTGCCATTAGTGCAACTGAATAACCCATGTCTCTGTAATATTCTGCAATTGTAATCCCAGTATAAACACTTGCTTCTCTTGCAGCAACAGGCATGTTTGATGTGTTTGCAATCAATACTGTTCGATTCATCAATGGTTTTCCTGTTTTTGGATCCTTTAGATGAGGAAATTCATTCAAAACTTCTGTCATTTCATTTCCTCTTTCTCCGCATCCAATGTAAACAATAAGATCTGCATCACACCATTTAGCTAGCTGTTGCTGTGAAACTGTTTTTCCTGCACCAAATGGACCAGGGATAGCAGCAACTCCACCTTTTGCAAGAGGAAATAGTGTATCAAAGATACGCTGTCCTGTAACTAATGGTTTTTTTGGCGCTAGTTTTTTTCTTAATCTTCTAGGAGATCTAACAGGCCAGTAATGCATAAGCATTAATTCTGTTCCATCTGAAAGTTTACCAATAACTTCATCAACTGTATAAGAACCTGATTTCAAAGAAACTATTTTTCCTTTAGATTTAGGAGGAACCATTATTCTGTGAATAAATCCTTCAATTTCTTCAACTTCACCAAGAACATCGCCCCCGTTTACTTCTTGACCAACAGATGCTGTTGCATTAAATTGCCATTTCTTATCAAATGATATTCCATTGGCATCAACACCGCGTTTAATGTAGCTCCCCATTTCTTGTTCCAGAATAGGTAGCGGCCTTTGGATGCCATCATAAATACTTGTTAGCAATCCTGGACCTAATACAACTGATAAAGGCTTTCCAGTGCAAATAACTGGTTCTCCAGGAGTAATACCTGTAGTATCTTCATAAACTTGAATAATAACCTTATCACCATCAATTTGAATAACTTCTCCCATAAGTTTTTCATTGCCAACTCTCACTATATCATACATACGAGCTGAAAGATTTTTTGCAACTACAACTGGACCAGCAATTCTGTAAAGTACTCCTTTTGAAACTGCTTTTGTTGGTGCTTCTTTTTTTACACTCACCTTGCTTTTTGAATTTGTTTTTCCTTTCACTTTTTTTGCCATCTATCTCACCTTGTTATTTGATTATTATTGACTCCAGAGATCCACACCTATGGATTTCTTAATCTTCTTTCGCAGTGCTTCATTGCTTGTTGCATCTGTTGATAAAACAACAGTAACAGGCTTCACTGCCTCTTCAACTTTTTCACGAAGATCCACAGATAACTGCATTACAGAATCTTCATCTGTGATTATTATTCCAACATCCTGGTTTTCCATATATTTCTTAAAATCTGTTTCAGGCTGGTCTGTTTCAATAGCTTCTATGCCTGACAATCTAAATCCTAATATAAATTCTGATTTACCTAAAGCAATTATTTTGTACATTATTCTATCACCAGTTGTTTTGAAAGGAATTCTTCATTTAGTCCAAGTTGCTTTCCTTTAATCAATGTGCTTAAATTTTTAACTTCAATCTCTTTTGCAAACATATAACCCAATAAAGTATCAACGCTTAATGGAAACTGATGTAAAAGAAGTGTACTTTGCCGCAATAGCCAAACATCTAATGCAGCTTCAAATCTTGTAAGATCTTTTTTAGCAAGAGCATCTGTATGTTCTTTAACTATATTTTTTATCTTTGTTTTCTTTAAACCTTCTAACATCCCTTCAAAATCAAGCTTTGCAAGTCTGCGAAGAGTTGCCTGACTAAAAATATCTCCACCATCAAAAAAGAAACTGCATAATCTGTCATATTCCATGTTTGTTCTTTTCAATCTTAATAATAATTGAACATTCAAAACATCAATTTGTAGTTCTAAGAACCCCCTGAACAAAGAGTATTCCCCAGATAAACGCTGAATAAATTTAAACAAGAAAATATAATATTCTTTATCCAAAAAATTTTCAACTTCAAGAAGAGACTTTTCTTTTTTATAATAAGATATTGCAGATCTATACTCTCTTTCCATAAATCCTGCTTTCTTTAATATATCTTCAATAGAATCCTGATCAAAAAATGAAAGAAGAACTTTTTTTCTTAATAATCCTAATGGCAATAACAGATCACTAACTGCTTCTTTACTTTGTCCTGCTGTTTTTGCCCGTAGAAGTGTTTTAATATTATAAACATCATATTTTTTAAGATGAGCATAAATTAAATAATTCATTTCTTTAGAAGAAATCAATTGTAGTTTGCGTAGTCTGCGAACAAAATTAGCATTAATCGCTGCCTCTATTAATGCATAACCCGATAATTCCTTGCCTAAGAGATGAATATCCTCTTTGTAATCGCCTTCTTCAAGATATTTTGCAATCTCGCTTGCATGCATCTTCATAAGTTTATCATAATCTTGTTTACGATACAATTTTCCTTTCATAGCCATAACTCTTACATAAGTGTAAGGATAAAAAGCAACATGGATTTTGTCAGGATAAGTTTCTTTAAACATTGGATTATTTTGCAGAAAATAATATTTCCGCAACCTCCTGTAATTTTCTTTCTTTAAGCATGCCAAGTAAAGAATCAAAGCTGTAATCAATTCTGATTGTTCCATCTTTGCTTTCCATGATCAGGCCGCCAATCATGTTAGTAACATGAACATTTTTGCAAAAAGATTTTACAATTGCAACATCCTGTTTTGCACAGTATATTCTGCCAAGTGTGCATTGTTTCTTTGCACGTTGAAAAAGCTTGGCCAATAACTTACTTTTTTCTGATGTAGTAAGTTTTGAAAGATTTTGTTCTGCATCCTCAAAAAGTTCTGCAAGCACTTCTTTCTTCTTTTGAAAAATCTCTTTCTTTGCATGCATTTTCATACTTGCATCATATTTTCTTTCTAATGCGGCAAGTTCTTTCTCCAGAGATAAATTAACATCTTCTTCAAAATGATCAATTACTGCATGAGCTGACTCAAGCTCTTTCTTTGCTTCTGCTTTTGCATTATCAATCAGTTTTTTTGATTGTGCTTCAGCATTATCAATTATTTCCTGTTTAACTTGTTCTAATCCCATCTCTATACACCTTCGAAATTAAATCTCACACAATGAGAGAGCTTTTTCAGCTCTGCTCAGTGAGATATTTACTTCATTTTGAATTTTAATTCAAAATGTTTAGCGCAACACTTATCCTACTAATCCTAAGATAAGAATTGCAACTACAAGGCCAAAGATAACTAGAGTTTCAGGGATAACAGTCAAAATTAAACCTTTCCCGAAAAGCTCTTCCTTCTCTGCCAATGCACCTACTGCTGCAGTTCCGATTGCCTTTTCTGCAATCGCGCTTGCTATAGCACTAAGACCGAAAGCAAGAGCTGCTGCAAGAGCAACATATCCAACACCTGTTGTTATTTCAGCTACCATTTTTTTACCTCCAATATTATATTTTTATTATTATGTTTCTTTATCTTCACCAAATGCAACAAATGGGATTCCTCCTCCTTTATAAAATTTGGAAAAAAACTCCACATAATGAAGCCTAAGCGAATGTAAAAATGGGCCGATTATGCCCAATGCTATGTTAACAGCATGACCTAATATAAGTATTAATATTGCAACAACTATATACACCCCGCCTCGTTCCATAAAAGGCAGTGCAAGTTTTTCATTAACAACTACAGCTAATCCAACAGATGCCAAACCAACTGCACCAAGACGCAAATAAGATAAAATATTAGTAAATATTGCAGGAATCTCAACAAGTCCTTGAACTCCTTCACCTATAAAAAGCATGATAGCTGCTATTCCAATAACTGCCAAACCTATACCAATATGGAAAGGAATCATTCCAAGACCACTAAGCGCTACTAATGCAACTCCTAACTCCAGCACATACCAACTAATCTTTGCAAAAAATGCATGTTTAAAACCATGTGAAACAACTTCGTTGATAAATCCCAAGAATAATCCTAAATTAACATGCAAAAATCCAAGTAGTACCCCTATAATTAATACTGTTGGCAAAGTGTTTCCTAAAACGTTAACCTCACCATGTAAACGATTCATCAAACGTGGGAATGAATAAACAACTTCTCCATGAATTGTTTCCTGATGCAATGGAATTCCATACTGCATCAAAAATTCTCCAGTATGTTCTGACACAGATTCAAAACCCATATATTCTCCAAAAACAAATCCAAAGAATATCGTAAGAACTGAACACAGCATCATTGCTGTTAGTAAATTCCTTGCTTTTGGCATTTTCCACCACAACAATGAAAATAATATTAATGTCAAAAATCCATACCCAACATCACCAAGCATTAAGCCAAAGAAAAATGGAAATGTCACAAACAAAAAGAAGCTTGGATCCATTTCTTTATATGTTGGGAGTGTATAAAGATGCATAAAAAATTCAAATGGTTTTACGAAAAACATATTTTTCATAACTATTGGAATTTTATCTGTTTCTGAAATAGGTAATATTTCAATATGAACTCTGTGATTGGTTTTCTTTTCTAATTCTTTTTTTAAGAGATTATATTCTTTTGAACTTACCCAACCTTCAATAATGAAAGCATATTTTGTTTCAGCAAATCTAAGAGGTGCTTGTGATTTCTCTGCTTCTTTGGTTAAATAAAAAATGGCTCCAGCCAAAAACCCCGCATTCTCTACAGCAAATTCTTTTTGCTGTTCTTTTGCATGACTAAGATCCTTTTCAAGAAGATCTATTGAAATACTTAATTTGTGTATATGTTCTTTTGGATTTCCCTTATGTTCTGATAAATCAGAAAATTCCACCATATTAAAACCATGTTGCTGAAGTAATGTAAATATTTTGTTATAATGTTTCTTTGGAGCAAGTACACCTACAAAACACTTATCAGCATATACAGATGAAGCAAAAGATAATTTATGTGTAATTTTAGATAAAGCTGATTCTAAACCTTCATTTTTTGTTACTGTTCCTATAAAAACATCCAAATAATTGTATGGTTTTAAAATATCTGAGTCAAAATTTAGATATTTTAAAATGTTTAATTGATCTAGAATAATCTTTTTTTTGCTTATGTTATCATTTAATTTGAAAATAAGATTATCACTCTCTTTAGATTCTTCTGCTATTTTTTTGATTTTGTTTTCAATTTCAGTTATATCTTCTGAAACATTTTCTTTTTTTATGTCAGAAACTCCAAAAGATGATAGCAATGATTTTGATTTAACAAGTAATCCAGATATTCTTTCAGATTCACCTATAGGGTTGCCTATATCTAATTCTTCTGTTTTTGTGTGATCAAGAAGATGCATCAATTTTAGTTTATGTATAATTTCAACTGTAAGAGGGAGCTGTTCTTGGGCCCCTATTATTTTAATTTTTGTCATTCGTTGTGTCTTCAGCATAAATTTATCACCAGAAATCTATTCTTTTTGAATCTGCTCCTTAAACTCTTTCAAAACAAAAGACAATGCTCTTTTTTTGTTCTTTTCTGCTTTTAACGCAATTTGTCCTGCCTGTTTTTCAGCTTTTTTCTGAAATTTCTGTTGCTCTTTTTCAAGTGCTTTTTTTCTATCTTTTATTTTAGAAAGTTTATCTTCAATAATCTCTGCTTTTTTATCTGAGATAAACAAACTCGCATCATTTTTACCTTGTGCTATGACTTGTGCCGCTTTTTCCTTTGCTTTTTGTAGAATATTATCAGCACGTTCTTCTGTTTTTCTTATATCTTGTAATAATTTTTCCACATTATCACCTTGTAAAGTACAAATTCTACCATTCTTTTAAATATATACTATAGAGTCTATGAAAACTATATAGTTTTAACGGATCACTCCCTCTAATTCATACAGCATAGACCAATCAATAAGCAGTTCAGAGATATTAACAATATGTTCTTTCATTCTCTTTTTCTCATATGTTGCTATATCATGGACTTTAACATTTTCAATCTTTTCAACCTTTTTTATAAAAGATATTGAAACGTTATATGAAAGCGAAAATTTCGAAGACCCAATGTTGACTAATAAATCTTTCAATGAATCAATAACATTAAGAATTTTTTGTAAGAACTCTTTATCTGACGACTGTGCATTATTAAGAAGGTCAACCAGCCTCTCTAATTCACGTGATATTAAAGAAACATAATAAAGCTCCACTATTCGCAGTTGTGAACTGTGATGCAAAGTATAAGCTTCTATAATTGATTTCTCCAAAAGCAGCTGGCTTCTGTCAATTTCTTCCTCATATCTATTGACCAGTTCTTTGTTGTAATTCTTCATCATGACAACAAGCATATTTCTTATTTTCCTGAGCATTGTTTTCAATAATGCGCCCACATCTTCAATAACAATAGAACTTTCGCATGTAATTGAATGTTTATTAAGTTCAACTAATTCTAAACTAATCAGTTTCTTTTGATCAAGAAGCTTTGTATAATCTATATTTTTATCAAGCTCTATCCTAAATCCCGATGCAGGAGCCAAATAGCTTGCAATAATAAGCTTATGGATAATATCAAGATTATCTTCCTTAATTCTTAATAAAAGCTCCTTTTTTTTAGTTTTTTTAAGCTCTGATGAGAGAGTCAGTGTGCCGTCCTCATTGACTTTAGTCATAACTTTACATTTAGAGGATAATTTATGCTGTTTGCACCATGCTGTTGGAAGGTACACATAGTGCATATTCCCTGTTTTCTGTACATTTCTTACATCCATAAATAGTAACTATTTAGTACCTATATATAAATATTTTGGACAAACGACATTGTCATCTCTTCGTCATCTGTGTTTTTGCCTTGTATTTTATGAGATTTAAGAGTTTGTTTCTTCCAAGTTTAAGGTCAATTTCTGCTGCTTCAGCGGGAGTTTTTCCTTTGAGTTGTTGAT
>Ga0210057_1006841_pt1 | contig 14073 bp, 9 predicted proteins | sample CryGeyCG2114_010_2_FD_183968 | JGI IMG/M metagenome (GOLD analysis project Ga0210057, IMG submission 183968) | Groundwater microbial communities from aquifer - Crystal Geyser CG10_big_fil_rev_8/21/14_0.10 (SPAdes) (version 2) | ecosystem: Environmental > Aquatic > Deep subsurface > Groundwater ... | reverse complement strand
AAGCCTAAAGTTGTTGAAGTGGAGTTGCCCCAAGAGTTGACTGTCCAAGGAAAACCAAAACCATCAAAGCCATCCAGAGTGCCTGTCCAATCACCTGTAGCGTCAAGAGTTAAGGCATTGCCGGTATTTTGTAATCCCGAGCCAAGAAGATTGTTAAAGGATTGACCGTTGATAACAAGATTGGTAGTGCTTGCAGTAGCGAAGGAACTGTAAACAGTAGAGGAAGAGTAGTTGAAAGATTGATTGACTGTCCAAGTGTTGGCATTGGCTAAGTTAAGACCGACTGTTCTAGCGATGCCTCCGTTGTAACTTCCAGAAAATGTCAGAGTTGTATCGGTAGCGGTGAGGTCGGCGAGGTTTGAGCCAAGAGCAATACCGGAAATGGTAGAGTTGGAGAGACCGCTGTTGTCTAGGGTGCCCGAGACATTAGGAGTGAAGGTAAGAGCGCCAGCCGTTGGCACAATATTTTGAGCCAAGGTTAATCCATTAAATGATTGAGTGGTGGTGGAGAAAGTTAGATAATTTTGTGTTGTTGTAGAATATCCTGTACCAAATGTTGTAGTAGCGGCAGAATATATTAACCCTCCCGCGCCCACAGCCAAACCGCCGGATGAGAGTGAGGAGAGAGTAAGTGAAGAATCCAGACGAGTTGAACCTTCTACAGTCAAGTTACCACCCAAGTAGGTGTTGTGAGCGATAATGTCGTTGCCAACAAAATTATGCGTGCCTTCCACTTCTATATCATAAACTTTCTCCGCTGGCAGTTTTTCTATTTTGACTATTTTGTCCCAAACTGCTTTACCTGTTTTGGTTCCGGTCTCCCCCTTAAGGTAATGAGGATTAAGGGGGTTATTTTCTAGAGAAACAGCCAAGCTATCCGCCACCGCAATTTCATCCCCTTCTTTTATCCCCTTGACCTTTGTCCACACTCCATCCTTGACAAACACAGGAGTATTTTGATAGGATGTAGGCACACCCGAAACGGACGCGAACGTAGCGTCCGTTTCCTTTTCTCCAGTTTTCTCTATACTATTCCTTACATTGCCAAGATGTATAAAAGATGGACCAAATAATTTTGTCAATTCTTTGGCAGTTCTGTCTGCCATACCTATTAGCCATATCTTTTCCTTTATCCCTTTTAAGTAATCAAGTACCCAGAAGAAATCACCATCTCCGGTGAGTACTACTGCTTTATTATATTCATCTTTTATTTTCATCATTTCAAATGTCATCTTAGAATCGGTATCCGCTTTTTTCTTTCCATTTCTAAACTTTTTTAGAGTCACTAACATGAGTTCATAACCTAGAGAAATGAGTTCTTTTTGTAATTTAACATCAGAAACTTTACTTTCATCTATAGCACCAAAATAGAAAATCCTAGAGACGCTAAATCGAGAAACTAGATAACTTTTCAATTTAGTAAAATCAATTTTCCAGCCCGCTTCTTTGGTGCCATAATATATATTTGACGCATCAATAAACGCAAAGGTTTTTAATTCTTTTTCTTTTTGTTTAACAATCTCCTTCGGTAAAACCAAATACGGATGCTCGCTGGTGGTCCTTATAGTTTTGCCGGAGGCAGTGGTGATTTTGTAAATCTCCTTCTCACCCATATACATTAGTTTGTTCACTCTTGACCAAACTAGTTTGCCCGTGCGTTCATCCAAAGATTGTATTTCATCTCCTTCTTGTATGTCTTTAATTTGGACTTCATCATAAATATATTTTTCTTCAGTCTCCCCCTTAGGGTAAGGGGGATTAGGGGGGTTAGTTTTTGTTCCTGATTTTGAATTATTCTTCCGTCTCCTTCTGCGCAATCTAGTATCCCCCGTCACACAGTGAGTAGCTACCGCAAAGCCAAATGCAGGTGAGGTAGTGGCCACTCCCACTCTCCCCGTTGAAAAATCATAAACCAATCCTCCATTTCCAATATTTAATCCTCCAGCTATGGTAGAAGTAGCGTTAGTTGATGTGGCGTGGAAGTATTCGGCCACTACCGGACCAACAACCGATAGTTTTGCATAAGGTGAGGTAGTGCCGATGCCGACAGCACCAGAAGTCCTATAAACATTGGTGCCATCAGTTGACCAATTGCCTACTGCCACTCCAGCGATAATAGAACCATTCCAATACAAATCGCCAGAAGTATTGTAAAGACGAGAATAGGTATTAGCGGGAGAAGATGCTTCAATATAAAATGCCCCATCCAAAGTTAGAGCGTCTTGCCGAGTAGTGGTGCCGACAGAGAGCCATTCGGTAGCCGTCAAATCAGAGACCGTAGTAGAGCCGGTAAAATTGGCAGCTCCACTAACCGTCAAAGCGCCAGTTGAAAAAGAAGTAGCGATTGAAGTTTGAAAATCAGAAAGGTCATCGCTCACATTTGATATAGAATTACCAAAATTATTTATTATGGTGTCATTTTGTCTGGTCACATAGTAACGATTAACATTAGGAGCAATAGGACTAATTAAAAACCAATTTTTGAGCTCTTCAAATTTTTCACCTATTCTTAAATCAACATAATCTTTATCAGTATTAGCAACAAAGACAGTCTTAGCTATAAGCTGGGTAGTTTGAGTAGTTTGAGAACCAGACACAGGTGAAGTTTTGTCAAAATTTTGCTCTACCAAAAAAATTCTTTCTTCTATCCACGGTCTGACCATTTCATAAGCCGTATCCTTTATCCAACCACCAACCAAGCCCCAAGTATTTCCAGAAAATACAGAGGCGGCAAGACCTTTACCATTTTTATTTACATCAAATAAATCTGTCTTAAATTTTGTAAAAGCGACTTTTGTTTTTTCGGTATAAGGTCTATACAAAAAAGATATTTCTTTTTTGGCATTTTCACCCAAATTAAATGAAGACAATTTTCCAATATTGTCTCTTTCAAAAACAAAGGTCCCAATCGTTAATAAAATCAAAGAAGCTATACTGGCATTTATTGCAAATTTTTCAAAACCAGACTTCTGTTTTGACCCCTTTATTACATTCTTTATATTGGCAAAGGCAGAATATTTAATCTCCTCCATATCAAGCTTTTTTTTCAGAATTGGAAATAATTCTTTTTCATCGTTGTGATATATAGGTTTTATCCCCCTGACATCTCGGATATTTGATATACCCGCAATCAATCCTTTTTCATCTTTGTTATATATAGGTTTTACTTTCTTGACATCTCGTATACTCGAGATGTTTAGTTGCAAACTCTTTTTTCTTGAAAATAAGGCCTCTTTTCCACTTACTATAATTTCAGATTTTGGCTCTGATTTTTCTTTAGATTTTTTCTCTATTTTCGTTTCTTCTTTTTTGTTTTTTAAACTTGATTTTTCTGTTTTTAGTATCTTCAAACTTGAGACTTCTTTTTTTGATTTACGAGTTTTGAGAGTTTTTTTATGAGTAAGTAGATTTTTATCCTTGTAATTTAAAATTTCACTTTCCAAAACATACCAGCTTCTACCGACTAAATTTGCTGGAATTTTTTTAGCTCTACAAAGTTGACCAATATAGTCGCTAGTATATCCGGTAATTTCTGTAGCTCTTCTTGCCGAGATGTATTTCTTACCTTTTAAATAAATAGTCTTATTCACATAATATATTATACTATCTCGGCAACCGAGATGTAACAAAATTTATGTGGATAATTTTAAAAAAAACTATAATTTTTAATTTCTAATTTTCAAATAATTTTTAATACAAATTGAGAATAATTTAGTCCAAATTTAACCCTATCAAATTATTAGATATAAACAGAATTAGTTAAATAAGCCAATATTTTTTAAAATTAAAATTAAAAATTTCAAATTAAAAATTAACAAAATTATCCTAAAAAAGTTTTTTCAGTTATCCACATTACTAAACTTACATATTCATTAATATTTCAGTATACTTTAGTAGTAATGTTTATATATCTTTAGTAAGGTATTAAATTATTAATAAAATTTTAAAAAATGAACCAATATATAACTATAAAAGAGGCCTCCACTATATTAGGAGTAACCAAGCTCACTCTTAGAAATTGGGATAAGTCCGGCAAGCTCCTAGCTCACCGCCACCCTTTTAACAACTACCGAGTTTATAAATTAGAAGATATTGACAAAGTCTTAGAAATGATTGAGAATGATATTTTCATTGTTAAAAAGAAAAAAGATGAACTTCGCAAATTAGCTGTCAAACATTTAGAAGAGGAGTAGTATTTAATCTTAATAAAAAATTACAATCAACTTCAGACAAAAAGCAGACTTATAAAATTAAACAAATTTTTATTTTTTTCTCATAAAATCTAAAAATTCACCCGCAATCAAAACTACTCTATCAAAATAAATACCATAAAAAATCAAAAACGACCAAATAAAAATAACCTTCATCTACAAAATTTACACACCATTTTAAATTATTTTTTAGTCCATTTCCAAATAATATTTTCATCAAATTGATACTCCCAGCTTAACTCTCCTCTTTAGATTAAAATCATCTTCCGGTTTATTTTTTTTATACAAAATCTATACTAAATTTATATCACTTTTACATCACCCTCTCTCCGTAGTCATATCATAGTTCCCTTATATTTATATAATATTAGTATTATATTTCCTCCATATTCATCTCATATTTATATCATATTTTAACACACTATCCACCCAAAATCTATACTAAACGCTTAGCGTCTCATATAAGACGCTAAGCGTTTAGTAGTTATCCACACACGGTTTTAATCAAATACTGTCTCAAATACTGTCTCTTTGATATACTTAATATACTTTAAGGATACAACTTCAAATACCTAGGTTGCGTCCGAACATACAGTGGCGAGGCGGTGGGGGTAATAAAAAATTCTAAACAAACAAAAATTTAAAAAAATATATGAGATACATAAGTTTCGCAGAAAATGAATACTATCATGTCTTTAATAGAGGGGCTAAAAAAGAAAAAATATTCCTAGATGATAAAGACAAGGCAAGATTCATTTTTTTGGTAACCCATTTCCAGTCCCCCATTAGGTCTTATAATGTTACTTGGTATACAGAAAACTTTATTAAAAAAGGATATTTCAATACTAAAGAAGAACGCATCAGAGAATTACTGAAAGATAGAAGTGTAGAGCTTATATCATTTGCCTTGATGCCAAATCATTTTCACCTCTTAGTTAGAAATTTAGAGGAAGGAGTTTTATCTGTCTATATGCATAGGATACTAACGGCCTATAGTAAATATTTCAACTCTAAATACAACAAAAAAGGTCATGTGTTTGAAGCTCCATTTAAAGCCGTCCATATAAAAAATAATACCCAACTGTTGCACCTCTCTGCTTATATCCATAAAAATCCAAAAGAAATCTCTGAATTTAAAAATAGCTACAATAAATATCCTTATTCAAGCTACCAAGACTATATAGAAACAAACAGATGGGGTAATTTATTATCTACTGGCATAGTCTTAAAACAATTTAAAGATAAATCTAAATATAGAGATTTTGTAACTTCAAGTATGGCTAAAGAGGGTTCTATATAGCTTTTAAAATAAGCTCTTTTAATGTCTCTGGGTTAGCACTACCCTTGGTAGCTTTCATACCTTGCCCAACTAAAAATTGAATTGCAGAAAGTTTACCACCTTTGTAGGCTTCAATTATTTTAGGGTTTTGAGTTATGATATTTTTAACCACCAACATCAATTCTTCTTTATTATTTTGTTGAATAAAACCAGCTCTTTGAGCAATCTCACGAGAATCTCCACCCTCTTTAACCAAAACTTGAATAGTATCTTTTGCTCCCCTGGAGGAAAGGTCTCCCGAAACTATCATTTTGATAACCTCTGCTATTTGTTCACCTTTTATTTTTGAAACGTCTGTGGCAAGACTTGTGATATCGCTCACCACATAATTAGAAAGTAGTTGAAAATCTTTTTTATCTAAATTAGAAGCGGCCTCTTCAAACAAAGTCCCTGATTTAACATTTGAAATATAGAAATTAATATCACTTTCTTTTATATCATAATCTTTTTTCATTCTTGCTCTTTTATCTTTTGGAGTCTCTTTTATTTCACTTCGTAAAATTTCTTCCTTAAAATCTTCTATTTCACTTAATTTAAGCTTTGGTAAATCAGGATCAGGAAAATATCTATAATCGTGAGAATCTTCTTTTGATCGTTGGGAGAAAGTAATTTGTTTTTTTTCATCCCAACCTCTGGTTTCTTGGGTTACTTTTTCTCCTGCTTCTAAAATTTCTGCCTGTCTCTTTATTTCATATTCTATAGCCCTCTCTGCGGCTCGAAAAGAATTTAGATTTTTTACTTCTACTTTAGTTCCTAAGGGGAGGCCTTGGGAATTGTCTTTAAGACCTCCCCTTAGATCAGACCTTTGAATTGAAATATTGGCTTCAAGTCTCATCTCCCCTTTTTCCATATTGACATCCGATACGCCTAAATATCTTAAAAGAAGTTGAAGCTCTTCGCCAAATTTAACTACCTCTATAGAAGAATGCATCACCGGCTCTGTCACTAGCTCCATAAGAGGCACCCCCGCCCGATTAAAATCTACTAAACTATAGTCGCCTGTATCGTGACTAGAACGGGCAGTATCTTCTTCTAGATGGATTCTTGTAATATCCACTCCTAAAAGCTCTCCTCCAGAGACCAGAGGATACTTATACTGACTTATTTGATAACCCTTTGGTATATCTGGATAAAAATAATTTTTACGGTCAAATTCGGAAAAATCAGCCAATTTACTCCCCATTGAAAGCCCCACTTTCAAAACATGTTTTATGGCCTCTTTATTGATAACAGGTAAAGTCCCGGGGTGACCCATACAGACGGGGCAAATGTTTATATTTGCCCTTTTTTCGTCCGTGTCATTTTTACACAGACAAAACATCTTAGTTTTTGTTTTCAATTCAACATGAACCTCAAGACCTATGGTAGTTTTAAATCCTGTATCTTTTTGCATAATTTATATAGAAAATATAAACTAATTATCTAAATTATGCAAAACTCTAATTTTTAGAATTATTAAAAGACTGCTTCTTTTTGTCATACTCTATAACAGTGCGGACAAATTCAGAGTGACTCCAAGTAAGAGGCATCGCTGATAAAGGTTCTCCGGTATTGGGGTCAAGTTGTTCAGAGAGCATACCAGATATGGCAAATTTGGTAACCCATTCTATATCTCTAGCGGCCTCTTCTAAATCTTCATTAGAAGTAGCTATGGCTATTTTGTATTGAGTAAACCAAAGAGTAGTGACAAACCATGGATTACCAGTAGAATTTGAATCATTATGATAATAGGTATCTCCTTCATAACGAGCGATACCGCCAATATTGATACCTCTACCTAATCTATCTTTTAATATTTTAAAAGCTTCTTTCATTCTCGGATCATCAGCAGACAATACTCCAAAACGAAATATTCCATAAAAACTGCTAGCATCTAAATTTATATTTTTTTCTAATTCATTACCAGTCAATTTATAAAAATATTTTTCATCTTCATCCCAAAGGTGCTTCATAACAGCTTTGCGCAAAGCTCCTGCTTCTGAATAAAATTTATCAGAATCTTCTTCTTTACCTAAAGTTTTGGCAAAATTGTAAGCCGCCATCAAAGACCCGTAAACAACAGAAGCTGTAAAAGGAAAGACTCCATACTGCTCTTCCCATAAATCATAACTAGCCAAGGGCAAACCAGAATGAGGGTCTTTATAACTAATCAAAAAATCGGCCACCTTTTTGATAAATTTATTATAAAGATTTTCTATAAATTCAAGATCTTTAGCCCTTATATAATGTTCCCAAAGTCCAACAAGAAGTATGGCTGTTTCGTCTTCTTGGATAGCGAGCTGACTTTTGCCGTCCTTGACCCAAGGATGCCACGAGCTCCCCAAAGAATGGTCTGGTTGATATTTGTGCAAAACAAAACCTTGTTCTGTTAAAATATCGTTAGCAAAAACATAAAATCTTTTAGAAACATCATAAAATTCAGCCATATCAAAACTCCAAGCAGTAAAACAGGCATCTCTTGGCCAAACATATCCATAAGTATCTCCACCATATTGGATATTGCCCGAATCAGCTGAAGCCAAAATACCGCCATTATCATCGCTATGAGCCCTCATCACTAAAATAGAATCATAAAATAAATTTTTAGCCTTCTCGGATAAACCAGAAAAAGATACATTTATTTGACCAGTCCAAGCGTGCCAAAAATCTCTAGTGGACTCCACTAAATGGTCTGGAGACTTTTCAAAAATATAATCAGAAAGTTCGCATGATTCTTTATAAGTCTCTCCAACTACTATCCAATAATACAAAGTGATGGAGGCGCCAGAAGAAATATCCTTTTCCCATCTAACAACCGAATCCACCACTCCATGTTCAATAGAATTTTTTGATAAAAATCCATCTTCAGCATCTTTCCATGTTCCCTCTTTTCCTAAAATACCAGAAAAACCAATACTATAATCATCAAAAGATTTGCCATCACAAAAACCCCCAATTAAAAAAACTCTTCTACCTTTATAATGAATGATAGATTTGACATCACTTGAAAAATAAGCAGTATCGGCATGATTAGTGTCTCCTATTTTAAATTGCTGATTAAAAAATATTTTTATATTACGCTCTCTTGAATCTTTATTGGTCAATACCACCTTTCTTAAAAAAATATTTTTTTCATTATAGACGATATCGGTTGATTTAATAGAAATCTTAGCTCTTTCATTTGTGGCCTCTACATTAGAGACCATAGTATTTTTTTCAAAATTTATATCAATTTGCCATTCCCCATTGTCTATCCAGTGCATTTTATTATCAACAAAAACTCCAATCTTATGCATCTGGTTTGGTCCAATATGATTTTCTTGTCCAATATAAGGAAAATAAAAATCTCTCACTTGGCCAAACTTATCTAGACCAACCAAAGTTTTACCATTTCCTAAAATAATTGAACGTGCCATATATTTATTATAACTCATCCCCGCCCCTCTCTTAAATTAAGAGAGGGGGAAAACTTTAATATATTTTTATAAAATTATACTTCACTAAACCTTAACGGCTTCATTTTGTTGAGAGAGATATTATGTTCTTGTTTTTTTTGAGCATCAGTCAAACGCAAACGCAAATCTTGCATCACATTCATATAAGCAATAAAGGCCTCATAAGGAGATTCGTAAGGAGAGAAATATTTGTGAACATCACCATCATTCCACCATTTAGTACACATATAATAGAAGTGGTCTGACGTTTGCAGTTTACTCCAATCTTCAATCAGTTCCGGATCATCAATATGAATTATCTCTTGACCTAAGGCATAAACAGTATCCAAAGCTTCTTTTTGAAGATCGTTACCTATCCAAGCTGATAAATCTCTTTCGGTATCAGCCCAAGAAACATAATTATGAACATCCAATTCCCCCTTGGCTTCATAACGATCTAAAACTTCAGACGGAGTGGCAAAATAATTATCTTGATTTTTCAAAATCTCTGTCGGCAAGTGGCGTAAAAATTCAAAGATACCAGTATCTTCCCATTGATGTTCGCCAAAAGTCTCATAATCCATAAAGAGGTTTATAGTATCTCCTCCTCCATTGTGACTTGAAATCCAATTAGCAAATTTTGGAGCAGTCAAAGGGTAGTCTTTCCAATCACGACAACTAAAACGAAAAGCAATATCATCAGAAAGACGATAGTGTTTCAAAAGGAGTTTTATATTTTCAGTGTTTATTGGTTTATAAACAAAAGCCGGACTCCGCCATTCCAAAATATGGTCAGCCCCTTCGGCCAAAATACCTTTATAGCCCATCTTCTCTACCATCTTGGCTATTTCATTTGAATATATAAGTTCGGTATTACGAAAAACAGAGGGAGTAACTCCAAAAATATCTTTTATTTTTTTACGATGTAAAACAACTTGACGAACAAATTCTTCTGGAGAATAGACAGAAGCCAAAGAGTGATAATAAGTTTCCGAAAGAAGTTCTACATTACCGGTATCAACTAAAGCTTTAAAGGAATCAATAACTTCTGGCGCATATTTTTCAAATTGCTCTAGAGCTACTCCAGAAATAGAAAAGCTAATTTTAAAGTCTGGATTATTTTTTATATTCTCAAGTAAAGTCGCATTAGCTGGTAAATAACATTTACTAGCTACTTTATTTATTATTGCCCGATTGTCTAAACTGGTGCCACTTGTATCATTAAAATACGAGCTATCTTGTCCAACATCAAAAATACGATACTTCCGTACTCGCAACGGTTGATGAACTTGAAAATAAAAACATACTGAAGGCACACAAACATTTTAACATAAAAAAATAAATAATAAATATTTGTGTGCAAATCTAAAATTCTAAATAAATGTGTTAAGTGTCAAAGGCGCCCTTTGACACTTTGGGATGTGGTGTAATTTGTAACGATTAATCGCTACATTTCGGATTTTAATTATAGTGATACAGAGGAATAACAGCCGGTTGAAAAACGGGTATAGTGAGGTTTTTGTAAATATCAATGAGCGATTCTGCTGCTTTTTTCCAGTGGATAGTTTTTACTTCCCTGCTACCATTGACGGATAGATGATTTTTTAATTTTTTATGAGCCAAAACGCTCAAAACTTTATCCGCCATATCATCAACATCCCAAAAATGAGATTTTAAAGCAGTAGAAAGCACTTCACTGACACCGGATTCTTTAGAGATAAGCACCGGCACTCCAGAAATCATAGCTTCAAGAGGTACCAAACCAAAAGGTTCACTAACACTAGGCATCACAAACATATCAGCCGCCTTATAAACTTTAGCCAACTCTTCATTTCTTAAAAAACCACAGAAAATAAATCTGTTAGATAGGCCACGGCTAGATACTCTCCTTATCATCTCTGTTTCCATATCACCCGACCCTGAAATAATAAAAAAAGTTTTTGGTTCATATAAAAGCACTTTCTCGGCCATATCAACAAAATAATCCGGACCTTTTTGTAAAGTTATCCGCCCAACAAACAAAACGATTTTGTTGCCATCTTTTTTTAATCTATCCAAATTGTGTTCAACGATGGCGGCATTGTTGTTAAATTCAATTCCATTGTGAACCACTTTCACTTTTTCAGCCGAAATTCCATATTTACTGACCACTTTCTTTTTTGTCCAATTAGAGACTGCTACTATGACATCTGCCTGACGAAAACCTTCAAGTTCAATATCATAAATATTTTTATTCACATTATCACTACCACTTCTATCAAATTCAGTAGCGTGAACATGAACCACCAAGGGCTTGCCGGACACTTTTTTGGCGGCAATCGCCGCCGGATAAGTGAGCCAATCATGCGCGTGGATAATAGAATGTTTGTTATTTTTAGCAATGGCAGGAGCTTTCATAGCATAAGCCCTAACTCTACTCATTAAACTACCAGAGATAGCTTCTGGTAATCCATTTTTTTTTAATTCAGAAGAAATTGAATGACTTTGATAACCAGAAAACAAATTCATCACTTTAATATCACTTATAAGTTCGGTAGTTTCATTAGCAAAAACAAACTTACACCAAGGAGCAGAGATAGGAATTTTAAAAGGTAAAACAAAAGTTAAATCAACACCACCAGAAGAAAGAGCTTTAGAAAGACCTTCACAAGCGACTCCAAGTCCTCCGCTATTAAAGGGAGGAAACTCCCACCCGAACATTAAAACACTTGGTAAATTTGAATTACTCATTTTATTTTAATCTGATATATTAGGTAAGTCATCTTTTTTATAAGACATAACAAAAGGATAAATTTTCATTAAAGCAATAAAGGCGCTGACCAATACCGGACCAATCAAAAAACCAATCGCTCCAAGCATTTCTACTCCTCCTAAAATTGAAAAAAGAATAATGAGCGGATGAATTTTAATTTTACCTTTTAAGAAAATGACCGAAATAATATTGTCTATTAGACCTACCACGATAGATCCCCATATAAGAAGCCCGATACCAGCACCTATGTGACCAGAAATAAATAAGTAAACGACCGCCGGAATAGTAACAATTGAAGTTCCAAGCAAAGGCACTAATGAAGCTACCCCTCCGACAAAACCCCAAAGCACTGGAGAAGAAACTCCGAAAAAGAAGAAGCCAATACCAATCAAAACACCTTGAACGATAGAAATGAGTATCCACCCCCGCAAAACAGCGTCAATTGAAGATTTTAAAGTTTGAATAAATTCATTATCATATTCATCTGGCAAAGGACTCCAGATAACCAAACCTTTGGAAATCTTTTCTCCATAAATGAAAAAATAGTATAGAGAAATAAGCATCAATACAAAATTCAAAATACTTCCAAAGATAGCCACAAAAATAGAATCAAAATGACTAATAATCCAATCTAAAACACTTCTAGCATATAGTCCTAGATCTATTTGAGAATCAATAACACCAGAAGGAAAAATGGTGCTTACTTTTTTGAGAAACGCATCTGCTTGAAATATAAGCCCTCCTGACCCTCCTCCAAAAGCTATGGCATTATACAAATCAATAGCTTCTTTCAATAAAAGAGTTGATATTATAATAACTGGCACAATAATAAATACCAAAATAAGCAAAGTTACCACAAGAGAAGATAGGTTTTTTCTGCCATTAAATTTAAGGACTAATTTTGTATATAAAGGATAAAAAGTAATAGCAAAAACTCCAGAAATAAAAATCACTCCAAGATATGGTTTAAATATTAAAAATAAAAAAATGCAAAGTCCGGCAGTGAATAGACCAAAAAATGATAATTGTATTGTTTTTTTAGACATAACACAAAAGCAGAGAAAAGATTTTTATTCCCTTTGCCTACCTTTATATTTTACCACAATAAAAATTACAAAAGCTAAAATAGTGGATATCAAGACAATATTTTCAATAGAAGAAAGAGTATCAGTATATTTTTCGTAAACATTGCCTACTTGCCATCCTAAAATACCCAAGATAATACCTCTAAAAAAGACGCCAATAAAAGAAATAAAGAAATATTTAACTACATTCATTTCCAAAATACCGCAAAAAGCCGAGATGGCAACACTGGGAATAAATGGCAAAACTCTGGCTCCACCTATTATAAGCTCATCTTTTCTAGTACCTTTCAAACTATTTTGAAATTTTTCTATATCAGTCCAATATAATCCTATGTATTTACCCCATTTTTCTATTACAAATCTACCTCCAAATCTAGCTACAAAATATACTACATAAGACCCTAAAGTTACTCCAAAAGCCGCCGGTATAGCTACCTTAAAAATTAAAGCCGAAATAGCTTTAGCTGAAACTGGTCCAGTCACAAAAATAAAACCTGATACCGTCATAATAACAGCTGAAGGTATGGGAGCTAGCACTTCTTCTATGACCGAGGCCACAAAAACCCCGAGAGCTCCCCAAGGCAAGATGGATGTTTGCAAAAAATGTACTAAAGATTCAATCATTATTTATAAACTACTGACTACTCGTAAAGCAAAAGGATTAAAAAAAGAAGATATCTGACTGCGATTTAAAACAGATTTTTCATTTCCCAAGACTAATTCTTCTAAATATTTTTGTAAAATATCCATTTCTGTATTAGCACTTTTGTTATTAAAACTTTTGATTTTATCAATTATAGAAATTACTCTTTTAAAAGCTGTTTGCATTGATTCTTTATCACCTTTTTCTTTCCACACCAAAACTCTTTGAATTTCGCTTCCTAAGTTTGCAACATAAAAATATAATGGTCTTTCTTGGATATTTTTTTGCATATTATTCAACTAATTTATTAACTATTTCAAAAATTTTATTTCTTATTTCTTCGCTTTCAATTTCCATACTCTTATTCCCTTGTTTAGGTCTTATATTTATAAGTGAATTATATTCTAACATTTCTGACTTTTCTTTGTTTAAATAAATATTAAAACCCCACAAATTTTCTTGTTTTGATCCGTCGTCTATCAAAACTATATTAGCATCTATATGCCATTCTCCACCCAGAGCGATTATTCCTTTTTCAATATCAGCCACTCCTTTAACCATTTCCACATAAAATTCTTTAGCCAATTCCTCCAATTCCAGTTTTGTTATTTTTTCTGTGATAATTTTTAT
>Ga0210057_1006840_pt1 | contig 14078 bp, 16 predicted proteins | sample CryGeyCG2114_010_2_FD_183968 | JGI IMG/M metagenome (GOLD analysis project Ga0210057, IMG submission 183968) | Groundwater microbial communities from aquifer - Crystal Geyser CG10_big_fil_rev_8/21/14_0.10 (SPAdes) (version 2) | ecosystem: Environmental > Aquatic > Deep subsurface > Groundwater ... | reverse complement strand
AGTTTGAGTTTCCCCTGTCCCCTGTTTGGATTTACCCTGTTTTAGTTTAATAGGGTTTGGAGCAAACTCTTTGAAAATTAAATACAAATCTTTTAAAAGCCCTCAACAACCAAAGATTGTCGGGCAAGGAGGAATGATGGAAGCAATAAGAGAAGGGAATGAAGAAAAAAAGTTAGAAGGAATGTTGAGAGAAGCACAAACAAAACTGTTGGAGAAAGTAGAACAAACTCTGTTGGAAGAACAATTTTTGAGATTCAAGGAAGAAGCAAAAAAAGAAAGATTGGAAATGAAACTCAAAAAAAGAGCAGAGGAAGCAAAGGAATGGGAATTAAAGATAAAAGAACAACTAAAAAAATCTTTTCTGATCGATCTTTTAACTGGGTTTTTGGGAGGATTGTCATTTCTGCTATGGCAAATCAATAAACCTTGGTGGGCTCTCTGCCTGGGAATTTTGTCTTTAGCCACATTGTGGCTAAAGGCAAAAATCATTGAAATTCCTCACACTGTTGGTGATCGAGGAAAAGTAAGATTAACCTTCGCTCTCGGGTGCTGGTGTCTTATAGTTTTTCTTGTGGCTGAAGGAATTCTTTCGCTCCCTATTTTCAAAGATACTAGTTTTTTAATAAAAATTATTAGCTTTTTTGGTGTAGCCTCTCTCGTGGTGGGAATTTCTTGGAAAATCTTTACTTTTAATGTCCCCGAATGGACGGGGATAAATGTGTTTAATTCTTTTACCGGAAAGCAGACAACTTTTCTCCCAGGTTTCTACTTTAAATTTCCGTGGGAATCAATTAAACAAGGAAGTATACACTCCCTAAAAAGTACAAAAGAAGACACACAGAAAAGAAATTACCCGACAGGGAGTGGAACAGTCTTGACTGCCGAAATTATGGTGCAGTTTGCTCCCGACCCTTTCAACCTAATAACCTTTGAAGGGATAGATAACAGAATTATTACCCAGGGGCTAATGGAACATGTTTCTAGTATCCTTCTCGCCTATATTGCCGTGGAAGGCAGAACGGCAAAAGGGATAAGAGCCAATATTGGAGATCTCCATGAGAAAGTCCGAGAGGAACTCGGAATTGAAGAGGGAGAAAAAAGGACACTCGAAGACCCTAAAAAGGCATCCCCATCTACCAGGAGCCAAAACCCGATTGAGAAGGCCTATGGAATTCTAATCATAATAGCCAAACTTTCTGATTTAAATTTTGAAGAAAACTATCAGAAGGTTCTAACAAGCAATATGGCTATGAAACAAATCCAAGCCATGGCTGACGCCATCTGTTTAAGTGCTGGTGAAGACATGACAAAAAAAGAAGCCTGGGACCAAGCAATGATCGTATCAGGAAAAGCCGAAGGCCATATTATTAAAACTATTGGGGGAGGACAAGCTGTTCCGTTACTAAATATAGGAGGGGGGACTAAACCATGAACGGGAAAATTCAAACCATTCTTGTTTTCATCGGAATTGTCGCCCTTGTTTCAATTTCTGTTGTAGCAGGGGTTCGATATTACAACCAAAATTCTCCCAAAACAAGTAAGGTCGTCATTCAACCTCAATGGGGAATGTGCTGGGAGGATAAAGAAGAAAGAAGATGTGGAACTGTAAACAAAATCACCTTCTATGGACAACAAAAGCAGGTGATAAAGATGGAGGTGTTTTTCCCCTCCACAGGAGTCACAACGGAGTTTTTTCGTGACCCAGATAGTAAAATAGGCATCTGGGTTCAACCCGGAGATAAAGGCCAGTGGACTTTATCCCCCGCAAAAAAAGGAGGGTATCAAGGTGAAGCCAATGACCAAAAGGGCTGGCAAGCCCAACTGGTCGTTGAAAAGCTAATTTCAATAAATTAAGAAGAAATCCAAACAAAGGCGGAAAGTGTCTACGACATTTTCCGCCTTTTCTTTTTGAAGAGATGTATTTTAAACACCTGTCCCTAACTCAGTGATTGTCCCGCTTATTACAGTTGCTAATAATCTAGCCCCTAACAACACTGCCACCCCAACAATTGTCCACAGCAAAGCTTCTCTGGCTTTAACCAACTCTTCTGATTTTCCTCTCGCTTTAACAAATAAGAAACCACAGTAGATTATTGCCAAAATAGCAACCGGTGTTCCAATCGCCACTACCACTTTCAAAATTGCTTCAATTAATTTCTGAAATGAATCAGCTTTAATGGGATTGTCTAATTTAACTACAACCGGATCTCCAATTTTTTCAGCTTTAACAAACCCTAAAGGCGAAAACAAAAGAAGGTAAATGACCAAGTATTGTATTTTATTTAAAAATTTTTTCATATAAAAAATTAATTTAATTTATTAAAAATTCAAAAGTCCAGAATCAGCCTTCAGACCAACTAACACCGCTTTGACTATTAACCACGCTCCTACAACAAAAAATATCCCGATACCAACATTTACAAAAATTGAGTTAGCTTTTGTTCTTTTCCCCGGATTATCTTGAGAAGTCAAATAAAGAAATCCTGCGTAGGCAAACATAATAGCGGCAATAGGAGCAGTAATAGCCAAAATATAATCAAGAACCTTTTTAACTAATTGAACAAGATCACTAAAATGACAAGTTGACCCAGCACAAGCAGGGACAACCCCTGCTCCCACCAACAAAGGAACCGAGAAAAACACAAAAACTATCAGAGGGGCTCTTTTATTGAAATATTTTTTCATAATTTTATTGATTTGGTGGGTGGATTTTGTGCTTGCCCGCCTGAGGAGGGAAGCCAAAATCCACCCTTTCCTATTTTCAACTTATTTAATCAATTCTTCCAACTCAGAATTTGCCCAGGAAACAGCTTGATCTAATTTCCTTCTGCCTGAAACAACTGATTCAACCATATCTTGAAAAATTAAATTTGTCTCCTCTTCATCTGGGTCAAGAAAGCCTTTAGCAGACAAGGCCGACTTATAAAAAATATCTTGATACGGGTTAACAGACCCCAGCATTAATAATCCTCTTGAGACGGGGGGTAGATTAGTCAAACTACTTAAATAAGCCAAAGATTCATTCTTAATTAAATTCGTAACTACATTAAAGGCTCCGGCAATGTTCTGACAGCCTTTACTAATCGCTAAAGCTTGCATTTCTCCAAAGGTAACATTATTCTTCAAATTTTCCGTCTGAGGAACATAAGAGACATCAAAGTTTAAGTTAGGATTTTTCATCTTTAAATCATCCAACTCACTAGCGAAACCAAAATAAATAGCCAAATCCCCTGCTAAAAATGCCGTCTTAGAATTGGCCATAGCTTTATTCCAAGAATAGGTTTCCTTTATAGGATTAGAGAATTCAGTATAAAAACGCAAAACCGATTCAGTCGGTGTAGTTTTACTATCATAGGAATCACGAAGTGACACTTTCACTTCGCCATTTTCTCTAAAAAAAATTGGATTACCCGATTGCATAATTAGTGTCGCCAAAATTTCTTTAGCATTTTCAACATTAGCCACTTCCCCAAAAGAAATTGCACTTATAGAAATATTCTTATAATCATCTTTCTTTGTTAATTTCGTAGATAGAACAAAAAAATCATCCCAAACCGTTGGTGGTTTAGCCACACTCGCACTAGCAAATAAACCCCGATTCCAATACATAACCAAAGGATCAACTATAAACGGGAGAGCTAAAATTCCATCCTCGGTTAAATAAAGTTCCCCCTCCTCTATAAAGTAATCCTTAAAATCCCTAATAGAAAAATTGGCATAAGGAATAGGAAAAATTTTATTCTGTTTATCTAATATCTCGGATTGAGGTAAAAGAAAAATATCCGGACCAGCACCAGAGGCAATCGCTTCAACCAAAACTAAATCAAAATCATCTTTTTCCTTTTCTTCATAACTTACTTTTTTAAAACTTTCATCTAAACTAGCCAAGTTACCAATCACCCCATCCATAATGGTTTGATCCACCGTTCCCCAAATAACAACATCTCCAACCGCACTAGCTGGATCACCACTACCAGAAGTAGCAAAAATAATAACACCTACTAAAATAAAGATAGCAAAGACAGTTGTAAGAATAATTTGAAATTTTGTCATAATAATTTAGGTAATAAGCAATTAGGTTATTAGGTTATTAGAGAAAAATCAGCTTTGCTGATTTTCCTCTCAATTTTTAACTCCCTGTTACTTTTTTTCTAAAAATCATCCCATAATGATTATCCCCAGCAAAAATATCTTTTTCATATTCAAACCCATTTTCAATAAACAATTTTTTGGCTATTTCTGGGGCAATAACCTCCTCTAATAAAGGTCCCAATCCACCAAAAGAACCAGCCCATTCAACAAATAAAACCTTTCTATTTGGTTTCAAAATACGATTTGCTTCCTTAAGAACATTTCCTTTTTCAACCACTTGAAATAAAATATCAGAAATTATAACAGCATCCATTGATGAATCACGCAATTTAGTTCCCCCAATTTTTTCAATATCACCCCACAAAACTTCAACATTAAATAAATGTTGTGCAACCGCAAGGTCACGAATTTTATCCAAGAGGTCTTTCTGAACTTCTATTGCGTTGACCTTCCCCTCATCACCAACTTTTTTAGCTGCAGCCATTGTATAAGCACCTGAACCAGCCCCTAAATCAGCAACGCTCATCCCATTACTTAAACCAAACTGGTCAATATTATCTTGTGGAGAAGTAAAAGCCATTAATTTAGTTATTTAGGTTTTTAGAAATTAGGGTTTTAGGGTTTTAGGGGAAAAATCGCAAAGCGATTTTTCCCCTAAATCTAATATCCTAACAACTAATCACCTATTTCATTATAACATTAAAGGCAGACAAGCGAAGCCACGTTATCCCCAGCCCTCAATTTCATAATTCTGACACCTTGTGTTTGCCGTCCTAAAACAGGAATTTCTGACAAACCAATTCTAATCACTTGGCCTTTTTTAGAAATCGCAACTATCTCCCCATCATCACCCGAGACTATTTTAGAAGAAATTAACTTCCCAACTTTAGCATTTAATTTAATTGTTTTTATTCCAGACCCTCCTCTCCTCTGTATCTTGTATTCTTCTAAACTCGTCCTTTTACCAAACCCATTACTACTAATCACCATTAAATCTGGATCTTTACAATCTTTTTGAATAATATTTACTCCGATGACTTTATCACCTTTTTTACTTAATTTTATCCCCCGCACTCCTCCAGCCGCACGACCCATCACTCGGACATCATCTTCATCAAACCTGATTGACTGTCCTTCGGTAGTAGTTAAGACAACTGTATCCCCTTCCTCAACAAAAGAAGCCGAAATCAAACGGTCACCTTCATCAAGTTTAATGGCAATCAAACCACTCCTTCTCACACTATAAAAACTTTCGGCATCTACTTTTTTAGAAACACCCTCGCTGGTCACCATCATCAAAGATATTTCATCCTTCTTTATTTTCTTAGGCATCTCTAAAACAGAAGTAATTTTTTCTCCATCTTCCAAAGGCAAAAAGTTCATAATTGATTTTCCTTTGGTCGCTCTTCTCCCTTCTGGGATTTCATACATTTTTATTTGATAAACTTTTCCTTTATCACTGAAAAAAAGTAAATCACTATGGGTGCTGGTCCTCAAAAACCTTGTCACAAAATCTTCTTCTTTAGTATTTAGATCCACTACCCCCACCCCGCCTCTTCTTTGTGTTTTAAATTCATCTGGGTTTATCCTCTTGACATAACCTCCCTCCGTCATCACCAAAACATTTTCCTCTTCATCAATCAAATCTTCTAAAGAAATTGATTTAGCACCGTGTTTAACTACTTTAGTCCTCCTTTCATCCCCATATTTTTCAGAAATTTCTTTTAATTCCCCCTTAATAACCTCTAAAATCTTGGCGGGACTATTTAATAAATTCTTTAATTTTTTAATCAAAAGTTGGATTTCCTTCAACTCATCTTCAACCTTTTGTCTTTCTAAACCAGCTAATTTTTGAAGCTTCATTTCCAAAATCGCATTGGCCTGTCTTTCTGATAATTTGAACTTCTTCATCAATCCTGCCCGAGCATCAGAGACAGTCTTAGAAGCTCTAATCAATTTAATGACAGCATCAATGTGATCCAAAGCAATTTTAAGACCAAGTAAAATATGCTCTCGATCCTCTGCTTTTCTTAATTCAAATTTAGTTCGCCTAACCACTACTACTTGACGATGAGAAACGAACTCCTCCAAAATTGATTTTAGAGAAAGTGTTTGAGGAACCCCTCCCACAAGAACAACAGTATTAAAGTGAAAAGTTTCTTCTAACTGAGTTTTTTTGTAGAGATTATTTAAAAAATTTTGTGGATTAGTTCCAGTCTTCAAATCAATCACTACTCGGATATCTTTGGTTGACTCATCACGCAGAGCTTTAATTCCTTCAATTTTTTTATCCCGATGAAGTTCCGCTATTTTAGAAATTAATTCTGATTTATTTACCCTGAACGGAATTGAAGTAATAATAATCTGAAACATTCCAGCTTTATTCTCTGTAATTTCGGCTTCTCCACGACAAACGACACCACCACGGCCAGTAGAATAAGCATGACGAATATCTTCTTGGTTAAAGATAATCCCACCCAAAGGGAAATCCGGACCTTTTACAAATTTTAATAAATCATCGGTGGTTGCCTCTTTATTTTCAATTAAATGAATAGTTGCACTAATCACTTCTCTTAAATTATGTGGCGGAATATTGGTCGCCATCCCAACAGCAATTCCCAAAATCCCATTAAGTAGTAAGTTGGGCACCACCGTAGGCAAGACAAGGGGCTCTTTTCTGGTGCCGTCATAATTAGGAACAAAATCAACTGTGTCTTTATCAAGATCACTTAATAATTCGCTAGAAATTTTAGCCATCTTAGCTTCAGTATATCTGTGAGCCGCTGCCGAGTCTCCATCAATTGAACCAAAGTTTCCTTGACCAAGCACTAAAGGATACCTCATTACAAAAGGTTGAGCCATCTTAACCATAGTTTCGTAAATAGCAACATCTCCATGGGGGTGATATTTACCCAAAACATCTCCCACCACAGTTGCAGATTTTCTGAATTTAGCGGTATGAGTTAACCCAATATCATTCATAGCATATAAAATTCTACGGTGAACTGGTTTCAAACCATCTCGGACATCAGGAAGAGCTCTAGAAGTAATCACCGACATGGCATAATCCAAATAGCACTTCCTCATTTCGTCGCTAATCGCAATAGGAATTATCCCTTTCTGTGGATCTCCTTGATTATTTTCTTTTAGTTCTTTCTTGACCATAGTCATTTATAACCCTTAAATATAGGTTTATTATACCATAAAATAAAGTTTAATTCCATTAAATACTCCCCAGACTATCTTTAAGATCATTAATTTTGTCAAGAGAATCATTATAGGTATCTACAACCTCATTCTTTACCCCAAAAATTTGAGATAGATCCATTTTATTTTTAATAGAGGAAGACATCTTGAATTGGAGAAACCAAACAAAAGACACCAGCAACATTAAAATAACAAGACTGACAACCATAATCTTTCTCTTCTGCTTCTCAGGTTTACTTCTTAAATTTTGAACAAAAGACATAATTGAGGTTTTTAATCACTTTCCAAAACGACCACTTCCCCTTCCATATTGGCTAAATCACTGTTTTTCAGAGTTATCTTTGAGACGGCCTTAACCCCTTCACCCCCGCTTTCTTTCAAAAATCTTTTCAAAGCATCTTTTTCACCAGTTTCTTTATAACACATCGGAATTATAAGTTTTACATCTAATTTTAAAGCCAATTTATAGGCCTGAGAAGCATCTAGAACATCTCCTCCCCCAATAGGCACAAATAAAATATCTGCATTATTTAATGTCTCTTTTAATTCATTACTTATTTCTGTTGAACCCAAAATACCTAAAAACCCAATATTGACATTATCCAAAACCACCGAATAGATAGTATTAATCCTCTCTTCTCCTTCATATTTTGTCATAATCTGATAACCCTTAATGAAAACTCCTTCCACCTCATATTCGCCAGCCCCATCAATAACAAAAGTTTTTTTCTTCTCTGAAAAAGTTTGCTCTAACCCATTAAAATCCGGATGATTCATACTCATACAAACAATATCAGCTCCAAACCTTGTCTGTTTAATCTTTGACTCTTTAGAAATTGGATTAAAAGCTAAAACAAAATCCCCTGATTGAATCCTAAAAGATTCCATCCCATTGTAACTTATTATCATAATTTATATTATAACATCTTTTTTAAAATTAAAAACAAAAAATCATCTGTTTACAAAACATGTTTTTCGGCTATACTATATACTTAATGGAAATCGACTATATATAATTTTAGTAGACCCCTCCATTTTATTATTAACCCCAAAGAGAGGTTAATCCTTTTTTCAAAGAAGTTACAATCCTAAGATGTAATTTCAAAGTTAAAAGATCCTCTCTTTCTTTCTTTATGAATACAGTTAAAAGATTAAACGAAATTTTAGAAGACAAAGAAATTTCTCTCAAATCCAAAAAGATAACTAAAGAAGATATTATCACTACGACACAGACAGCGGAAGAAAATAAATCAGTAATGTCTACTTTTTTAGACAAAACTAAATCTCTTCCGTCGGAAGGAGATATCGTGGAAGGAAAAGTAATCTCTCTAGAAAAAAATGCTGTCTATGTCAATCTGCCCCCTTTTGGTGTCGGTATAATTTTTGGGAGAGAATATATGATGGTCAGGGATGTTTTTAAAAATATAAATCCCGGAGACAAAATCATCGCCCAAGTAACCAGTGAAGAAAACGAAGACGGTTATATTGAATTATCTCTCAAAGAAGCCCGCCAAGCTGTTATTTGGAATGAAGCAGAAGAATTAATGGAAAAGAAAACAGTTTTGGATTTACCTATCAAAGAAGCCAATAAAGGTGGCTTAATAATTGAATGGCAAGGGATTCAAGGGTTTTTGCCAGCTTCGCAACTTAAAGCGGAACATTACCCTCGTGTTATAGACGGAAATAAAGACAAGATTTTAGAAGAATTAAATAAAATGATAGGACGAAACTTACCAGTAGCTATTATTAGTGTACTTCCCAAAGAAAATAAATTAATTTTCTCAGAAAAAGATCCTGATCAAAAGGAAAAAGGTCAAATCGTTGAAAAATACAATGTGGGAGATGTAATTGAGGGAGAAATAACTAGTGCTGTAGATTTCGGAATTTTTGTAAAAATTGAAGAAGAATTAGAGGGTCTTATTCATATTTCTGAAATAAGTTGGTCCTTGGTAAAAGACCCCAAAACCCTCTTTAAACCGGGGGATAAAATAAAAGTTAAAATTATAGAAATTGAAAACGGGAAGATCTCTCTTTCCATTAAAGCTTTAACTGAAAATCCATGGAAAAAGGCCTCAGAAAAATACAAAAAAGGAGAGGAGGTTAGCGGGGTGATTATTAAATTTAATAAACACGGAGCTTTGGCTAGTATAGAAGAAGGGGTCGCTGGCTTAGTCCATATTTCAGAATTTGAAAACGAAGAAAAATTGAGAGAAACTCTAGAGATTGGTAAAAGTTATCTCTTCAAAATTAATATTTTTGAGCCGGATTCACAAAAGATGACTTTGTCTTTTATTAAATAAGATAAACAAAAAAATAGAGGGTGGACTTTCCTAAACCAAAACTTTGTTTTGGTCGGACGAACAATTTAAAAAATTGTTTTAGTCAGCCCGCCCCCTATTTTTTATTTACTACATAATTCAGACGGTCGTCAAAATTATGTAGTAAAAATAAATGTGTATAATTTCCACGACCGTGGAAATTATACACATTACCTTAATAAACAAAGAAAATACTTGTTCAAACAAAAAAAATACATACAAAACTATCTATAGTAAATAATGCTTTAATTTTTAGATAACATTTTTTACCTCTTCTTTTAAAAATTCTTTTACTTTTTCAAAATCAACCTCGTTGTTGTTTTTAAAAATAATTGGTTCAATATCTATATCATCAAAATAAACCAAACTTTTTAAAATAAGATTAGTATCTACCGTAGGAAACTTTCTTATTGCTTTTTTAAGCAAGTCTTTTAACTCAACTTTGTGCAAAATATAATAAAGATCTATGTAATCTTTATTACTGGCTCGGCTTGTAATAGCTGATAATTTCATACATCCAATATCTTCTACTGAACCTAACATTATATTTTCTTCATCTATCAATTTATTGAGTAGGTCGTATTTATATCCGAAAAAACTTAGCTTTATGTTACTATCAATAATAACATTTAAAGTATTTTTATCTTCTAAAACTTTTAGAATTTTATGATTTTTGAAAATATCATTAATTTCATCAAAAATCTTTTTTGTATCAATATCTCCCTTTTGTTTATTAAAAAAATCAAAATCAATACTATCTCTATGCCCCAATTGTAACGCTAAAGCTGTTCCTCCAGCTAAATAGAAACCTTCTTTGAAACTTTTTAACAAAGGCAAGACATTTTTTCTTTTTTGATCAAAGATATTATAAAACATTTCTTTTTGATTCTTTTTGATTTTTAATATCAAAAATTAATTGCCAATAATTCAAAGACTTTTTGTTCCACTCTCCGGACAAAGGATTGGCGACGACTTCTTTCAAACTGTTTTCACCATAAATTTTAAAAATCAAATTAGTGGCTTGTTTTGTCCCATAATTCAAAACATTAGTGATAATTCTTTTTTTATCACGAGAAAAATCCATTTCATTGATGTTATAGGACCACAAGAAAGGTCTGAGGAGGTTCATTTTTCTTTTTTTCCATAAAATCATACTAAAATTATACCATCAAATAATTAAATTAAAAGTTTTATCAAACACACGCATTCATCTTTTTTTAGTTAAACAAATTCATTGCCTTCTGCCTGCCATCCAAAATTATCGTCTCTAATGCCTGAGCGATCTTGGGTTTAATCTTTTTCAAAATCTCTAAATCTTTTTTATTAAAATCTCCCATCAAATAATCAAGAATTTTTCCTTCTCCTTGTGGTTTTCTAAGCTTCCCTGTTGGAGTGACCTGTGTTATTCCAACCCTTACTCTGATAAATTCCTTAGTTTTGATATTTTTAACAACTGATTCCAAACCTTTGTGCCCGCCTGTTCCTTTATTAAAAGAAATTTTAAAAGTCCCGATTGGTAAGTCTAAATCATCGTAAATAACTATTAATTCTTCTACCTTCTTTTTACTGGTGATTAAAGTAATAACACTGGAACCAGACTTATTCATAAAAGTTTCTGGTTCTAAAAGAACAATTTTTGACTTTCCTCCTCGCCCGACCGTAGGTTTAGGAATTTCCCCGTTAGAAATTAAACCTTTATTTTTTTTACTTTCTTCCCAATCTGAAAAATCATATTTTTTACGAAAAGATTCTAAAACAATCCGCCCTGAATTATGGCGACTATTTTCATATTCTTCCCCTGGATTGCCCAAACCAACAATTGTGTAAGACATATAAGATAGTATAAAGTCAAAAATCCATAAAGTCTATAAAAATCAAAAAAGATTACCAACCATAAAACATTCAATTTTTCTTTTTAACTTTTCGCTATTCCCATGATTTAATAAGCCAAGATATGATTGGACTACTTCCTGTTTACTGTCACTATTTTCAATTCCACGAATTAACCTTCTTTTTGTTGCTGTCCTCAATACTCTGTAATTTGGAAAATGGACCCAACCAAGAAAATCAACTCCTGAAGACAAAGTTTTGATTGAAACCTTCTTAGGGTTTAATTCTAAACCAAGTTTTTCTCTAAGAAAATCATCTATCTGCAGTAATAATAGTTCCAACCGATTCTTGTCTTGTGAAAAAATAACAAAATCATCAGCATAACGGATATAATATTTTACTTTAAGTTTATGCTTTATAAATTGGTCAAATTTATTCAGATAAATATTAACCAATAGTTGAGAAGTTAAATTTCCTAAAGGTAGTCCAACTCCAATTCTTGTTGAATTAAAACTTTTGATAATTTGAGTTAAAAGCCAAATAATATTTCCTTCCTCAATATCTTCTTTTAAAATTTCAATTAAAATTTTGTGATTAATGGAAGCAAAAAACTTTCTGATATCGCATTTCAAAATCCAAACTGTTTTTGTATAGTTACAAGATTCTTTTCTCGCAAAATCTTTAAATCTATTTATCGCCCGATGAGTACCTTTTCTTTTCCTACAAGAAAATGAATCTGCGACAAATTTTCTATCAAAAAACGGATAGAGTTTTCTGTAAATCGCGTGATGTAATAATCTATCTCTCACTGTTGCTTTGTGTATATTTCTTGGTTTTGGGTCAGAGATATTAAATGCCTCGTATTTTCCATGCTCGTATGTTTTATTTTTCAAATCATTATACAGAGAAAATATATTATCCATCAAATTTCTTTCAAATTCCAAAACATCATCTCTTTTGCTTTTTCTTTTCTTAAATTCTTTCCATGCTTTAAGCAGATTTTCAACTGATATGATATCATCGTATGTATGAATAAATTTAACCATATAAATATATATTACCCCCCGAACAGTTTTACCACTTTTGCAAAAAACAAAAGAAGTTTATAAACTTTGGTATTCCTATTATCAAACTCTTCCCAAAAATCACAAGTACTCTCTCGGATTAAAAATAGATAAATTATTTACAGAAATTATAGAAGCAATAGCTATCGCAAGTTTTTTATCACCCCAAGAAAAACAACCTTGGGTTAAATTGGCAATTAGAAAAAATGACACGCTCAAAATATTTCTGATGATTTTGTGGGAAACAAAATCGTTAGATACCAAAAAATATGCTTTTCTTTCTGAAAAAATTGATGAAATTGGAAAAATGCTCGGCGGATGGAATGGGCAACTGACAAAACAAAACTCCCCCAAATAATTGGGGGAGAAATGAAGAGATTTGCGGACAGCACCGAACCGACAATTGTCATTCCAGTCATTGTCAAACCAATTCAGATTCAGATTGCGACCATCGGTGTCCTCATACAGAACCGCCACACATCGATTGTCGTTCAGCACACAGACAGAATTGTATGAAATATCATCCATACCACCACCCCTTGAAGTTATAATAACTATCTCAGAGTTGAATATTATTTTGTATCTAAAATACATCAATATTCCACACCAAGTATCTTCATTTTTTTGAGAAATCTCGCACTTCGCACTATCCAAAACCATAGTCTTAGATATTCTGGAATATACGGATACTGGATTCGGTAGCAAGAAACCGTAGTCACTCGCATATTTACCTAATACCGTTGTTTATTTTAACATAAAAAAACCGCCAAGTATTTTCCTTATGAAAAAACTTGACGGTTTAAGGGCAAAGGACTAAGTTTCTAAGAGCAAAGCTCAAAGCATCTTAGTTCTAAGTCCTACTTGCGGACAGCACCGAACCGACAAACGTCATCCCAGTCATCGTCAAACCAATACAGACGCAGACTGCGACCAACGGCGCCCCCATACAGAACCGCCACACACCGATTGCCGTCCAGCACACAGACAGACCCGAGGGCGATGATGGGGAAATCCCTTTGAAGTTCTTGCTGAGCGATACCGAGAGCAAGAAGCTCCTGACAAGTCGCCGGACGGTAGTTCTCCTTTTCCATCTCGGCAATGACCTGCTCCGAGGTCATCGTTTTTCTGAAATGAAAAAGGGCGATGTCCTTTTCCATCCCCGTTCCACCTTTGGAACGGGGGAAATTTTTGGAAGTAACATTTCTGTTACTCCAATCATACTTCCCTTCGGCTGTTAACTCCTCCACTGTCCTAGTCTCGTCAATCAGAACAGTAAAAAAATGGGTGATGTGAGAGATGGTTGTGACAACCACCTCAGCAACATCCCGCAGGATAGACATAACTGCCTCCATTCCTCCGAGTTTATTGACCAAAGCTTCCACCTGTCCAAGTGTCAGATTACCATATTTCATGGTTCCCCTCCTTTCGAGCTGATAGCTCCAAGTTTTCCCACTGCCCGTGAGATAAGGGTCTTGACCGTTGTTGGTCACAGCCAAAAAATGCCTAAAATTAAGCATCTTTTGGCTGTGACCACATTTTCCGCAAATATTTTCTCAAAGAACCAATT
>Ga0210057_1006839_pt1 | contig 14078 bp, 10 predicted proteins | sample CryGeyCG2114_010_2_FD_183968 | JGI IMG/M metagenome (GOLD analysis project Ga0210057, IMG submission 183968) | Groundwater microbial communities from aquifer - Crystal Geyser CG10_big_fil_rev_8/21/14_0.10 (SPAdes) (version 2) | ecosystem: Environmental > Aquatic > Deep subsurface > Groundwater ... | reverse complement strand
CAAATTAACCGATCGCGATATCTATAACATCCAAGAGAAGCTAAATAACCGACCAAGAAGGTGTTTAAACTACTTATCTCCTAACGAAGTAATTAACAAAGTGGTGCATTGTTAACTTGATTATTTACATAGAACATAATAAAAATAATTTATGTGCGGGGTCAAGAGTATTAAAATTGTCTAAATTTTCGTAAAAATTGTGATTTAAAATAATTAAATTTTCCTGATTTTATTGATTGTCGTATATTTTTCATCAGATTATGCATAAAAGTCAGGTTATGGATTGTTGCGAGACGCATGCCTAAAATTTCATTTGCTTTAAATAAATGATGTAGATAGCTCCTGGAATAATTTATGCACAATTCGCATTTGCAATCCGCTTCAATCGGTTTTTTATCCGCGCGATATTTTGCCGACAAGATTCTTATTCGCCCGCTTTTTGTAAAAAGCGTTCCATGCCGTCCGAGGCGGGTTGGCTCTACACAGTCAAATGTATCTACACCGCGTCCCACCGCTTCAAATATATCTTCAATAACGCCAATCCCAAGCATATGACGAGGTTTATTTTCTGGTAAAAAGGGGATTGTCCACTCCAAAACATTTAACATTTCTTTTTTTCCAAATGAACCACCAATTCCAAATCCGTTAAATGGGAGCGCGCTAATAAAGCGGGCGCCTGCCTCGCGTAGTTTTTTATAATCCCCACCTTGGATAATGCCAAAAAGAGCCTGGTCCTTGCGTTTATGCGCTTTGAGACACCTTTCTGCCCATTTATGAGTACGCTCCAGTGATTTTTCCAGATATGCGCGGGAATCGGTCGGAGAAGTACATTCGTCAAAAGCAAAAATAATATCTGCGCCAAGTTTTTCTTGAATACGAATAGAGTCTTCCGGACGTAAAAATATTTTTTTACCGTCCAAATGCGAGCGGAATTCTACACCATTGTCGGTTATTTTTACTAATGATTTTTTATTTGTAGAGGCTTCCGCGCTGTTATTTTTTTTACAAACCTTGCCAACACCATATGCCAAACCTTTGCCTAAGCTAAAAACTTGATATCCGCCACTGTCGGTAAATATCGGTCCCTGCCAATTCATAAAATTATGTAGTCCGCCCATCTTTTTCACTAAGTCTGCACCAGGCTGAAGCATTAAGTGATAAGTGTTTGATAAAATAGAATTAAACCCTATATTCCGTACGTCATTAGAGTCAAGCGTTTTTATGGTAGCTTTTGTAGCGACCGGAATAAAAGCAGGAGTATCAATAACACCGTGCGGAGTAGCAAACCGCGCAACTCGGGCATTTTTTAGTTTTTTAGAAATAGTAAATTTGAACATAAAAAAAGTATTATGTAATACGCATTATATATTATAGTTTTTAATTCGCATAATACATAATACTTAATACATAATACATTTTAATTAGAAAAGTCAAGCTGTGTATTCAAAATTATTTTTTCAGATTTCTCGGGACTTGTTTTATAATCCTGACAGCATCTTCGATTTTATCAACTATTTTGTATAGGTCTTGATCGGCAGAATTTATTGTTTTAAACTTTTTTGCTAATATATTTGTTATAAAATCATCAAGTGGTTTCCAAAATTTCTTTCCAAATAAAACTATTGGTATTTTTCCCATTTTTCCGGTTTCCATTAAAGTTAAAATTTCAAATAACTGATGCATAGTTCCATATCCTCCTGGAAATATAACAAAACCCAAAGATGGCGCCGTTAAAACAAGTTTGCGGGTAAAAGGAAAGAAGAAGCTGGCTGCGTCAGTTACATATTTATTTGTTCGTATAGTATGGTCAAACTTTATATTCATTCCAACTGATTTTGTCCCTGCGTCATATGCTCCATGGTTTGCTGCTTCCATAATTCCAGGGCCTCCGCCGGTTACGATTGAGTATCCTCGTTTTCCAAGAGTATACGCCAAGTTATATGCATCTTTATAATATGGGTTATCTTTGGAAATACTTTTGGTTCCTAGGATAGTAACATCGTCTTTTAGTTTGGTAACAAACTCAAAACCTTCTACTAATTCTGACATAATACGAAATATTCGCCAGTCTGCAGATTCTCCGATTGAGAATTTTTTTGGCACAAAATCAGAAAAAAATGGTCTTTCGTGTGTTTTGGAAATCATCGTTAAAACTTCTTTTGGAGAGTTTGTAATATTAAAAAGTGAAAGGTCTGATTTTTTAATTGAGCCGATTTCTAATGGTCCGCCTTTTAAAAATTTTATAAGTGGTTCCCAATATTCTTTTCCATATAATGCCACAGGTATTTTTGGCATTTTGCCAAGTTCAATCGTATCCATTACTTCAAAAAATTCGTCCATTGTGCCAAATCCGCCGGGAAAATACAAAAAAGCTTGGGACGGAGCAGTTAGCATCACTTTTCTTGTAAAAAAATAATGGAAACCAAGAGATTTTTTTACATATTTATTTAAAACTTGTTCCGAGGGCAACTGAATATTAAGACCAATCGATTCTGCGTTAGCCAGTCCTGCGCCTTTGTTTGCTGCTTCCATAATTCCAGGACCCCCGCCAGTTATAATGCTATGCTTTTTTTTACCCAAAAGATAGGCCACCTCTTCTGCCAATTTATAATATTTATTTCTTGGTTTAGTGCGGGCGGAACCAAAGACCGTTACTTCGCCTTTGAACTGCGAAATAAATTGATAGCCCTCAACAAACTCGGACATTATTTTAAAAATCCTCCAAGTGTCTCGAAAGTTTACAGGTTCATGATATTGATAAAATTGTTTTTTTGCCATATTCGTAATTATATCATAATACGCACGATTTAACACAGAATATATTTTATTGTCGCCTTATTTTAGAATGTGCTAAAATAAAATGAGAGCAAAATTTAAAAGGGAGGAATAAATATAAAGTATATGGACCAAAAAATAATTAAAGAGGGTTTAACTTATAGAGATGTTCTTTTAGTGCCTCAGCGCTCAGCTATTCCAACCCGCAAGTTGATTGATACATCATCTTATTTAACGCGGAATATAAAGCTAAAGATACCAATTGTTAGCGCAAATATGGATACGGTAACCGAATATAAAATGGCCATTGCTATGGCGCGAATGGGTGGCATTGGAGTTATCCACAGGTTTATGACAATTGAGCAGGAAGCAAAAGAGGTGGAAAAAGTTAAACGTTCCGAAAGCTATCGGATAGATACTCCTTATAGCATTTTGCCTGATAAGACATTAGGCGAAGCACGACAGCTTATGAAACGCTATGGAGTGAGTGGACTTTTAGTTGTTGACGAATCGGGAAGGCTGGAAGGAATACTTACACGTAGAGATGAGATTTATGAACACGATGAATTTAAGTTGGTAAGGGATCTCATGACGCCAAAGGAGCGTTTAATTGTTGCATATGAGAACATCGAACTTCAAGAGGCAAAAAAGATTCTAGCTAAACATAGAATAGAAAAATTACCTCTTGTAAATCAGGATAATCATCTTGTCGGACTTATCACCAGTAAAGACATAATAAAAACAATGGAATATCCAAATGCAACAAAGGACGATCGTGGACGACTTCGGGTTGTTGCGGCTATCGGTACAAAAGAAGACGCTTTAGATCGAGCAAAGGCTTTGCAAGAAGCAGGCGCAGATGCGCTTGTGATTGATATTGCTCATGGACACTCGGAGATGGTGATAAACACTTTAGAATTGTTGAAAAATTATAATATTAAAATACCGATAATTGCCGGTAATGTTGCTACTCCGGAAGCTGTGCGTGATTTGATTGCTGCTGGTGCGGACGCGATAAAAGTTGGCGTTGGTCCAGGAAGCACTTGTATCACTCGACTCGTTGCCGGAGTCGGCGTTCCGCAGTTTACTGCAGTTTTGGAGTGCGCCCGTGAAGCCGAAAAACATGGGATACCTATTATTGCTGATGGCGGTGTTGCGTTTTCGGGAGATATAGCAAAAGCAATAGGAGCAGGCGCTTCTATTGTAATGCTTGGTTCGCTTTTGGGAGGAACAGATGAATCGCCGGGAATAACTTTGACAAAAAAAGGAAGAAAATACAAAGTTTCGCGTGGAATGGCATCTTTGGGAGCAAACATTAACAGGGAAGCAAATAAAAACACAGAAAATTCTGATTATGTCGCCGAAGGTGTGGAAGCAATGGTTCCATATCGTGGTTCAGTTGCGGAAATACTAAATCAGCTTGTTGGTGGATTGAAATCCGGAATGAGTTATTCAAATGCAATGACGGTTATTGAAATGTGGCAAAATGCAAGATTTTGTAAAATAACCGATTCCGGTTGGGCAGAATCTAAACCGCATGATGTAGAAGTCATTTAATTGCCTAACAATTAGATGACTTAATCACTAATTATCAATTACGAATTACGAATGATTGAGTCGCTCTGCCTGCCAGTAGGTAGGACCGCCTGTCAGTAAGTAGGTTCGTGATGTGTTATTACATAGCCCAACAGTGTTGAGCTATGTAATTTGTAGTTATGTGCTTCCGACTTGATAAAAAGCCGAATTTGTGTTATATTGATTTTGTATGACAAAAGAAAAAGATCAAAAATTAAAGAGCGGGTTTGCGGTGATTGCTGGCAGGTCAAATGCGGGTAAATCAACGCTTCTAAACGCGCTTATCGGCACAAAGCTGGCAATTACGACAGATAAGCCACAAACAACCCGCCATGCGATTCATGGTGTTCTTCATGACCCTCGGGGACAGATTGTTTTTGTAGATACTCCGGGCCTGCTCTTTAAGAAAAAAGACGCTTTAACAAAAACTTTAAATAAAAAGGCAAAGGACTCTCTTCTAGGTGTTGAAGTTATTTTATATATTGCGGATCCGATGCGCGCAATTGAAAGCGAAGAACAATATCTTCTTCGCGTTTTGGAAGAAACAACAACACCGAAAATATTGGTAATAAATAAAATCGATTTACACGATCCTAAATATTTGGAAGATTATCGCGAACTTGCGGAAAAGTTTGATGATGTGGTGGAGGTATCAGCGCTTTATAATAAGCATTTAAAAACATTGGTAAATAAGATTTTTGAATATTTGCCTGAAGGCGAGCCAATTTATCCGGATTTCCAAATAACCAATGTTGATAACAAATTTTGGTTTGCAGAAATAATTCGTGAAAAAATATTTCACCAAATGTATCAAGAATTGCCATATAATATAAATGTAGAAGTAGATGAAATGGCAACAAGGGATAATGGTATTTTATATATTCATGTGATTATAGAAGTGGGGGATACGCGTTATAAAAAAATGATATTAGGAAAGAGCGGAAGAAAAATAAAAGAAATCGGCACTTCTGCGCGCAAGGATTTGGAAAAAATCACTGGCGGCAAAGTATTTTTAGATTTAATGGTAGAAGTAGACCCAAGATGGATGGAAAAAATTTGAGTGTAGCTCAAATTTTAGTAGCAAGTGGTATGTAGTAAGGGTTCCTGCTCACGCGGGATTTTTTATTGACAAAATATAAAAATATGTGTTATATCTTGCTAAGTTTGGACTTTGATAAATTCATGGCATTTATTCGCTTTTTCCATAGTTCATTCCTTCGATATCCCGCATTACCATACATGTGGGATCTTTTTATAATAATCCCTTCCTTTTCTAAAGGGAGGTTAGGAGGGATTTAATAAGTTATTTATAAATCCTCCTTTTTCCTCCTTCTCCCTCCGGGCTGGAAGCCGAAGGAGGGGAGAATTGATTGTGGGATTTTTTATTTTTTATCTGAATTGTGCTATTGTAATTATATATGGAAGAAAAATTTATAAGCATTATTATCCCTACGTATAACGAAGAAAACTTTTTGCCAAAGCTTTTACGCTCAATTAGAAAGCAGACATATCGCAATTACGAAGTAATTATTGCAGATGCAAAGTCCAAAGACAAGACACGAGAGATCGTGGAAAAATATCATGCCCGGGTAGTAGAAGGCGGGCCGGTGGCAATAGGCAGAAATAATGGTGCAGAAAAAGCAAAGGGAGATATCTTAATTTTTTTGGATGCTGATGTGGTTCTGCCTGATCCGCATTTTTTAGAAAAAACTATAATGGAGTTTAGAAGGAAAAAGTTAGACATAGCAACCTGCCTGCCAAGCCCTATATCGGAGAAGAAGATAGATAAGGTTATGCATGATGCATATAATCTATACTCTATGTTAATAGAAAAATTTAAACCCTTTGCCCCTGGATTTTGTATCTATATAAAACGGTCAATTCATGAAAAGATAGGTGGTTTTGATTCAAAAATAAAACTTGCCGAAGACCATGATTATGTACAAAGAGCGGCGCAATATGGAATATTCGGTGTTCTAAAATCAAAAAAAATATTTGTTTCCGTCCGTCGATTGGAAAAAGACGGAAGAATGCGAACGGCTTTAAAATACTTATTTTGTGGACTTCATATGATGACTCTTGGCTCTGTAAAGTCGGATATCTTTAACTATAGGTTTGGCTATGATGACGACTTTAAACAAGAATCATTAAAGAAAATTAAAAAATAGTGTATAATAAAGGAAGGTATGTTAAAATTTATAAAATCCGAAAAATTTATCTGGGGGAATACCAATAAGGTAAATGAAGAAATAATCAATCGGTTAAAAAAGTTATATAAATTTCATCATTTGGACTGGGAAGATGTCCAGTCAGATATACACGACCCCAAATTGGATGTTTACAAAAATTATTTGTTTGCTATTTTTAATGTTCCTAATTTTAAAGACCATTCTCGTTATGTAATGCTGGAAGAGCTGGATATTTTTATTGGGAAAAATTTTATAATTACAATTCATAAGTGCGGTCTTAAAGAAATTGATGAGCTATTTAAAAAATTGGAAAAAACAGCTTCCTTAAGAAAGGAATGGCTTAGTAAGGGGACGGATTTTATGCTTTTCAAGATCTTGCAGTTATTGTTTAAAACAAGAATGAAGCAGGCGGCAGATCATATTTCTGCAAAATTAATTCATGTTGAAAAAAATGTTTATGTTCATACTGGTCGTCAAAATATTGAAGAATTGGCGACCTTGAGAAGAAATGTTCTTTCTTTTAGGCGTCTTGTTGACCCGCAAAGAGAGCTAATAGCTTCTTTGGCGGTAGATACGCACGGATTTATAAACGACGAATACGAACCGTATTTTGATGATATCAGGGATTATCTGGATAGAATCTGGACCCGACTTTCAAATTATAAAGACACCATTGACGGACTTTATGAAACAAACGAGTCTTTGCTTACTTACAAAACAAACGAAATAATAAAAATTTTGACTATCATATCCGTGGCTCTTATGCCCCCGACTCTTTTGTCCGGTATTTTTGGAATGAATATTGACTTGCCGTTTGTAGGTCAGCCAAATATAGTATGGGCAATTTATGGTTTTATATTTACTGTAACAATGATATTCGTATTTATATTAAAAAAGCGTAAATGGTTTTAGATATATGTGGCGAGAAAAGAAGGCAATAATGAATAAGCAGTTGCCGATAAAAATAACAGACGGCGTGCCGATGGTTGCGCCTAATTTTAATTTGGGGAAAACATTGAGTTATTTGCAAAAAAATATCAAGAAATTTGAAACAATAAATTATATTTATGTTGTGGATAAGAACAAAAAACTTTTGGGGATTTTTTCAATAAAAGAATTATATCGTTTACCAAAAGATACGCTTGTTTCGACGATATATAAAAAATCACCAATTATTTCAATAGAAAAGAAACATCAAAGAAAAGAAGCTGTTTATTTAGCATTAAAACATAATTTAAAATCCATACCCGTCATTGATGAAGGAAAATTTTTGGGTATTTTGCCAAGTGATGCGATTTTATCAATTGCATATCGCGAACTGCATGGTGATATTTTGCAGATGGCGGGAGTTTCTCGTGTTCATGCAGGGTTTGATGATGTTTTGGGCGTATCTGTTTGGACATCAATAAAACATCGTATTCCGTGGCTTTTCTTAGGTCTTATAGGTGGGATTTTTGCCGCGCAAATTATTGGTTTTTTTGAAAACACTCTTTCAAAGAATATTATTTTGGCGGCTTTCATACCGCTTATCGTGTATATCGCAGATGCAGTCGGGACTCAGTTGGAGGCGTTTACAATTCGCGATTTGGCAATATTTAAAAAATTTAGTAAGCTAAAATATTTTTTACGCCAATTTTTTATAGTTTTTTTAATTTCTGTCATTTTGGGTGGAATTATGGCTGGTTTAGTCGTGATTTTATACAACGATTATCAATTGGCGTTTGTTTTGGCGATAGCCTTGGTTTCTGCCTGCGTTACCTCTGTTTTTACAGGAATAATCGTGCCTATACTTTTTAGAAAATTACGTTTTGATCCGGCAAACGCCAGTGGACCAATAGGAACAATAATTCAAGATGTCTCAAGCGTATTCATTTATTTTGTTGTCGCTACGCTTATTTTGGGATGACGATTGACAAAACAATGAAAAAATGATATTTTGAAACAAAGGAGAGAAGTGTGCCAGAAAAGAAAACGCCAAAAAAAAGAAAATGTAAAATATGCGGAAGGGTTCTAAGTATCTATAACAAAAGCAATGAGTGCTGGCATCATTCTATCAATCCAGACGCAACAGGAGACTACAATGATCACATTGGAATAGGGAATAATTGGGTCAGCCAAGAAGGCCATGCAAGAACCAATAGATGATAACAATTCGTATAAACAAGGCAAAATGCCTTGTTTATTTTAAATATAAATAAAAACTTGACGAAAAGTAAAAAATATGCTAATATTACCTCTAATATTAACTTGAGAAAGAGGAGGTAAGAATGACAAAGGTATTGGTTTGTTCAAAGTGTGGCGCAAATCTCAACTCTCATAACGAGATAGGGCTTTGCCACTGTTGCGCTCGGGAGGTCGCCAGGCTATTGGGGTATAATGTCCCAACCGAAGACTCGCCTGAACCCGTCTTTTTTCAAAGGCAAAGCGGTTGCTATGATAGAGGTGGTAACCGCTGGGTATCCTACTGCCCACCCATCCACGGCTAATATCCTGCCTGCCAACAAAAAGGCCTTGCAAATCTGCAAGGCCTTATTTTTTTAATGATATTAAAGAGAGCTGTTTTGGCCAGCAGAATAACCCGTGCTCCAGGCAACCTGCAAATTATATCCGCCAGTCGGACCATCAATGTCCAAAATTTCTCCCGCAAGATATAGATTGTTTATTATCTTTGATTTCATTGTTTTCGGGTCAATCTCTCTTAGGTCTGCTCCGCCCGAAGTTATAACCGCCTTATCAAACCCAACAAGACCAAAAACGCTAAACGTAAATTCTTTGAGTAATTTGACGATTGTTTTTCTTTCGGTTTTTGTTATTTCATTTATTTTTTTATTTTCCGGAATTTTTGATAATTTTATAATAACGGGAATAAGTTTTTTTGGAAGCAGTTTATCTAGACTATTTTTAAATTGTTTATTTTTTTGTTCTTCAAAATCTCTTTGGATTCTTTTGTCTAATGTCGGATAATCCAAAGCTGGTTTAAAATCTATTTTAAGTTTTGGTTCCGTCATTTTTATTTCGCTTATTTTTTTGCTTAAATTTAATGCTATTGGTCCGCTCAAACCATTACTCATAAAAATTAGTTCGCCAAAGTATGAAGCGATTTTGTTTTTATGCCACAAACTGAGTTCTGCGTTTTTTAGGCTTAATCCCTCAAGCTCTTTTACTAGTTTTTCTTTGACAATAATCGGAGTAAGCGCAGGTTTTGGTTCTATGATTTTGTGCCCCAATTGTTTTAGCCATTCGTATCCGTCGCCGGTAGAGCCGGTTTTGGGATAAGATTTTCCTCCTGTTGCGATAATGTAATTATCGGCAACAATCTCTTCATTATTTTTCAAAATTATTTTTTCTATTTTATTTTTATCCAAATTTGTGATGATTTTTTTAACCGGAGAATTGAGTTTTATTTCCACTCTGGAAGTTTTTAAGTATTTTTTTAGGCAATCGGCAACATCTCTGGATTTATCTGAAACGGGGAATACCCTTTGTCCTCTTTCTGTTTTTGTTTTTACTCCGTGAGTTTCAAAAAAAGTTATTATATCTTTATTGGAAAATTTATTTAAAGCAGAATACAAAAATTTTCCATTTTGGCCATATGCGTTTATTATATTTTTCAAATCTTCTTCCGCGGTTGTGATATTACATCTTCCTTTGCCAGTAACTAATAATTTTATTCCCAAATGTTCGTTTTTTTCAATCAAAACAACACGAGAACCGAGCTCTCCCGCGCGTCCCGCCGCCATCATTCCGGCTGGTCCGCCTCCAATAATAGCCAAGTTGAATTTGTTATTCGGCATAAATTATTTTTGGATTAAAGTTTTTTTGTTTACACCTATTACGCAAAGAGCGAAGCGATTTCGCTACAACGTTTCAGTATATGCGATGTTTTGCGGATGATATAATACGCCGAAGGCGAATCACCCCCAAATATGGGTGGAGGCTTTTGGATAAAAGCCGTAACCGGATACTCGTTGTTAGCTGATGTATTCCTTTTCTTTTTTTCTGATAAGAAAACTTGTTTTAAAAAATTTTAAAATTTCTTTTTCCGTTTTGGATTTTGGGTAGAGGGGTCAGGGGTGAATGCCAAAAATTAAAAACTCAACATCTTTTATCCATGAAGAAAAATATTTAAGCAGATCAATTTTTATTAAGTGACTTTGGAATAAAATCATTTTTTTCTAACATATTTACAACTCCACGAAGTAAATAATTATTAGAAAAACTAATTGTATATGTGCGCCCACTTTCTTTAAGCGACATAAGCATTCCTTTTTCTTTAAGTTTTTTTATTATTCTTGATATTTGAACTGCGGATTTTTCTCTAATTATTTTTTTAATGTCGGCCGACTTAACGGCCATTCGCTTGTTGTTTATTACTCCTCGTAATATTTCAAATTCTCTATGTGTAATATTTTCATGTTCAAGTGAAAATTGAATAGATGGCAATAAAATTGATTTGACTAAGTAATCCTTATCAAGGAGTCTGTCAATTTTTTCCATTTCTGTTTTTAATCCATTTAATACATATTCGCACCATTGAAGAGTTTTTATTCTCTCGCCTGAGTCAGCCAAAGATAGCATTTCATAGTATTTATCTCTATCCATGCAAAATATTGCAGTAGGATTAAGAATCCTTCCATTTTTTACCTGAAAACCTTGTTTTATTAGCATGGCATATGTAAACATTCTAACTGCACGTCCATTTCCATTATCAAATGGATGGATCCATGCCATTCTATGATGGGAAAGAGCTGCGATAAGAAGATCGTGCTGTGGATCTGCTTGTTGGTTTATAAATTTAACCAATTCATCCATGTAAGATTGGATGTGAACTTGGTCGGGTGGAATATGTTTTGATTTTTGAATTATTACATTAATTTGGCGGAAATTACCTGGGTAATTTGATCCTTCCCCTCTGGGTGGGGGAGTTAATTTGTTGACCAGGATTTTGTGTATTTCAGATATATGGGCTCTATCTATTTTACCACCTATGGAGATATTTTTTTCTATAAATTCGATAGCATTATCAATATTAAATATTTCCTGAATTTTTTCATCATTTGTTTTTTTGTTTGGTATTTCAATTACCTTTTCTACGAATTCTGCTAGCGTCGTGCGGTTTCCTTCTATACGAGCAGAGCCCAAACTTTCAAACATCTGAAAGATATTTTTTAATTGAAAAAAAATGTACGGTGGAGCACTTCCGCTTAACTTTTTTACTCGTAAATGCTCCAAACCTATTATAGTTTTTGTCAGCGAAGAGCCATAATCAGGTTCGTAGAGTTCTAGTGGAATAATAGAATTTATTAGTTTTTTATCATTAGTCATATTCATTATTTAACATTTATATTGTATAATTGGCTAATTTAAGCTTTATATTATAGATGTATCATATCTAATTATTTAACAAATGTCAAATTAAGATTTATCAAATAATGGTCTACCTAGGAAAAAGAGGGATGATATATTCTCCTCTATAATTAATGAAAAAGAAAGAATTTTATTTTACATATGTTACGAGTATCCGAAGTTTTTCTTCCGCTCCGCTACAGAAAAACTTCGGTGGAGGCTTTTGTAAAAAGCCGTAACCAGACATACCGTGTTATATGATGTATGTTTTTCTTTTTGTCTCGCTTCAGTGAGACCACTTTTCTGTAATGAACAAATTTTATTTTTTTAGGTTAATTAGTTAATAGCTTCCCAATATTTTATCAGTCCCTTTTCATTTTTTAAAACTTTTTCCATTTGTATGATAATCTCGTTTTTATGTTTATTGATATCGAGCGGATAAATAGAAGCTAACGGCAACAATAGTTCAGTTGATTTTTTATAACCCGCTGCCAATTCGGCATAACCTTGCTCCTGAAAATACATAGAGGCGAATTCGCGGCCTAAATATATTTTTTGAGAAAACTCAATAACATCCGATCCTTCTTTCAAATTTTTAATATATCTTGCCATGATATCCAGCGATTCATTAACCGTGCCCTTCATTTTTAACATCAAATCTTTATCGCTTATTTTATTTCCATCGGGCGTAAACCAAAAAACCGTGTGTGTCAGCCCGAAACCGACAGGACAACTTATTTTTGGATCGGTACGATTAACATCCTGCGGGTCGGGAATTATGGCAAATAATTCTTTTTTACTATATCCCTCAATTACATTGTAATCATTGTGGCAGGGTGAACCGGAAGTGCCGAGCGGAATATCGGAAGAAATTATTTGTTTATATTCATCCATCGGCGGATTCAAAAAATATGTCTTCAAATCACCGCCAAGTTCTTTAGTTTTGGGCCACCATGCACCCATGCCATCGTTAAAAAATCTGGATATTCTAACATGGGGAGTAAATCCAAGATTGCTGGCTGCCGTCAGTAAAATATCCGTTGATCCGTTAGCCAAACTAGCCATTGTGCCGCCGTTCGCACCATTCGGCCAATAATAATTGAAACTAATCGCGTTTCCCTGATAAACAAAAACTTTCCGAAATTCTATGCTGGGGTCAAAATGTTTCAACATCATAGCAGTAGTGGCCAGATAACAATTGTTGCCAACTTGTTTGCCGTATTTCGCGGTTTCGTCCTGGTCGGAAATATGAGCCAAATTCATTTTATATTCGGCGGAGTAAGAATATTTGTCCCTATAAAAATACAAATAGCTGATGATAGTGCCAACAACTAAAACAGCAAAAATGATAATGTAAATTATGTTTTTTTTCTTCATACTTCTAGTATTTAATTATAAAAAATAAAATTTGTTCATTATAGAAAAGTGTAAGGCATTAGCCGTAAAAAGAAAAGCATATTTCACATAATGTTCCCGAGTATGCGAAGTTGTTGCGGAACGTAGTGTAGCAACAACTTGGGTAAAAAGCGAGCCGAGCTTTTTACCGCATACTCGGAAACGTTAAACGACCCGGACGGAGCGTAGCAGAGTGAGAGCGCAGCGTGGCGCGACTGAAAGGAGCGAGTTTTGGGCAACAAATAATTACCTTAATTTATAAGTTCTTTTCAGTTTTTTCATCTCCTTTTGCTTGACAGACGCGATTTATTGTGCTAAAATCAAATATTGCAGAGTTTACATTCTGCGTCCCAGCCACGAGGGCGTCGTGGCGAGCCGAACATTGAAGGAGGACACTATGTTCACGTTGAACGAGGTCATCGAGGGACTGAAGGTCGGCAAGTCGTACCAGCGCACGCTGGAGGGCGACGGCGGCAAGGAGTACCTGAGCCCTGCAGGTGAGGGAGATTTCCGCCACGACGTCGCCGGTGAGGCGCACGGTGGCTGGGGCGGCTCCAACACCATGCCCCTCTCGACTCTCAACAACGGCCGCTGGAAGCAGGACGACTGGGAACTCCAGAGCTGACCAGTCAACCACCCCCCGGCCACTACGACCCCCGCGGACACAAGTCTTCGGGGGTCATTTCTTTTGTAGAAAAAATTGAAAAGAGCCCAATCAAAATGTTTTAAAATTATTTGTTGCCCAAAATTGCGTACAATGGGCGGCGGCTATCCGAAGTGGCTGGACAAAAATAAATT
>Ga0210057_1006838_pt1 | contig 14078 bp, 14 predicted proteins | sample CryGeyCG2114_010_2_FD_183968 | JGI IMG/M metagenome (GOLD analysis project Ga0210057, IMG submission 183968) | Groundwater microbial communities from aquifer - Crystal Geyser CG10_big_fil_rev_8/21/14_0.10 (SPAdes) (version 2) | ecosystem: Environmental > Aquatic > Deep subsurface > Groundwater ... | reverse complement strand
AAGATCATATTGTTCAGGCTGATGCAGTTATCCCAAGAATCGGCGCTTCTATAACTTTTTATGGAACCGCCGTATTGCGCCAGCTTGAAATGGCAGGGGTTTATTCTGTTAATGAATCTGTTGCCATTACTCGCTCACGCGACAAGCTACGTGCACAACAACTTCTTTCCCGCAAAGGCATAGGAATGCCAATTACAGGATATGCCCATTCTCCACATGATACAGACGCATTAATAAAAATGGTTGGTGGAACTCCGCTAGTCGTTAAACTTATAGAAAGCACCCAAGGTAATGGCGTTGTGCTGGCAGAAACTTTGAAAGCTGCTGAAAGTGTTATTAATGCCTTCAGAGGGTTACGAGCTAATTTCCTTGTTCAGGAATTCATTAAAGAATCTGGTGGTAGTGACATACGTTGTTTTGTTGTTGGTGATAAAGTAGTAGCAGCAATGAAGCGCACTGCCAAACCTGGTGAATTCCGCTCAAACCTGCACAGGGGCGGAACTGCAGAAGTTATAAAACTTCGTCCGGAGGAAAGAACTATAGCCGTTCGGGCCGCAAAGGCTATGGGGTTAAATATAGCTGGAGTTGACATATTGCGCTCTAATCACGGCCCTCTGGTTTTAGAAGTTAATTCCTCCCCTGGCCTCGAAGGAATAGAAAAACATAGTGGAAAAGATATAGCCAGTCTTACAATTTCCTATATAGAAAAACATGCCAAACATGGCAAAACCAAAACCAAAGGTAGAGGCTGATCTATTCTTCTCTATAAAGTTTTCTGGCTTGTTTTCTACTTAGCTTCTTGTGCAAATATAGACTGGAAGGGTCTATAAGAATTCTTCCATTCATAGCTTCTCGCCCTAATAACATACGAAAGCCCATAGTATCACGGTTGGTAAGAGTAACTTGTATTTCCCATGTTTGTCCGGCTATTGTCACTGGGGTAAGAATAACTGGCCTTTTTTCACGATCACCACTAGAGCTTTTGACATGCCTTTTATCAACCAATCTGGCCACGCATGTTTTGCTTATTTTATCATTTTTCTGAATGGGGTGAATATCAAAGCGTGCAAAACGCTCCTCACCCTTTTTAAATAATTTTATATTAAAAGCATGCAGGGCAGAGGTTGTGGCGCCGCTATCTACTTTAACTTTTATGGCAGGAAGCCCAAGCTCAGGCAAGCCACACCATTCGCTCCAGCCAACAACCATCCAGCCCTGAGCAGCAAGAAGATGGGCGCCCTTTTCAGCCTTCTCTGATGGTACGCGCTTTTTCCCTTTCCCAATCGCGGTTTTTGATCGTTTCGCGTTTGTCATGTTTTGCTTTACCTTTGGCCAGTGCAAGTTTTACTTTTGCCAGGCCTTTCCTGTTGAAATATATGGTAAGTGCTACAAGAGTCAGACCTTTTGTTAACACTTTGCCAGTTAATTTTTTTATTTCTTTCTTATGCAGCAGTAATTTTCTTGGCCTTCTCGGTTCATGGTTAAAACGACCTGCCTTGCCATATTCAGGAATATAACAATTAAGCAGGAACATTTCGGCACCACGAACATCAGCATGCGCTTCAGTGATATCAGCCTTGCCGGAACGTAAGCTTTTAACTTCAGTTCCAGTCAGGACTATACCTGCTTCAAGTTCTTCCAATATCTCATAATTAAACCGCGCCTTACGGTTCCGTGCGACAGTGGAAGAATCTATCTTTTTCTTCTTTACCATAAAACTACGAATAAAAACTATATATTGTATAATAGGATAGATAGAAATGTTGAAGCATTCAAAGGAATTATTTAATAAAATTTTCGGGAGTCAGAGTTTCCTCCTTCGCTATCCTACTTCGCTAAAGCTTCGAAGGACAGGAAGCTACGGAGGACAGGCAGCATTTCAACAATCAACCATTAACCAATAGCTATAAGCTTTTCCTAATAAGAAGAAATAATCACCACAGCCATTGCATATGGATAGTCATCACTTAGTGAAACATCAATTTGTGCTTTCATTTTTTGTGGTGTTAGTTTTTTAAGAGTTTTGGCGGCGCTGCCAGTTAACTTGAGGACCGGTTTTCCAGAAGCAAGGGCGCTTATTTCTGCTTCGGTAAAATTTATATTTTCTCCAACTCCTGTTCCAAGCGCCTTTGCAACGGCTTCTTTCGCAGCAAATCTCTTGGCAAAATAGGCGTAGCGTTTTTTGGAATTTTTAAATTTTACCCCAGCTTTTATTTCCTTTGCAGTGAATATGCGTTCAAAAAATTTATCACCAGATTTCTTATGCGCTTTTTCAACGCGTCTGATATCGATTATGTCACTGCCAAGGCCTATTATCATGGGATATGGGGTAAGTGGTATGGGTTAAGGGAATTTTTTCTTAAGTGAATTATAAAGAGATCTTAACATTTTTTCTATATCATTAATCATACTCAATAATGATTTTACATCACTCTCTTTTATAAATTGTAAATCAATTGAAAGAAATATTTGCGTCTCAAGTTCCGCTAGAGAACCAAGAGAAATACTTATAAAATGCATATATTCTTTTGTACTTCTTGCATGACCTTCGGCTATGTTTGATGGAACAGATACAGACGCTCTCTGCACCTGAGAAATCAGACCATATTTTTCACTATCTGGAAAAGCAGAAGTAAGTTTATAGACATGTTTTACAAGTTCTCTACTCTTTTTCCACACATCCAAATCACGATGAGTTTTTATTCCCATACCCCATACCCCATACCTCATATCCCATACCCCATACCTCATATCCCATACCCCATACCCCATACCCCATACCCCATATCCCATACCTCATATCCCTTGCCTCATACCCCATACCTCATAACCCATACCTCATATCCCTTGCCCCATAACCTTATCCCCCACCCCTTGCCCTATCCATTATCCGGCGCATTTCTTTTATGCTTTCTACCATTCCGCAGAAGATAGATTCCCCTACCAAAAAATGGCCAATATTTAATTCCTTTATCATTTTAATAGCAGCTATGGGAGCAACATTTTCATAGGTAAGACCATGCCCGGCATGACATTCCAGGTCTTGTTCTGTTGCTTTTTTTGTAGCTTTTATTATACGGTTTAATTCTTTTTTCTGACCACTTCCTTTTGCCTCACAATACGTTCCTGTATGCAATTCAACTATATCTGCCCCAGCTTCTTCCGATGCAGAAATTTGTTTTTCATCGGGATCAATAAACAATGAAACCCGGATATTTTTTGCCTTTAATTTTCTGGTAAAATCTTTCAGGTATGAAAGATTAGAAGCTACATCCAAGCCACCTTCTGTGGTTAGTTCCTGCCTTTTTTCCGGAACTATGCAGCAAGCATTAGGCCTTACCTTTAGAGCAATTTTCAACATTTCTTCTGTTGCTGCCATTTCCATGTTAAGCGGAATAGATATTTTCTGTTTCAACTGAAACATATCATCATCCCTTATATGTCTTCTATCTTCGCGCAGATGTGCTGTTATGCCGTCTGCTCCGGCTTTCTCAGCCAGCAATGCTGCTCTTATCGGATCAGGGTATTCATCCCCACGTGCATTACGCACTGTTGCCACATGGTCAATATTCACCCCAAGGCGCAGATGGTCTTTTCTTAGTGCCATTAATGATTGCCCTCACGATAACGCGTAACAGAATGTATAACTTTTTTTGCTTTCAGCAGATTTATAACATTATTGAAGTGCTCTATGTCATGCACTTCAATATCAAGTATTATCTCAAAGAAATCTGAAGATCTGTTTACAATCCTGACATTGTTGATATTAGCCTCGCCTTTTGCAACTGTGTTGGCCAGTGCCGCCAATGCCCCTTTTTTATTAGTGAGCACAGCTTTTAGTCTTCCAACATAAACACTTTCTGTAACATTTTTTTCCCAAGCTAAATCTATCCATCTTTCTGGAGATTCAACATATTGCTCTAATTCAATGCAATCTGACGTATGGATTGTTACACCTCTGCCACTATTAACTATTCCTATTATGCGCTCACCAGGCAAAGGATGGCAACAGCCTGCATAATGAATAGCCATACCGGGAATAAGCCCCATAATGGGAACTGATATTTTTTCTTCTTTCTTGCCTTTTTTTGCCATCCCAGTCAGCCTGGAGAGCAGAGAAGGCTTTTTATTTTTAAATTTCTCCGGGAAAAGCGCCTTTACAACCTCATTGCGTGGTATCGTTCCATCGCCAACAGCGGAATAGATATCATCCACCGATTTTTTTCCAAATTTTTCAAGCACTGCTTCAATCATTTTTTCGTGCAATTCTTCATTCTCACTCTGCAGAGCTTTCTCTATAATTTCCTTGCCAAGTTTTAAATATTGCGACTTTTTTTGCGTTCTTAAAAAACGCCTGATTTCGGAAAGAGCTTTAGCAGTTATAACAAAATGTTCCCACGCCTGAGATGGATGTGCGGATTTAGATTGGATAATCTCAACCTGGTCACCATTTTTCAATTGTGTGCGCAGGGGCATTATACGAGAGTTTATCTTAGCTCCAACACAACTACGGCCAACTTCAGAGTGCACTGCAAATGCAAAATCTACCGGGGTTGCTCCTCTTGGCAAAGCTATTAAATCCCCATGTGGGGTAAAACAAAACACCTGATCGTGATACATTTCAAGTTTGGTGTTTTCTAAAAATTCTTCCGGCCCACTAGCATGTTCTATTATGTATAATAATTCCCTTATCCAACGATATTGCCTATCGTCACTTGTGTATGGTTTACCCTGTTTATATAACCAATGAGCTGCAACACCCATTTCTGCTATTTCATGCATTTCTTTTGTGCGAATTTGTATTTCTATCTTTCTTTGTTCGGGCCCAACCACAACTGTATGAATTGATTGATAGCCATTATTTTTTGGAGTGCTGATATAATCTTTAAAATTCTCAGGAATCATGTGAAATGCAGCGTGAATTTCACCAAGAGCGCGGTAGCATTCTTTGTTACTATTAACAATAATCCGAAAAGCTATAATATCCGAGAGCTGCTCAAACCCCATATTTTTTCTCTGCATTTTCAGCCAGACCGAGTAAGGAGTTTTTTCTCTGCTAAACACTTTTGCGTTTATGTCAACGTTGTTCAACAATTCGTTTAAACGCGCAACTGTACGATCTGCAACCTCTGTCCCTGATTCACGTAAATATTCTAATCGACTCACGATAGATTTATATGCTTCCGGGTTAAGTTCGTTAAATGCCAGATTCTGCAGTTCATCTTTAATTTTTTGCATACCGATACGCTCAGCCAGCGGAGCATAAATTTCCATTGTCTCATGCGCTATATTCCGGCGTTTTTCAGGCTTTTTAATATGTTGCAGAGTTCGCATGTTATGAAGCCTGTCAGCCAGCTTTACCAGCAGAACGCGTATATCCTCTGAAATTGCGACCAGAAGCTTTCTATAGTTTTCCGCCTGTTTTTCGTTGTTGGATTGAAATTCTATTTTGGTGAGTTTGGTAACCCCATCAACCAGACGGCTGATTTCTTCACCGAATTGAGATGTTATATCTGCAAGAGTTGCTGTAGTATCTTCAACTGTGTCATGCAAAATGGCCGTTATTATCGTTCGGCCGTCCAGTTTCATATCTGCAAGAATAGAAGCAACGGCCAAAGGATGGTAATAATAAGGGTCGCCAGAATGGCGTTTTTGTTTGCCGTGATATTTCACAGCAAACTCTATCGCGCGCGATACTGCATCCTTATCAAAGTCAGGATCGTATGAACCTATCTTTTTAAGAAGATCTTGCGCTATATCTTGATTAGCCGACTCGCTCATAGCGCACTATCATATCATATTGTTTGATATATTTATTCCTAAATTTACTGCATATTGTGCATTAAAAAGGATAATGCCATGCCCGAAGCCAGAACTAAAGGGTTCTAGTCGTCTACCTGAAGGTTATCTGATTCAAAAGACATATCATCAGCAGCAAGCTTTTCTGCCACTATTTCTGCCTCTGGCTCACCAATCTCAGTTTCAAGATTAGCCAGTTCCTTTGAAGCTTCGCTAATACCTTCTCCATTTTCATCAGCAGCCAGGCCTGCTTCATCTTCTGATTCACGGATTCTCTGGAATGATCGAACCAGATCATCACGCAGCTTATCAACTTTAACGGTTTCCTGCGCTATTTCCCTAAGGGAAAGAACGGTATCTTTTTCATTATTACGCTCTATAGTGAGCTGCTCGCCAGAAGCTATATCTTTCGCTCTCTGGGCGGATAATGCAACAAGTTCAAAACGGTCATGAACCTTATTAATGCAATCCTCAACGGTAACTCTCGCCATTTTATTATTGCTCCTATGGTTTTGGGGAGGGTAGATTTAACATAAATTGATGGAATTACAAGAATTTTATGAAAATAATCATTGCAGCAGTCGGCAAAATGAAAAAAGGGCCGGAAGCAGAGCTTCTGGAGGCTTATAAAAAAAGGTTACCCTGGGATATTGTGATCAAGGAAATTGAGGAAAAACGGCCTCTTCCAGCAGAAAAGTTGAAAGATAGTGAGGCCTCACAACTTCTATCCTCATTGCCAGAAAGTTCCTTTAAGATAGCGCTGGATGAAAGGGGCAAGCAGCTTGGCAGCAGGCAACTTGCCGAAAAACTGCGTGGCTGGCTGGAAGGCGGTGCACCTGTCACATTTTTAATAGGCGGTGCAGCAGGTCACGGCCGAAAAATTGCAGAAGAGGCAAATTTCACCCTTTCGCTTGGCTCTCTAACCTGGCCGCATATGCTGGTGCGTGTTATGCTGATGGAGCAATTATACCGATCAAGCACTATAATTTCGGGCCATCCCTATCATAAAGATTAGCCTTCATACTTGCACTTTTAGCATTTTTACGGTTTACTCCCGCCAGTTTTAAATGCCACAAAGAGTTTGAACTTGTCCCAATTTAAAAAACGACCAAAACCTGTCCTGCTCTGCATATTGGATGGCTGGGGTATTGGCACTGGCAAGGATGATGCCATAGCTGCCGCAAATACTCCCAACTTGAAAAAAATACTTTCCTCAGCGGCAGAAACAACAATTTCTACATCTGGCCTTGATGTTGGCCTGCCGAAAGGGCAAATGGGTAATTCAGAAGTTGGCCATATGAATATTGGCAGTGGCCGCGTGGTTATGCAAAGCCTGCCTCGCATTGACCTTGCCATAAAAGATGGCTCAATAAACAAAAATCCTGCTTTAGTTTCATTCATAGAAAAATTGAAAAAAAGCGGCGGTGCAGCTCATCTTATGGGCCTGGTTTCAGATGGTGGAGTGCATTCTCACATTAGCCATATAATTGCTTTGGCTCAAATAATTTCAGATGCCGGAATAAAAACAAACATCCATGCCTTCCTTGATGGCCGTGATACACCACCTGAAAGTGCAATCAGTTATATAAAACAACTGGAGAAAGCCATATCGCCAAATAAGCTTATCAGCATTGCTACAATTGCCGGACGATATTACCCGATGGATAGGGATAATCGCTGGGAAAGAGTGAAGCTTGCTTATGATGCAATGGTAGAAGCAAAAGGCCCAACCACAGATAATCCTCTAAAAGCCATTGAAGAAAGTTACAATAATGGAAAAGTCGATGAATTTGTTATTCCTACAATAATTAAAGACTATTCTGGAATGAAAGATGGTGATGGTCTGTTAATGGCCAATTTCCGAGCAGATAGAGCAAGACAAATTCTTACTGCTTTACTTGCTCCGGATTTCAAAAACTTTGACCGCAAACACAAAATATCTTTCGCCTGCAGTTTAGGCATGGTGGAATATTCGGAAGAGCTGAACAAATATATTCCTGCCTTATTTTCTGCCCAGCCACTGAATAACATTCTTGGAAAAATTTTATCTGATGCTGGCCTGACACAGTTACGAATTGCTGAAACTGAGAAATATGCCCACGTCACCTTCTTTTTTAACGGTGGCGCAGAAGATGAATTCCCTGGAGAAGAGCGTATACTTGTCCCCTCTCCTCAAATTGCCACTTACGATATGCAACCGGAAATGTCAGCAAAAGAAGTTACAGATAAACTGGTGGATGCAATAAAATCAGATAAATATGATTTCATAGTAGTAAATTATGCAAACACAGATATGGTTGGTCACACTGGTGACATGAAGGCAGCGATTAAAGCTGTTGAAGCTGTTGATTCTGCGCTGGGGCGGTTAAACGCTGAAATAGATGCAAAAGGCGGAATAATGTTAATTACAGCAGATCACGGAAATGCAGAAGTAATGGTTGATCCAAAAACTGGCGAACCGCACACAGCACACACAACCAACCTTGTCCCTCTCATTATAACGGGAATTTCTAACTTAAAACTTAAATCCGGAAGATTGTGCGATATTGCACCAACTATACTTAAATTAATAAATTTAAAAAAACCTGATGAAATGACAGGTGAAGTTCTGATATCATCTTAAGAACAAAAGGACCATTTATGCGTAAACTTATTTTAATACCTGTTATTGTTTCTATTTTTGCCGCTACTTCAGTTTCATGTCATGCTGCTGATACAAAAAACAATAACAAAGAAACTCTGAAGCTGCTTGATATGTTCGGCGACATATTTGAAAAGGTCCGTGAAGAATATGTGGAAGAACCTTCAGATAAACAACTTCTGGAATCTGCCATAAATGGAATGCTTACCGATCTTGATCCTCATTCAGCATATTTAAATGAGCAGGCTTTTGCTGAAATGCAGGTACAAACAAAAGGAGAGTTTGGTGGCCTTGGAATTGAAGTAACATTGAAAGATGGCATGGTTTATATCGTGTCACCAATTGATGACACCCCAGCTTTCAAAGCTGGTTTGCAAGCTGGCGATTACATAAGCCATATAGATGGCGATTCAGTCATCGGCATGCAGCTCAGTGACGCAGTTAAAAAAATGCGTGGTGCACCAGGAACCGATATCAACCTCACAATTTTACGTGAAGGGGCAGATGAAGCTTTCGACGTAAAAATCACAAGAGATGTAATTAAAATAAAATCCGTACGTTCACAAGCTGAAGGTGATGTTATCTACGCCCGAATAACAAGCTTTTCAGAAGAAACCGAAGAAAATCTTGAGGATGCAATAAAAAAACATAAGAAAGAAATAGGCAAAAATCTTAAAGGAGTGGTGCTCGACCTGCGTAACAACCCAGGCGGCCTTCTAACTCAGGCTATCTCAGTTTCAGATTTATTCCTGGAACAGGGAGAAATAGTCTCAACACGCGGAAGATTGCCAAGCAGCACTAAAAGATTTAACGCTACAAGGGGCGATATAATCGATGGCCTGCCCATGGTAGTTCTAATCAATGGCGGTTCTGCTTCTGCTTCTGAAATCGTTTCAGGCGCACTTAAAGATCACAAGCGCGCAATAATTATCGGCACAAAATCATTTGGCAAAGGCTCGGTACAAACAGTTATACCTCTGCCACATGATAGTGCGATGCGTTTAACAACTTCTCTTTATTACACACCTTCCGGTACTTCAATTCAGGCTCAGGGAATTCAGCCAGACATAATAGTTGAACAGGCAAAAGTAGAATTTGTTAAATCCGGCAAAAGAACTACTGAAGCTTCTTTACGTGGCCATATAGAAAATGGTGGCAAAAAAGAAAGTGGTGACGAAGACAACAATGAAAAGAAAAAGGATACAAACGAGGCTGAGAAAAACAAAGATTCTGGTGATGAAAAAGAATCTCTGTATAAAAAAGATTACCAACTTGCAAGAGCTTTAGATTTATTACGTGGATTATACATATTTAAAAGTCAATCTTTAGAACATTAGAAAATGGTATAATCGTGAAGTTTCTCACGAACATAAAAGAAAATAAAATCTTTGCTTCACTTTCTCTCTACCACGCATGGATTTTTTCCAATATAGTTGCTGCTCTCGCTCTTGTTTTTTTTATAGCAAAGATATTTTTATTTTATACTGACCAGGCATCACAGGCAGTTGAGCAGGGAAAGCAAGTTATTATATCCGTTCTGACTGACGAGATTTTAATAATGGCAACTCCGGAAAAAGAAGAAGAAAAAAATGAAACTGCCCTGCCCACACCTTCCGATCCTATTCCTGCAAAAAAAGAAGCCAGACTATCATTGGTTATAAATGGTCTTGGCCTGGATAGAGCTGCAACTGAATCTGCAATAAAATTATCTCCCGAAATTACTCTAAGCTTTTCACCTTACGCAATTGAAGCTGCCACTCTTGTTAAAGACGCTGCAGAATATGGCCATGAAATTCTGCTTGATCTTCCAATGGAAGCTAGTTCCTACCCTCTGAGTGACCCTGGCCCACTTGCTCTTGTTACCAGTGCTGGTGAGGTGAAAAACAGCTACAGGCTTAAAAACAGTCTTGCTGCCGCGGAAGGATATATTGGTGTTTTGGCTCCTATAGATGAAAACTTCACACACACCTTGCTTGGTATATTGCCTGTTATAAACGAACTTAAGAGCAGAGGTCTGGCACTAATTTACAGAGAAAAGCCCAGCAATGTTTTTCTTAAGCAGGAGGCTAATTCTATCGGCCTCCCCATAGTTCCAGATTATGTCGTAATCGATGAGCAGCTTTCCAAAGAAGCCATAGATGAAAAACTTCAGGAAATAACCGAAATGGTTAATGACGAAGGCAAAAGTGTATTAGCTATAGGGCGCCCATACCCTATAACCTTAAAACGTATTGAAAATTGGTTACAGAAACAAACTGAAACAGGAGAAATAAAAGTTTCACCTGTTTCAGAATTTACAGGCACCCCCTTCCCAACTGCTAAGAATGAACAACAATAAAACAAAGCCTGATTCTTATCGCCCATGTGCTGGCATAATGATTCTGAACCGCGAAAAGAAAGTTTTTGTTGCTCGCCGTATAGATATGACAAGCGAGGCCTGGCAGATGCCTCAGGGTGGTATAGATGAAGGAGAAATGCCAAAAGAAGCTGCTATGAGAGAGCTGGAAGAAGAAATTGGCACAAACAATGTGGAGATTATAGCAGAAAGCGAGAGGTGGCTTTATTATGACTTACCGGATGATCTGGTTGGAAAGCTTTGGGGCGGAAAATATCGTGGCCAAAAACAAAAATGGTTTCTCGTTCGTTTCCTGGGTGAGGATATGGAAATAAATCTGCAAACCGAACATCCTGAATTTTCTGAATGGCAGTGGGTAAGCCCGAAAAAAGTTTCCGAATTGATAGTACCATTCAAACAGAAATTATATGAAAGTTTACTCCACGAATTCGCAGATTTTCTATAATCATCGTCATACTGCGACTCTCGCCGCGCTAGCGCCTGCGCAGCGGGTGATCGCAGTATGACGTCTTTAGTTTCACCGGACAGTATAGTGCTTTCGCTGGAATGACTGTTTTCCAAAATACAATTTTAGCCCTTAAAATAACGCGCTATTATCTCTTTATATATTTCCGCCAGATTTTTTATATCCTCAACTGCCACCTGCTCATTAACTTTATGAGCCATGTTATTAATCAGGCCAAATTCTATAACCGGACAAAAATCTTTTATAAAACGCGCATCTGATGTTCCACCTTCTGTGCTTAATTTAGGCGCAGCACCTGTAACTGCTTTAACAGCTTCAACAACAGTTTTGCTTAGAAAGCCTGGCTGGGTAACAAAAGCGGGAAAGCCTTTTTCGTTATTCAGAATAAATTGGCTGGTAACTTCATTGCAATAAGCTTTTACCCATCTGGTTAAACTTTCTGGATTAAAATTATCATTAAACCTTACGTTTAATTTTGCCGTTGCTTTAGCTGGTATGATGTTGGAAGTTTTGTTACCAACGTCAATTGATGTAATTTCCAGATTCGAGGGTTGGAAAAAATCCGTGCCATTATCCAGTTTATTATTTTTAAGCCTGTGCAAAATATTTATGAGATTAGTAACGGGATTATCCGCCTTATCAGGATAGGCCACATGCCCCTGAATGCCATTTACAGTTAATGTAAAATTCATGCTGCCACGGCGGCCAATTTTTGCCATTTCGCCAAGTTTTTGCGGGTTTGTTGGCTCACCCACCACACATGCATCAATTTTCTCGCCTGTTTTTTTCATCCATTGCAGAACTTTAACTGTACCATTAATTGCAACATCTTCCTCATCACCAGTAATGAGCAAACTTAGTGAACCCCTGAACTCTTTATTTCCTTCTAAAAACTTTTCCACACCTGCAACCCAAGCCGCAATAGCTGGCTTCATATCAACTGCGCCACGCCCTATCAGCATGCCATCTCTGATTTCAGCTGCAAACGGGTCAACATCCCAGGCTTCAACATCGCCAACCGGCACAACATCCGTGTGCCCCGCAAAACAAAGATTCGGCGAAGCAGTACCATAACGTGCATAAAGATTTTCCACCTGTGCACTGCCTTCGTCAGAAAATTTCAGCCTGGTGCATTTAAACCCAAGCGCAGTAAGTACTTTTTCCAGCACAGCAATAGCCCCTGCATCTTCCGGAGTTATGCTTGGGCAGCGAATTAATTCCTGCGAAAGTTTAACGGGGTCTATAGTCATAAGTACCTTATATCAAACGTGGTCATCGCAGCATAATCTCCACTACTATCCGGGAAAAGTAATATACGTCATACTGCGACTTGATCACAGTATGACAAAATTTGTTTTCTAAATTTTATTTTCATACACCTCTTAGCAAATCATTTATTGATGTTTTAGAGCGGGTTTTTTCATCAACTCTTTTTACTATCACAGCGGCGTAAAGTGATGGGCTTTGTGGAGTTTTCCCCGGCACTGTGCCAGGAACAACAACCGAATAAGCCGGCACACGACCATAAAAAATTTCACCGCTTTCACGATCAATAATTTTGGTGGAAGCGCCGATATAGACACCCATGGAAATAACCGAGCCTTCTTCCACAATAACACCTTCTGCAATTTCACTGCGTGCGCCGATGAAGCATTTATCTTCAATAATAACCGGGTTGGCCTGGAGTGGCTCCAGCACGCCACCAATCCCAGCACCACCGGAAATGTGGCAGTTTTTGCCAATCTGTGCGCAGCTGCCAATAGTTGCCCAGGTATCAACCATTGTGCCTTCATCCACATAAGCACCAAGATTAACAAAACTTGGCATCAGCACGACGTTAGGTGCGATATAAGCAGCATGGCGCACGAAACAACCAGGCACCGCCCGGAAACCAGCTTCTTTGAATTTTTCTTTCTCCCAACCCAGAAATTTAGATGGAACTTTATCATACCAATATGAACGCACACTTATGCCATCATTCTCTTTGCTGGGTGTCGAAGGCCCATGGCTGAAAAGCTGCATGTCATTCAGGCGGAAAGAAAGCAATATTGCTTTTTTTACCCATTCATTAACAGCCCAGCTGCCATCTTTTTTTTCAGCAACCCGTAAATCACCTTTATCCAGCGCCTGCAATACATCATCAACTGAATCACGAATATTACCTTTGCTATCTGCATGCAGTGTACTTCTTTGTTCCCAACCTTCTTCAATAATTTTCTTCAAATGTTCCATCTTTTTCTCACGCCTTTATTATGGTAAATTCTGAAACACCCAAGCTACACCGGAGCCTTCCCCGAGGCAAGAGCTCAACAACAAAATCAGAAAATCTCTCCCCCCTCTTACCCCTGAATTCCGAACTCCTTAGTTCTTCCTCCCTAATTACCTTTATCTTCCTCCTGAACTCTGAACTCCGAACTCTGAACTCTAGAATAGATGCTTGCCTCTGGTTTTATTTTCTTTTATAAGCCATCTGTCTGTTCTTGGGCTGCGTAAGCAAATTCACCAGAACTAGAAATAGATGTGCCCAGATAGCTCAGTTGGTAGAGCAAGGGACTGAAAATCCCTGTGTCGGTGGTTCGATTCCGCCTCTGGGCACCACGCTTCGCCTTTACGGGCTACGCGTGGCGCAGCCACGTGTGGAACCTTAGGCCGAAGCAGTGCCTAAGTTTGAATTTATCCGAAGAAAAAGACTGTCATGCCGGAAAGCGAGCAAGCAGGCGAGCTTGTCCGGTATCCATAATCACCAATAACGGAAGGTGAATAGGAAAGTTAGTAAACTTTCCGCGTGTTAAAATCCGAATCCAGATCATGCCTAT
>Ga0210057_1006835_pt1 | contig 14082 bp, 12 predicted proteins | sample CryGeyCG2114_010_2_FD_183968 | JGI IMG/M metagenome (GOLD analysis project Ga0210057, IMG submission 183968) | Groundwater microbial communities from aquifer - Crystal Geyser CG10_big_fil_rev_8/21/14_0.10 (SPAdes) (version 2) | ecosystem: Environmental > Aquatic > Deep subsurface > Groundwater ... | reverse complement strand
AGAACCGTAATTAACCAGTAAAAGACAGCCGTTCGGCGTTTTCCCCAATGCCATTCGTCCAAAATTTTATGATGGAGATGACCTCGGTCTCCCCAGACAGGCGAACGTCCAGTTAGAATTCTTCTGGCAATGGAATAAACAGCGTCAATCAAAGGGATGCCTAAAACAACAATGGCCGTGCCGATTTTAGTAGTTGATAAAATGGCTAGAACTGCCAATAAAAAACCAGCTAAGGCACCGCCGCTGTAGCCAGGCATAATTTTTTGGGGGAAGAAATTAAAAGGGAGAAAACCAAGGTAGGCGCCAGCGGTAATTGCCGCCAAAATGACTACCGGCCATTGAGTGACATCAGCCGAAAAACGCAAAGCCAAAAGAGCAATTGTCAAGCCAGCAACAACAACAATGCCAGGCAACTGGCCGTCAAACCCTTTGGCCCAGTTGACAATATTGGTGAGAGAAGCAATCCAAAAAAGAGCAAAAATGTCAGCTAAAACCCAAATACTGCGAGTTTCACCAAGGAAATTAAAAGTGATTTGCGGTTGGTCAAGCCGGATAATGCCGTTGAAAGGATTGGTGATGAAGGCAATACCAATGCCTGAAGCAACAACCAGCCCGGCAGCCAAAAAACAGGCAGTGAGTCTTAAATAAGGGTTGAGGTTAAGGCGATCGTCAATGGTTCCTATAAGGAGGATAACGACAGCGCCGGCTAAAATACCCTTGAGATGTTGGTCTAAAGGCAAAAAAACAAGCGAAGCCAGCAAAACAGCCAGAAAAATAGCGATTCCCCCGCCTCTAGGAACAGGATAAGTATGGGTATCTTTTGGACGTTTGGTTTTTTTCGGGTCTTCCAGCCAGCCTAAATGTCGGTAAACAAAGATGACCAATGGTGTGGTTAAGAAAGAAATAATAGTTGCAAGCAAAAGAGGCAAAAAAATTAGATTTTTGATTAAAGGCCAATTCATCAGGTGACCAGCTTAATTATTTGAATTAAAGTGATTAGGCAAAGCAAGCTAAAGATAGTGCTGGTACTCATCAGAATTTTTTGCAGTAGTTTTTCCTGTTTGGGAATTAAAGAAAGAAAAAAGAAATTGACTGAAAAAACTAGCAAAGAAACTCCGGGGAGAATTAAAAGACCAGTGGGATAGGTTAACTGTTCACTTCCCCAAGGCCGGCTGTAAAATAATGGTAACTGTGGTGGCAATGAGCGCCAAGCAAAAAGAATGATACCTATTTGAATCAATACAAGAATAATATTTAATTTCTTCATGCCATAATTTTAACACAAATTGACTTAGCGGACGATGCGGTGGAAAAGAGAGAGGCGGTCAGATTGAAGTTCAAGGGTGTAATTGCTCTGCAAAAAGATTTCTAAGCTGGGAAAAGGAATACCTGCTTCGGTAATAATATAGCGAGGCGAGTTGGCGGTGAGTAAACGCATTGTTTCTTCGAAACCATCAAAATCTTGAATGTGATAAGCGACTGTATAACGGCCAACTGGTAGTCTTTCTGATAAGGCATAAATTGATGGCTGGTTGCCCCAGATAAAGATTTTTTCCTCAGGTTGAGTGTGGGTTTTTAAGTATTCGGAAAATTGGTAAATGGTTTTGGTGTGATTGCCAAAATAGGCAAAATATTTTTCTTTGGTTTTTAATCTCAAAAAATATTGATAGAAATTCTGGTAATAAGAGAAATTTGGATAATGCCAGAATTTAAAGATTAAGAAGCTGGCAATAAAGATGATTGTTAAGACGAAAGGAATTATTTTTTGTTTGTTTTTGAAAAAAAACAAACCGAAAGATAAAGTTAAAGCTGGTATTGTTTGGAGTAGATAATGGGGGTAGGGACGGCTGGATAAGAGGGCAGCAAACAAAGAGAAAGAAAACCATAAAACAATCAATTTTATTTCAGTAGAAATTTTTTTTCGGCAAACAAGAAGAAAAGCGACGACAGCGAAAATTAACCCTCCCCGGCTGATTAAAGCTAAAGGTAGACCGATGGTCTGGTTTTTGTCTGATGCCCAAGAAGCAAGATAAGGTATATTTTGAAAAAAAGCAGCTGTTAAGTATTGTTGAAAAGAGCCTTTAGCAACGTAATAAATAAGAGTTAATAAAATTGGCAGTAGAAAGCCGGTGATTAATAAGAACAAATTTTTAAGTATGGCGCGGGGTTTACTGATTAAAGCCATCAGAATAAGTAAAGCAGCGAAATCAAAAGCCGCCGGAACTTTAAAAAGAGTGGCACAAGAAAAAAGACAACCAATTAGAAGCCAGACTAGCAAAGAGGCTTTTTGAGTGTTGTTTTTAAGAAAAAGATAAAAACCGGCAATGGTAGGAAGCATCATAAAATTTTCAGCATTGGCAACATTACCTTCAAAAGTATGGAGACTGGTGAGGATGGCAAAAGCGGCGGTAGCAATGGCAACTGCCTTCTTGTTTTTGGAAAAGATGAGCAGGGCCAGCTCGTAGAAAACAAAAATAGTCAGAAAGCTCCAAAAGAAAAGTAGTAGTCTGAACTGAATAAAACTGCCAGTTAAGGCAGCTAAAAAATAAAGCAGGGGCGGTTTGTTGTCATGAATATCCCGGTAGAAAACAAAGCCTTTTCTTAAAGCCTGCCCCAGAGTCAAATAAATACCTTCATCGCCGTAAGTAAAAGGTTCAAATAAAGAAGGCAATCGCAAAAAAAGAACTAGCCCTAAGATTAAAACTAGCCAGTAAATAGAAAAAATTTTTCTCACTCTTTTTTTATCCATAAGAATGAAAGTGAACCAAATTGTTGGCTCTTGAATAGATGATAACCAGGAATTTTTACTTCTTCAAGTGGGGCACTGGTGATAACACCGATTTGGGTTTCATCCGGTAGTTTGGTGATGACATCACCGGCTTCCATTAGGGCCGTACCTGTATAAAAAGGCAATGGCTGGGGGCTATAAATTGGCGCTTGGAGACCGTAATATTTTGATTCCCAAAGATGGTGAGCGGCCGCATTATAGTTGATTAAAGTTAAGTGTGGAGCTTGGGTTTTAATAAAATCAGCCAATTCTCTAAACGGCCTTTTGGTGGGATTGAGAAAATAATAATAGTTGATGGTCAACAAGCAGGCAACAACTGTCAGAATAAATAGTAAAGACAACTTTTTTCTCAAAGAAGCTATTAAAACTGCAGAAGCGGGGATGACTAGCAGTAAATAGCGATCATAGAAAATTGATTGGAAGAATTGGGAGGCAAGAAATGTTAAAATCAATGGTGCCAAAAACCAGCCTATCAGAAAAATCGATGTCTTTTTTTCTTCACCCCAGCGGCGCAGAGCTAGCGTAATGGCAGCAGCTCCCAAACCAATTTTTTGCCAAAGACTTTTATCGTTGCTGCCAATGAGAAATTTACCAATTGTTTCAATTAAAGTTTTTAAGGTCGGTTTTCCTAACCAGAAGCCGCTGGCCACTAAAGAAGTTTGGTAATAAAGAGGATAGAGCCAAGGGAGATATAATAAACCGATTGTCAAAAAAGGTTTAAAATTCCATTTTTCTTTAAGAGCCCAAATAATTTCCCAAGCAACGATAAAAATGGAAAAATGGTGGGTGTATAAGGCCGCTGCCGTTGCCAAAATAAAGCCCAATTTTTGTTTTTTTAGGAAGAAGTAAACTGATAAGGTAGAAGTCAAAACTAAGAGACTATACATTCTGCCTTCAAAAGCATAATTAAAAAGAAAAGGATTGCTGAAAGTTAAGAGGGCAGCTAAAAGACCTGTTTTTTTGTCCCAAAGATGCTTGGCAATTAAATAAACAGTTAAAACTGTGCCTAGAAAAAACAAAAAAGAAAGACTTCTGATAGCGGTTTCCGAGGTGCCAAAGATTTTCATCCATGAATGAAGCAAAAGATAGTAAAAAGGTGGCGAGGTATCTTTGGCAACAATTTTAACAATTTGAATGGCAGGCTTGACCGCTAAAGTAGCCGCCCAGCCCTCATCACCCCAGAGGCTGGCAGTAAATTGGTTCATATTAAACTTTTTCCGTTACCCGATATTCTATCCGTTTGCCAAGCATTAATCTAGTTTGAGCATCGAGAGCCGGCAAAATAGCCATTAATAATGTTGCTGCAGGCATAAAAATCCATTGCAGATATTCTTTTAAATATTTCCAGAAAGGAATTTTTTCTTTTTTAGGTCTCAAAATAAGATCAAGGGTGATAATTATTGCTAGGGATATCAGGCAAATAGTAAGGATAATTTGGGCTATTTTGGGCAGATTATAACCAAGAGTGGTTTGGCTAAAGACAGGATTGATTAAAGCCGGCACCCAGCCGCCGAGAGTGAGGATAAACCAGTTAGTCGGCCAAAGCAGGTGGCATTCAAAAAGTTTGTAAATTCTTAAAAATCTGCTCCAGCGGGGAATTTCCGGATGCTTAATGCCTTGCTTAACAGCATAAGGAATATCAGTCGCTCCCCAAGCATGGCGCTTGCATTGTTCATAGCGGTTTTTCAAAGAGCCTAAATAAGTTTTTGCCTCTGGGGCATCAATGCTGGTAGGCAGGAAAATTGCCGCTACTTCCACTTTACCTTCTTTATGAAAAAAGCACTGCAGAAAAATATGCCAGTCTTCCGGAATAATATCCGTATGCCAATAGCCGATATCATCAATCATTTTTAAGGAGACAGAATAAGTTGAGTAATTAAGAAATAAATTATCCGGTTCCTGAATAAAAGCAAGATGGAGGATATTGCTTAAGGTGCTGACAATATTTATAAAAATTGGTAAATGCCAAGGGTTGTTGTGGTTGAACATAGGTGATTGCCAAAATCGCAAATAGCGGTTTTTGTTTTTGATAAAATGATACGTGAGGGCGGAGAAATATTTGGGATGGAAACAGGCGTCAGCGTCACAGGTAGTTAAAATGATTTTGCTGATATCATAGCCTTCCTGATCGATAAAAAGTTTTTTGGCTTGTTTGGCGCCCCAAGCTTCATTAGAAGCTTTGCCCTTAACTTCACCAATGATATTGGCGGGATGAAAGGTGGTAATTAAGCGGCCAAATTGGCCTTTGAATTTTTTAACTAATTGTTTAGCCCGTTCATGGCTGCCTTCAGCTCTTTCTTCCATAGCTAAAACAACCAAAAGTTGATTTTTGTTAATATCTTTTTGCTTGGCAATGTGACTTAAAGTAGTTGAAAGTTTTTCAATTGATTCATTGTAATTGGGAATGATAATTAAATGTCTTATTTCCTGCCAATTAAAATGGTTATTTTCTTTTTCTTGCTTGTATTTTTGTTGCCAATTAATTTTTTCACTTCGGCGGATTTTAATGTAGCCCTTGGTTCCTAAAATAGCGCCTGTGAAGGAACGATAAAACCAATAGACTAAAAAGGCGATGGTAAAATAGGCGACAATTCTGGGTACAAAAAGAGCTCCCCATAAAGGGAAGAGAATAATAAGCCAGGTAGCTGTACCCGGCAGCATTTCTAAAAAACGTTGCACACGTCGGGGGTGTTTTTTTAGTAAATTTCTTAGTTTATCACCCATTTTTGCCTAAATATAGACCTTTTTAATAGATAGTATCTATTATAGCACAGAGTCTTTAAATCTGGAAAAGTTTTTTGGCATTTTGAGTGGTGATTTGAGCGATTTTTTCAAAAGAGACATTTTTTAATTGAGCTAAACATTTAGCAATTATTTTAACATTTTTTGGTTCGTTTCTTTGACCACGAAAAGGGTCAGGCGATAAAAACGGGGCATCAGTTTCTAAAAGAATTTTTTCTAAAGGAATTTCTTTGAATACATTTTGCAGGCCCTCATCGTAAGTCAAGTTGCCGTCGACACCAAAGTAGAAATTTAATTTGTTAACTTTTGCGATGTCTTTTTTACCAGCCGAATAGCAATGAAAGACACCACTGATATTTTGATATTGTTTCAAAACCTCAATTGTGTCAGCAAAAGCTTTTCGAGTGTGGATGATTAAGGGCAGATTTAACTTTTGGGCTAATTTGATTTGTTTCTTAAAAAGAAAAAGCTGTTCTTTTTTTGGGCGGTCTTTTTCATTTGGTGGCGCCGGCGAGTAATCCAAACCGCATTCGCCAATAGCAATGACCTGTTTTTGTTTGGCTATTTCGGTCAATTTCTTGATTTGGGTTGTTGGTGAGTCTGGGTTTTTCGGATCGGTTTGCTGGGGGTGAATTCCCACGGCGGCGTAAACCACACCCGGATGCGCTTTCGCGATTTGAATTGCCTTTTTGGCATCAGCGAAATTACTGCTGACACAAATGATTTTGGCAACTCCATTTTCCACCGCCCGGTCAACGACTTGGCCTAAGTCTTTTTGGAAGGCGGAGAAATTGAGATGACAATGCGTATCTACAAGCATTAAAGGCGAGGAAATAAAGGTTTTTGGGATTTGATTTTTGGACCTTTAAATTGTTTTTCAATTTTTTTTGCCGTTTCTGGTAAAAAGGGCTTAAGGTGATAGGCAACTTTTCTGACAGTGCCGACTAACGATTGTAAAGATTTTTCCAATTGCTTGTCTTTTTGTTCCCAAACTTTTTGCTGATTAATTTTGCGGTCAGTTTGAGAAATAAATTGCCAGACTCGTCCCAAGGCCAAATCAAATCGATATTTTTCCAAATAGCCCGAATATTTTTTGCATAAATTCGGTTTGGCAGGAGCAAAGTTAAGATTTGATTTTTCGCAAAGTTTAGCGACTCGGGCAACAAGATTACCTAGGCCATTAGCCAAATCAGCGTTGTATTTGATGGTGAATCTTTCCCATCCCACATCGCTGTCGTTGCTGTAGGGGAAGCTGGAGGCAATTAAATAACGAGTTCCATCAACGCCGAATTTTTTAATCAGTTCTTGGGGAGTAATCACGTTACCTAAACTTTTGCTCATTTTCTGACCATCAATCGTGTAGAAACTGTGGGCAAATACTTCTTTAGGCAAAGGAATATTGGCTGCTAACAGTAGAGCTTCCCAAATAACAGCGTGAAACCAAAGAATTTCTTTGCCAATTAAATGAACACTAGCTGGCCAGAATTTTTCCTTACCAGTAATTTTTAAAGCTGTGTAGTAGTTCATTAAAGCTTCAACCCAAACGTAGATAGTTTGCTCTTTATCCCAGGGGACTGAAATTCCCCAGGGCACATTGGCACGGGAAATGCTTAAATCTTTGACGCCAGCTTTAAGTTTACTTAAAACCTCTTTCTTTTTTTCTGGCGGTGATATTTGGTAGTGATTTTGATCGTCTTGATTTTCAATTGCCTTGATTAATTGGGGCACATATTTAGAAAGTTTAAAAAAATAGTTTTCTTCTGATTGTTTTTCAATTTTTTTGTTGGGATGAAAAGGACATCTCCCGTTAACCAGCTCAGTTTCGGTGATAAATTTTTCGCAACCAACACAATAAAGGCCTTCATATTTAGCTTTATAAATGTCACCCTTTTGGTAAATTTTTTCCAAAATTTCTTGGGCAATTTTTTCGTGTTTTGGGTTGGTAGTCCGGATGAAATAGTCATATTTAATATTAATTTTTGGCCAAATATTTTTAAAACTTTGGGAGACTTTATCACAGAATTTCTTTGGTGAAAGACTTGCTTTTTGAGCAGCTTCAGCGATTTTGGCACCGTGCTCATCAGTACCTGTTAAAAAAAAGACTGTTTTACCAAGAAGTTTATGATATCGAGCCACAATATCAGCCGCCACTGTCGTGCAAGTGTGGCCGATATGGGGCTTGTCATTAACATAATAGATTGGCGTGGTGATATAAAAGTTTTTGGTCATCTGGGAATAATTTTAACAGAATTAAGCTTGAACTTAAAGTGAAGTTTTACTTTTTCTTTTTGAAAGTTTTGGTAATTTTTTTGGCCCAGCGTCCAGCCCATTCATCAGCTTTAATTTTTTCTAAAGCAATTTCAAACCCTTTTTTCTTTTTAATTTGTTCAGCAATTTTGGAGACAGTGGCACTGGAAACAGCCAAATTTTTTTTAATATCTTGGTAGCTGTGACCCTTGTCAAGCCAGTAAGCAATTGCCAAGCGTCTGGCAATCATTTTTAGTTCTGTGTTCTTAAGAAGGTCTTTCAGAACAGTTTCCGCTTCTTGGAGGCGGCGGATATCAGCCACAACTTGATAAAGAAGTTTAAAAAATTGGCTTTCTAAGTTTTTGTTAATTTTTCTTCTTGAAATTTGCACTTTAATAGATGAAATCAGTTAGTTTAATTAATTAAACTAATAGCATAAATGAAAATAACTGTCAACCAGATTCTCTTTGGGCAAAAAGATAAATTGTTCCTTTCATGCCCGGGAAAACTGTCCCTTTGGCGTGAGCTACTCCTTGATTAAGAGCCAATTGATAAGCTTTTTTATTAGAGGCATTAATATTAGCCATAATTTTTGCCTTGACATTAATTTTGGGAATGACTAAAGAAAAATAAGGATTTGGAGAAAGGACAACTGGTACAGTTAATTGCATTTTTAGCAATTGGCCAAAATTAGCTTGGGGAGAATTTACCATAATTTGTTTTTTGTGAAGTTGATAGTTAATTTCCGATTTCAAAAGAGGACCAAAAATAAGAATAAAGCCAAGAAAAGACAGAGCCAAAAGAGAATTACCTGCGATTTGTAAGATTTTTTTGGTTATTTGAGAATTGATTTTAAATCTGACTTGTGGAGCTTGATAAACAACGATTTCATTACTTAGCATTTAGAAAAATTTTTTAGATTATTAAAGCTAAAAGCTTTAAAAATGCACCTAGGACACCCAAAAAGAGCAATAAGTTGCTTGGGGAACCAGCTTGGGGTAAAACGGGTGGAGCTTCGGCACCTAAAACTTGAGGTGGTGTTGGTGTGGCAGTTTCTTCTGGAGGCGTGGGTGTACTGGTTGGTGTGGGCGTTGTTGTTGGTTCAGGTGTCGCCGTGGCTGTTGTCGTTGGGGTAGGAGTAATCGTCGGCGAAGGCGTAGGTGTTGGCGTAAAAGTGGGAGTAGGGGTCTGGATAATAGTTGGAGTGGAGGTCGGCGTTGCCGTTGGTGTAGGAGTGGGTGTTATACAGGGTCCAGCAATAGTGACACCGCCGCCGCCAACATGCTGGCCGATATCCCAGGTAGCCGTTGTTTTGTAAGCGTCTAAATCAATTTGCTCACTGGTGCAGTTTGGCGGACTGGCGCATTTCTTTTTTTCTTCACCCGGATTAAGACTGCTGCCTTCATCACGGAATTCTACCCGGTATTCAACGGCACCTGTTTGACAATTTTTGTTTTCGCCGCTTGTTTTACCTTCATCGTCAGATTGTTTTTGGCTATTTTTGCAGACATATTGGTTTTCTTCTTCACACCATGGATTTTCAAGATACCAATTCCCGTCCGGGTTATGAATACAGCGGCAGTTTCCTTCACACCAGCTCTCATGGGGGGCTACTGGTGGAACTGCTGCTTTGTCAACTACTGGTTTAGGTAAAAGCCGAGGATAATAAAAATACCAGCCAAAAGAGCAATATTTAAAAGGTTACCAATTTGATAATAACAAAAAAGTAAATTTAGAGTGACAAAACTGGCTAAAAGCAGACCCCTTTTGGAGTTAGCAAAAATTAAAGCGCTGGTGAAAAAAACAGCTAAGAAAAACAAGAAATAGAAAGCCAAAAGCAAAAAATTCTCTGCTGGTGCTTTAAAGTAGACTAACCAACCCCAGAGTGCCCAAAACAAAAGAGTTAAAAGTAAAGTAGCGAGAAAATTTTTTCTTTTTCGGCCGTGCACGGCTTTAATTTTAGCCGATGCTTTGCTAGAATGAAAGTAATGACCAGCGAAATTTATCTTTTGGCGGCTTTAATAGTGGCTGCTTTAACAATTGCAGTTTACTTTTTAAACAAAAAACTTGCCCAGATAAGCCAGCAGACCAAGCCGGATGAGACTTTGGTTGAATGGCTTAGAGCTAATCAGGAGCTGTTCCAAAAAAGCAATAAAAACGTTACTGACACTCTCCAACAAAATACCCGGGCGATTGCTGAGAGGCTGGATCGGGCGGCTCGGGTGATTGGCGCCTTACAAAAAGAAGCTGGTCAGTTTAGTGAAATTGGCCGCTCAATGCGCGATTTACAGGAATTTTTAAAAAGTCCCAAGTTGCGAGGTAACATCGGCGAGGAAGTTTTAAAGGATTTAATTGGTCAAATATTTCCTAAAAATGCTTTTCACTTGCAATATAGCTTTAAGTCGGGTGAAAAAGTTGATGCGGCTTTAAAGACTGATGCCGGATTACTGCCAATTGATTCTAAATTTCCGATGGAGAATTTTCAGAAATTGGTCAAGGCTGAAACTCAAGCGGAGCAAAAAATAGCCAGAAAACTTTTTGTTGGTGATGTTAAAAAACATATTAAGGCTATTTCTGAAAAATATATCCGACCCGAAGAAGGGACAATGGATTTTGCTCTGATGTATATTCCTTCGGAGGCGGTTTTTTATGAAATTGCCAATTTGCCTGATTTAACGGACTTTGCCCGGGCGAATCGAGTTTATCCGGTTTCACCAACCACGCTGTATGTTCATTTGCAGACGATTCTCCTCTCTTTTGAAGGGAAAAAATTTGAAACCCGTTCACGGGAAGTTTTTAGGATGTTGAGAGCGATTCAAAAAGATTACGAAAAAACCGATGGTGCTCTTTCCGTTTTGGGCAAACACATCCAGAATGCCTACAACCAAATGTCAAATGTTCTTTCTGGGTTTACTCTTCTTGGCCAAAAACTTTCTTCGACTCAAACACTGGGCGAAGAGACAAAAGAAAAAACTAAGCAATTGGAATGAAGAATTTCCAAGAAAAAAAATTAAATAAGCAACAGCTTCAGGCAATCAAGCATGGCCGAGGGCCGCTTTTGATTATTGCTGGCGCCGGCACTGGTAAGACAACAGTCGTTACCGAGAGGATTAAACACTTAATTGCTTCTGAGTTGGCCAAACCTTCAGAAATTTTAGCCTTGACTTTTACTGGCAAGGCGGCGCGGGAGATGGAAGAGCGAGTTGACTTGGCCATGCCTTATGGATATACGGACATGTGGATTTCCACTTTTCATTCTTTTTGCGATCGGATTCTGCGGCAGGAGGCTTTGGAAATTGGCCTTGACCCCGCTTACAAATTGATGACTCAGGCGGAAACGACTCAATTTTTGATTAGTAATTTGTTTAAATTTGATTTGAATTATTTCCGGCCGCTTGGCAATCCGACTAAATTTGTGGATGGTATGCTTCAGCATTTTTCCCGGCTTAAAGACGAAGATGTCTCACCCAGTGAATATCTGCACTGGGTGAAAATTCCAAATTCCAAACTCCAAATTCCAAAAGAAGACAGAAAAAAATATTTAGAATTAGCCAGGGCTTATCAAACTTATGAAGAGCTGAAGATTAAAGAAGGGATAATGGATTTTGGTGACTTAATTGCCAATATTTTGAAACTTTTCCGGACTAGAAAAAATGTTCTTCGCCAATATCAAAAACAGTTTAAATATATTTTAGTGGACGAATTTCAGGATACTAATTATGCCCAATATGTTTTGTTAAAAGTTTTAGCACCAGCCCGCCAAAAACCAAACTTGACTGTTGTTGGGGACGATTCCCAGTCGATCTATAAATTTAGGGGTGCGGCGGTTTCTAATATTCTCCAATTTATGGAAGAATACAAAAGTGCCAAGCAAGTAGTTTTAACCAAAAACTATCGCTCGACGCAAACAATTTTGAACCATGCTTATAAATTAATTAAACACAATGACCCGGATACTCTTGAGGTTAAATTGGGCATAAGTAAAAATCTTAAAGCGATTCGCCAGGCAAAAGAAAAACCAATTGAATTTATTTGGACTGACCGGGTGGAAAACGAAGCGGAAGCGGTGGCTAAAAAAATTGGTCAGCTAATCCAGAAGCAGTGTCAATATAAAGACATCGCCATTCTAGTGAGAGCCAATAATCATGTTGAGCCGTTTGTCCGCGCCCTGGCGCGATCGGGAATTCCTTATCAGTTTTTGGGTCCCGGTCAGCTTTTTCGCCAAGCTGAAGTTAAAGACTTAATTGCTTATCTTAAAGTCCTTTATAACTTTGAAGATAACGTTGCTTTGTATCGGGTTTTGTCAATGGAGCATTTTGATTTTTCTGCCCGGGATTTAGCGGCGATTAACAATTTTAGCCGGAGAACCAATCTCTCTTTTTTTGAGGCTTGCGAGCAAGTTGAAAAGATTTTTGTCAGTCAAATAACCAAAGAAAAAATTAAGCAATTTGTGGAGATGGTTCATCGGCATTTGAAGCTTCTGGCTCGAGAAACAGCTGGTCAGATTCTTTATTATTTTCTTCAGGACTCTGGCTTTTTAAAAAAATTAACTGAATACAAGTCAGCCATTGAGGAAAAACAAGCCCAAAACATAGCTAGGTTTTTCGACAGACTCAAAACTTACGAAGTTGACCATGAAGATGCCACGGTTCAGGCTGTGGTTGACTGGGTAAATCTTTCCATGAGTTTAGGCGAGTCGCCTTTAGCCAATAATCTTGATTGGGTTGAGGAAGATAAAGTTAATCTTTTAACGGTTCATTCTTCCAAAGGCTTGGAATTTCCGGTGGTTTTTTTGGTCAATTTGGTTTCAGCCCGATTTCCGACTCAAGAGCGTCGGGAGCAGATCCCTATTCCTGAAGCCTTGATTAAAGAAATTTTGCCAAGCGGTGATTACCACGAGCAGGAAGAGAGGAGGCTTTTTTATGTGGGCATGACTCGAGCGCGGGACAGGCTCTTTTTAACAGCCGCCGATTATTATGGCGAAGCCAAAAGAGAAAAGAAAATTTCACCGTTTGTCATTGAAACTTTGGGGGAAGAGATAGTTAGCAACAAGCAATCAACCACCAGCGATCAGCTGTCCATTTTTGATTTCCAACCGATACCAGAATCAAAAACCCCAGCCGTTGATTACCGGTCGCCAATTACTTATTTATCTTATTCCCAAATCGACACTTTTAATAACTGTCCGCTCAAATACCGTTATCGCTATATTCAACGCATTCCCGTGCCAGTTTTTGCCGCTGCCAGCTTTGGTGATTCGATGCATAAAACTTTAAGAGATTTTTACCAAGAGGTTAAAGAAGGAAAAAGGCCGACGGAAAAACGTCTACTTGAGTTATTAACTAAAAATTGGTCAGCAGAAGGTTATTCTTCAAAAGCCCATGAGGCAAGAATGAAAAAACAGGGTCAAAAAATACTGAGCGATTTTTATGAGAAAGGTTATTTTCCTGACAATCCTCCGCCTAAATCATTAGAACAGATTTTTGTAACCAAGTTGGCGCCGCAGCTTAAAGTTGGTGGCAAGATTGACCGAGTTGACAGGGTCGCTGGTAGCAGTTTGGAGATTATTGATTACAAAACCGGTCGGGTTTGGGATCAAAAAGAGGTGGATAAAAGCTTGCAGATGACGGTCTATGCTTTGGCAGCCTGCGACCCGGGGATTTATGCCAAAAAGCCGGAAGAAGTGGTTTTAAGTTTTTACTTTTTGGAAACTGGTGAGAAAAAATCCACTAAGAGAACTAGCCAGCAGTTAGAAAAAGGCAAAAAAGAGATTTTGGAAAAAGCCAAAGAAATCGAAAAAAGCGATTTTCCTCCCACCCCCAGCAAGCTCTGCGACTTTTGCGACTACCGCCTCATCTGCGAGGCCTGGAGTTGACAAAGCACCCCGGATATTCGATTTCTTCACCGCCGAAGGATTTTTTGAAATGGGTGAAACCAAGCCATGATTTGTTGGGGAAGCGCTTGTCGTAGATGCCTTCGAAATCAAAACTTTGGCAGCCTCTTTTTTTGGCTAGTTTGATGGCTTGCCAAACGAGATGATATTGCGCTAGGCTACGGCGGCCAGTTTTGGTGGTAAAGGCGTAGTAATAATAAGCTTTTTTACTGGTAATTAGAATGACGGTGCCGGCAAGAAGCTGACCGTTGGTTGAGTGAGCAGCGAGAAAAAGAGCGTTTTTAGCAAAAGATTTTTTTAAGTTTTTTAAACTTTTCAATGATGGCGCCCAGCGTTGCCAGCCGGTTGTTTTTTTCCACATGTGGTGAAAAGCGGCTAAGTTGGTGACTTGATGGATTGGTAGCGGGACGCG
>Ga0210057_1006834_pt1 | contig 14083 bp, 13 predicted proteins | sample CryGeyCG2114_010_2_FD_183968 | JGI IMG/M metagenome (GOLD analysis project Ga0210057, IMG submission 183968) | Groundwater microbial communities from aquifer - Crystal Geyser CG10_big_fil_rev_8/21/14_0.10 (SPAdes) (version 2) | ecosystem: Environmental > Aquatic > Deep subsurface > Groundwater ... | reverse complement strand
AGCAGAAACAACAACGGAATGATTATTTTCAATTGCAACAATTGCCTCTTCTTGGAATAGATCTAATGTAAAGGTCTTGAACTTCATGATAGAATATTTCTTTTTATTTATATAAAGGTTTGGATGAGAGGTATGAATTAAGCCCCGTCGAGCGGTAGGGACTGAATGGGCACACCATACTAGTTGATATACGCCTTTATGCACTCTCATTTTTCGTTGAGAAATAAGCCTGAAGGGCATATAAGTGGTGTGTCTGCCCTACCACTCATTATTAACTGTGGCTTAATTCATACGAGATGAGAGAGGCACTGTAGAAACCCTCTTTTTCTTTTGTATTAGTGCCCTGGATTGCCGAGGCGCACGAGGATAGTGTAACTATTCTCGTAGTATGTGCCGTGCTCTAATACAAAGATTATTGAGGGTTTCTACAGAGCCGATGAGAAACAGTGGCATCGTCAATTATAAGGCGTGTCAATATAGTTGCCGACATTAGTCTCGTATAAATTTGGCACAATTGCCAATGGAGGCACATTTTTGCGTTTAGTTTAAAATATTTAAATTAGCAAAAATCCCACGTGCCGTGCATAGTGCCAAATTTATGCTTTAATTTTGTCGGCAACTAATATTACATCAAAAGAGATCGTGGGGATGCCCCCTCTTGGGAGACTGATACATCAATTATCATATTAATATGCCAAACCTGACTATGTCAACCCACAAATATGCCTGACGAAAATGTCTCAAATTTAAGAGAAACCTTTATAAATTACTACTCTCTATGGATAACATCAGAAAAGAGATGTCGCAATGGTAAGTTTTAGCTCACATATAGGAACACTTGTACAGAATACAACGATAGCTTTTACTCTAGATGTAGAAAAAGCCTTTCTTAGTTACCACGGTCATGAAGATGGGACAAAAGCAGCAATTGCACAGATAGAACCTTCAAGTGGATTAGAAGATGCATTATATGCACCAAAAAAAGAAGGACATGCTGTCGATATTCAATGTTGCTGTGGACAGAGATTTGAAGTTGCCCCAAATGGACAATTAGTAGAATTTAATGAAATTGCAGACAGACAATCAATCCTTGTATTAGGGGATCAAGGGAAACAAGATCCAATGTATAACCTATCACATAATTCTCAAAAAGGATTATATAATGTTCCTCGTGGAATTTATAGTAATAGTGTTAGTTATTGAAACTCTTTAACAATCTTCTTCACAACTTCATACACTTCATTTGGTGAAGGAGCACCATCAATTGTTTTCAAGATTCCTTTCTTTTCATAATAATCAACTAAAGGTTGTGTTTGTTTATGATATACAACTAAACGATCTTTTACTGTTTCTGGTGTGTCATCCTTTCTTTGAAATAAACGATCTTGAACATTAGCAGGTGCAGGATTTGTTTTCATATTATACACATTACCTGTCACAGGATCTGTTCGTCTCCCTGAAAATCTTTCTACAACAACTTCATCAGGCACTTCTAAATAAATTGCCATATCAATATCTAAATCTTCAATCGCTTCTGCTTGTGTTAGTGTTCGTGGGAATCCATCCATAATATAATTTTCTTTAGAAGAAACATCAAGTTTCATAATTTCAGTTACAAGTTGATCTGGAACTAATGCACCAGATTCTACTATTTTTTTAATATCATTTCCAAGAGTTGTTTCTTTTTTAATTTCTTCTCTTAATAATTCACCAGCAGAAACATGTGCAAAATTAAAATCCTTTGCTAACATCTGTGCAACAGTTCCTTTCCCAGAACCAGGGGGACCAAGTAATATTAGTTTCATATATTTTGGTGGGGTGGGTGGGATTTAAATGTGTTTTGTTTTTGTGACCGATGAACATATAAATAATATCTTTATCTCATTTATGTGGAAGACGAAAATTTAAGAACGTTAGACAGAGTAACTCAGAACTGTCTTAGAAATGAAGGAAAATTTATAATATATAATTCACAATATATTCCATTCTGTGCTGTTGATAAATCAAATATTCCGTCAGATGTAGATTTCACTTGCCCTTATCATAATGGTACAAGAGGACATTTGATAGATATTGCTTTTTTTGCATTAGGTTGTGATTATGAAAAAGAATGATATTGTTGTAGTAATGATTACACAGAAAAATAATATACTTCTTCATAGAGCACATTATCCACCAAAATACTTTAAACTGGATCTTGTTGGTGGTTATGTGAATAAAGGTGAATCCTTGAAACATGCAGCAGTAAGAGAAGATAAAGAAGAAACTGGTTTTGATGTTATACTAGAACCTAAATTATTTATCCATGACATTGAAACACAGAATCTGCATGTGTTTTCTGCTTCTATTCTTTCTGGAAAATTGCGCACAACTTTAGAAGGGAAACCAATGTGGATTGATCTCAATAATTTACCATTTGAGAAATTGGCATTTCCTCATACGTTAGAGATAATTGAGATGTTTAAAAGCCACACCCCACACACGACAACTACGGATAAAGCTTTTAAAGTAGGTAATTAATTTTATGTTTACATTCATATTAGAAGATTTCATACCGCGCTGCCGGACTCGGCTATCAACGTGTTAATTGATTGTATCGGGCATCCCCGTAAGGGACTACCCCCTACCCTCTTTTGATGTATAAATTGATAAGCCTCGTGAATTGGCAATGCTTGTATAATTGCAACAAATATTTTAATCTATGATATCCTATCTTACTGAACCAAACAAACCTGTACAAATCAAAGCTGTTCTACATCCATTTGTGAATCAATGGTTCTTTTCTAAGTTTAAAGCTTTTAGTCCGCCACAACTTTTTGCGGTCTATCCAATTCATTGCAGGCAGAATGTCTTAATTTCTTCGCCCACAGGATCTGGGAAAACGCTGACTGCATTTCTTTCCATCTTGAATGAATTGATTGATTCTGCGGAAAAACAGATTCTTGAGGATCGTGTATATTGTATCTATGTGTCTCCATTGAAAGCATTATCTTCAGACGTTTCTGTGAATCTTCTAGAACCCTTAAAAGAAATGGAAGAGATGGTGGGAAAAATATTTGGCATTCGTGTTGGACTTAGAACAGGCGATACAACTCCTTACGAAAAACAAAAAATGGCGAAGAATCCACCCCACATCTTAATTACAACGCCGGAGAGTTTGGCAATCATGATTAATTCTCCCAAATTTAAGGAGAAGCTTACAAAAACACAGTGGTTAATTGTGGATGAAATTCATTCCCTTGCGGAAAACAAACGTGGGGTTCACATGAATCTTACAATGGAACGTGTGCAACGTATTTCACCAGGATTATCTAGAATTGGATTATCTGCAACCATTGCACCATTAGATGAAATTGCACGGTTTTTAGTAGGATATAATACAGATACAGAACGCGATTGTGGGATTGTAGATGTGCAATACACAAAAGAACAAGATTTCAAAGTTCTTTCACCTGTTAAAAGTTTAGTTGAAGATTCATACATGATGAAACATCAAAAAATGTATGATTTAATTCATGATTTGGTACAGGAACATAAAACAACTTTAATTTTTACAAATACGCGTGCTGCAACGGAACGTGTGGTTCATACATTGAAAGAAATGTTTCCTAAATTTTATATTGAAGGAAATATTTCAGCACATCATGGAAGTTTAAGTAAAGAAAATCGTTTTAAAACCGAACAAGATTTACGAGATGGAAAATTAAAGGTTGTTGTTTCTTCAACAAGTTTAGAGTTAGGTATTGATATTGGATTTGTGGATTTAGTATTATGTTTAGGGTCGCCAAAATCTGCTGCACGTTTTCTCCAGCGCGCGGGTCGCGCAGGCCATCAGTTACATTCAACTGTGAAAGCACGTATCATAGTTATGGATCGTGACGATTTAGTAGAGTGTGCTTTACTTTTAAAGTCAGCAATTGAGAAAAAAATTGATCGAGTGCAAATTCCACGAAATGCATTAGATGTTTTAGCACAACATATCTTTGGTATTGCAATTAATGAAGTCATAAACATCTATGAATTATTTCATTTAATTAAAGCATCGTATTGTTATCACACATTAGAATGGGATGATTTTTTTGAACTTATTAAATTTCTTTCTGGTCAATATGTTAGTTTAGAAGAACGTCACGTGTATGCACGTATTTGGTATGATCCTGAATCTGGCGATATTGGAAAGAAAGGAAAACTTGCACGCGTGATTTACATGACAAATATTGGTACAATTCCTGAAGAATCTCATATTAAAGTTAAAATAGGGGAGCAAGTTGTGGGATCCATAGATGAAGGATTCCTTGAACGGATGCGTCCAGGTGATGTATTTGTGTTAGGGGGGAATGTCTATATGTTTCGGTTTACTCGTGGTATGACGGCACAGGTTTCTACCTCTGTAAATAGACCTCCAACCGTGCCATCCTGGTATTCTGAAATGTTGCCGTTATCATTTGATTTAGCGATGGAAATTAATAGATTCAGGCGATTAATGGATGACAGGTTTGAAAATAAGGAACGTAAGAAAGATATCCTTGCATTTATTGATCAGTATCTCTATGTGAATGAAAAAGCAGCTGAAAGTATCTATCAATATTTCTATGAACAATATCATTTTTCTGCGATTCCACATGATAAAAAAATTGTTGTGGAAACTTATACAGATAGAGGACGGACGTATGTCATTTTCCAAACATTGTTTGGAAGGCGTGTAAATGATTGTTTATCCAGATCATTAGCATTTGTAATTGGACGTTCCCAACATAGAGATGTTGAAGTGGGAATTAGTGATAATGGATTTTATCTTTCAGCTGAAAAAACATTCAATCCCATGCGTGCTTTTGAACTATTAAAACAACAAGATTTTCGTGCTGTATTAGAAGAATCCATTGATAAGAGTGAAGTGCTTGCACGAAGATTTAGACATTGTGCAGGACGAAGTTTGATGATTTTACGTAATTATATGGGCCGATCAAAAAATGTAGGACGAATGCATATTGGAAGTAAAATTTTATTCAATGCAGTGAAAAGGATAGATCCTAACTTCAGTATTTTAAAAGAAGCACGGAGAGAAGTGTTGGAAGATCAAATGGATATTATTCATGCACAACAGATTATTGATTCTGTCATTAAAGGACCTGCAATCATCATTGAAAAAAATACAAAGATGCCATCTCCGTTTGCATTTGGTTTAATCATGGCTGGTTATTCTGATGTGATTAAAGTAGAAGATAAACAAGAATTCTTGAAACGGATGCATCAGCAAGTTCTTGCACGGATTGAATTAAAATTAGGGAAACAAATTGTCAAAGAGAAAATAGAAGAATTTTCATATCAGAAATATTGGGAAGATGCAAAACAGGAATCCGATGATAAAAAAGATATGTATAAAGAAAAGTTAAAAATGCAGGTGTGGAGTTTGAAACATCTTCCTGTTTATGCGAAAGAAGAAATAATCAAATTAATTGAAACAGGTGGCATGAGTGCACGTGTGACAAAAGAATTAAAGGAACATAAAAAAGAGATTCAAGAAGATTGGCCTCAAGGATTGAGGGAATTTATCTTGGAAAAGATTTAATTATTGTAACATCAAATCTACCAGTGAATCAGGATCTGTAGAGCTTTTAGCAACTTCTTTCCAATGGTCTACAGCTTCTCTGCATATAGAAAGATCTTGTGTTTGAATTCCCGCAATATATCCTTCAATACGATTATCTCCCTGACAGGAGATATAATCTCTACACACTTGTGGTCTTTCTTTGTAGATTGAACAAGAGCCTTTGCGTAGATTAACACATGCTCCCGTTACTTCATCATTAAGTAAGTAGAATAATCCTTCTTTTTTAATTGTGAATCTTTTTAATGTATTAAATTCAAATTCAGTGACTTCTTTATCTTTAATATAACAACATGCACCCTGACAATAATCAGATTTTGGTCCATTGCATGTAAATAGATTCAGTTGCATATCCTTAATGTAGGAATGGGATTTATAAACCTTTTTTCCAAAATAGTAATTAATTTTGGGGATATAACTTTTCTAACTTATCCTTCCCACCTTTTGTTTTTAGAAGTCGTTTCTTAAATTGTTCATGTTTATCAAAAATTGCGTTAATAAATTCTGTATGTGGTTTCTTCCATTTCGTCGGATTTTCTCTAACATACTTTGCCCAACGTACAATTTGATCATCATGTGAAGTTCTCATAGTCTAAGTTTCTTTATCATTTCTTTAATTGTGTAAATTTCCCCTTCATTAACATCTTCGGCAAAAACAATGCGTAAATGCTTTGCATCTTCCATATCCTTTGGACTTTTTAAAAGTTCTTCTTTGAACGCAATATTTATATTTATATTACTAAACCAAATATCTAATCCAGTTAAAGGGATTTTGATTCTTGTATTGATTTGATGTTCATCTAATAAATCCTTGACAAATTTAACCTCCATTTCAGGAAGTGGTTTATCTTTCCATGTAAATCTAACTGATGTATTATTTTGAAGGTATTCATATATTACATCAGGTTGGGAAGATTGCATACAAACAAAACCATTCTTAATTAAATCATCAAATAATACCTTGAATTCTTCTTGATTTAATTTTTTAATAATCATATCAATATCTTCAGTTCCTCGTGTTCTTCCAGAAGCAATAACTAAGAAACCAGAGACAATAATATATTTTGTATGTTTTTCTACAATTTTACAGAATTCCTCACAAAATTTATCTAATATGTTTCTATCATCAATTTGTCTCATGTTATTTTATGGTTTTTTAGATTATTTAAATTTTCCTATATTAACTTTCCCAGTAAAAACATTATGTTTATCCCTTACAATCTTTACATCAATTTTTTTATCTTTTTGATATCGTACACCAGGTACTGAGATATTCCGATCTTGAGAAACTGCTATTACGGAATTTGTAAAGCGATCTTGACATTTAATTATTGCATGAACCTCATCACCTTCATTGAAAGGTTTTGGCAATGGTTTCAATTTACGGATGTCAAAATCTTCTTTTTGTAATTTTAGTTTAATATTATGTTTCTTTTCTAATTTTTCTAATAATATGTAGAACTCTTCCCAACTCATTTCCTTACCTGGACTACGTCCCGTTTTATACTGCAGGAAATTCTGAATTCCTAAGATTGGTTGTTTCTTTAAGGATTTTACATATTTGATAACTTCTTCAATTTCTTTTTCGTTATATTCTTTTACCAAAACAGGTGCTAAAATTACTTTCAATTTTTCAGATGCATAGGCAATCATATTTTTCACATGTTTGACATTATAATTTTTGACACCAGCCATCTCTTTTGCAATTTTCTCATCAATGGCATCAAGACTCATGTTGACTTGTAACTTATCATTTTTTGCTAATTCATCAATTTTTTCTTTTGAAAGAAGTGTGCCATTTGTATCTATAGATATTGTATGAACTCTTTTCATTTTCTGAATATTAGAAATTAATAATGTCATGTCTTGATAGAGGAACGGTTCACCTTGTACACCAATATGAATTTCAACCTCTTCATCTAACCATGCTAAGAATTTTTCTAATTCTTCAACCATATACGCTTCTTCAATGACGAAATCATTTTTCTTTGAAGAGATGCCTTCGGAAATTGAACAATAGACACAATCCAAATTACAGGATGTTATTGGTTTAATTTCAACAATACTAGATTCTCTGTATACAATCCCAAATGCAACATTGCCAATTAATGGAATGCCAGAATTTCTGTGAATGTAAGTCGCATCATTTCCTGTGATGATATTTGTGAGATATTCAAAATGTTTGTTTAATAAATTAGAGAACCTGAATTCAGCTTTCTTTTGACCAAGATTAAAAATAATCTTATTCTGTTCAACTTTATAGCCAGCAATTTTTGCCAATTCTGTTTTAGGAATAGAAGTTTTGAATAATTTCAGAAGTGTTACAACTACATCATCTTCATTTTCCATGAATGAAAGTGTTTCGTAGGTCAGTTCTGCCATAAGAGGGAAAAAGAGGGGTGTTTATATAAAATTAATCTTTGTTTTGGCTCATATGAAATCTTCTTAGTTTTTTTGTATTAGTATGTTTTTAATTTATTTAGACACCATGATTATTTTTTTGCGAAAAGTTGTAAAAAATGTGGCTCCATTGGCAAAACAACGAAATACGTACTTTTATTGGTAATACTTTAGAAAAATGAAGCAGAAATAGCACCGACTCACTTTTCTGCTGGTTGGATTGCACTGCGGGCACCCCGTAAGCACGAGCAACGAGTTGCTGGGGGTTCCTTTCGGAACCGGACGTCACCTACCCGCAAAGAAATGTTAGAGTCGATAAACGTTCATAAATTGGTGCTTTCTCTGCTTCAGAACACTAAAGTATTACTTTTATTGAAAAGAATTAAATAGAAACTTCAATTTTTAAATTAAATGTTATATCTCTCAGAAGAAGATCTCATTTATTGTTATGAAGAAGGTGTAAGAGTAAAGCTTTATTCAAGAATCCCTAAACAAGATGGAGATATAACCAGAATTAAGACTGGATTTATGAAGGGATTATATGATCCTAGTGAAACAAAAGTGATGATTTATCTTCCTCATATTGCTGATTTTCCTGATTATGCAAAAACTTTGTTTCATGAATTAGCACATGCTGTTGATTATGCGCTTTTTGATGATCGTTATTCTGAAGAAGAAATTGAAACAATTGCAGTTCAAACTTATAATGTGAAGCCTTCTTTATTTGATTTTATTAAAGAGATGTATAAATTAAGGAATACAAAATTTGAAAGGAATAAACTTATGTGAACGGCCAATTTGAACTAAATATTTATATAATCTAAATCTACACGACATATTATGATGCCTTGGATGACACTGGCAGTTGCAAGTTTAATAGTGATACTTGGAATCATGATGGCAATTATTTCTTATAAAAATAAAGGAAAAACAAAGAGGGGACCTGATTATTATACATTTTTTCTTATGGGCTTGATTTGGTTGCCCATTGGAATTTTTCAATTGATTACAGGGGGATCTTCAATATTTTTTATCTTAAGTTTACTTTTCTTAGGGATTGGTTTCTCTCACAAGAAAGATTGGAAGAAGAATCATGTCTCGTTTAGTAAATTTTCTGGAAATAAGAAGAAAATAGCATTGGCAGTAATTATGGGGTTAAGTGTATTTGTGTTATTAGGTATATTGATTGTTTGCGAATGGGTTCATACCCCGCTGCTTGCAGCGACTAATTGAGAGCAAACACATAAAAACAAAATTGTTTTTAGTGCAAAAATGAAACTCATTTTTTGCACCAAAAACCCAATATTAACCTAAACATACCCCACAGCTTGCTGTGGTTGGGTTTTTGATTTTTTTCTTAAATTTTTAAGAATCTTGCTTATTCAACTCCACCACAACAATATTTTTAAACCCATTCTTACCTCAAAAATAGGTGGAAAAAGAAAGTATTCTCAACATTCCTGATCATAACCTCACACCAGGCATGAAGCAGTACAAAGAGGCAAAACAGCTTAATCCTGATTGTGTTATTATGCTTCGTATGGGTGATTTCTATGAATTATTCTATGAAGATGCGATTATAGCTTCTAAAGAGTTGGACATTACATTAACCCAGCGAGGGAAGAATGAAAAGGCAGCTCCTCTTGCGGGTGTGCCCTATCATGCTTTAGAACCATATCTTGGAAAACTTGTAAAGAAGGGATATAAAGTTGCGATTGTGGAACAGTTAGAAGATCCTAAGTTAGCAAAGGGGCTTGTGAAACGTGGCACAATTAGAATCGTGACACCAGGAACACTTGTGGATAGTTCTATGCTTACAGAGAACGAAAATAATTATTTGATGTCACTTACAATCAAAGGAGATGAATTTGCAGCTGCGTTTTGTGATTTATCTACAGGTGAATTCTTCACATCTTCATTTACATCTGAACAAAATTTGATGAATGACCTTATAAGATTTCAACCAGCTGAATGTATCATTCCGGAAAGTTTGAAAGTTAATATAGAATTATGTGAAAAAATACAAGCACAAAATTGTTTTGTGAATACGATTGAAGATTATTATTTCAAACCAGAAAAAGCAAAAGCAGTGTTACTTGGACATTTCAATAGAGGATTTGAATCGTTTGGTCTTAATGAACATCCATTAAATTTAGCTGTATCCGGTGGATTGATGCAATATCTTATTGCTACACAGAAGAATGCATTGTCACATTTAAAAAAGATTTCTTTGCATAGTAATCATCATCATATGATCATAGATTCTTCAACATTTAGAAATTTGGAATTGACAAAAAATATTCGTGATGGCACTTCTAAAGGTTCATTATTATCTGTCATGGATAAAACAGTGACTTCTCTTGGTGCACGGTTGTTACGGAAATGGATTAAAACGCCATTGTTGAATAAAGAATCGATTGAAAAGAGATTGGACGCGGTTGAATTATTACGAAAAAATATTATCCAACGTGAAGAAATTGTGTCATTGTTAAAAGATGTCTATGATTTAGAACGGTTAATTAGCCGTGTGAATTATGGGAATGCTTCTCCTAAGGATTTGCTGGCATTGAAACAATCTTTACAACAAATCCCATTACTTAAAAGAAAATTAAAATGTGATAGTTTATTATTACAATCCATTGGAGAAATGTCTTCTTTGGAAATCATTACAACTCTCATTGAAAAATCACTCAAGGAAACTGCCCCTTTAACTATAAGGGAAGGTGGTATGATTAAATCTGATTTTAATGAAGAGTTATCAAAGTTACATGATATTAAAAAAAATGGGACGAAATATTTACAACAAATTGAATTACGTGAAATAGAAAAAACTGGAATTTCATCTTTAAAAATTCGGTATAATCGTGTCTTTGGTTATTTCATTGAAATCACAAAGAAACATCTTCATGCAGTACCAGAACATTACATAAGAAAACAAACAACTGCGAATTCTGAACGATACATTACAGAAGAATTGAAAGTAGAAGAAGAAAAAATCCTAGGTGCAGATGATAAAATTAAAGCTCTTGAATATGATTTATTTCAAAGAGTTGTAAAAGAAATTGCGGTTGAAACCGAAGAAATTCAAAAGACCGCTGTGAAGATTGCAGTCTTAGATGTTCTTTGTAGTTTTGCAAAAGTAGCTGCGGAACAAAATTATGTAAAACCAGAGATTGTATCACAGAATCTGATTCACATCTGGAAAGGACGACATCCTGTTGTTGAAAAAATGGTTGACAGATTTGTCACAAATGATATTATTCTCAATGAAAATGAAATGATGATAATTACCGGTCCAAACATGGCGGGGAAATGTGTTACGGGTGATACAATTGTATATACAGATAAAGGTATGATACCAATTGAAAACTTTAAACCTAAAAAAATTAAACAAGAAGAATTTCTTCCATTTAAATTAAATCTTTCTTCTCTCAAAGGAAAGGAACAAACCTCACATTTTTATTATGATGGAAAAAGGTCTACTATTAAATTAAAAACACGTTTTGGTTATGAAATAGAAGGAACTCCAAATCACCCAATCTTTGTTAGAACAAAAGAAGGGCAAGAGATTTGGAGGAAACTTGGTGATATTCAAAAAGATGATTTTATCATTATTAAAAGAAATATTAATCTATGGGGGAAGAAAAAAGCGATTCCTAAGAAAATATTAAATGAAATATTAACTTATAAATTCCATCATAATGTTAAAAAGCATAATCTGCCTCAAATAATTGATGAGGATCTGGCTTATCTTATAGGTTTATTAATTGGTGATGGAACATTAACTTATCGGAATGATATTTACTTATCTAATATTGATTTAGATATTATTAATGAATTTAAAAGAATCTCTCTTGAACAATTTGGAATCGTTGTTAAGACTAAGAAGAATGAAAAAGATCATTCTTTTACAAGTAGACAAATAAGGTTTTTCTTTGAAAAAATAGGTGTTGGATATAATAATGCTTTAAAAAAAGAAATTCCTTGTTCAATTATGCAAGCACCAAAGATAATCGTAAAATCATTCCTTCAAGGTCTTTATGATACAGATGGGTTTGTTTCAAAGAGATATGGAAATGCCAGTTTATCAACATCTTCATTAAAACTTGCAAAACAAGTTCAAATTATTCTTTTGAATTTTGGCATTATTTCGTCATTAAAACTTAAAAAAACAAAACGAAATGATAATTATCGTGTTCAAGTTTATGGGGAAAATGCTATTCTCTTTCACCAGTTAATTGGTTTGAGAGTTCATCGTAAAAGCATACGTAAAGATCTAGCATCAAATGTTAGGATGCCAAATGATGGGATTCCTCACCTTAAATATATCTTAAAAGAAATACAAACACGTATTGTAGAAAAAAAGGATAAAATAACTTCTTTAAAAAAAATGAAAAATATTAATTCTATATTTTATACTTATATTCCAAATAATCGGAATATTTCGTATCATAAACTGAAGGAATTAGTAGAATATTGTAATAATAATGATGTTAAATGCGGAGAATTAAATCATTTTTTAAAAAACAATTATTTTTATGATTCTATTGCCAATGTTCAAAAATCCTCTAAAAAGAAAGATGTTTACGATTTTACTGTTCCTAAAACTCATTCGTTTATTGCTAATGGATTTGTAAATCATAATTCTACTGTGATGCGACAAACTGCGCTTATTGTATTGATGGCACAAATGGGTTCATTCGTTCCTGCAGAAGAATGTGTGATTGGGATTAGTGATCGTATATTCACAAGAGTAGGGGCATACGATGATCTTGCATCCGGACAATCTACATTTATGGTAGAGATGACAGAAACCGCTTCCATTCTTCATAATGCAACTGAACGAAGTTTAATTATTCTTGATGAAATAGGACGTGGCACAAGCACATTTGATGGTGTAAGTATTGCGTGGAGTGTCGCTGAACATATTTATAATAAAATCAAAGCAAAAACATTATTTGCGACACATTATCATGTGATGAATAAACTTGCAGGGAAATTTGATAAAATTAAGAATTATAACATTGCTGTAAAAGAGAAGGAAGGGGATATCATATTTCTACGTAAATTAATTGAAGGTGGCACGGATCAAAGTTATGGAGTTCATGTTGCAAAATTAGCAGGGTTACCATTTGAAGTTTTGGAACGAGCACGTGAGATTCAGGAAGTTCTAGAAAAAGATGATGATATGGTAAATAAGATTAAAGTGAAGAAGTTGCAGGAACAGAAAAGTTTGGATGGGTGGGGAAAGTAATTATTCATTATTTCTCAATACTTTATTTTCTATTGAATTATGCCGAAGGATAGAAATCTTTATAAATTTATAACGTCGGTTTAATTCATGGTAAAATATGATCATTTTTTAGCACCAGATTTTATCTCTGAATTTGCAAATTTGGTGTTATATTATGATACACATAAATCTTCTTTTAACCCATCTTTTTTTGAAGAGTGTGAAGCATTTAGAAATCTTGTTGGTATGGGTGTTGGAATTCTTCCATACGTTCATCAAGCTGTAACTAATCATGAGATAGGTATATCTCTTATTTCTGGATGGTCAGGTTTAATACAGAAAATTGTTGGTGAAACAGATTATGATATTCCTTCCGAAATAAAAAATAAAGCTAATCTAATGTGTGTACATGTTAAGGATTGGTTAGAACAACGTGGAACTGTTTTAGATGAAACTTTAGATGCTAAAACTTTTCGGGAGGATTTACAAGGTAAGTATGATCTTGTAAAACCTATTTAGGAAATTTAAGTTAATTAAATTATTTTATTTTTTATTAACATTATAGGGTGTTGTCAAGTTAAATGTCAAAACAAATTAAAATTGTACATGTTCATTACACTAAAGGAGATTATAGTTGACTATACCACATTATCCAATCTGGGTAGAAGTTCGGGCACCGAAAAATTTTAACTTCACTAAATAGTTAATAGAAAAGTTTATTTTGTCGTCTACAAATAACACTTCTAATGGTTCAATTAAACTTATTTAGTTTCAAAAGAGATAAGAAACTTACAAAAGAAGATCAAATAAATATCACTTTATCTTCTAGTTTAAAGCTTAAA
>Ga0210057_1006833_pt1 | contig 14087 bp, 13 predicted proteins | sample CryGeyCG2114_010_2_FD_183968 | JGI IMG/M metagenome (GOLD analysis project Ga0210057, IMG submission 183968) | Groundwater microbial communities from aquifer - Crystal Geyser CG10_big_fil_rev_8/21/14_0.10 (SPAdes) (version 2) | ecosystem: Environmental > Aquatic > Deep subsurface > Groundwater ... | reverse complement strand
ATAAATTTTCTATTATTAAATAGTCACCGCTTTGGTTATTAGCTTCGCTTTCTGTAATTGTGTGGGAACTTACAAAGTTGTGATAGGGATATCCGAATTTACTTATTTTATAATCTTTAAGATCAATATCCTCTGGATTATAAATTTCTACCCAGTCGGTTCCATCCGTATATTTTCCCGAAACTTCGTTTAAAACAGGGGGGGTTGCGGCATAAGATTTTTTAATTAGAGGGAATATTGGAAAAATTGGTTGTACAAGGATAAGCAAAGAAAGAAAAATGTTTAAAACAGTATGCTTTTTTTCCTTCATTAATTATAGAGGGGGTTAAAATTATTTATAATTATATATTAATATCGGGAAATATTTGTGTCAATACTGTTTGCTAGTTATTAAAGTTATGAAATAATGATCTTATGCTTTTTCATGGACGATTTAGAAAAATAGTATTTAGAGCTTTTAGAGTTGGCTTTGTTACAATATTGGCGTTTTTAGCAATTGTTGTTCTTGCCGTCTTTTATTTTTCTTACTTTTTGCCAAAACCCGGTAAAATAAACTACGGGGTTAATTTTAGCCCTTATTATGCCAAAGAAGAACTTGGATTAAATTGGAAAGATACTTATATTAGCATGCTTGATGATCTGGGGGCAAAAAATTTAAGATTAGTTGCTTATTGGAATAGAATAGAAAGCTTTCCAGATGTTTATGATTTTTCTGATCTGGACTGGCAATTAGAAGAAGCAGAAAAAAGAGGGGCAAATGTTATTTTAACTATTGGTAGAAAAGTTCCCAGATGGCCCGAATGTTTTGAGCCTGCTTGGGCGCTTTCTGGCGGAGAAGAATATATTAAAGGCAGGCTTTTAAAGTATCTAAGTATTTTGGTGGAAAGATATAGAGAAAATTCTATAATTAAATACTGGCAGGTAGAAAATGAACCATTTTTCCCTTTTGGAGAGTGTCTAAACCTTATTCAGGATAAAAATTTTTTAGAAGAGGAAATAAATTTTGTTAGAGCTTTAGATACTAAAAAGAGAGAAGTTATTGTTCAAGACAGCGGAGAGGGCGGTTATTGGCCTGTAACTTATGGTTTGGGAGATTATTTGGCGATATCTATGTATAGAAGAATATTGTTCGATTTTTGGATTTTACCGAAAGAGATTTACTTTAAATACCCCCTGCCTTCTTGGAGCTACAGAGCTAAAGCTAGGCTTTTTGGAATATCGCCGAGTAAGATTATTGTTACAGAGTTGCAAGCGGAGCCTTGGGGATTTAAACCTTTAATTAGTTTAACAAAAAAAGAGAGAGACTTAACTATGGACGAGGAGAGATTTAAAGAAACAATTACTTACGCTCAAAATACCGGTATTTCGAGCCTTTATTTTTGGGGGGCCGAATGGTGGTATTGGGAAAAACAAAATGGAAATAGCTTTTATTGGAATACGGCAAGAGATCTTTTTAATTAAGCTTTGATATTACAGTGGTTATTTAAAGCTTATACTTTTTTAACCTCTTTTTCCTTTCCTTATAATTTGGGATAGTTTGCGCAACTAAATCCCAAAATTTTTGGGAATGATTTAGCTCTTTTAAGTGGCAAAGTTCGTGGACAATAATGTAATCGCAAAGATCTTGGGAAATTAGAGCGATTTTATAGTTAAAGTTTAAGTTTCCTTTTTTTGAACAGCTTCCCCAACGAGTTTGCTGGTTTCTTATACTTACCCGAAAAAATTTGTAGTTATAAAGCTTGTTAAAATGTTCTAGCCTTTCTAAGGCAAGATTTTTGGCTTTTTCTTTATAGATTTTGTAATTATTACAATCTGCATGAACGTTATATTTTTTAACTTCCCCTAGCCTTTCCAGGACCCAATCTGCCTTTTTAACTATAAAAGCTTCGGCGATTTTATAAGGAGCGTAGTAGGGAATGGTAGCAACTAATCCTTTATTTGGATATATCGCAAGCTTAATATTTTTAGCCCACCGGTGTTTTTTTGCTGTGTAGGCAACTAGTTTTCCTTTTAATTTTATTTCTTTTCGCACCCCTTTATTTTAACCTTTTTTTAACAATGTGTTATCATTATTGTATTAAGGAGTGATTTTTTTTAAGGCGGTTTTAAAACTGCCTCTAGGTTTTATATGAGTTTAGCTTTGCTTATATTAGTACCAACGGTTTTATATCTAACCTCCTGGTTTTTAACTAAGCATACAAATTTAAAGGAAAGGGTTTCTTGGTTAACCTTTCCTAACCATAAGTTTTTTTGGAATGTGGTTCTTCTTATAATTTTTTTAGCAAGTGGGGTCACTGGTATTCTAAAGTCAGCGGGGTATTTTAATCCAGTTTTAAATACTATTCACGATAACTTCGGAGTTATTCTTGTAACTTTAATTTTTTACCATATCGCTCTTCGCTTTTCTCATTTTACTTCACGAATAAAAAGAAAATCTGTTGCCTAGTTAGACATTATCAACATAAATTTATTTCCAAAAACTTAATTTCTCGCCCTTTGCCCCCGCCTGCGCCGAGGCTTCGGCGGGCAGGCATTCTATAAGCTTTTCCGCCGCGCCGTTGGACAATTCGCCGTCGTGGTTATGTAAATTATTATTTTTCATATTCCGCAATTAAATTTTTAATAATTTTAATCATAGTTTCTTTTTCTTTCGGGTCGCTCTCGGCAATGAGCAGCGCAAGCGCAGTCAAAGCATTGTCGTTTATTTTCCGCTCGCCAGATTTTTTGAAAAGATAATCGGACTTGTCCAAAAAATACACAAACAAAAAAGCCGCCGAACGTTTGTTACCGTCGTAAAAAGGATGATCTTTGATAATCAAATACAGCAAATGCGTCGCCTTATCCTCAATCGTCGGGTAAAGTTCTTTTTTACCGAAGGTTTGATACAGTCCTTTGATAATCCCCTCAAAGCTCCCGATTTGTTCTTGCCCGAACAGAGCTCCGGCTTCCTTTTTCGCGGTCAATTCTTTTTTTAATTCAGCGATAATTTTTACACAGTCTTCATATCGCAAAACAAATTTTGTCTTTCTGCCTTTTCCATCGCTTAACTTGCCTTTGTCGTATTGTTCCAACAGAGAAAGTGTTTTGGAATAATCCGCCAGCAAGTTTAAAATATCGGTTTCCTGTCCTTGCAATAATTCTTTTTTAGATTGCTTTTGTAAAAACAGAACGGCTTCTTGGAGTTCGTGAAATTTACTTTTGGCTTCCAGTAGTCTTTTCTTGTTGATAGCATAGCCCTTTACGAGATATTGTTTTAAGGTTTTGGTTGCCCAAATGCGAAACTGTGTCGCTCTTTGAGAGTTTACCCTATAACCCACGGAAATAATCGCGTCCAAATTGTAGAATTTAACATCTTGCGTCTGTGTTTTCCCCTTAATGGCGCCATGTTGAGTGGTACGTGCAAAAATTGCACATACCATATCTTCTAATAATTCACCTGCTTTAAAAATATTGCGTAAATGCTTAGTGATAACGCTTCTTTCGGCATTAAAAAGAGAGGCTATTTGAGCTTGTGTGAGCCAAATAGTTTCTTTTTCTAATTTCACGCTTAATTCCACCTCGTTTTGAGGTGTTTTGTAGATAATTATTTCACCCCTTTCAAAATCTTTTTTTGCCATAATTTACTTCCAAAAAGATAAATGTTCTGATTTTGCTGTTATTATTTTTTATCATATTATTTACTCCTTTGTTTTATAAACTTTTCTATATCATCTAACCCATCTTGCCTTTAGTAGTCATTATAAGCCTATATGCGTTATACTCACAATATAAATCAGTTATGGAAAAACCGAGCGATTTGTTTAGGAGTAATCTTGCCCCAACCGTTTTTTTAGAAATGTTGGCATTTCGCCAAGACTTTACGTGGCTGCGGGACTAGGATTTGAACCTAGATTATGCGGTTCAGAGCCGCATGTCCTACCTTTAGACGATCCCGCAAAATTTTTGCGTGTTTAAATTATACCTTTTTTAAATTTGATTTAGCTGGAATTTTAGGTATTATATTATTATGCATATAGTTGCAGTTATAGGATCCACTTTAGGTAATTAAAATAGCGCCTTATGGAATTTAGATATAAAAATTCTTCCCAAGTATCTCCGCAGGAAATAAAAACCACAGTTAATAGTTTATCATCTTATACTAAAGAATTGTGCGATGCGCGGGATAAAAATAACTACTCTTCTTGCGAAAGTTTTATTAACCTTCCTTTTGACGCCGGCATTAAAAATTTAATAAAACAATCTGTTAAAAAGAAGATAGACAAAAACCTTAAATATATTGTCCATATAGGAACAGGCGGAGCCAATACGGCTACAAAGGCTGTTTACGACGCCCTTTATGGATTTTTTGATGTTTTAGATCCAACTAGGTTTTCTAAAGTGATTTTTTTGGATAACAGCGACTCCGGAACCTTAAATAAAGTTATTAACCTTTTAAACAATCAAATTAAAACTCCCCGGGAGGTTTTAATACATGTAGTTTCTAAATCGGGTGTAACAGCCGAAACAGTTTACAATTTTGAGCTTATGCTCTCTACCTTTCCAGAATTTGAGCAGAGGGTTATAGCCGTTGTTGGATCTGGAAGCAGATTTTACGAACTATTAAAAGAAAAAAATGTTACAACCATACCCGTTTTAGAAAAAATAGAAGATAGATACTCGGCTTTTTCCGTAAGATCGCTTTTAACATTGTTTGCTTGCGGTTTAGATATCGATCTTTTTATAAAGGGGGCAAAAAGTATAGTCGAAAAGTGTTTGCAAGAATCTTTGGGTTGGCATCTTCCCGTGGTTTCGGCCTCGATAATTTTTAATCACTATAAAAGAGATAAAAGAATATTGGATAACTTTTTTTTTAATCCAGAGCTTGAATCTTTAGGTAAATGGTATAGGCAGGTTTTAGCCGAGAGTGTTGGAAAGGATGGTAAAGGGATTACTCCCACAGTTTCTATAGGAACAAAAGATTTACACTCTGTAGCCCAGCTTACTTTCGATGGCCCTAAAGATAAACTAACCCACTTTTTTTGGGCTAAAAATCAATATAATAAAGCAACTCTACCAGATAAGCTTTCTTATGAAGGGTTAGTTTCTAATATAGAGGGAAAATCTACTAGAGATTTTGTTTCCGCAATGTATGGCGGCGTTAAATCTGGTTATGCGGTAAATAATCTTCCTTTTTGCGAAATATTAGTAGATGATGTTAGTTTATATTCTCTCGGTCAGTATATGCAATTTAAAATGCTCGAAGTAGTTTTTTTAGCAAAACTTATGCGGGTTAATGCTTTTAATCAGCCTGCTGTGGAAGATTATAAAAGCGCTACAAGAAAGATATTGGCCAGTCATTAAAATTGCCTCTGGAAATTGTTGTAAGAGTGTGTATTATATTTAAGTTAACTATATTTAGCTAAACTGCCCCATTTAAGTAATTTATTTATCATTTAAAAATTTGATCTCGAAGTTCATAATTTTTTTGAATTTCTAGGCAACTACATACAAATATGTCCGAAGGTCAAAAGTCTAGTGTAACAAGTTTTATGACTCCCGTTGCTATAATTATAGCTGGAGTTATAATCGCTGGCGCCGTATTATTTAAAGACGGATCCGTAAATTTTGGTAGTAAAGATTCGAATGTAAAAGCTGTAGAAGTTGGAAACGATGCCCAAGTTGCTCCTAACGCAATACCTATCGAAGAGGCGCAAACTATAAATTTAGATGACGATGCTGTTTTAGGAGATCCAAACGCCCCTATTACTATAATAGAATTTAGTGATTATGAATGTCCTTACTGCAAAAGGCATGTGGAACAAACTTATCCTCAAATTAAAGAAAATTATATAGATACCGGGAAAGTAAAATTAATTTTTAGAGACCTTCCTTTAAGTTTTCATGACCCCGCAGCTAGTAAAGAGGCCGAGGTTGCCGAATGTGTTAGAGACCAGGTAGGGGATAGCAAATACTTTGAATTTCATGACTTGTTGTTTGTAAGCACTCAAGGTAATGGTTCCGGCATGCCCGATGAGAAGCTTTACTCTTTAGTTACCCAAGTGGGGGCAGACTCTACCCAAGTTAAATCTTGTTTGGAAAATGGAGATAAAAAACAAGAAGTTATAAACGATAAAACAGAAGGCGCAAGTTACGGCGTAACCGGAACACCGAGCTTTTTTGTAGGAAAATCTGAACAAGGAAACACTATTCAGGGAGAAAAGATAGTTGGGGCCCAGCCCCACTCTACGTTCGAAGCTGTATTCGAAAAGCTATTAAACTAGCTGTACGGTTACTCACAATAGATTTTTCTGGCCCCGATTAAGTCGGGGCCATTTTGTTAATGAACAATGTCGTTTTTACAAAGTATTTTATTTTAACCTTAATTATAGGAATCCAATTGTCTTTTCTTTGGCTTAAAAAGGATATTTTGATAACAAATATTAAAGGCATACCTTCGTTTTCTATATATGGCATAGTAGGCAGGGTTAAGTCTCTTGATTATTCGGATATAAAAAATCCTTCTTACAAAGTACCTTGTTTTAACCTAGAAAATATTTATAACAGTGATCTTGGCGATAAGAATACCAATATTGACTATCAAAATAATAAATTTGGACTTTATATTTATTCCGAGGCGGGATATGTAAAGCTCGCTAGAGATTTAGTAAATTCTAAAGGGGGCGACTGGGGTTACGTTTTAATTCCGTATAATGTAAAAGATTACGATAGCGGTAAATGGAAAGAAATTTTTGATCTATTTAATAAGTACCATTTAATACCTATAGTTCAACTGTGGGATTTGTCTAATTTGAATCAAGAGGAGCAAATAATACAGTCCGCGAATTTTTTAAATTCTATGCCGTGGCCAATTAAAAACAGGTACATAAGTGTTTATAACGAGGTAAACGACAATAACTTTTGGAGAGGGAAATCTAATCCTGTTGTGTATGCCGAGATACTGGAAAAAACTATAGATACATTTAAATCCAAAAGCGCCGATTTTTTTATGTTAAACGGCGCGTTTAATTCTTCTGCTAGGCTTGGGAACGGATTTATAGACGAAAGGGATTTTTTAATAAGAATGAATAGCGCCGTACCCGGAATTTTTAAAAAGCTTGATGGTTGGGCGAGCCATTCTTATCCCCAACCAAATTTTTCGGGTAATCCTAGAGATACGGGAAGAGATAGCATAAAAGCCTATGAGTGGGAGATGGAAGTTTTGAGCAGTTTATTTGGAGTATACAACATTCCCGTATTTATCACAGAAACTGGTTGGGCGCATGCCGAAGGAAAAGAATATAAAGGGGAATATTTGCCTGCTAATATTGTAGCCGACTATTTAGTTTATGCATTCGAAAATGTTTGGTTGACCGATCCTCGTGTTGTTGCTGTAACACCTTTTACTATTAAATACGACTCTCCTTATGATCATTTTTCCTGGATAGATGAAAACGATAACCCCTATCCCCAGTTTAAAGCTATTCAAAAAATAAAAAAAATAGAGGGAAAACCTCCTTATTTAATAAAAGAAAATGTATTTTGCGACTAGGGTGTGATTTGCTATTTAAATATTAATGATAAATAAGGTTGCAAAGTTTATCCCATTTCGATATATATGTATACATGCTAGAAGTTAAAAAAATCACTAAAAAATTTGGAAATTTTAAGGCTTTAGACGAAATATCGTTTAAAATTGACAAAGGTGAGGTTGTTGGTTTATTGGGTCCTAATGGCGCGGGAAAGACAACCTGTATGCGGGTGATAACAGGTTACTATTACCCAGAATCCGGAGCGGTGGAGATTGATACTTTAACCTTTTCTAAATTTTCTAATAAAATTAAATCTAAAATAGGGTATCTTCCAGAAAATAATCCTCTGTATCAAAATTTAACAGTAAAAGAATATCTAAATTATGTGGGGCAACTAAAAGGTTTAGATAAATCTTTACCCGAATTAATAAGAGATGTTGTTAAAAAAACCGGTATAAAAACAGTTTATCAAAAAGAGATTTCTACTCTTTCTAAAGGGTTTAAACAAAGGGTAGGTTTAGCTCAAGCGCTTCTTGGAGATCCCGAAATTTTAATTTTGGATGAGCCTACAGAGGGTTTAGATCCTAATCAACGAGAGGACATTAGAAATTTAATTAAAAAATATGGCAAAAATAAAACTATTATTATATCTTCGCATGTTTTGGCGGAAGTTCAAAAAGTTTGTGATAGGGTAATAATTATTAGTAAGGGAAAAGTTGTAAAGGATTCAAAAATTAAAGATTTAGAGTTTGGCGAATCGGCAGAATTAACAATTAATGTTAAAGGTAAATCTGTATTATCCTCTCTTAAAGGAATTAAAGGCGCAGATTCGGTTTCTAAAAACGGAGACACCTATTTAGTGGTAAGTAAAAAAGGAAAAGATCTAAGGGCAGAAATTACTAAACTGTCCGCAAAAAATAAGTGGGATTTATACGAGATATATTTAAAAAAGAAAAACCTAGAAGACGTTTTTAAACAATTAACTAATTAGCTAATTTGTTATGAGGAAATCTATAAAAATCGCGAAACGAGAATTTTTAAATTTTTTTAACCAACCTGTTGGCTATGTATTTTTTATTGCCTTTGTCGCGGTTTCGTACTTTTTATTTTTTAGAAACATTTTTGTTTTAGGATTTGCTACAATACGTCCCTATACAGAAAATATCCCCATTATTCTAAGTCTTTTAATACCGGCTTTGGTTATGGGATCTATTTCTCAAGAAAAAAGAGAAAAGACAATAGAAATAGTGTTTACATCTCCCGTTTCTATTTTAGAATTTGCCTTAGGAAAATTTTTGGGTAATTACGCCGTGTATGCTTTAATGCTTTTTTCCACTCTTTCTATTCCTTTATCCCTATCGTTTTTTGGAAAATTTGATTTTGGAATAATTTTCACTTCTTATTTAGGTATTTTACTGCTTGGCTCTATGTTTGTTTCGGTTGGTATTTTTGTTTCTAGTTTAAGTGACAACCAAGTAATTTCGTTTATTGTTTCTATATTTATTATTCTCGCCTTTGTTCTTTTTGGAAGTCAAGCAGTTACATTTAGTCTTCCTCCGTTTCTTGCATCTTTAGTGTTTTCTTTTGGAGCTTTGGGTCACCTAGACTCTTTTAATAAGGGTGTTATCGACCTAAGAGATCTAATTTACTTTTTGAGCTTTACAGCGCTATTTTTATTTCTTGTTTATTATATGCTTTCTAAAGATAGATTTATTAAAAGAAAGTTTTTATCTTACACTTTTAAAACTACATTAATAGTTTTGTTTGTTGGGACTATAGTTTTAAACTATATTTCTCAAGCGTTTTTTGTTCGTTTGGATTTAACAAAAGATAAAGTTTATACAACATCTCCTTTCACCAAAGAGATTTTAAGGAGTCTGCCGGATAGTTCATTACTTAAGTTTTACTATTCAAAAGATTTACCCCCGGAATTTTCCGAAAGAAAAGGCGCCATACTAGACATCCTTACTGATTTTTCCAGAGTTTCCGGCAGCAACTTAAAAATAGAATATAAAGAAATTGTGTCTGGTTCTCAAGAAGAGTCCGTCGCTGTAAACGATGGGGTCGCGCCGGTGCAGTTTAACACTCTTTCTAATGACGAGTTTGCTGTAAAAAAAGGTTTTTTGGGTCTCGTGGTTTTAAGTGGAGAGAAAACAGAGCCAATACCTTTTGTGGAAAGTAGCGATGGTTTAGAGTACCAGATAGCATCTCTAGTTAGAAAAATATCTGATATCGAAAAAAAGAAAGTGGGTTTTTTGGAAGATGGTAATTCTCTAAGTTTGTTCACGGATTTAAACATATTAAGAAATGGTATTTCCGAATATTACGAATACACTACTATTAGCCTAACCTCCGAAGATTTAAAAGAAGAAAAGAGCATCCCGGAGGATATAGATGTTTTGGCAATTGTAGGTCCAAAAACGGAGCTTGATCTAAAAGTTATAGAAAATATTAATAAATTTGTTCAGTCCGGAAAGCCTGTAGTTATTTTTGCGGATTCTTACGATGTATCTATAGATACGCTTTTGCCGATCGAAAATTCTTTGAGTATCAATAATTTTCTTTCTCAATATGGAGTAGAAATAAAAAAAGGTATTGTTTACGACCTTTTATATAGCGAAAGGATTAATGTTAATCAAGGTTTTTTTAATATAGCTTTGCCCTATCCCTATTTTTCAAGAAACGTACTTACCGACCAGAGCGCGTCTTTACTTGGAAACATTCAATCGGTATTGAATCTTTGGGGAAGCTCCCTTGAGACTAAAGAGATTATAGGCGTTAAAACTATACCTATTATTGCCACGTCTCCAAAGTCTTATTTAGACATGGGAACTGTAGCTCAAGAGGGCGGGTCTGCTTTACAATTTGATCTAAGGCCGGATAAGCAATTTTCCCAGACCAATCTTGCCTCTTTATTAACAGGAGTACTTTTAGAAGGAGACGATACTAATTTAAGAGTTTTAATAATAGCGAACGATGATTTACTTAAGGATCAATACTATCAAGCTAACACAGATTTTGTGTTAAATTCTTTCGATCTTGCCGTTAACGATAAAAGCTTTATTTCTGTTAGGTCTAAATCTAGTATGCCCGAAAGATTAGTTTTTACTTCGGATACAGCGAAAAATAGTGTTAAATATGGAAATATGATTGGATTACCCCTAGCAATTGGGCTTTTTGCGCTTATTAGATTAAAATATAGAGGATCAAAGAGCCAAAATTAAAACCTTACCTTTTGAATTGTAGTTTTAAATTTGGAATTTTAGGTTTTGACTTATTCTATAGCAAGATCAGAGAAAACCACGAGCTTTCTCGTGGATAAAGGAGTACCGCGCGCAGGCGCGCGGGAATCTATAGATAGTTCCAAAATTGGAGAAATTTTTGCTGTGGGCGGCGAGAATGTTATTCGGTGGTATGACGGAAAAAATCTTTTATTAAAAACCCCCATAGGTATTAGAATAAGACTAGGAAAACAAAATTTTGTTAGAGAAGCGCAGAATGATTTTCCAATACTAAAAAATTATCTTGGTAAATACCTTCCGCGCGAAGTTAGTATTGTAGTTTCGAAAGATAAAAAAAAGTTTAGTATTGTTCAAACTTTCGTGGATGGAAGTGTATTAAAAAAGAGCGATTTAAAAATCCGGACTATAAAAAAGCAATTTATAGACGTTGTTAATCAAAATAAGTTAATGGAGAAAGAAAAGAATATTTCCTGGGATTTTTTTGGCGCCTGGAGCCTTTTTTTAGGAAACAAAAATAGAATTGGAAATCTTTTGGTAACACCAGATAGAAAAGTGAAAATTATTGATATAGGAACAGTAAGAATAGGCCGCAAAGGTCAGCCTTTTATAATTTGGTTAATTATAAAGTGGGCTATAGGAAGGCAGAGGAGGTATATAGCATCGCTTTGTGATTTTTGAATGCTCATTCTAGTTGATAAAATTAACGTATGAAGGAAAATCCATTTAAGATCGAAAACTTAATAATAATCGGTTCCGGTCCCGCAGGTCTTACCGCTTCTATTTATGCTAGCAGGGCTGGGTTAAAACCATTTGTTATAGAAGGCAGTGTATTTGGTGGACAGCTTATGTGGACATCTAAAGTAGAAAATTTTCCTGGTTTTCCAAAGGGAATTATGGGTCCCGATTTAATGATAAACATGAAAAAACAGGCCGAAAACCATGGGGCGCGTTTTATAGGCGGTAATGTTACTAAGGTGGATTTTAAGTCAAAGCCTTTTAAGATTTGGCTTGGAGACGCAGAATATAGAGCGAATTCGGTTATTATTGCAACTGGGGCGAAGGCAAAATGGTTAGATATCGAATCCGCCGAAAGATTAAGGGGCAGGGGTGTTAGCGCCTGCGCTACATGCGACGGGCCATTTTTTAAAGATAAAGATGTTGTGGTAGTTGGAGGCGGAAATGCCGCTATGGAAGAAGCCTTATATTTAACCAAATATGCAAATACGGTGTACCTGGTTCATAGAAGTGAGAATTTTAAAACTAGTAAAATAATGTTAGAGAGGGTAAAAAGTAATCTTAGCATTAAATTTGTTGTAAATTCCGAAATAGTAGATGTTTTGGGAGATCGGTTCGTAGATGGTGTTACAGTTTTAAACAAGGTTAAAAACACCAAGACAAGATTAAAAGTTCAAGGGGTGTTTATAGCCATTGGACATATACCCGATACAAGTATTTTTAAAGATCAGATAGATCTTGACTTAGAAGGTTACGTTGTTATTAGTGACAAGACTAAATCTTCTGTAGATGGAGTTTTTATTGCCGGCGATGTAGGGGATTATCGTTATAGACAAGCTGTTACGGCGGCCGGTTTTGGTTGCATGGCCGCGCTGGACGCAGAAAAATTTCTGCATAATTAACTAATTAAAGTATTAGAACATTAGAAAATTAATCTTTTAATTTTTTAATCTTTTAATTGACCAATTTGCTTAAACATAAAGATCAAAAAGTAGGTGTATTTGTAGATGTTTCTAACATGTATTATAGCGCAAAAAATTTATACAAATCCAAAGTGGATTTTGGAAAAATGCTGACTTTCGCTGTAAGTAAAAGAAAGTTAATAAGGGCTTTTGCCTATGTTATTAGGGCGAATGTTGACGCGGAAGAACAATTTTTTGACGCGCTAGAAAAGAGGGGTTTTGAAATTAGAGTAAAGGAGCTCCAAATATTTTACGACGGCGCGAAAAAAGGTGATTGGGATGTTGGTTTATGTATGGATGCTGTAAGAATGTTATCTAAAATAGACGTAATGGTTTTAGTTTCTGGTGATGGGGATTATATGGATTTATTAGACTACGCTAGATCTCAAGGTGTGCGATCGGAAGTAATTTCTTTTGGCAAAAACTCTTCTAGCAAGCTCATTTCGGAAGCTGACTCTTTTACCGATATGGATAAGTATGTTAAAGATTTTCTTATTTAGTAAAAAGAAAAAGAAGGTTTTATTCTGGACTTTACATATACTTTTAGGTGGACTTTCCGCTATATCCCTTTCTTATCATGCGGCCTTTCGTAATAAGGTTATTCCTTTTGTTTACATAGATAAAAAGCAAGTTAGTAATTTATCCGAAGATAAATTGTACGAAAAATTAGAGTACTTAGGTGTTAGCAATCCCGAAATACAGTTTAATACGGCATTTTCCGCCCTAAAAGATTTTGATAATACTAAAAGTTTTATATTAAAAGCCACAGACATAGGTTTTGCATACGACTTAGATTCAACTGCGGCTAAAGCTTTTTTAGTGGGAAGAGATAAAGGTTTTATGAAAAATTTAAAAGTAAAAGTATCATTATTCTTTTCGCCTTTACATTTAGATCCCGATTATTACTATAACGAGGAGTTACTGCAAGAAGCTGTAGGAAAAATTAAGTTAGAAGTTAATACCCCATTTAACAATTCGTATTTTTATATTTCCCAAAGAAACATATTTATTAAAGAAGAAGTTTCTGGAATTAAAATAGACGAGGATAGGTTTAAAAGAGAAATAATAAACTCTTTTGCAAAAAGAGACTTTGGCCAGAAAGATCTGCCCATGTCGATTTTTAGACCCGAAGTTGTAAAATTGGATTTAGAAAGTTTAAAAAATACTGTTTCTTCTATTGTTTTTGGTTCTCCAAAGCTTAGCTATAAAGATAAAAAATACTTTTTAGACCCTCAAGAAATTTTGGATTCATTAACCTTAAAAAAGTCTAAAGATGGGATAATTTTAGGTTTAAATAAAGAGGTTTTAATGGATAATATGGATTTTATAGCCGAAGCAATTAATACGCCCCCAAAAGGGGAAATTTTTAAAATGGAGGGGGACAAAGTTATCGAATTTAGACCCTCTAGCCCCGGAAGAATAGTAGATTTAGAAGAACTTGCCGGCGAGTACTCCTCTATTTTGTTAGAAGGTAAGGGCATTTTAAGTATAAATATACCTGTTATAGAAAAAGAAATATCTTACGATGCAAACGAATATGGTATTAAGGAGCTTATAGGTGTTGGGGAATCTAAGTTTGAGGGTTCTGGTTCCGGAAGAATTTTAAATATTAAACTCGCCTCCGGAAGTTTAGATGGTAT